>Ga0307372_10013608_pt1 | contig 10508 bp, 8 predicted proteins | sample OX1MG_FD_202533 | JGI IMG/M metagenome (GOLD analysis project Ga0307372, IMG submission 202533) | Soil microbial communities from Risofladan, Vaasa, Finland - OX-1 | ecosystem: Environmental > Terrestrial > Soil > Coastal area > Acid sulfate soil | place: Finland: Risofladan, Vaasa | collected... | reverse complement strand
TGGTGTTGCCCGCCCACCGCCCGGCTTCGCCGGAGATGTACGAGTCGCCCAGGCTGGCCACATAGGGCGTGCCCACCCCGGGACCGGAAGTGGCCGCCGCAGCCGGCGGCGCGCCGGTCACGAGTGTCAGCCCTGCTCCCACGGTGGTCGCCACGACGACCCCCACGAGTGCGAGCGTGGATCGGTGCTTGCGCATGATTCCCCCTTGTTCGCCGTCGGCGCCGGCTCCACCGCCTGCGCCCGGACGCCACCCTAGCGACGGTCACGACTCCGGTCCGGGATTGTGGCGGAGGTCGCTCCCGAGGTCGGGCGGATGCCCGTGTTCCCTCCGTCCTCGGTCCGGGGCGCCCCGTCGAACCGGAGTGGACCGATGCCCGTCCCGTGGGCACGCGTTCACCACCCGGGTCAAGTGACCGACGGGTAACGGAATCGGTGCCGCATACTGTGCAGCAGGGGCCTTCGGCACCACGCGGCCGGTGGCGCGAAGGGCGCCTGGGCCGCTCCTGAGCTCGAGGAGGGACATGGAACTGTCGATCGGACACCGGCAATTCGGACCGGAGGACGTGTTCGAGAGCCTGTCGCACCAGGCGACGGAGGGCGACTGGACCCGCGGCTTCACCCTGCGCGATCAGGCAGACGACCCGTGGGGTCTCGACATCTTCGGGCCCGGGCGCGTCGCGTTCGCCGCACCCGAGCACCATCGATCCGATGTCGTCGCCCTGCGGCAGACCATCCTCGAACTGGTCCGACCGTTCTTCATCAGCGAGGCCTCCTGGGACCGTCTGGGAGCCGCGCTCACCACCCTTTACACGAATCCCGAGCTGTGCGCGTTCATCGAGGAGCGGCGGGGCAACCTGTTCCTCATCACCCCCCACGTGCAATTCCATGACCTGGGAATTCTTGCCGCATGCAGCATGGCGGTCCGTGCCGAGCTGCCCAAGGACAACCCGTTCGCCGCCCCGGACGATCCGGCCCGGAACCAGTCGATCGTCGCCAACAGAGTGCTCTCCGTGCTCGACCACGACGCGTTCCACTCACTGACCGGCCTGCCGGTCCTCGAGGGCCTGATGCTGCCGCTCGCCGACGTCGTGACGACGATCTCCGCCAACGGCTCCGGAAGACTGGCCCGCATGAAGCTCGGACCGAGCCTCGTTTCGGCGCTCAACGACGCGACCCGAGCGCACCTGGTCCAGATGACCACCCGGGGGTCGCAGATCATCATGCTCGCGCCGTCGGGCAGCCAGGCGAGACTCGAGCGGGTGGACCGGTACTCCGAGGCGCTGGTCATCGGCGAGGCGAGCAGGGGAACCGCCGAACTCATCGTCGAACTCAACCTCGGCGAACCGATCACGAGGCGCAATGTCGTCGCCGGGGTGTTCCTGGACTGCCCGTCGATCGGTCCGGACGGACAGATCCGTGCAGAGGAGGCCGGCGTCGCCCTGTGTCCGGACGTCTGGGTACCGACCAAGGCGAGCGAGCTCGCGAGCATCATGAAGGCCACCATCCGGACCGGGGTCGGGCGCGGGCGACAGCACGGTGCGGAGTTCCGCTACGGAAGGGCGAGTCAGGACGCCATCTTGCGCCGGTCGGAGATCACCGCCCTCGACCGGGCCCGGCTCACCGAAGTCCTCGCCTGATCGACCGACGACGTGCAGGGCCGACCGGGCGTCGCTGCGGTGGGTCGCTACGGCGAGGAGGCCGTCGTCCCTTGCACGAATTGACGGTGGAGACCGAGGAACGCGGGGACGTCGGACGCGCTCAGGGGCTTCGAATAGAAGAACCCCTGACCGGTCTCACACTCCTCGTCGCGGAGGTGGGCGAGCTGGCCGGACTCTTCGATTCCCTCGGCGAGGGTTTCGAGACCGAGCGACTTGCCGAGCTGGACCAGGGTGTGGATGATCGCACCCGCCTCGCCGCTCGTGGTGAGCGACGCGACGAACGACCGGTCGATCTTCAGGATGTCGACGGGGAACTGCCGGAGGTAGGAGAGCGAGAGGTACCCGGTTCCGAAGTCGTCGATGGCGATCCTCACCCCGAGTTCCTTCAGTGCATTCAGACGGCGCACGGCACCGGGGACGTCGCGCATCAGCGTGCTCTCGGTCACCTCGATGATCAGGTGGCCTGGCTCCAGCCCCGAACCGTTCAGCGCGGACGCGATGTCGGGCCTCAGTGACTCGTCCGCCAGCTGTCGGGCCGAGATGTTGACCGACACGACGACAGGCAGGCCGTCCCGGTTCCATTCCGCACCGTTCCGGCACGCCTGCTCGATCACCCAGCGCCCGACGGGCACGATCAACCCCGTATCCTCGAGAACCGGGACGAATTCGCCGGCGTCGATCACACCACGCGTGGGATGTTCCCAACGGATCAGCGCCTCGAGCCCGGTGGTGGCACCGTTGTCGATGGCGAACGTCGGCTGGAAGACGAGGAAGAACTGGCCCGTGCCGATCGCCTCGCGCAGGTCCATCTCGAGCTCCAGCCGGTTGGCGACCGTCTGGTGCATGTGCTCTTCGAACAGGACGAAGCAGTTCCTACCCGACGCCTTCGCCTGATAGAGGGCGACATCCGCGTCGCGCAGCAGGTCCTCGGCGTTCGCACGCAGACCCCGTGCGATGCCGATGGAGGCGGTGACGACGAAGGTCGTGTCATGGGGACCGAGACGGAACGGCTCGCGGAGGACGTCGAGCACACGCTCCGCGACCAGCTCGGGCTTCGACGCAAGGCCGGCTCCCTCGATGAGGATCACGAACTCGTCCCCTCCCAGGCGTCCGACGCTGTCCGCTCCCCGTACGGTTCCCGACAACCGTTCGGCGACGCCCTGCAGCAGATCGTCGCCGGCGCCGTGCCCGAGGGTGTCGTTGATCTCCTTGAAGTTGTCCAGGTCGAGGAACATCGCGGCGACGGGCTCCCCGGTCCGCCGGCTGCGGGCGAGCATCTGGTCGGTCCGATCGAGGATCAGCGGCCGGTTCGGCAAGGCGGTGAGCGCATCATGGAGCGCCTGGAACCGGAGCTGCCCGGTGCGCTCGTCCACCATTCGCAAGGCCCGCTCGCGGGAGCGGCTGAAGACCATCAGCACGACGAAGAGCAGCATGGTCACCAGGATGCCCAATCCGCCGATGATCAGGGCCTGGTCCCACGGTTTGCCCTCGAGCGCCTGGTTGACCGCGAAGCGCCACCGCGCGTCGCTCAAGGTGGTGGCCTGCACCAGGGAGAACGAGCCGACACCTCGCGGCACGACCCCTTGGGAGGCCACCACGGTGGTGCGACCGTTGGCCCCCAACTGGAGGATCGTGGCCCGGGAGGTCTGCCCGGCGGGACCCAGGACGGAATCGAGCAGCGAGTGTCCGCTGAAGGTGCCGATCGTCCAGCCGACGAGCTGGGCGTTGCGGGCGTCCACGGTCGTCGGCGTCCTGCCCGACGCGTAGGTCGGGTCGAAGACGATGATCAGGTCGCCGAGTGACCTGGTGGACGGGTAGCTTGCTGCGGACAGGACGGTGGGCCGCCCGGTCGCGCCGGCCTCGGCGAGCAGCGGCGGCAGCGGCGATGCGACGCCCGAGATCGTGGGCGCGCAGAAGTCGAACGTGGGTGTGATCGAAACGAGCTTCTTGAGGTCGAAGACTGTCGAATACCGCTGCAGGCAGTATTCGGGGCGCGGCGTGGAGGGGAAGACGGTGTACGGCGCGGTGATCGTCCCGTAGTCCGGGGGATCGGCGACCACGGTGGCTCCGAAACTCGCCAGGTCGCTCGCCGGAACGCGTTCGACGAGCCCGAAGCCGATGGTTCCCGGATAGCGCTGCTGGACGTCGAGGGAGGCGTACCAGGCGGCAAGCTGCAGGTTCGTCAGCTGCGGCACCGACGTGAACAGCGCACGTTGGCTGTTGACGAAGTCCATGTCCCGACCCAGGGCGGCCGAGAGCGCGGACGACTGGGCCTGCGCCTGCGATCTGGCCGCCGCCACCTCGCCCCGGAGCGCCGACCGGTGGGACGACCACGCCCCCACCGCCGACGCCCCCAAGCCGACGACCAGGACGACGACGGCCACGAGCACGAACGTCCAGGTCCGCCAGATCCTGCCTTCGGGTTCGGCGAGTGGATCGACGTTGCCGGCGGGAACAGCCACAGGCGGTCACCACCTTCGCTGCTCGTGACGGGCCTTCCGTGAGCATCGGCATCGCCACCGGCTTCTTGAGGAGCGATCCGTGGCCGGGGCCCGCTGTCGCGGGCCGTGGCCGGCGGCACCTGCCGGTCAAGGGGTGGGTCGGCGACCCGGCACCCGGTGCCGGTAGCCGGACGGCCGTCCCGCTACGGCCCGGGAACCCGGATCATGGAGGGCTGCTCGTCCGTGCCGCAGGTGTCGAGCGCCGTCTTGTCCGAGACCGCGATCCAACGGGCCCCCGCCTCCGTCTCGTGGATCCGGTCCGGCTGCAGGACGAACCCGCGCGACTCCGGGTCCAGCGAGCCCAGGAGCCTGCTCCAATCGACCAGCTTGAAGCGCCGGGGGTCAGCAGCCACCAGGTGGTCCATCCGTCGGTTCAGCGAAGCTCCGACGTCGCTCCGTCCCCGGTCGTCCGCGAACGGCCCGATCGTGGTCAGGACCACACACTGCACGGGGCCGACGGTCTTCATCAGCTGATCGAACGTCGCCAGTGCCTGCGCGCTGTCCCCGCCGGCGATGGCGTCGTTGGTTCCCAGGTTGATGACGGCCGCCTTCGTCGGGCCGTTGTCCCGGAGGTCGGCCGCGAGGAGATCCAGCATCTGGTCCATGCGCACGCTGATCCGGAACACGAAGCCGACGTCGAAGGAGCCCTCCAATTCCGTCGAGATGTCCGGCTGGGCGAGGGCGGTGATCGAATCCCCGATGACCGCGACCCGAGGAAGGTCCGAGCTCGTCGAGCAGCCGGGAACGAGCACGGCGGCGGTCGCGACGAACGCGCACTGCGCAGCCAGCAAACGCCGACGGCGCCCGGCCCGGGAATGCCGGCTCGCGTTCGGGCCTGTGGACACGGTGCATCATCGCAGCCCGGCACGGGTGGCGCCTCCACGCGTCACCCCCGGAGCCGGTCGACCGTGAGCGTGGATCCTGCGGTGCACCACGGGCGCCGCAGGAGGGACGCAGCAGGTGACCGTCGTGGGACGCCCTCAGTCTGCCCCTCGACGCTCCAGCTCGTGACGGAGCCAGCCGTTCTCCCAGAAGCTGACGTCACCGCCATGGTCGAGCAGGTACCGGTGCGCGGCGACGAGCACGCCTTCGACCCGCGGATCATCGGGCAATTGGCGTTCGACGGCCTCCGCCACCCGGATGGCGACAGCGGCTTCGCCACGAGCCAACGCCGCCTCGGCGCGCTCGACGGCGGCATCGGTGCCGGCGGCGGCCACGAGCTCGGCGAGCGCTGCTCCCGACGAGTCCGGGTACATCTCGGTGGTCGACCGCAACTGGAACCAGCCCACGTACGTCTCCCACAGCGTCCGCACGGCCCACGCCACCTTGCCGTAGCCCTGGCCGACACGCAGATGGGGAGGCAGCTCGATCTCGCGCATCAGCGTCCAGACGTCGATCCCGGCGTTGAACCCCTCGAGCGCTCGCGTGTGGACGTAGTCGACCGCACCGTGGAGGCGCTCGAGCGACGCGTCGACGAGTTCGGCACCGACGATGGGGTCGTGGCGCCCGGTGACCAGCATCTCGGGCTGCAATTCGCGGAGGCGTCGCACGGTCTCGAGGTAGGCCTCCGCGGACCGGTACCTGTCCCCCCGCAGGGTGTTCAGGTTCGGGAAGTGGGGGAAGAGGGGCCCCAGAAGATTGCTGATCAGTGCGGTGCGGTGCTCGGGAAGCCACACGATGCAGCTGTCGATCGTCTCCCCGACGGACGCGAGGAGCTCGATGCGGAGGCCGTCGACGGTCAGGCCGAGGCGGTCGTGGAACGTGGCGTCCGGCGTCGGGGTGTCCTGGCGCATCGGCACGCCCGGGTTCTCCTTGGCGATGCGGATGGCGTCGGTTCCCAGCATGTCGAACCAGATGCCGGCGGTGCGCATGCGCAGTGCCTGGATGCGGGCGTCGTCGGCCTGGCACGCGAGGTTGTTCGCCTGGGCGATGTAGGTGGTGCCCGGCTCGCGGAAGAGGGCCACACCCCCGAGGTGGTCGACGTGGGCCTGGGTGGTGATGATGTGGTGGGTGGGGCCGGCCCGCACGGTGTCGAACACCCGCCTGTGGTGCGGGGCCTCGAAGCCCAGGCCCGTGTTGACGATCACCCGGCCGCTGTCGGTGAGGAGGAGGTATGCGGCGGTGGTTCCACTCGACCGGTAGATGGTGTCCGAGATCCGGTGTGCCGGGTCCTCGTAGACGGGCGTCAGCAGCTGTCTGCCGGGGCGCTCGTCGATCAGGCGGTCGACCTGGTCCTGGATGGTCATGGGACCTCGATTCTGGTGTCGAAGCGGTCGAAGTAGAAGTCGAACGGGGTGCGGACCTCGTCGGGGGTGACGGAGAAGTCGCGGCGGAGGTCGTAGACGACCCGGCCCTGCTTGCCCCGCGGGTGGGCATCGCGATGGGCAGCCACCTGTCGCCGCGCCTCCGCGGTGAAGTCCAGGCCGGCCACGTCGTAGATGTGCTGCAGGGTCCCCATCTCGTCGGCCATGTACCGGTCGAAGTACACGTCGACGGTGCGATCGGCGGGGAGGAGGTGGCGGTCCCGCACCGAGGAGTCCAGCAACCGGCGGATGCGGTCGGTCCAGTACTCGACATACCACTCGGGCATGGTGTGCCGGTAGCCCATACGGGCCGAGTACGCCATCATCGTCGCCGTGGACTGCACCACCGCCACGGGGTCGCGATGGGTGACCACGAACGTGGCGTCGGGGAACACCGACAGCAGCGGACCGATCTGCTCGAGGTGCTGGGGCGACTTGAGCACCCAGCGCTCGCGGGGCCGCCGCCACTGCAGGACCTGCAGCGCGGACTTCATGTAGCGATAGTGCGGCGTCTGGTCGTGGGACAGGTGGTAGTCCCGCCATCTCGGCGCCCGGGAGACCCATTCCTGGTTGTAGGACGCGAAGTCCGGGAGCTGGAGCTCGATCTCCTCATGGATGTGGTCCGGCTCCATCGGGTGCATGGCTGCGACGTGCGGCACCGTGGCCCGCATCGCCTCCCACATCCCGTTGCACCGGGTCCAGCGGGGGTCGATCCCGTCGACCGGGCGGGACTCGGCGGGGTCCGGCACCGGCTCGTAGCTCTCCCACAGCGGCAGGGACCGGAACCGCTGGTCGGCGCCGAGCAGGTTCACCAGGTTGGTGGTCCCCGACCGGGGCAGGCCCACGACGATGACGGGCCGCTCGATGGGTACGTCGTGGATCTCGGGGTGGCGCTGGAGGAGGCCCGCGATACGGAGGCGGTTGGACGCATAGCGGACGGCGTTGCCGAACAGGACCAGCCGGGCGAGCCCCAACGCGTCAGGATCCTCGTCCATCTCGGACAGCCACAGGCCGAGCCGCTCCTCGAAGTCGTCCGGGCCGAAGTCGTCGAGCCCCGTCGCGCCGACGGCCCGCTCGAGTACCGCCTCGACGGTCAGGTCCGTGTGCTGCGACTCGCCATAGGCCAGGGCGGAGCGCTGGAGGTCGCTCAGGACGGGTTCTGCGAGGTCGTCGATGCGGATCTCGTGGGTCATCGGGACCCGTCGTTCGTCGGCACGGCTGCTGGGCTCAGAGCGCCAGGTACCCGCCGTCGACGGCGAGCACCGATCCGGTCGTGTAGGCCGACGCGTCACTGGACAGGAACAGCACCGCCGCCGCCACCTCGTCGACGCTGCCCATGCGATGGATGGCGACCTTGCGCAGTTCGGCGTCGACCATCCCGTCGAACGCCTTCATCGGTGCCGTCATCGGCGTGTCGATGAGGCCCGGGGCCACGGCATTCACCCGGATGCCGTCCCCGACCCAGTGGACGGCCAGATTCCGGGTGAGGGCGAGGAGCGCCGCCTTGGCGGCCGAGTAGCCGGGCACGATCGTCGTCGACCGGAAGGCTGTCATCGACACGATGTTGGTCACGCTGGCGCCGCCGGACATCGCACTGGCGGCGAGCACGGGACGACAGCGCGTGGTGAGTCGCATGGCCCCTTCGACGTTGAGGTCGAGTGCGGCGGAGAACCCGTCGGGGTCCCACTCGTCCCGGCCGTCCGGGAAGTTGGCTCCGGCGTTGTTCACCAGGATGTCGAGCGACGGGATACTCCCCGCAAGCCGGTCGACGGCCTCGGTGTCGCGCATGTCGAGCTGGTGGTAGGCGAAGCGTTCGAGCGACGTGTCGTAGTCGGCGGTCGACGGACGGGTCCCGGTGACGGCGACCGCCGCGCCGGCATCGGCGAACGCGGACGCGGTGGCGAAGCCGATGCCGCTGGTCCCTCCGGTCACGAGGACTTCGGTGCCGACGAAGTCGAAACTGCACCGGTTGGTCATCACCCGACCCCCATCGTGATCATCACCTTGCCGCAGTCCTTGGAGTCCTCGAGCAGTCGCAGGCCCTCGTGGAACTCCTCGAGTGGGAACTGGTGGGTGATCAGGGCGGAGAGGTCACGGCGCTCGAGCAGCTCGATGGCGTCCTCGAACCGGGGTGGGTACTCCATCGAGCCACGGATCGTGAATTGCTTCATCAACAGCATCAGAAAGCTGGTGGGGATCGGACGGTAGTGCAGCGCCACCACCGACATCCGACCGCCCACCCGCCCGTGCTGGAGGATGTCGCCGATCACCTGGTCCGCTCCCGACGCCTCGATGAACGCGTCCGTGGCCGGAGTCGGCCCGAACATGAACGGTGCGGTGCCGTGGAGCCGGGCCAGTTCGTCCCACACGTCGACCGCGCTCGGGTCGAGCACCGCCTGGGCACCCAGGCCCCCGGCCAGCGCGAGTCGCTGCGGGCTCAGGTCGATGGCCACCACGTCGCGGATGCCCCGGTCGATGAGCGTGGCGATCGCCAGGAGCCCGATGGGACCGCACCCGAACACGGCCACCTTGTCGCCGGGAGCCACGTCGGCCTGGTTGACGGCCTGCATGCCGACACCGAGCGGCTCGGCCAGTGCCGCCACGGTGAGCGGCACGCCGTCCGGCACGGGGAACACCCGCTCACCCAGCCGCGCGCTGCGCAGCAGCAGCGACGGCGTCAGTCCACCGACGGGGCCCCCACTGCCGATCTGCCCGTGATCGCCGGCCCCGGGTTGGACGATGACCCGATCGCCGACGGTGAGCTCGTCGACCTCGGCTCCGACCCAGTCGACGATGCCCGCCAGCTCGTGACCCAGCGGCATCGGCTGGTCCGTCGGCCCGGCGAGTCCACCCATGTGGACCCACGACACGTCGGAGCCGCAGATTCCGCACGCGGCGACCTGCAGCACGGTGTCCCGGGGCCCGGGATCCGGTGGGTCGATGTCGTCCAAGCGGACGTCGTCCGGACCGTGGACTCGGATCTGCTTCATGGGGTCACCGGGCCGTTCTCTCGTCCGGAGCGGAGCGGCGGGCGGACGCCGTCGAGAAGCACCGACACCACGGCGGTGACCCAGGCGTCGTCCACGCCACGTCGCCCGTTGGTCACCGCCACCTGGAGGACGGAACCGGACATCATGGCGACGAGCACCCCGGTGTCGACGTCCGGGCGGATCTCACCCGCAGCCTTTGCCCGCTCGAGTCGCTCCCCGGTCCGGGCCATCACCCGGGTGACATCGGCGCGCCGTCCCTGGAGTTCCTCGTGCGACTCCCCGAGCAGGCCGACCAGTGCGGCTCGCCCGGCCGGTCGACAGAGCTTCTCGACGGTCCACCACACCATGGTGGTGATGTCCGCGGTCAGGTCACCGGTGTCGGCGACGACATCGGCGCCCTCGGTGCGGAACACCGCCTGGACGACGAGTTCGGCCTTCGAACTCCACCGTCGGTAGATGGCCGGCGTGGTCGTGCCGGCGCGCTCCGCGATGGCCGCCAGGCTCACCTCGAAGTACCCGTGCTCCTCGAGCAGCTCCACGGTCGCCTGCAGGATGGCCGCGTCGAGCCGGGCGTCACGGGGCCGCCCGGCCTTCGGCTCCTTGGATACGGTGGTGAGCGACATTCCGTTAGTCACCATAACGGAAATCGGGACCGTGGTACCGGGTCCGGGCCCGCCCCATCCGGTCACCGTCCACGGGCCTCCTCCCACCGCTCGCCGTCGATCTCCGTGCCGACGTGCAGGGCACGGTCCGGGTGTATTTCGATACGATGCTGAACGAAATACCGTACGACGGGTCGGAGGAGGCGTGATGGGGCTTGATCTGGGTGACCCGCAGCTGTTGCTGCGGGAGGACGTGCTGGACGATCCCCGACCGTTCTACGACATGCTGCGCAGGGAGGCACCGGTGTGGCGGATCCCGGGGCAGGACACGTTCCTCGTGTCCGACCCGGTCCTGATCCGTGACGCCGTCCGGCGCCCCGACGACTTCTCGTCCAACCTGGTGAGCATCCTCCACGACGACGGCTCCGGCTGTCCGGTGGCGTTCGCCATGGCC
>Ga0307372_10013606_pt1 | contig 10509 bp, 11 predicted proteins | sample OX1MG_FD_202533 | JGI IMG/M metagenome (GOLD analysis project Ga0307372, IMG submission 202533) | Soil microbial communities from Risofladan, Vaasa, Finland - OX-1 | ecosystem: Environmental > Terrestrial > Soil > Coastal area > Acid sulfate soil | place: Finland: Risofladan, Vaasa | collected... | reverse complement strand
CAAGCCAAAAGGGTCCGAGCGGCGGCTACCTGCTCGCCAAGAGTCCCGCGCGGATCACGATGGCCGACGTGGTCGAGATCATCGAAGGCGACTACTGTCCGGTCGAATGCCTTGAGGAAGCCGGTGCCGCGACCTGCCCCAAGGACCAGCCCTGCCCGATGCGAGACGTATGGCGCGAAGTGCGCGAAAGCGTCAACGATATCCTGCGTCAGACCACGCTCCAGTCATTGGCCGAAAATAGAAAGAAGGCCATTTCGTTCAGCATTTAGCCGCGGACCAGTTTTTCCTCGGGCTGCATCCATCTCGCCTATGTTACGTTGGATTGAACATTTGCTTACTTGCGTCTAATACAATGGGCGTGGCGATGGTGCAGGCGACGGTGAGATAGGTGAGCGAGGCACTATGAAAATTAGCCCGATGGCCGCGGCTCCGAATGGAAAGCCGATTGTCCCGCCGGATATTCGCCCTGACGTTCTGCGGCCTTCGATGCTTGATGTGCTCGGCGAGCTCCGCGTTCCGCTGGAAGCCACGATGCTATGGCTCAATGCGCTGACCTATTCGTGGCCGCACGCAGTGCCGGGGCATGGGAAGACGATCATGTTCATTCCCGGCTTCATGGCTGGCGATATCTCGCTGGCGCCGCTCGCGAACTTCTGCCGATTTCTGGGTCATCGCTCGGTGATGTCGGGAATCTGGTCGAATTCCAGTTGCCCGCGCGAGGTGCTCGAGTTGGTCGGCGCGCGAATCGAGCGCGTGGCCGAGCGCCATGGCGGTCCGGTCGTGGTGATCGGGCATAGCCTGGGCGGAATTTACGCGCGCGAGATTGGACGCCGCTATCCGGAACTGGTCGAGCGCGTAATCACGATGGGCTCACCGATCAGGCGGCCGCGCGACGCGGCCAACCGCGCGGTGCAGGCTGTTGCCAGTTCGATCGCCGCCTGGCGGGGGCGCGCCGAGGGATGCCTCAGCGAGAACTGTTCTTGCGGCCTCTCGATTTCCGACAAGGCGCCGACATTGGTTCCGACCACCGTGATCTACTCACGCACCGACGGAATCGTGCATTGGGATAGCTGCATCGATCGCAACGCCTCGCCGATGGTCGAGAATGTCGAGGTGCACTGCTCGCACGTCGGGATGGCAGTGAGTGCCGACGTGTACAAGATCATCGCCGCGCGCCTGCTGCTCCCCGAATCCAAGGAGCACGAGCGCTCGCGCCTGCATCTGCATCCAGGCGCCGAAGCAACCCTCTGAATTGCGAAAAAGAAACGCCGGACCCGTTCGAGGATCCGGCGCTCGCATATGTCAAGCGTGCGATTTGCGCGCCGCGCTATTTCAGATTTTCGTTCGCGAATTCCCAGTTGACGAGGTTCCAGAACGCCTCGACGTACTTCGCGCGCGCGTTACGATAGTCGATGTAGTACGCGTGCTCCCATACGTCGCAGGTCAGGAGCGGCTTTTTGCCGTCTTTGATCGGACATCCGGCGTCATGGGTCGCCTCGATCGCGACTCCGCCGTCGGCGCTCTTCACCAGCCATGCCCATCCGCTGCCGAAATGAGTGGTGGCGGTCTCGCTGAACTTTTTCTTGAAGTCGTCGAAGCTGCCGAACGCCTTTTTGATCGCGTCGGCCACTGGCCCCTTGGCCTCTCCGCCCGCGTGCGGAGCGAGCGACTTCCAGTAGAAGCTATGGTTGAAATGCTGGGCCGCGTTGTTGAACAGACCGCCGGCTGGAGCGCTCTTGATAATCTCCTCGACCGACTTATGCTCGTTCGGCGTGCCTTTGACCAGGTTGTTCAAGTTGGCCACGTAGGTCGCGTGATGCTTTCCGTAATGGTACTCGAGCGTCTCGGCCGAGATATTCGGCTTAAGCGCGTCCATCGCGTATGGCAGCTTGGGAAGTTCGAAAGCCATTTTACGACACCGTCCTTTTCCGGCCCGGATCGAATTGAATCGATCGGCCATGTTATCTAAAGAAGAATTTTGAGCGCAAAACCCGCGGAAAACCGCGACTTTGCTCAAATCATTCTACCGCTCGCAGTTTTCCGCTTGCAAGCAAGTTTTCCCGCGCGGCTCGCCTGTGGCTTTGCGGCGGCGCGCAGGTAGGCCGTCAGATCGTCGATCTGCGCGGGCGTCAGATCGTTCATCGCGCGCATGTTGTGCGTCGTGCGCTTGGGCGCATAGCCGGGCGGATAAGTGAGGTGCAGCACCCGATCGGCGATCAGCTCGCGCGAAGAGCCCGCGATCGCGGGACCTTGCGCGCCGTCGAGGTTCGGGTTCGGATTGTGGCAGACGATGCAGTGCGTCACGTACACCAGGCGTCCGCGTTCGACGGTATCGGGCGGCAGGGTCTTTCCGCACGCCGCAAAGGCCAGCATCGCGAATAGCGGGACGGCCGCGCGCAAAAACAACCGCACCATCAACGTCGCGGCGAGCCGGCCGCCTTGCGCGCGCGCCACTTTTTGAGCATCGCCGGCAGCTCCCGCTGCATGAACTCGAAGAATGCGAGCGTCTCGGCGATCCGGGCGCCTGCCGTGGAGCCGCGTCCGACAATCTCGACGCCATCGCGCAGGCTGGCCTCGACGCGGTCGAGGACGCGGTCCTTGCGCGCGATCGCTTCGTACCAGACTTCGCTGTGGACGCGGTAGTGCTCGCGGCGCGACCCGGGGGCGGTTTCGCGGCTGGCAAGGTTGACCTGCACCAGGTAGCGCATCGCACCGGAGATTGCGGCGGGGCTCACCTTTAGCGCCGCGATCAGCTCGGCGGCGGTCAGGCGTCCGGACTCCGATGCGAGCAGAGCCGCGAACACGCGCGCCGGCATCCGCGGGAAGCCCGACTCGGCCAGGACGGCGGCGAAGCGTTCGACGAATCCGGCGCGGGCTTCGCGGTTGTATTTCGCAATCTTCACAATATTGTGAAAATAGTGTAGCTTACGAAGCATGTCAATCATGGAAGGCGCCGTGCCATGAACGCGGTCAATCGGCAGGCTTTGGGCAAACTCGGCAGCTTTCTGCCCACGCTGGCGGCCGCGGTGTTCCTTGCCGCCGGGACCATTGATTACTGGCAGGCGTGGATTTTTCTGGCGATCTTCTCGGGTGCGTCGCTCGCGATCACCGCGTACCTGATGCGGTACGATCCGGAGCTTTTGCAGCGGCGCGTTTACGCCGGTCCGCGCTCGGAAAAACAGATCCGCCAGCAGATCATTCAGGCAATCGCGTTCGTCTCATTTTTCGCGATTCTGATGTTCCCCGCGTTCGACCACCGCTACCGATGGTCCGCCGTGCCGCCGTACCTCGCGCTCGTCGGCGACGCGCTGGTCGCGCTCGGATTCCTGATCGTATTTTTCGTGTTCAGGGAAAATACCTTTGCCTCCGCAACTATCGAAGTGGATACCGGGCAGAAAGTCGTATCGACCGGACCGTACTCGTCCGTGCGTCATCCGATGTACTCCGGGGCGCTGATAATGCTGTTCGGCATTGCGCCGGCACTCGGTTCGTGGTGTGGATTGCTGATGGTGATTCCGATCACGATCGTGATCATCTGGAGGCTGCTGGAAGAAGAGAAATTTCTGGCCGCGAACCTGCCGGGCTATTCGGAATATCGAATCAAGGTGCCGTACCGCCTGGTCCCGCGCGTCTGGTGAGCGACGTATTCTGTCCTGATCGGCGCGAGGCTACTTGCGATGCTTGCCCATCGAGTCTTCGAACCGCGTCAGCGTCGCGTCGGTATGACGCCCGGTGGCGACCGCCTCGAGCTGGGTGCGGATGCGGTTTGCGAGCTGATGCCGGAACACCGGCTTGGCCAGAAAGTCGCTGACCCCCAGGCGGATTCCTTCGGCGCGCGCATCCAAATCGTCACGCGCTGTAATCATGATGATCGGAATTTCCGCCGTGTCCGGATTGTTCTTGAGCGCCTTGCACACCTGAAAGCCGTCCATCCCTGGCATCATCAGGTCGAGCAAGATCACGTCGACGTCTTTTTCGAGTACCATTTTGAGGCATTCGGGACCCGAACTGGCTTCAAGTGGAACAAAGCCTTCGCGCTCCAGATGACGCGCCAGAATTGTGACGGTGTCCGGGTCGTCGTCAACCACTAGAATCTGGGGCAGCCGAGTCGATTCGTCCATTTTCGTCCTAGGCACCCTCAATCTCTTCAGCTTCGTCTGAAAAGGCTTGCGCTATCACTCCACAGCGCCGCAGCTTGGCCGCAAAGGTCGTGCGCTTGAGGCCGAGCAGTTTTGCGGCCGCCTGCTTGTTACCGCCGGTATGCTTGAGCGCCTCGTTGATCAATCTACCTTCCAATTCCCGTACCAGAGCGGGAAGGTTGACGCCCCCATCGGCCAGCGATTCGGGAATCGCAGTCATTTCAGGCCGCGGTTTCGAAAGCATCGCGGGCGGCAGAAGGCCGACGTCGATCACCGGTCCGTCACACAGGATCGCCAGCCGTTCGACCAGGTTCTCCAGTTCCCGCACGTTGCCCGGCCAGTCGTAGGACCACAAATGAACCAGCGCCTCGCGGCCGACAGTCAGTTCGTGGCGCGCTGTGCGCGAGCGAATCCGTTCCAGAAAATGTTCGATCAACAGCGGGATATCGGCGCGGCGCTCGCGCAGCGGCGCGATCACTATCGGAACCACCTGCAGCCGGTAGAAAAGATCCTCTCGGAACGCTCCGCGTTTGACCGCGCCCGCGAGATCGCTGTTGCTGGCTGCGATCAGGCGCGCGTCGATTCGGATTCCGCGGTCGGAGCCCACGGGACGCACGATTCCGTCCTCGAGCACGCGCAAAAGCTTGGCTTGCAGCGCAATCGGCATCTCGCCGATCTCGTCCAGAAAAATCGTGCCGCCGTCGGCGCTGCTGAACAGTCCGTGACGCGACCCTGCCGCGCCCGTGAACGCGCCGCGCTCATGCCCAAACATCTCGGACTCGAGCAGATCGTGCGGAATCGCCGCGCAGTTTACCGGAACAAACGCCCGCGTGCGGCGCGGCGCGCGCGCATGAATCGCCTGCGCGACCACTTCTTTGCCAGTGCCGCTCTCGCCGGTGATCAGCACCGTCGCGTCGGTGGGCGCCACCCGCTCGACCAGCGCACGCAGCTTTACGATCGTCGGATGCGATCCGATGAGCACTTGTTCGAGCGCGGGCGTCCCGCCCTGCTCGGCTATGTTGGTTCGTGAAGCCACCCCTTTCCCTTCGACGCTCCGGCTCGGGCCGGCCGTCTCGGCTCAGGATGGAATTCTGTCACGCCCGGCGAGTAGTTGACAAGCAGTTAACAAACGACTGCAAAACAAAGCTCATGATAGCCCGCCAAATCACGGCTCGGCGATTTCCTGACGATAGATCGCCGCCTGTCCCGGCCCTTCCGCAACCGAAATCTCGAGCGTAGTCGCATCCGAAAGCGCGCCGCGCGCCGCAAGCGCGCCATGCAATTCGTGCCAGATAAAACGCGCCAGCTCCTCGGCCGAACTATGCACGATCGGCGCAAGGAACACGTCGGCGGCGGGAAAAATAAATTCGTCGCCCTCATAGACCACGCGAATCCGCCCGCCCGGCAGGTGATCGATCTTCAAGCAATCGCTCTTTTCCGGGATGATCGTATGCTCGTCAAGGCGATCGAGAATTTCCTTGGTGAGCTTTTTAATCAGTCCGAAATCAATCACGTAGCCGGTCCCCAAAAGCCGCCCCTCGACCCGCACTCCGACCTGGTAGTTATGCCCGTGCAGCGGCTCGCGAAAACCCGGATAGGCGATAAAATGCGCCGCCGAGAACTTCAGGTTCTCCTTCGCAACGTGAATCGAAAACTGGGTCGGCATGGGTCGAGTCTTATCCGACGCACGCGCGCGTGAGAAGCGAAAGAATCGGCGCGAGCGCCGGGTCCATTCCCGCCGCGCCGAATCGCTCGTCATAGTCGCGCGCACCGAGCGAGGTCGCGGCGGCGAAACGCTCGGCCTCGCCGGCTGCGGCGACGCGCAGGTATTCGCCAAGCTCACGCGCCCAATCCGAATCCGCGTCGAACTCCTCCATCAGATCGCCAACTGAAAGTCCGTGCATGCCTCCCATCAGGCATTCCGCGTAGTAGCCGATCTGGCCCGCGCGATCGATTTCAACCGACGCGATCGCAAGCGCCGCGCCGAGCGAGTGCATCCGATCGATCCCGAACTCGCGCCGGCGCGAGACCACCGCCTCGTCGCCGCTGCCTTCATAGCCAGAGCCGATCGCGGTGATCGCGACGCGCCCGTCCGAGATCGGCACCGGATGAAAGACGTAGCCGGGCGAGGTGTAACCGACGAGCGCGCGGAGGGCGCGGCGGTACTCGAGCAAATCGAAGCGCGTATTTTCGGCGATGCGCATCAGAAAATCGCCGAGCGAAGCGCCCGCGCCGTCGGCGAGCGCGATCAGGCGCTCGAACGCGGCGGGGTCGTATTCCTCGCGTCGTGCGATCATCGGCGCGCAGGCGCGCTCGAAGGTCAAGATGAGCCCGCCAAATTCATTCGCGCCACCACCGCCCCGTCCGCGGCCCGCGCGCGCAACGATCGGCGCCGTGCGCTCCACCGGCTCCAGGTCCATCGCAAGGTAACTGCCGTGGCTCGAGGGCTTTGCAAGTCCGCGCCGCGCGTTGCCGACGATCGCGGGCTCGGCGTCGATCGCGACCAGCCGGCTTTTCCCGCCGCGCCGCTCGGCCATCAGGCCGTAACCGCTAAGCAGCGACCCGTAGCCGAGCACGAGCAGGCGCAGGTTAGGTTCCACGCAAAATTCTTCTCAAATGTTTTTCCAAATGCCGCTCAAATATCTTCGACTGGCGGATAATATTTTTTGTCGCCCAGTTCGTCCACCGCGTTCCAGAATTCGGGGCCTGCCGCGCTCAGCGGATTGGTCGGATCCGCAAGTGACATCGCTTGCCGCTTGTAGTTCCAACTTTCGGGGCGCAAACCGCGCGCGATCGTGAAATATTTTTGCGCCGCGGCCGCATAACCGCATTCGTGCAGATATTCGCCGAGCCGAAAATTCGCCGCCGCGCGCACGTCGGCGTCGCCCGGCGTATGCATCCGGCGCAAGACCTCGGCCTCGCTGAGCGCAAATTTGCTCGCCGCACCCTTGGCGACCCAGTCGCGAATCGCGTTCTGATAAGCCAGCCGCTTGGCCTGCATCTCCTTCATCGACGCTTCGGGCATCGCGAAGGTCTTGCGGTCAAGCGTGCGAAAAGCGTCGGTCGAGCCCGCCGCCTCGCTGGGCCGCACGATCCGTCCGCGCTCGTCGATCCACACCGCGGTTGGCACGTTAACCATGTCGTAGAGTTCCGCGACAATATGGCGCATGTCGATCAGGCATGGATAAGCCGGTTTCGCGGCGGCGATCCACGGCTCGACCGCGGCTTTTCCCGCGCTGTCGAACGCCACCGCGATCGGTACAAAGCCCTTCGCCCCCAGTTCTTCGTACATCGCCTGCCACACGGGCAGGTCCATTCGGCAGCCTCACCAAGAGGCCCATGAGACGAGCAGAATTTTCTTGCCGCGATATTCCGACAGCGAATGCATCCGGCCCGCGAGATCCGGCAACGAGAAATCCGGCGCGTCAAGCGATCTCAGCGTGCGCGCGCGCTCGGCCGCCGCCTCTCCGACGCACCATGTGTGATGCTCCTCGTCGGCGACGATCGGCTGCCCGAGCAACTGCGCAATCGCGGTAAGGTTGTAGCGATCTCCCGCCGCGAATTCGCCCGCGCGCGCGGGCGGCACCGGAACACACAGCGCGCCTTTGCACAAACCCTCGGGCTTGAAAACCCATCCGGTGGCGCGCGCCAGGTCTTCGGCGCGAAACCATAACGCGGCGCCGCGAACCTCGGCCGGAACGCCGGTCGTCACGCGTTCGCCATAAATTAGATTGATTGGAGTGTCAGCCATCGAATTTTCCTCCCGGGTTTTCCGCACTCGAAGCCGAGCGGTTATTTTAGCGCCCGCGCCGCCAAGGTCATATCCACAAAATCACGCCGCTTGCGGGAGCGCCGGTTGCCGCGCGGACCGCGCGCAAATAAATCGCGACTTGCGCGCGATACTCTGGCAGCCGCGCGGACAAGTCGGCGTCGGTTTTGAAATCGACGATCGTCCAGCTCGACGCCCCGCCGGTTTCGGAGCGAAACGCCAGGTCCGCAATTCCCTCGGCCGTGGCGCCGTCGTCCAGCGTCGCGAGGACGGGGTATTCGCGGCGCACCTCTCTCGCGCTGGCCGCCGCGCGAATCACCGCGGAGCCGAGCGCATTGGCGACCGTGCCGGCCGCGGCGCCGGCGTCGTCCGCACCCGCGCCGATCATCCGCGCGACGGTTGCGACCACCTGCTCGATCTCCGCGCGCGGCGCATCGAAGCTGATCCGCAGCATCGTCTCGTGCACCAGCGTGCCGAAAAGCTTAAGCCGCGCGCGCGACCGATCGCGCGCGATCTCCTCGATACGAATTTCGCCGTCGCCGGTCATCGCGCCCGCCTGCGCCGCCGTGGTCGCATTGACCACCCTGATCGTCGGCGCGGATCCACGCGCGAGCGCCGCCGCCCGCGCCTCGCTCCACGCACGATGCGCCTCGTCGCCGCGTTTCGAGATCTCGCCGCTCTGGTCGGCTTCGAGCAGGATACTTTGCCGCAGGCCCATCGCCTCTTTCACGTCGAGGATGAGCTTGCCCGGATCCCACCATACAACGCGATGCGCTCCCGCCTGCGCGCGATACGATCCCGGCGCGACCGAGCGGGTCGGCGCGGGCGCTCGCGTCGGCCGCACGCGCACAGAGTCCTCGCCGAATTCCGGGCATCCGGGCGGCTTGCGGCTAAGCGGCGCGCGCCGATCTTTCTGTTCCGGATAGATGACGGGATCAAGCCGCGCGAGCCATCCGTCATACGCGCCGTCGCCGAGCGTGGGGACGATCAGCAGGTCGCGCGCGCGAGTGGTTGCGACGTAGAGCAGGCGAATCGCCTCCTCGACGTCGCGGCGATGCTCCTCCTCCTGATGCTCCAGCAGCTCGCGCGGAGCGCACCCCGCTATTTGCAACGCTGCAAGTCCGCGCTCCGGATCGATATAACGCGTAGCCTCGCCGCGGGTTTCGTTGCAGGTCAGGTCGGCCAGGATCACGACCGGAAACTCGAGTCCCTTGGCGCGATGCACCGTCATGATGCGGATACCTTCGGTGCCTTCTTCGGCCAGCGGAGTCTCGCTCGCCTCGTCGCGTTCGGCGCGCGCTTCGAGTTCATCGACGAAGCCGCGAAACGAGGTCGGACGGTTGCGCGCCTCGTAGCGGCGCGCCTGGTCCATCAGCCGCATGATATTGGCCAGCGCCTGATCCCCAGTCGGCCAGATCGCGACGCCGGCATGCGCGCGCGTGCGCGCAAGCGCGCGCGCCAGTGTCTGCGCGATCGGGCGGCGGTTGCGCTCGCGATACAGTTCGAGAATTATCTCGCGCGCGCCGAGCACCGCGCGCAGTCTCCCATCCGTATCGGCGGGCGGATTGCGCCACAGGCTGAAACCGCCCGCCGCCTCGCGGTATTCGAGCAGCAAATCGTCGCCGAGCGAAAAAAACGCGCCGCGCAGCGTCGCAAACACCGCCAGCTCGTCGTCCGGACGCTCGATCGCGGCCAGCACGTTGCGCACCGAGGTGACTTCCTCGCGGTCGTTGAAGGATCCGCCCTTCACCAACACATGCGGCAGATGCCGCGCTTCGAGCGCGCGCAAATACGGACGCGTCACGTCGCGTCCATACGAGTTCAGGCGGCGAAACAGAATACAGATGTGGCGCGCAGCAAGCGCGACGCGGCGCTCCGGCGCCTCGCGCTCGGTCACCGTCCATCCGCTTTCCTTGACCATCCATTTCGCGAACGCCGCGATCGCGTCGGGCAGCGATTCCTCGATTCTCCAATTCGTCACCCGGCCATAGTCGCCGTACGGATCGGGCACCGGCAGCGCGACGATAGACGGCTGCGCCTCCGGGTCCGGCCGCATCGACATCAGCGGCGCGTACCCCGGCTGGGTCGGCGAATCGGCGGGCATCAGCGGAGCGAACGCTGCGTTGATCATCGCGTGCAGCTCGGGCGTCGCCCGGAAACTCACGGTCAGATAGAGCAGGCGCGCGCCCTTGCTGACGAGGTTGTGTTTGACTTCCTGATAGAGCGCGACGTCGGCGCGGCGAAAACGGTAGATCGATTGCTTGGGGTCGCCCACGATAAACAGCTTGCCCGGAACCGGACGCGCCGCGCGCCAGTCGTGCGTGGCGGGATCATCGGCGGCGAGCAGCAGCAGAATTTCAGCCTGTAGCGGATCGGTATCCTGGAACTCGTCGATAAAAATATGGGTGAAGCGATTTTGCAGCTCGGCGCGCACCGCCGCGTTGTCGCGCACCAGGTCGCGCGCGACCAGCAGCAGATCGAGAAAGTCCAGTTGCCCCTCGCGCCGTTTGATCTCGTCGTAGATCCCGACGATCGGCCATAACTCTTCGCGCAGCAGCGGCGCCAGGTTAGCGCCCGCGTCGCGCCGCATCCGTGCAAGCC
>Ga0307372_10013605_pt1 | contig 10509 bp, 17 predicted proteins | sample OX1MG_FD_202533 | JGI IMG/M metagenome (GOLD analysis project Ga0307372, IMG submission 202533) | Soil microbial communities from Risofladan, Vaasa, Finland - OX-1 | ecosystem: Environmental > Terrestrial > Soil > Coastal area > Acid sulfate soil | place: Finland: Risofladan, Vaasa | collected... | reverse complement strand
GCCTGAGCCCCGGGGGCGGGGCTCAGGCGAACGAGCGAGCGCGGGCGCGGGAAGCTAACGAGGTCGGCGCCGCGCAGGTTCTCCTGGACGCGCCCGACCGCTCTCTTTGGACCTCGGGTGGGCCGGGCCGGCGGCGGCGTTCAAGACCAGGGCGGGATTGACCTCGACCGGCGGCGGGGCAGCTGCCGCGGTGCCCTTGTATTCGGTCCAGATCACGGTGGCGATGGCCTGCAACAGTCCTGCCAGTGGGGCGCCGAAGAGCGCGCCCCAGATTCCGAAGAGCTCGGTTCCGGCCACCAGCGCAACCAGGGCCACCGCAGGGTGAATGCCGATCGCGCGTCCCATCACCCGGGGGCCGACGACGTCGCCTTCGATGACGTGGACGACCACGAAATAGCCCAGCACGACGAGCGCCAGCACCAAGCCCTGGAAAAGGGCGATGCTGACGCAGAGGACGCCGGATATGAGCACCCCGAGGATGGGCACGAACTCCATGAAGAACGCCAACACTCCCAGGAGTACCGCGTAGTGAACGCCCATCACCGCCATGCCCACCCCGACCAGGGTGCCGACCAGAAGGGCCATCGTCAGGGTCCCGCGGACGTAGCCGCCGACGACCTGGTTCACGATCAGCACCAGGTTCGTGACCCGGCGCCGATGGTCTCCGGCCGGTGCTTCACGACGCAACCAACGGCCGATGGCGGGCCCGTTGGCGGTCAGGTAGATGCTAAGGATCAGGATCAGGATCACATCCAGGATCGTGCTTGCGGTGGTGACAAGTGCGCCCGGGGCACCCCCGGCCAACTGGGCCCCGGAAGCCTGCAGAGAATGCACCAGCGCAGTCTCGGTCGAATTGAGTTGACTCTGGGTCAGTCCCCATGGACGCAAGAAACCCATCACTTCGGGCTGGATCGCATTGAGCCGGCCCGTATCGGAGGGGAGACTGGTGAGCAGGCGGTGGACCTGACCAGACGCCGTCACGGCCACCAGCCCGATCAGGCCGAAAACCAGCCCCGCACCTATCAGATAGGCCATGGCCACCGCGACGACCCGGGGGGTGAAGCGGCTGAAGACCCGCACCATGGGGGTGAGCGCGTAGGCGATCACAGCACCCAGGATCAAGGTCAGGAGGGCCCGCGTCACGTGGCTCAAGAGCCAGGCGGCGACCGCCGCCACCGCCAGCCAGGCCAGGATGGTGAGAGGGGCCAGCAGGGCTCTGGGCCAGCGCGAGGAAGTGGACTCTGTCAACTCGGTGAGATCAGCCTATCCACAATCGGAGCCGCGTGGCCATTCCCCAGCGGCCGGTCATGGCCGCAAGCGGCGGGGGTCGCGAGCCCAGGGTGAGACCGCCGCCGGCAGCCAGATTGAAGCAGGCCGCGAGCAGGGCCCGGGGACGCGCTGCGCGAACCCTGCCCGCCCGACTGCTCGAGCGATTCGGGACCGATAACGGCGCCACGTATGCGGTGAATATTGCCTGGAACGCGCTCCAGTCCATCTTTCCGATCGCACTTCTCATGACGACGCTGCTGGGGGTGATCTTGGCGCGGGTCGGGGTGACCTCGACCATGGTCTACCAGACCGTGCTCGCCGTCCTGCCCGATCCGTCAGCCCAGGGACCGGCGATGGATGCGCTGGAGAAGATCAGGACCAAAACGGGGCTCTTTGCCCTCCTCGGAGTGCTCGGGTTTCTGTGGTCGGGTTCCAACCTGATCGGAGCCATGGAACTGGCATTCGACGCCGTCTACGGCCTGCGCATGCGCGACTTCATCCGCCAGAAGATGGTGGCCATCGGCGTCATGGTGGTTTTCGCTCTTCTGATCAGCCTCGCCCTGGGCACGGCAGCTCTGCTGCCGCTGCTGCCTCGCCTGCCTGGCGTGCCGGGTTTCATCGCCCATGGAGGTCCGGGAGAGGTAATAGCCCAGGCGGTCTTGGGGGCGACCATGGGCTCCATCACCTATTCCATCCTCTACTACGTGGTCCCGAATCGACGCCAGCGCTGGGCCGAAATTTGGCCGGGTGCCGTGGCCGCGGGCGTCGGTTTCGAGGTCATGGCGCTGGCCTTCCCTCTCTACAGTCACCTCGCCGGCCCGAGCATGAATCAGTACGGCAAGACGTTTGGACTGCTCTTCCTGACCATGTTTTTCTTCTACATGCTGGGCGTGATCACGGTTCTGGGGGCGATGCTCAACGCCATTCTCTTCGAGACCAAGGCCCGAGCCGTCAACGACTGATCAGCAGGTATCCCGCTAGGCCGACGCCACAGATCACGGTGGCGGAGGCGGCGAACCACTCGAGCGCGCCGCCCAGGTGCACTCGATTGCTCTCAATCGCCGCCCGCACCAGCCGGAAGCGGCGCAGGCTGAGCCCCGCACTCCCCACCCCGATGAGTACCAGCGCGACCCCGATCGCCGCCGACAGCTGCGTTCCCAGGGCGGAGGAATGGCTGCCGCGCGCGTCCAGAACGCGCAGAAAGAGGCCGAAACGGGCCACCACGAAGCCCAGGCCGATGAGGGCTATGGCAGTCCTGATCCAGGCCAGAAGGGTGCGCGTGTTGGCCAGGTGATCTGAGAGCCTGGGCACGTCGGCATTACCGGTCGGCGCGGAGGAGCTAACCGCGCGTGGAGTATTCAAGGTCAGAGCCGCCCCCTCACTATTCGATCACCGCCGTCACATCAACCTCGTACATAAGGCCCGGCATGGCCAGGGCCTGAACCCCGATCAGCGTCGTCGCCGGCGGCGGTGAGGTGAAGTAGCGGTTTCTTACCTCGGCCAGCAGAGCCCGGTGCGAGGGCTCGTAGTCCACCACGTAGCTGACCATCTTGACCACATCGGTCCAGTCGGCTCCTGCCGCACGCAGGGCAACCTGGACATTCGACAGGGCCTTGTCGATTTGGGCGGCGAGATCACCGGGGGCGACGACCTGGCCATTCTCGTCGTACGCGGTCTGCCCTGCGATATGGACGGTGGTACCGCCCCGAGTGGTGATGACCTGCGTGTAGATGGCCGGCTTCCAGATGCCGTCCGGATTGAGGTAGCGCTTATCCATCAGATTCTTGCTCCTAAAACACTCGACTCTGGATTCGGCCGGTCGGACTATTCTGGCTCCGCGACCCCAGAAATCCGCAAGAGCGAGCGCGAGGCGCTGCTTTATATCATGGCTATCCTCTACCGTGATAGGTTAGGACCATGCGTACGTCGGATACTGAGCGATCTACCGCGGTTGCCGGCCAGCTGGTCGATGATCTCCAGCGCCTAGCAGCGCTCCAGATCGACATGGCCAAAGCGGAGCTGAAGGAATTGGTGGTCAGCAATATCGTCGCCGGCGCGGGCCTGGCCGTGGCCGGGCTGTTGGTGCTGATCGCACTTCTCGTGGCGCTGCCCGTGATCCTCGTCGCTGCCCTGCCCTGGCACTGGCAGGTGGCCCTGGCATGGTTGGTTCTGTACTTGCTGATCGCGCTGGTCGTCGGCCTGGCGGCGCGATCGCGACTCCGTCTGACCCTGCCTCAAAAAACTCTTCGGGCACTTAAGGAGAACAAGCAGTGGGCGCTTCAACTGATGAACTCGAGCAGGCGCTGATCGCGGTGCGAGCTGACGCCGAGGAGAAGGTTCTGCTGCTCCGCGGGCGGGCACGTCATACCGCGCGAACCGTGCTTCGGCGGGCCGGCCTGGTGGCCGGGGTGTCGGCTGTCGCCGGGGCCACAGCGCTCAGCCTGTTGATGCTCCGGCGCTACCGCCACCGGCCGAATCTGGCCCGACAGGCGGGCGAGGAGATCTCGCGTGCGCGCGCGCGCTGGGCCCGACTACACTCCCCTGTGAGGGTGCGGGTCAGCGCGGGACGGGAGAAGACAGGCGCACCGAAACACCCGGCCTACGGCGTCGCCTGGCGGCTGGCGGGCTCGCTCGGTACCGCTCTGGGAACCGCGCTCGCCACCGCTCTCGCCCGCCGACTGACCCAGGGCAGGCCCGCCGGGCGACGCCCCGACGGCACCGACTGAGCCGACCGACTCAGCTCGATTCAACCGTGGTAACGGGCCGGGACCGACCGCGCGCATTCGATGCTGCAATAGGGGCGACCGGAGCGCATCACGGGGGCGGCGCCCACCTCTCGCGCGCACAGCCAACAGCGGTCGGCCAGGGCCCGCTCGACCTCTCGTTGCGCCCAGGCCGACCCCGCGCGCGGGCTCTGCCGACGTTTACGCGAAACCAGTGCAGCCATCGTCCACCCCCGACTTTCAGAAGCGCCCTGCGACCACAATCCGTTATATCAAAAGCCTAATGATTTGCGATCACCTAGAAGGGCTCGAAGCGAATTCACGACTAGCGGAAGCCGCGCGCTTGCTCACTCCTGATAGCTGCGATATCCTATGAACATGGCTGAACGCACACATAAATCACGATCGGATCTACCCGATAGCGCTTTCGCCTTCCCCGCCCAGCGCAAAGAACCGCTCACTGATGCAAGCCACGTGCGCAACGCGGCGGCGCGCTTCAACCAGGTCGGGGGGGTGAGCGCCAAGGAGCGCTCTGAGGCCAAGAAGCGGATTGAGCGGGCCGCCGACAGCAAGGGCGTCAAGCTGAGCAAGGAACCCGACTGAATCAGATGGGCTCCGATCAGTACCACGAGCCCGCCCAGGAGCTCTCGGCCGAGAGCCGTACATTCGCGCGCATGATCGCCTCCCTGACCGAGGAGACGGAGGCGATCGGGTGGTACCAACAAAGGCTGGAACTTGAGGCAGACGCCCAGGCCCGAGCCATCATGCGAGAGGCCCAGAAGGAGGAGTTCAAGCACTTCAGCATGGATCTCGAGTTCCTCCTCCGTCGGACGCCGCACTGGAGGCAGATAGCACAGGGCGTGCTCTTCACCGATGGGGACATCGTGAGCAGCGGAGACCAAGCCGAAGAGAACGTCTAGGTGGGATTCCGGCGCCCATCTCGCGGGAGCCCCGTCGACGGACGACCCGATGCCCGGGGGGCGAGATCGGGGCACCCCCCGACCTCGCTAAATCCCTTTGGCTCGCTGACACCAGGACACGCACCTTGCTGCCCGGTCGCTCGGCCCCAGGCGAGCGGCCAGGGTCCCGAGGTGAGCACGCCCGCGGCCTAGCGCACCGTGTGACAGCCACGCCTGCGTCACCGAAAGCGACCTTGGCGCCAGGTCGTACCCCGGGCCGACGCCTTGGCTACGTCAGCGTATCCGCGCCCGGGCTGCGGCGCCGTCGCCGCGGGCGCGACTTCGTATACCTGGATCTGCGGGGGGAGTCGATATCCGACCCGCGGACGCTCTCGCGAATCCGGGCGCTGGCAATTCCCCCGGCCTGGACCGACGTCTGGATCTGTGCCCAGGCCAACGGCCACCTTCAGGCGGTGGGACTGGATTCCCGGGGACGCAAACAGTATCTGTACCATCCCGCCTGGAGGCGCCTGAGAGACGAATACAAGTTTTCCCGCATGCTCGAATTCGGGCGTCGGCTCCCCGGACTCCGAGCTCGGGTGGCCGAGGACATGGGGCGAGCGGGCCTTGAGCGGGACCAGGTCGTGGCGGCGGTGGTCCGGCTTCTGGACCGGACCGCGCAGCGGGTGGGAAACGAGATCTATGCCCACCAGAACGGGTCTTACGGCCTGACCACCCTGCGCGAGCGCCACGTGGAGCTGGCGGGATCGCGGATCCGTCTCAACTTCCTCGCCAAATCGCACAAGCGACAGACGGTCGAACTGGTGGACCGACAGCTGGCGCGTGTGGTTCGCTCGCTCCAGGAGCTGCCCGGCCAGCACCTGTTTCGCTGGCTTGATGACGCGGGCACCATCCGGGATCTGGACTCTGCCGACGTGAACGAATATCTCCATAGGACGATGGGACGGCGCTTCACCGCCAAGGACTTCAGGACCTGGTCAGGGAGTGTATTGGCGCTGGAGCATCTGTGTGGGCCGTCAGACTCCGAGGCCGCAGCAGACATAAGGCGCCGGGCGTCGGCGACGATTCGAGCCGTGGCCGAAACGCTCGGCAACACCCCGGCCGTCTGCCGCCGCGCCTACGTTCACCCCGCCGTGCTCCAGGCCCACGCTACCGGAATGCTGGCCGAACTGGCCCGGGAGTCCCCGGTTGGCCTGACGTCGGCTGGTGCCCAGCTGACGACGGGGGAGCGGGCGCTGATACGGCTATTGCGCCGCGAGGCAAGAATGCGACGCCAGGCCCAGCGCGCTGCGGGGAGCCAGGTCTGAGGTTGACGGGAGTGCGTCCCAGACCAAATCATCCCCGGCGGCGCCTCGCCGTAGTTGGAGGAAAGCCAAACGCGCCGGGTCTAGGTCGGCTCGACGCGGCGGCGCCAGAGGAGCTCGCTGGGAGGCACGCGGGGACCGAAGAAACGCTCTAGCTCGGGATCGCATGGGGGCATCGATACGGCGCCCGGCGGGAATGAGCGGCGCTTAAATCCTCGCTCCTCAAACCATTCGGGGCGCAGCGGACTGATCAGGATGATCATGCCGCCACGCCGGGTGCAGCGCTCCATCTCGGCCAGAGCCGCGGGGTCGGGGCTCATGCTAGAACAGGCGATGGAGAGGTCGGCCCATGAATTGTCGATCGGGATCGCCTCCCGCCGCGCGCCCACCACGTCGACTCCACAAAAGCGCCGGCGCAGCAGTCGGCGTAGGACCGGCGCCGGCTCGATGGCAACCATGTCATCCGCCCGGGGCGCCAGATGAACGGTTAACCTGCCGCCACCCGCTCCCACCTCGAGCACCCGTGATGCGTGCTGCGGCAGAGCGTCAAGCAATTCGGGGTTAATGGGTTCGAGGCTGGCCATACGGTCCCATAGATGCGGCCTCAGGTGGTACACCAGCGGCCAAAAGAGAGCCCGAACCACGCGTCGGCGGGCGCCTGGCTCACCTCCCAGGGCCGCCTCCCACTCCTTCGCCGGAACCTCACTCGCCACCTCGACCTGAACCTGGCTCGAGAGCCGAAACAGATCGTCAAAGCTGAAGTCCTCGCTGCCCGGAGGGGCGGAGGATGCCGCTAGACGGTAGGCCGCGACCAACTCGGAAGCGGGTTTGGATGCGCCCGACCGCCCGCCCGTGGAGCCCTGACGCAAGAGATGCATGATAGTAGATCTATCACTTTATAAGGCGCCGGTGAGGTTTGCCTCGGCTCAGTCCCCGGTTGGCGACGCCAGGTCGATGGGGCCACCATCTGGTTCCATCTCGATCCGCACGGCGCCCGCTCCGGATCCGTGAGGGCACGCCTCTGGTAGGCGGAGAACCAAAGGGGAAGAAGTTGGAGCTGACGACGGGTAGCTGGTACCCGTTGATACTCATCGTGACAGGGATCGACGGTGGCGATTATGGGTAGGAGCGGTGCCATGGGACGAACCGTGTACTGGATGAACGTATCGATCGATGGCTTCATCGAGGCTGTCGCCGGCGAACACGTCACCGAGGTCCCTGCCTGGGAACGAATCGACGAACGGCTGTACGAGAGCTTCAACCAGCAGCTCGGCGACCTGGCGTTGCTGGTCGAGGGGCGCGTCATCTACGAGATGATGGAGGCCGCGTGGCCACAAGCAGGGGACGACGAATCACTCCCCGGGTACATGCGGGAATTCGGGCGCATCTGGACCACGATGCCGAAAGCGATCGTTTCGCGCACGCGCAAGAGCGCCGACCACAACACGCTCGTCATCGGCGGCGACGACGTCATCCAGCAGCTTGCAGCGATCCGGGCCGACACTGAAGGCACGATCGGCGTCGGTGGGGCCACGCTCGCGACCGCCCTCCTTCGCGCTGGACTGCTCGATGAACTGCTGCTCTACGTGCATCCCGCCCTGCTCGGCAGGGGCCGACCGCTGTTCGACGATCTCCTCGACCCGCTGCTGTGTGACCTGATCGAGTCGACCGACTTCCCGAACGGCGTCGCACTGCGACGATACTCGGTCCGCGGGGAACGCTAGAGGCGTATCGGTGTCGTGCGAGCGGAGCCTCGCCGTGCAGTTTGGTGGCAGCCGTGACTCCCATCCCGTGCCCGGACGAGGCCGTCATGGAAACGCTGGGGCAATTCTATGAGGACGGTGGCGAGTTGGAGGAGGCCGGGATGTCCTGCAATAACTGCTACGGGCTCGCCCAAGTCCGGTGGATCGAATCAGGGACCGATCGCCGGTGCTTGACCGGCGGGCACTGAGCGGCTGCAACCGCCGGGCGAGCCTGATCGGCCTCCCCATAGCTCAAGTCAACGTCATAGCCTGGGTCGCCGCGCCGGCACCTGCATCAGCCAGACTTTGACGATGCCACTGATCACCATCTATGGCGTATTGGCTCTGAGCTTCATGATGGCCATGTACGCGCTTGAGCGGCGGGGCAGAATCTTCATTCTCGGATTCGCTCTTGGTTGCTTGCTCTCAAGCGTCTATGGATTGGTGTCCGGAGCGTGGCCATTCGGCGTCGTCGAGGCGGTCTGGTGCCTGGTCGCTCTGCAGCGCTTCAGGACCCCGGCCGGGCCAGTCGCCTGAATGCAACTCGGAAGCGCGCTGGGCCAAGCGCGGCTCGCTCAGCTGCTGACGATCGCCTGGATGATCGTGGAGGCGGTGGTCGCTGTGGGTTCGGGCCTAGCCGCCCACTCCCTGGCGTTGACTGCTTTCGGATTCGACAGTCTCATTGAGCTGTTCTCGTCTGCGGTCGTATTGAGGCGCCTGATGGCCCGGTCGGCGGAGGAAGAGCGCGGAACCAGCACCCCGGGCGAGCGGACAGCGTCACGGTTGGTGGGAATCGCGCTCTACCTGCTGATCGCCTACATCGTCGCGGCCGCGATCCTCGGGCTCTTCCTCCACGTCCGGCCTCAATCTTCCCCGATCGGGATCGGGCTTGTAGTCGTCGCCTTGGTGGTGATGGCCGTACTCTGGCGCTGGCGCCTCGCTCTCGCGGATCGCCTGGACAGCCCCGCCCTCCGCGGCGACGCTGCCTGCTCGGTTGTGTGCCTCTACCTCGCCGCCGCGACGCTCGTCGGGCTGACTGTAAACAGCCTCATGGGATGGTGGTGGGCTGATCCCATCGCCGGTCTGGCGCTGATCTTCTGGATTCGCGGTGAGGCCCGCGAGGCCATTGCAGCGGGCGGGGGTTAGCAGCCTCGATGTTTCGAGCGGTGGCTTTGGTACTTCCGCTTGCGCTGGACACCTTCGCCATCTCAGCCGCTCTTGGAATGACCGGGGTCACCGCCCGTCGTCGACTCGGGCTTGGTCTCCTCTTCGCGGGTTTCGAAGGCGGGATGCCGCTGGTGGGCTTGGCTATCGGCGCCACGGTCGGCGCGGTGATCGGAGGCTTGGCCGATTACGTCGCGATCGTGGCCCTCGCCGGGCTCGGCATCTACATGCTCCGCGCCGATGAGGAGAAGGAAGAGGAGCAGGTCAAGCGATTCGCTAACTCGACCGGTATCGCGCTGGTGGCCATCGGCCTGACGGTCAGCCTCGACGAACTGGCGATCGGCTTTGCGCTCGGCCTCACGCGTGTCCCAGTGGTTGCCGCCGTGGTCCTGATCGCGGGCCAAGCCTTCGTCGTCTCCCAGATCGGGTTTGCTCTAGGCCGACGTGTGGGTGAATCAGTGCGGGAAGGAGCCGAGCGACTGGCTGGAATCGCACTCGTCGTCATCGCCGGGCTGTTGCTCCTCGCCAAGTTCGTACCCCTGCCGGTCTGAGGCCGGGGCCCCGCGGACCTGGCGCCACAGGATTGCCCGCAAAGATGTCGCAGGCTTCCTTGACGCGGTCAGAGCGAACCCGCCTTTGCCAGCCACTCGCTGGCGAAGCTCAGATCCGTCCGTGCAGCGATCAGGTCGTAGTCCCGGTCGTAGTGAAGGATCCCGAGCTGGTGACGGTCGGCGAGAGCGCCACCAGGATGTCGACTGGCGGCATGCGATGGTGTCCAGTGCGTGCCAGTTGCCGCTGAGCGTCGACCGCGCGCCGCTCGACCGTGTCATCGATAGCTGCCCAAGGGAGCGCAAGCAGCTCGGCGATGAGATCACGATGATCCTGCGCTGCGCGTGCTGATTGTCCGGCCTCGAGTACGAATGGAAGGCAAGCCACAACCTGACCGGACTCAATTGCAGCGGCCACTTCCTCACTCCGAGACATTGGCAGCCGCAGGTGGCCGAGGCGTGCCCAGGCCGAGTTGTCCAACAGAAAGGAACCGGTCAGGTGCGTGCCCAGCCGGTCCCGCGCACTTCCTCCGCGGCTTTGGGGACTCCGTGGTCGCTTGCGGCATCCAGTGGTCAAGTAGCTCTGGGCTCAGGTAGCCGCGGCTGAAGGCGTCCTGGAGGGTGAGTGCCAGGTGGTCGGCGTTGAACGCTATCGAGGTTGTAGGCGAGGGCACCCTCGACCGTCCTCTTGTGAGTCTTTCCGGGGGAAGTAGTTAATGGCGGGTTCGACCCTTGTATTGTCTGTCGAAGCGCGCCGGGCGTTCCGACCTCGAGCTCGCCTCCTCATCGGCCGGGCGGGCGATCGTGGCCTGCGCGGGCTGGCCGCGGATGGTCGCCGT
>Ga0307372_10013597_pt1 | contig 10516 bp, 9 predicted proteins | sample OX1MG_FD_202533 | JGI IMG/M metagenome (GOLD analysis project Ga0307372, IMG submission 202533) | Soil microbial communities from Risofladan, Vaasa, Finland - OX-1 | ecosystem: Environmental > Terrestrial > Soil > Coastal area > Acid sulfate soil | place: Finland: Risofladan, Vaasa | collected... | reverse complement strand
CCGGCCTTCTCACCGCGCCACTCCTGGCCTCCGACATCTCCGTGGGTGAGCACCCCGAGGTCAAGGTCCTCGGCCTCACCGTCAACGTGGACATCGTGTGGGCCACGGTCATCGCCGGCCTGGTGGTCGTGGCGATGGGGATGATCCTGCGGGCGAGGGCCACCAGCGGCGTACCGGGCAAGTTCCAGCTCGTCTGGGAGCTGGCGGTGGGAGCGGTGCAAAAGCAGGTGTCGGACTCGATCGGCCCGAGGGGGGCCAAGGTGGTCCCACTGGCCCTGACCCTGTTCGTCTTCATCTTCGTCTGCAACCTGTTCGAGGTCCTCGGGATCGGGAGCCGGTTCGAATTCCTCCCCGCGCCGACCAGCGACATCAACCTGCCCCTGGCCATGGCGCTCTATGTGTTCGTCCTGACCAACGTGGCCGCAATCAGGAACCGGGGGGTGGGTGGCTACCTCTCGCACTACGTGAAGCAGCCCTTCTCGCCCAAATTGTTCCCGGTCAACCTGTTCATGAACGCCATCGAGGAGATCATCAAGCCGCTCACCCTCACGCTCCGCCTCTTCGGCAACCTGTTCGCCGGGGGGCTCATGCTCTCCCTGCTGGCCGCCCTGGTCATCTGGAAACTTGGACCGGTCCCCATCGGGGGTGTGCTGTCGATACCCTTCACCATCGTCTGGAAGCTGTTCGACATGGCCATCGGCGCCATCCAGGCCTTCATCTTCGCCCTCCTCACCATCTTGTACTTCGACACGGCCATGGCCGGCCCCGAGGCCGGCCACTAGGCCGACGGCTGCAACAAACGCCTGTTCACGACCTCATCAACAACATCAAAAAGGAGAAGCACTCATGGCAGACGCCTCGATGGCGGACGCAGTAAGGATCGCCGGCGCCATGGTCGGCGGCGGGCTCGCACTGGGCGGGGGCGCCGTCGGCGCGGCCATCGGGGACGGCCTGGCCGGTAGCCAGACCATCGCCGGCGTGGCCCGTCAACCCGAGGCACAGGGCCGTCTGACCACGATCATGTTCCTCACGGTCGGGCTGTGCGAGGCGGCCTACTTCATCAATCTGGCCTTCACCGCGCTGTTCATCTTCTCGCTCTACAAGAAGTAGGGCCGGGTGATGCTGCCGGCAGGTCCTGGGCCGAGAGCCACCTCTCCGGCGCCGCGCCGCGAGCCGGTGCGCCGTGGGCGTGTGACGACGACGACGAAAGGATGACCGCGATGCCCGTCGCAGCCAGCAACTTCCTCATCCCCAACGGGACCTTCATCGTCGTGCTCATCGCCTTCATCCTGGTCCTCGGGTTCATCGGCAGGAGTGTGGTGCCGCTCCTCAACGAGAAGCTGACCGAACGCCAGGAGCAGATCCGTGGCGAGCTCGAGGCCGCCGATCGGGCCAAAGCCGATGCCGAGGAGGCCGATGCCGCCCGCCGTGCCGCCCTGGAGGAGGCCCGCTCCCACGCCCGTGAGATCGTGGCCCAGGCGACGCTCACCGCCGAGCGGACGGTGGCCCAGGCCGAGGGCCGGGCCCAGGAGGCGGCCGATCGGATCATGCAGGCCGCGGACGCCGAGGTGGCCGTCGCCAGACAGGCCGCGGTCGAAGAGGTCACCGGCCGGGTGGGCGCCATCGTGCTGGCCGCGGCCGAGCGGGTGGTCGGGCGCGAGATCCGGATCGCCGACCATCAGGACCTGATCGACGAGGCCATCGCCGCGGTGCGGGCCGAGACCGGCACGGGCGCAACCGCCGGTGCGGCCGGGAGCGGTCGGTGAACCCTGCCCTCCAGGGCTATCTGGCCGCAGTCGTCGAGGGGCTGGCCGAATCGGGTGGGCTCCGCCAGGCCGCATCCGAGTTGCGCGCCGTGGCGGGGCTTGTCGACGCCAACAACGAGCTCACCCTGGCCCTCAACGACGGGGCGGTGCCCACCGCCGCGCGTCGGGCGGTGCTCGACGACCTGCTGGAGGGCAAGGTCCTGCCCGCGGTGCGGAGTCTGGTCCACCAGGCGGTGACCGTCGTCCCGGCCTCCGAGGTCGAGGCCTCGTTCCACTGGCTGGCCACCCAGCTGGCGGTGGCGGCCGAGCGGGACCCGGCCGATGCGGCCCGGCGGGACGACCTGGTGGTGCTCGGGAGGCTCGGATCGCGCAACCGGGTAGCCGGCTATGCCGCAGCGGTGTTCGAGACGGTGACCACCCCCGACCTCGAGGAGATCGAGGACCAGCTGTTCCGGTTCGCCCGCACCGTGGAGGGGAATCGGGCCCTGCGCGGCGCGCTGGGGGACCGGGACCTGCCCGTCTCCGTCCGCCAGCAGGTCATCGCCGACCTCTTGGGCGACCAGGTGCTTGAGGCGACGAAGCGGCTGGCCGCATTCGCCGTGCGGGGTGGAAGGGCCCGTGACATCGTCTCCACCCTCGACGCCCTGGTCGAAGACGCCGCTGGCGCCCGCGGGTGGCGGGTGGCCCGGGTGCGGTCGGCCGACCAGGTCGACGACACCCGGCGGCAGTCCCTGGGGCAGGCCCTGGGCCGGTTGACCGGGGGCCCGGTCGAACTGCAGGTGACGGTCGATCCCCACCTCCTGGGCGGAGTGGTGGTGCAGGTCGGCGATCTGCTGGTCGACGGCAGCGCCCGTCACCGATTGGACGAATTGAAGGAGCACCTCCTCGCTTCCGAGGCGGTCCACCGAACCCCAGAGGAAAGGGACCCAGCCGATGGCTGAACTGACCATCAACGCCGACGAGATCACCGCCGCCCTGCGCCGGCACGTGGAGGAGTACACCCCCGAGGTCGGGACCGAGCAGGTCGGCCGCATCGTCGAGGTCGGTGACGGGATCGCCCGCATCACCGGGCTGCCCGGGGCTGCCGTCAACGAGATCCTCGAGTTCGAGGACGGCACCGAGGGTCTGGCCCTCAACCTCGACGAGGAGACCATCGGCGCGGTCATCCTGGGCGAGGACACCGGGCTCGAGGAGGAGCAGCTGGTCAAGGCCACCGGGCGCATCCTCTCGGTCCGGGTGGGCGACGCCCTTCTGGGCCGGGTGGTGGACGCGCTGGGCGAGCCGATCGACGGACGCGGTCCGATCGCCACCGATGAGACCCGGCGTCTCGAGGTGCAGGCCCCGGGGATCGTGCGCCGCCAGCCGGTGAGCGAGCCGTTGCAGACCGGCATCAAGGCCATCGACGCCATGACCCCCATCGGGCGGGGCCAGCGCGAGCTGATCATCGGCGACCGCAAGACGGGCAAGACGACGGTGGCGGTCGACACCATCCTCAACCAGTTGGGCCTGGGGGTGAAGTGCATCTACGTGGCCATCGGCCAGAAGGCGTCGTCGGTGGCCCAGACGGTGGCCACCCTCGAGCGATACGGCGCCATGGAGTACACGGTGGTGGTGCTGGCGGCGGCGGGCGACCCTGCCCCGTTCAAGTACCTGGCCCCGTACGCCGGGTGCGCCATGGGCCAGCACTGGATGGACAGCGGCGAACACGCCCTCATCGTCTACGACGACCTCTCCAAGCAGGCCGAGGCCTACCGGCAGATGTCGCTGCTCCTGCGACGGCCACCCGGCCGCGAGGCCTACCCCGGCGACGTGTTCTACCTGCACAGCCGCCTCCTCGAGCGCGCCGCCAAGCTGTCGGACGAGGCCGGGGGCGGCTCACTCACCGCGCTGCCGATCATCGAGACCAAGGCCGGCGACATCTCCGCCTACATCCCGACCAATGTGATCTCGATCACCGACGGACAGGTCTTTTTGGAGAGTGAGCTCTTCTACGCCGGCGTCCGACCGGCCATCAACGTGGGCGTCTCGGTCAGCCGGGTCGGGGGAGCGGCCCAGATCAAGGCCATGAAGTCGGTGGCCGGCACGTTGAAGCTCGACCTGGCCCAGTTCCGCGAGCTCGAGGCCTTCGCCACCTTCGGCTCCGAGCTCGACAAGGTGTCCCAGGCCCAGCTCGACCGCGGTTACCGCCTCACCGAGCTGCTGAAGCAGGGACTCAACGCCCCTGTCCCGGTGGAGGAGCAGGTTCTGGTCATCTTCGCCGGGTCCGAGGGCTATGTGGACGAGGTGCCCGTGTCGGAGGTGCAGCGCTACGAGTCCGAGGTGCGGGCCTTCTTCAGGGCCAACCACTCGGACATCCTCGAGGGCATCCGGACCTCGGGCAAGCTGCCCGAGGGCGACAAGCTCGAGACGGCGCTGCGCTCGTTCACCGACGCCTTCGACACCGGGAAGGTCGACTGACCTGTGGCCGGCGGTCAGGAGCGGATCCTTCGTCGACGGATCAAGAGCATCGAGTCGACCAAGAAGATCACCAAGGCGATGGAGCTCATTGCCGCGTCGCAGATCGTGCGGGCCCAGGGCCGGATCGCCGCCGCCCGCCCCTATCAGCAGGGCATGGCCCGCATCGTGCTCGAGACGGCGCTGGGCGACCCCGACGCCGCCGGTCGCCTGCTGGGCACCCCCGAGTCGGTGGCCAAGGTGGCCGTCCTCGCTGTGGCGTCCGACCGGGGACTGTGTGGGGGCTACAACTCGTCGGTGCTCCGGGCCACCGAGCGGCTGCTGGCCGGCGGCACCGCCGATGGCGTCGAGTACCGCCTGTTCTCGGTGGGCAAGAAGGCCCAACGGTACTTCCGCTACCGCGGACAGGCCGTCGAGCAGGCCTTTGCCGGGATCAGCGAACGGCCGACGTTCACCGATGCCCGCGATGTGGCTGCGGCCGTCCTCACCCCGTTCACCGACGGTGAGGTCGACCAGGTGATGATCGTCTCCACCCGATTCGTGTCGGCGGGCACCCAGCGGGTCGAGGTGCGCCAGTTGCTCCCCCTGGTCGACCCCCGCCAGGCGGACGAGGGGCCCGAGGGCGACGGGGGCGGACCGGCCACCGCCCCGGCGCCCGGTGCCGAGGGGGAGCGGCCCGCCGGGTACACCGAGTTCGAGCCCGACGCGGCGATCCTGCTCGAGTCCCTCGCCCCCCGGGCCGCCGAGACCGAGATCTTCGGCGCGCTGCTCGAGGCGTCGGCCTCCGAGGTCACCGCCCGGCAGCGGGCCATGGCCGCCGCCACCGACAATGCCGGCGAGCTCGTGAAGAAGTACTCGCGGATCATGAACCGGGCCCGCCAGGACACCATCACCACCGAGATCATGGAGATCGTCGGGGGCGCCGAGGCCCTGCGGAGGGGCGCCGACGAGGACGAGGGCGGCATGGTCATCGAGGCCAGGGTCTGACCGGTGACCCCACGTCCGACCGTTCGATACCCCACCGTTCGATACCCCACCGTTCGATACCCCACCGTTCGATACCCCACCGTTCGATACGAAGCAGTCTCTGACCAACCCAAGGGAGCCCGACGCCCATGACCACCACCGCCCCTCGACCCAGCACCGTCGACACCCTGCCCTCCGGCCGGGTGGTGGCCATCGCCGGGCCGGTCATCGACGTGGAGTTCCCTCCTCACGCCCTCCCCGAGATCAACGGTGCCGTCGAGGTGGACGTGGAGCTGGAGGGGCGCAAGGAGCTGATCGTGGCCGAGGTGGCCCAGCAGATCGGCGACGGCCGGGTGCGCTGCATCTGTCTGAAGGCCACCGACGGGCTGACCCGCGGCGCCGAGGTGCGCAACCCGGGGCACGGCCTACGGGTCCCGGTCGGTGACGCGGTCCTGGGCCATGTGTTCAACGTGCTCGGCCAACCGCTCGACACCGACTCGATCGGCGAGCCGGAGGACCTCTGGGAGATCCACCGGCCAGCACCGGCCTTCGACTCCCTGGAGCCCCGGGCGGCCATGTTCGAAACCGGCATCAAGGTCATCGACCTGCTCGAGCCCTACGTCCAGGGCGGCAAGATCGGGCTGTTCGGCGGGGCCGGTGTGGGCAAGACCGTGCTCATCCAGGAGATGATCAACCGGGTGGCCACCAACCACGGCGGCGTCTCGGTGTTCGCCGGCGTCGGGGAGCGCACCCGTGAGGGAACCGACCTCTGGATCGAGATGCAGGAGTCCGGGGTCATCGAGAAGGCCGCCCTGGTCTACGGCCAGATGGACGAGCCGCCCGGGGTCCGGTTGCGGGTGGCGTTGGCCGCCCTCACCATGGCCGAGTATTTCCGCGATGTGAAGAACCAGGACGTGCTCTTGTTCGTGGACAACATCTTCCGCTTCGTCCAGGCCGGCTCCGAGGTGTCCACGCTCCTCGGCCGGATGCCGTCGGCGGTGGGCTATCAGCCCACGCTGGCCGATGAGATGGGCCAGCTGCAGGAGCGGATCACCTCGACCCGTGGACGGTCGATCACCTCGTTGCAGGCGGTCTACGTTCCCGCCGACGACTACACCGACCCGGCCCCGTTCACCACCTTCACCCACCTGGACGCCACCACCGAGCTGTCCCGTGACATCGCGTCGCTGGGCATCTACCCGGCGGTGGACCCGCTGTCCTCGACCTCCAACATCCTGGCCCCCGAGGTGGTGGGTGAGCGCCACTACAACGTGGCCCGACAGGTGCAGGGCGTGCTCCAGCGGTACAAGGAGCTCCAGGACATCATCGCCATCCTCGGCCTCGACGAGCTGTCCGAGGAGGACCGGGTCACCGTGACCCGGGCCCGGAAGATCCAGCGATTCCTGTCCCAGCCGTTCAACGTGGGCGAGGTGTTCACCGGCCTGAAAGGGGTGACCGTCCCGGTGGAGGAGACGGTCGAGTCCTTCGAGGCGCTGGTCAACGGCGAACTCGACGAGGTTCCCGAGCAGGCGTTCCTCAACGTCGGCGGGGCCGAGTCGGCGCTGGCCAAGGCCCACGCCCTCGAGAACGATTGATCGGGGGAGGCATCCCATGGCTGACGACGGCCTCTTCACCATCGATCTGGTCACCCCGGAGCGCATCCTGCTCACCGGGCCGGCCACCGAGGTGGTCCTCCGGACCGGTGAGGGTGACGTGACCTTCCTGGCCGGGCACGCCCCGCTGGTCGGGTCGGTCGAGCCCGGGGTGATCCGGGTGGTGCGTCCGGACGGGGACGAGGAACGGGTGGCGGTCCACGGCGGATTCGTCCAGGTCGAGCAGCACGTCCCGGTGGACGAGGCCGACGGATCGGAGGCGGCTCGGGCCGGTGCGGGAGGCACCCGGGTCACCATGCTGGTCGGAGTGGCCGAGCTGGCCGCCGAGATCGACGCCGACCGCGCCCGGTCCGCGCTGACCGCGGCTGAGGCACAGGTCACCGAGCTCACCGGATCGGGCGGCCGGGGAACCGCCGCCGCCGAGGATGCGGAACCGGACGCGGAGTTGGCCGAGGCGCAGGCGGCACTCCTCCGGGCCCAGGTTCGCCTCGAGGCGGCCGACGCCACGTCGGGGGCCACTGCCTGAGCCCCCCGGGGACGCCCGTCAGGTCGTCCTCCCGCCCTGTTCGAAGGATCTCACCGGGCCGCCGGCGGGGCCAGGTCCTCGAGCTGGGTGACCCAGCCGGGCAGCGGCCCGCAGACGAACTCACCTGACCTTGTCACGCCGATCCGCACATACTGTTTCACCTGCTTGGGCTGGTATCCGGGCGGGACCGAAGCGTCCGGTGGCAGGCAGGCCAACGTCTTGCCCGCCGGTGCTTTGACGACCACGATGGACGGCCACACCAGCTCGTTCAGAGAGCAGCTCTGCTGCATGCAACCGCCGTAGAGGCCCGGGTCGGCCCGATTGAGGGTCGGGACCGTGGTGAGCTTGAGGACCACCGAGGTGGTCTCACCGGCCGAGCCGGGCACTGCGGAGGCCCGGACGGCATAGGTCTCCTCGTCGCGGGTCAGCACGCCGAAGGGCAGGCGGGCAGTCGACCCGCCGGGACAGCCGCCGAGGTTCGGGTCCCGGTCGGTGAGCGCGGCGAACCACGATGTGCCGCCGGCCAACGGCACCGCCAGTTGTGACTGACCGGAGGCGGCATCGACCGCCACCAGCTGCGTGGCGGCCGTCGGCGAGCCCGATCCGGTGGCCCCGGTGGGTCTGGTGGACCTGAAGGGTGAAAGTAGGACAACCCACACGGGCGCCCACGGAGTGTCCACCGATGGAGACGGTGCCGAAGTCGCCATACTGGCGTTGTCGGCGTGGAGCAGGGCAGTGACCTCCGTCCACGAAGACAGCTTGGCCATGGTCGATCCGAAGTCAGGGACTGTTCGCCTCGCCGCCGTCATCGCTGCCGACCTGGCGACGATCGGCCCCGGTGTGTCCGGGAGGGAAACCGCTCCGGGGGGAGTCAGCCGCACCCGCTGAGCTATCCCGACGACGATCGTCGCCGGGACCTTGTAGCCGACGGTGCTCAAGAGAACCCCGGCTGTTGGTTTCCAGTACACGCCGATGAACTGGGCGGCGGGTGGCCCGCTCTCCACCAGCCCGGGGTGGCCCTGGACCTCGACCGGGGTCGCCGTGGCGTTGCCGCCGTCCATGGGGCTGAGCGGCCCGGGGCCGTAGGAGAAGTGGAGCTGGACCCGGGGCGGATCGGCGCCCTCGCCCGTCGCGGCATAGGTGGCGCCGGGTGTCGCACCCGGTGCCGAGTCGCCACCCCCGATGAGCTGGAAGCCGCCGGGCAGCCATCCGGCGGTGAGCGATCCCGGGCTGGAGACAACCCCTCGGACGGTCGTGTCACAGCCCGCTCGGTGGGCGCTGGCGACGGCCTGGTCAGGGCTGGGAGGTTCGGCGCTGCCACCCGCGGCCGTGCACCCGGCCAGCACGGAGGAGCCGGCCATCACGCCGGCCATCACGGCGGCGATCGCGCCCCGGCCCCGGCGAGCCCGTGGTCGCAACTTCCGCCGGCTCACTGCTCCATCCGGGGTGTCGGTGGGGAAATGGCTGCTCATTCACCTTCAGTACGTTCGGGGAGCACCCCAGGTTGACCGCCCTCGGGCCGGCGACCGGGCCGGCGGACGCTCAGGTGAACTCGATCGAGCTGTACTCCGCCAGCTTGTGCAGCGGGTGGCGGGCGTCGATCAGCCGGACGGTTCCCGACTTCGACCGGGTCACCAGGGACTGGGTGGTGGCCCCGAACTCGTCGTACCGGACGCCGTGGAGCAGCTCCCCGTCGGTGATCCCGCTGGCGGCGAAGAAGCAGTTGTCCCCGCCGACCAGGTCGTCGGTGGTCAACACGGCGTCGACGTCGTAGCCGGCATCGACGGCCGCCCGCCGCTCGCCTTCGTCCCGGGGCCAGAGGCGGCCTTGGATCTCCCCGCCCATCGACTTGAGGGCGGCGGCGGCGATCACCCCCTCGGGGGTCCCACCGATCCCCACCAGCAGATCCACGCCGGTGTCGGGCCAGGCGGTGGCGATGGCTCCGGCAACGTCGCCGTCGGTGATCAGCCGGATCCGGGCGCCGGTGCTGCGCACCGAGGCAATCAGCTCGGCGTGGCGGGGCCGGTCGAGGATGGCCACGGCCAGGTCCCGCACCGAGGTCCCCTTGGACTTGGCCACCGCCCTCAGGTTGTCCTCGATGGACATGGTGAGGTCGATCGTCCCCACCGCCCGGGGCCCGACCGCCAACTTCTCCATGTACACGCACGGCCCCGGGTCGAACATCGTGCCCTCCTCGGACACGGCGATGACCGCCAGGGCCCCGCCCCGCCCGAGGGCGGTGGGGGTGGTCCCGTCGATCGGGTCCACGGCGATGTCCGCCTTGGGCGGGCTGCCGTCGCCAATGCGCTCTCCGTTGTAGAGCATGGGGGCGTTGTCCTTCTCCCCCTCGCCGATGACCACCACCCCGTCCATGGCGATGCTGGACAGCACGATCCTCATGGCGTTGACCGCGGCGCCGTCGGCCCCCTCCTTGTCGCCCCGCCCCATCCACCGGGAAGCGGCCAGGGCCGCCGCCTCGGTGACCCGGACGAGCTCCATGGCCAGGTTGCGGTCGGGTGCTTGCGGTGCGCTGGTCACGGGACCTGACGATAGTGGCTGGCGCGGGAGCAACACGGCGCCCGCCGGGGGAGGCATGGCCGGACCGCACGTCCGGTCGGTCGCTGCGGCGCCCTCAACCTCCCTATGCTTGCGGGGTGCGCGCTGACGACGACTCCGAGGTCCCCAGGGATTTTGACCGGTGGCAGACGGCGTTCGACGCCGCCACCCTCCGGGACGCCGACTTCGAGACCATGTCGGGCGTCTCCCTCGATCCCGTCTACGGCCCCGGCCCGCAGGGCGAATGGCCCGGCGTGTTCCCCTACACCCGGGGACCCTACGCCTCGATGTACCGCTCCAAGCTGTGGACCATGCGGATGTTCGCAGGGTTCGGGACGGCTGAGGACACCAACGCCCGCTTCCACGACATCCTGAGGGCCGGTGGCGACGGGCTGTCGGTTGCCTACGACCTGCCCACCCTGATGGGACGGGACTCGGACGACCCGTTGGCCGAGGGTGAGGTCGGCCGGTGCGGGGTGGCCCTCGACACCCTGGCCGACGCCGAGGACCTGTTCGCGGGGATCGACCTCGGGGCCGTCAGCACGTCGATGACCATCAACTCGCCGGCGGCCATGTGCTTCGCCATGTACGTGGTGGCGGCGGAGTCGGGCGGGACCCAACGGGCGCGCCTCGGC
>Ga0307372_10013596_pt1 | contig 10516 bp, 10 predicted proteins | sample OX1MG_FD_202533 | JGI IMG/M metagenome (GOLD analysis project Ga0307372, IMG submission 202533) | Soil microbial communities from Risofladan, Vaasa, Finland - OX-1 | ecosystem: Environmental > Terrestrial > Soil > Coastal area > Acid sulfate soil | place: Finland: Risofladan, Vaasa | collected... | reverse complement strand
GCTCGCTTCGCGGCGGAGTGGCGCAGCCGGTGGCTACTCCTGCGGAGTGAGCCCCGCGAACAGGTCGGTCTCCGGAAGCACTGCGGGCTTGCGCGAGATCACCAGTTGGAAGAACTCGTCGGCGAACTGCACCGCAATCTCGTCGGGAAGAGTGAGCTGGGGCCAGTCCGCCGAGATCTGACTGCGGTGCGCGCGGAGTGCCTCGCGCTTGCGCGCAACCACCGCTTTGCCACTGATGGTCGTGGTCACGTATTCGTCGGGGGTGAGGAAGGCCATCTCATCAGCATTCTCCTCGCCGAAGGGCGGATCCATCCCGGCCTGCTTGGCCATCTGGACGATGCGCTTCATCTCCTTGCGAGGGAAGGCGGTGTAGTAGAGCTTCTCGACCCGCCAGGGTTCGCCGGCATCCTTGTACGTCGGTGAAAGATGCGCGGCCTCGACGGCGAGCAGTGTCGCCCGGTGCGCCTGGATGTGATCGGGATGACCGTACGCTCCGTTACCGTCATAGGTGACCACAACGTGCGGGCGGAAGCGTCGGATCTGGGCGACGATCCGCCCTGTGGCCTCATCCAGCGGCACCATCCAGAACGCGTCGGGCAGCTGGTTGGTGGGCGTGCCGGCCATTCCTGAGTCACCGTAGCGGAGGAACTCGACCTCATCGACCTTGAGGATGCGACATGCCTCGCGCAACTCAGCCTCGCGGATCTCGGCAAGGCGCGGACGGGTTGTCTCCTCGGGCATGTCGGGGTCGACGATGGTTGCCAGCTTGCCGTCGGTGCAGCATACGACGCACGTCTTCACGCCCCTATCGGCATACGTCGCCAGCGTGCCGCCCATGGTGATCGTCTCGTCGTCGCAGTGCGCGTGCACCGCCATCAGACGCAGCTGAGGACCTGCCATCACTCCTCGACGATGGTCACCGTTCGCATCACGTCATCCTTGCGAATGGTGCCGACGACGTCCATGCCTTTGACGACCTGGCCGAACAGGTTGTAGGCCTTGGTGAGCTTGTGGCGGTCGTCGACGGTGCAGATGAAGAACTGCGAGCCGTTGGTGTTCGGGCCGGAGTTCGCCATGGCGACAGCGCCCGCCTCGTACTCACCCTGGACGGGCTCATCCTCGAAGCGGTATCCCGGGCCTCCGCGACCGGTCCCCTCCGGGCAACCGCCCTGGATGACGAAGTCGTCGACGATGCGATGGAACGTCAGGCCGTCGTAGAAACCGTCCCGGGCGAGGAACACGAAGTTGTTGACCGACTTCGGCGCGCGCGCCGGGTCGAGGGCGATCACGATGTCGCCGCGGTCGGTCGCGATGGTCGCGATGTAGCGCTTGGCAGGATCGATGACCTGGTCAGCGGCTGTGTACTTCTTGGGCATCGAGGCAGTCTACCCGGGGTGGCCGGGTAGACTGCCGGACCGCCGGAGGGATCAGATCGCCGCGCTCAATCCCGTCGTGACGGCGGGGGAGGCTGTCGACGTGGGGGGCGCCGACGTGGAGGGCGTCGTTGCGAGTCCACCGAAGCGGACTCGGATGTAGGTGCTGAGGTTCAGGTTCATCAGCTTGCTGATGCCTGTGGTCGCGTCACCACTCAACGTGGTTGCCTGAGCCTGGGTGATCCTGTGGTTGCTCACCGCCTTGCTCAAGCGGGTGGTGATCTTGGCCATCACCGCGCTCTCGACCGCCTGGGCTTTCGACCCGTCGATCTGCGCGAGGGTCTCGCCGTTGAGGAGATCCTTGAGGACGGTGGTGCGGCTGAGCCCGGTCTCCTTGACCGACTCCCGGAACAGGGCCAGCGCGATGCGCCGCGCAGCGACTGCCTTGGCGCCCGCATGGCCCGTCGTGGCGGTGCTCGGTGCCGGCGTGGCCGCGAACGTCGAGGCGTTGCCTCCCGTGACCCCGGCCGCAAGAGCAGGGACGATTGCGACTGTCGCGATCCCGCCGACCGCGGCGACCGCGAATGCGGCCGCGCCGATCGCGACCCTTTTGGTGAAGAACTTCCCGAACATCCCAGTGCTCCTTTGCTTTCGACTTGTTTTATGGTGGGCGGTGTCCTCATTCTCTTCGGCAGTGACGCGCGTTCCCTGAGCCACTGCTGAGACGTGACGGTCGCCCCCGATCCGCCTGCTACACGGAGGCATCACGTGGACGGTGCCGCTGCGAGGCCGGTGGTCGGCCTCTTCGGGGCGTTTGACACCGGTGAACTCGGCGAGGTCGCTCTCCGCCGCGTTATCGAGATCGAGCTCGCCCTGCGTCGACCCGACATCGATCTCGTGGTGCTGGCCCCGTTTGGCGCCGAGCACCCCATCCCCGGCGACGAAGGCCGCCCGGCGCGTCCGCTGCCGCGCGATGGCAGCGGTGAGGCGCTCGGCCTCGACGCCCTGATCATCGCCGGGGACGTGCTCGGTGACGACAGCCACTGGGCTGCGCGGTATGCCGCGTCAGACGAGGCGATGAGCGACCGCGGCGTCGGCACCCTGGTGCTCACCGGGACCCGGGGCGGCCGGGACGTCGCGGCCACGACCATCTGGTTCGCGGTGGGCGCCGCCGGTGGCGACATCGACGTCTCGGGGCTGGAGGGCAAGGACGTCTGGGCGCGGGACCCGGCCACCCAGGAACGTCTCGGCGCTACCGCCGCGCAGTCGGGAGACCCGGTGTTGCTGGCCGGCCGTGCGTTCCCACCCGATGCGCTTCGCCGGCGTGCCGATCTCCTGCGCCTGTGCGGCGCACTTCCCGCCGGACGCTGGATGGTGATCGAGCGGGCTGCCTCCCTGCCGGTATCGGCTGCGCAGCGTCTCCTCGAGGCGACTGCCGGGGCGTTGCGGAGCGACCCGAAGCTGTCTGTCGTCGTCGTCAACCTCGACCCCACCCGGCAGCCCTTCGCCGACAGGGCCATCCCGGTGCGGGGGCCGATCGCGGAACGCGTCCATCATCTTCCCTCGTGGGTGGGGCTGGACGACATCGCGGCCGCGATGTCCGGGTCCGTTGCCGCGGTGGCCACGTCCGCGGCGGGCGCGAATCTCGCGGCGTCGCTGGGTGTCCCGGTCGCGGCCATCGACCCGGGGCTCGGCCACCGGTTCGATCCTGTGATACCGCTCCTCACCGGCGATGTCCCGTCCGCCATCCGGTCGCTGCTTGCGGACATGCGGCAGGCGGCCATCGACCCGGCAGTCGGCACCCTCGACGGCGCCTTCGCCGAGCTTGCCCGGAGGCTCCCGCACGCGCCGGCAGCCACGCGAATCGTGCCGGAGCCGGAGAGCGTGGCCTCGGCGCTGGCCGTCCTGCAGCGGCGTCTCGTCGACGAGCGCACCGCGCTCCAGGCCGAGCTGTCCCGCGTCCAGTCCGAGCTCGATCATCTCCGGGCGACACCCGAGCATCGCCTCGCCCGGCCGATCCGCGAGGGGTACCGGCGGTGGCAGCGGCGCCGGACGTGATCCGCTTTCCCGAGGTCGGCCGGCCGGACGTGACCGTGGTGATGGTCACCTACAACCGCTGGGACCTCACCAGAGAGGCGCTCAGGCTGCTTGCCGAGGTCACCGAGGCGCGCTACGAGGTGGTGATCGTCGACAACGCGTCGACCGACGGCACGCTCGACGAGCTCGCCCATGTCAGTGGCGCCCGGATCCTTCGGAATTCGCGAAACCTCGGATTCGGACCCGCCACCAACCAGGGGGCCGCCATGGCACGAGGCCGCCACCTGTTGCTGCTCAACAGCGACGCGTGGGTCAGACCCGGATGGCTCGAGCCCCTGATCGATGTCGCCGACGCCGACGCGGGCGTGTCGGCGGTCGCGTCGAAGCTGCTCTACCCCGACGGGCGGCTCCAGGAGGCCGGTTCGATCCTCTGGCGTGACGCGAGGGTTCGTCAGTACGGCGACGGGGACGTTCCCAACCGCGCCGAGTACAACTTCCGCCGAACGGTCGACTACGCCTCGGCGGCGTGCCTGCTCGTCCGCCGCTCAGCGTTCATCGCGGTGGGTGGATTCGACCCCCGATTCGCGCCGGTCTACTGCGAGGACGTGGACCTCTGCCTGGCGCTCGGCGCGGGACCTGGGCGCGTGGTCTATCAACCGAGGTCGGTGGTCGAGCACGTGCGCGGCGCCTCGGGGAGCGGTGGCGCTCACACCGATCGAATCGAGCGCAACCGGCGCCTGCTTCGCGCTCGGTGGCGTCCGATTCTCGACCGCCGCCCTCCCGAGAGCTGGCGTGTCGAGCCGAGCGCGATCGTCGGGGGGCGCGACGCGACCGCGTGCGAGCGGGTCCTCGTGCTCACCGGACCGCGACCCGACGCGGATGGGACCACGGAACAGCGCCACCTCCATTCGGTTGTCGATGCCGCCGCACGGCGATGGCCCCAGGCACGGTGGACGGTCGCATCGCTCGACGGCGCGCCGGTGACGAGGCCGAGCGCTCTTGGGGACGCCGGCATCGAGGCGGTGACCGGCGCGTTCTCCTGGGAGGCGTGGCTCACCGGGCGCCGATACCACTATGGGATCGTCGCGCTCGCCGATTCCCGCTGGGGTGACGGGCAACTGGAGAGCATGCTGAGCTCGACCCAGCCCCAGGCGGTGCGTGTGCGGGTGACCGAACCGGTCGACCTCGGCGCGGTGGCGAGCGCCCTCGGTCGTCCCGATCCGGGCATTCGCGCGTCGGTGCGTTAGAGTTTCGATCCCGAGGCGACACACGGAGGCACGCATGAAGGTCGTCGTCTGCGTCAAGCAGATCCCCGACCCCAACACCACCGGCCAGCTCGATCCGACCACGCATTTGCTCAAGCGCGAGGGGGTTGAGGTGGTTCTCGATCCCGGCGACGAGTTCGGAGTCGAGGCGGGGCTCCAGCTCGTCGAGGCGCACGGAGGCGAGGTCACGGTGGTCTCGATGGGTCCGGAGCGTGGCGTCGACGCGGTCCGCAAGGCCCTCGCCATGGGGGCCGCCAAAGGGGTTTTGATCTCAGACGACGCGCTGCGCGGCTCCGATGCTCTGACCACCGCGCGCGTCCTTGCCGCGGCGATCCGCCGCGAGGGGTTCGACCTGGTGATCACCGCCACCGAGTCGACCGACGGCTACACCGGTGTCGTCCCCCAGATGATCGCCGAGCTCCTCGACGTCCCCGCCGTGACCTTCGCGAAGACCGTCGAGGTCGACGGCACCATGCTCAAGGTCAAGCGGCAGACGGAGGCGGGCTACGACCTCGTTGAGTCCGGGCTGCCGGCGGTCGTGAGCGTGACCGCCGGGGTCAACGAGCCGAGGTATCCCTCGCTCAAAGGAATCATGGGAGCCAAGTCGAAGCCGCTCGACCGTCTCACGCCCGGGGACCTCGGCCTCGACGGCGCCGGGGGCGGCACGGCGGGCCAGAGCATCACGGACGTCGAACCCGCGCCCCAGCGCGCCACGGGATCGATCGTCAGGGACGACGGCGAGGGCTACAGGCGAATCGCCGACTTCCTCGCCGAGAAGAAGGTGATCTGACCGATGTCCCTGGGCAAGATCTGGGTGTTCGCGGAGGTCGCGAGCGGGAAACCCGCACCCGTGGCGCTCGAGCTGCTGGCCAAGGCCCGGTCGCTTTCCGCCACGGTCGAGGCCGTCGCCTTTGCGCCGGACGCCGCGGATGCCGCAACCGAGCTCGGGGCGCACGGCGCAACGACCCTCTTCGCGGGGACCGATCCGCTCTGGGGCGAGGTGCTCCTCGGCGGCCCGGCGGCCGATGCGCTCGCGACCCTCATCGAGGAGCACAAACCCGATCTCGTGCTCTTCGCGATGACCTACAACTCTCGCGATGTGGCGGGCCGGCTGGCGGCGAAGCTCGGCGTGCCGGTGATCGCCAACGGCCTCGAGCTGAGCGACGGAGATGGCATCACGGTGCACTCCTCCGTCTTCGGAGCGACCCTCGACGTGGCGACGCGCTTCGAGGGCGGGGCGCCGGCGCTCGCGATCATCCGGCCGAAGTCCTTCACGGCGGAGGCGAGTGGGGGTGCCGCTGCCGGCGTCATCCAGGTCACCTCGCCGATCGACGAGAAGCACCGATCCGCTCGGGTGACCGATCGGGTCGCGGACGTCGCGGCGGGTCCAAAGCTGGAGGAAGCGCCGATCGTCATCAGCGGCGGTCGCGGACTGGGCGATCCGAAGAACTTCGAACTCCTCGATCAGCTCGCCGCGGTGCTCGGCAACGCGGCAGTCGGAGCGAGCAGGGCGGTCGTCGACGCGGGCTGGGTGCCCTATGCCATGCAGGTCGGCCAAACGGGCAAAACAGTCAAACCCGCCGTGTATCTCGCGTTCGGCATCAGCGGCGCGATGCAGCACACAGTCGGAATGAAGGGCGCGAAAGCAATTGTTGCGGTCAATAGAGACGAGAACGCACCGATCTTCAAACTCGCCGACCTGGGGATCGTCGGGGATGCTCTGAAGGTGCTCCCGGCGCTCGTCGAAGAGTTGCAAAGGCGCCGGTCATGAGCACGGCGCTGAATCGATTGCAATTGCCCGACAGTCCGCTGGCGCCGAAATTCGCAGGTATACTCGGAACTGCGATGGACGACAAGGTCATTGTCGACCTTCTGGGCCAGGTCGGTAACCTCTTTACGTCGAGTCTGGAGCTGAAGGAGACGATCGACTTCATGCTCAAGGCCGCGGCCGACCTCGTCGACTGCGATGCTGCCACGGTGTTCCTCCTCGACGAGGACGGCCGTGCCCTGTCTGCTATCGCGACATACCCGTTCACCGACAACCTCGGTCAGGTCGCTCGCTTCGAGCTCGGTGAGGGCATCGTGGGATGGGCTGCGCAACGCCGTAAGCTCGTCTCGGTCGCGGATGCCACGAAGGACCGGCGCTTCAAGACCCTGGGCCTCGCGTACGCGCCTCGATCGTGCCTGGTGATGCCCCTCGAGTCCCCACAGCGCCTCGTCGGCGCTCTCACACTCGCGCGTCGCGAGGTGCAGCCGTTCACCAGCATCGAGCAGGCGCTGATGCGGATCATCGCGAGCCAGGCGGCCATCAGCATCGACAACGCACGCCTCTACACGGCGCAGCGCGCACAACTCGGCGAGATCGCCACGCAGAAGCGTGAGGTCGAGGTTGCCAACGCGCAGATCGCCGAGATCTCGCGCCTCAAGAGTGAGTTCCTGGCCAACATGAGCCACGAGTTGCGCACTCCGCTGAACGCGATCCTCGGCTTCAGCGAGATTCTCAAGGACAACCTCGTGGATCTCACCCCGCAGCAGCGCCAGGAGTGCCTCCAGAACATCCACGCTTCGGGGAAGCATCTGCTCGAGCTCGTCAACGACGTGCTCGACCTCAGCAAGATCGAGGCCGGACGCATGGAGCTCGCCTACGACCGCTTCGGCGTGCAGGATGCGGTCAAAGAGGTCCACAACGTCATCCGATCGCTGAGCGAGCGGCGCGATATCGATCTCAGCATCGACGTGGTGCCGGTCCACCTCGAGATCCGCGCGGACAAGAGCAAGTTCAAGCAGGTCCTGTACAACCTGCTGAGCAACGCCATCAAGTTCACCCCGCAGGGCGGCAAGGTCTGGGTGTCGGCGCGGGCCGACAGCGAGGATCTGATCGTCGATGTCGGCGACACCGGGGTCGGCATTCCCGCCGAACACCACAAGCGCATCTTCGATGAGTTCTATCAGCTCGACCACGCGACCACGCGTCAGGTCGAGGGCACCGGGCTCGGACTCTCCCTCACCCGCCGGCTCGTCGAACTTCATGGCGGGAGCATCTCCCTGGAGAGCGATCCCGGTCGCGGCTCGGTGTTCACGTTCCGGCTACCCCTGACAGGAATTGAGGTCCTGAACGGTCACCGCCACAACCGGATCCTGCTCGTCGAGGACAACGCGAGCAACCGTGATCTGGCGAAGATGGTGCTCCTCGGGAGCGGCTTCGACGTCGACATCGCCGTCGACGGCGAGGAGGGCCTCCACAAGGTGCGGTCCAAGGTCTACGATCTCGTGCTCATGGACGTGGAGTTGCCTGGCATGGACGGGCTGACTCTCACCCGCATGCTCAAGGCGGATCCCAAGACGGCAGGCGTTCCGGTGGTCGCGCTGACCGCGAACGCGATGAAGGGCAACGAACAGGAAGCACTCGCGGCCGGTTGCTCCGGCTACATCACCAAACCAATTGAGGTGGCCAACTTCGTGAAGCGCATCTCCACATTCATCGAGGTGCCTGTCTGATGAGCGGGGCCGGAAAGACCATTCTCATCGTCGAGGACGACCCGCCGAGCCGTGAGGTCGTGCGCCTTGCGACCAGCGCGCAGAACCACACGCTCATCGAGGCGGCAACCGGCGTCGAGGGACTCAACCTTGCTCGCGAGCAGAACCCCGACCTGATCATCCTCGACGTCAATCTTCCTGGGATGAGCGGACTCGATGTCTGCCGTCGCCTGCGCGCCGAAGGCGCACGGGTGCCGATCATCATGCTGACCGCCAAAAGCGACACGATCGACGTGGTGGTCGGCCTCGAGCTCGGCGCCGACGACTACGTCACCAAGCCGTTCGAAGTACGCGAGCTGATGGCGCGCATCGGAGCGCACCTTCGGCGCAGCGAGATCTCGGCGCAGGAGCAACCGCGCGACCGCTTCGAGTTTCCGGGTCTCACGATCGACCTCGGACGCCGCCAGGTGTTCCGCGATGGTGAGGAAGTGATGCTCACCCTGACGGAGTTCAACCTGCTCGCGCTGCTCGCGTCACGCCCGGGTCAGGTCATGAGCCGCGGGGAGCTGCTCCGTCGCGTGTGGGGATACGAGGTCGAGATCGAAACCCGCACTGTGGACGCCCACGTCTACCGCCTGCGCCGCAAGATCGAGCCCGACGCCGAGAAGCCGACCTACATCCATTCCGTCCCTGGAATCGGGTACCGCTTCTCGGGCTGAGCGCCCGGTCGCGGGCACCTCGCTTTGTGGTCGGGCGAGACGGGACCGCTGACGCTCTGCTCAGACACCGGGCTCGCTCGCTCGTCGCGCAAGCAGAGTATCGCGCTCCTCTCTCGCGACCCGGAACTCGCGAAGCGTCAGCGGTCCGGTCTCGCCCCTAACCCGTAGTGCCATCGTCCCCCTCTCGCCCCACCACTGAGCGCGCCAGGAAAGCCTCAGTAGATAAATCCGACGACCGAGGCGTCGGAAGCGGTGATGGTGCGGTAGTCGATGCGCCCCCATCCGCCCCCGTCGGCGTGGTAGTTCATCTCGGAGATGACGAACGAGCCATCGAGGTTGACGTGCTCGACGTAGGCGACGTGTCCGACCCACCCGATGTTGAAGACGACGATCGACCCCTGCACGGGGACGTGTCCCTCGGCGCGCTTGCCGCGGGCTGCGCGCCACCAGTTGATGGCGTTGCCGCTCCAGTCAATGGCGCGCCGGGTTGCCACGTAGTAGGTGCACTGCCCGTACGGGAAGCCGTCGTGCAGCGGAGCCTGCGGGGGGACTGCCGGCGTGCCGTCCTCGGCGTCGACGAAGAACGAGGAGATGAGGGCGCCGGCCGGGGCTCGAGAGAGCGGCACCTGGAGGTAGGAGCCGGCAGGCATCGGCGCGTTGCTGCGCAGCGCGTTGTAATCCAGGATCACCGCGGGGTCGAGGTCGAGGCGGGCGGCGAAGGCGGTCGGGGTTTCCCCGGGGAGGACCTCGACGAGCGCGCCGGGTCCCGGGGGGATCAGTAGCGTGTCCCCGACACCGGGTACGGCAAACGGGGTCAGCTGATTTCCCCACTGGATCGTCGACGTCGACACGCTGTACGCGGCGGCGAGGGTGGCCAGGGTCTGGCCGGGCTGCACGACGACGGTCTTGACCGGCTCCACGGCCAGCGCCGTCACCCCTGCCGAATTCTCGACCACGGCGTTGATCTGTATGGCGGCGAGGTTGCGGAGCATGGGCGCGGCCGGAACCTGAACTGGCCGAGCCACGAGCACGACAAGCACAGCCGCAGTGGCGATTACCCAGAGGTGCCGTACAAGCCTATGAACGTGGGTCGCGATCGCTGCTCCCCTCGCTTATGAAATGACACGGTCGGTGTCCGGGGACGACGTGCCCCATTCCCCAGTGACCGCGGGACCGTACCAAAACCGGCTCCCCCGCGTCAAAGTGAGCCCGGTGATCGATGCAGCGCCCCCGGTGCTCGCGACGGTGTGGCGAGGCACGGTCGTCGAGGCTCGCATCCGAGGTCATGTTGCGGTGGTTGATGCCTCGGGGAACCTGCTGAGCTCCGCCGGCTCGGCGGACGCCTTGACCACGCTTCGCAGCTGCGTCAAGCCGTTCCAGGCCCTGCCGTTTCTCCGTCTCGCGGCGGATCGACTGGGAGCCGGCGACGCCGAGATCGCCATCGCCTGCGCCTCCCACCAGGGCGAGGACGAGCACCTTGCCACCGTCCGAGGGCTCCTCGCCAGCGCGCAGGTGTCTGAGGAGGCATTGGGGTGCGGACCGCAACTGCCGTCGGACGAGGGGACTGCGCGCCGCCTCCTCGGGTCGGGTGGGGTGCCACGGCCGATCCACAACAACTGCTCCGGAAAGCACGCCGCGATGCTCG
>Ga0307372_10013592_pt1 | contig 10518 bp, 8 predicted proteins | sample OX1MG_FD_202533 | JGI IMG/M metagenome (GOLD analysis project Ga0307372, IMG submission 202533) | Soil microbial communities from Risofladan, Vaasa, Finland - OX-1 | ecosystem: Environmental > Terrestrial > Soil > Coastal area > Acid sulfate soil | place: Finland: Risofladan, Vaasa | collected... | reverse complement strand
CCGTGCGCCGGTCCTGGAGCATATAGCGCTCCTCCATTGCCCTCACCTCCCTAGCTCCCGACCCACTCCCCGACGCACGAGTTGTATCGCTTCCCAGGGCCGCTCCGGTGAAAGCGCCGGTCGGCGGGCCCCTACCGCTCGGTCAGCGGTGCGCCAAGGCTCGAGCAAGACGCGCTCACCCTCCTCCACCGCGGGTCGACTGTGTTCCTCGCGACTGAAGGGGGCATGGAGGAAACGAAAGATCTCGGCCGGCGTCTCCGAGATGGCGTCTTCGGCATAGAGGGAGATGCCGCGCCGACGGCGCAGCGTCAAGTCGACGTCCTCCAGGCACAGCCCTCGCTCCGCCAGCCCCTGCTTCAAAGAGTTCAGTTCCTCGCGACGCAGGCTACGCAGCAGTTGTTCCGGGCCCAGCAGCCCGAGCGAGCCCCGGGCCTTGGTTGCCAACCGGTGGATGGGTGGCGTCTCCCGCATCACGTCGCGGTCCAACTGAGAAGGGGGAGGGAGACCCTCGCTCCCCACGGAGAGGTCACCGTTCCAGCTGGGGTCGATTTCGCGCAGCCGCTCCAGGTAATAGGCGCTGAGGGTGGCCACTTGGCGTCCAACAGGACCGTAGGGGACGGGATCCTGGAGGGGATGGGGCAACCACCCTGACGCTGCCACCAACGCCACGGTGTCTCGCAGCCGGATACCGCCTCGGGGATCCTCCACCAGCGCATGCCCGGCCTCGTGAACCAAGGTAGCCCGGATCAGGTCGTAGCCCAACTCGCGATGCCAGCCGGGCCGGCGCAGGGCCGGGATCAAGGACCAGTCGCGGTTGATCCGCATGATGCCTTCCCGCCAGGTGCCCAGGGTGTCTGGGGGAAACGCGCTCTCGTCTTCCAGGCGGATCTCGTCGATCACCCCGCGCAGGACGTCCTTTACCTGGAGAGGCAACCGATCCACGGCCTCCCAGACGTCGCCCGCGCGCTCCTGTGCTCCTTCCGGCCCGTCGGGGGAGACGTGGACCCGAAGGTTGAACTGCTCACCGGCCCAGGTCCCGTCCGCTAACCCGAGACGACGATAGGTCTCGAGTCGAGCGTACTGCCGGTCGGATCGGTAGGGGCTGAGCGGGACCGACTCCTCCACGCTGCCCAAGTCCCCTGATGGGTACCGGTTGGGGCCGGAGTCGCGAGTCGGCTCAGCTCATATCGGGCCAGGCGGGAGTCTCGGTCTCCCCGCCCTCGCCCTCTTCACCTCCGACCTTCTGTTGGAACCGGGCCGCGACCATTTGCTGGGCCATCGCCTTCGGGATCCCGAACTTGACCAAGGAACGGACCTCGTCGGCCATTACCTTGTCGCGGGCAGTCTCGACCGCGGTGATTAGATCGTCTAGCGAGATCGTGGCCTGCTTCACGACCCAATCCTACCCGCCTCAACCCCAGCTCAAGCAGCGGCCCTGGGGGCGCCGGTCAGACTGGGAGCGGGACCGCAGCCACCAGATTGGGGTTGAGGCAGAACCCCTCGTAGTCGATGGGCTCGGTAATCGAGGGATTCTCCCCGCAGACCGGGCACTCCGAGTCGCGGCGCAGGCGGAAGGTGTTGAACTCCATCGCCAGGGCGTCCACGTGCAGAAGTCGCCCGCTGAGCGTCTCGCCGATCCCCAGGACCAGCTTCATCACTTCAGTCGCCTGGATGAGGCCGACCAGGCCGGGCAGAACGCCCAGAACGCCAGCCTCGGAGCAGCTGGGGGCCTCCTCAGGGGGCGGTGGCGCCGGATAGCGGCAGCGGTAGCAGGCAGACTCGAAGGGAATCATGGTCGTGACCTGACCCTCGAAGCGGAAGACGCCGCCATCCACCAGGGGCTTGCGTAAGAAAACCGCCACATCGTTGGCCAGGTATCGGGTGGGGAAGTTGTCGCTGCCGTTCACGATCACGTCGTATTGGGAGAAGATCTCGGCCGCGTTCTCGCTGTCGAGGTGGACCCGATGTTCGACCACCTTGACCTCGGGATTGAGGTCCCGCAGGGCGATCGCCGCCGACTCCGTCTTCTGCATTCCGATCCGGGCCACCGTGTGAACGATCTGGCGTTGCAGGTTGCTCAGCTCGACCCTGTCGAAATCGACCAAACCGATGGTCCCAACTCCGGCGGCGGCCAGGTAGTAGGCGACCGGTGCACCCAGGCCCCCGGCGCCCAAGATCAGAACCTTGGCGTCGAGCAATTTGGCCTGGCCGACTTCACCGACCTCGTTGAGCAGGAAGTGGCGGCTGTAGCGCTCGCGCTGCTCGGCGGTGAAGTTGTGGGGAACGGTGAAGGGCATTCCCTGGTCCTTCCAGGCGTTGAAGCCGCCTTGCAGGGAAACCACGTCTGAGTACCCCATGCTGCGCAAAGTCTTGGCTGCCAGCAACGAGCGGACCCCAGACGCGCAGTAGACAGTGACCGGCGTGGCGCGATCGGGAATGGCAGCCTCGACCCGCAGCTCCAGGAAGCCTCTCGGGATCAGCACGGCATCGGGGAGCACCCCCTGAAGGACCTCATCAGGTTCGCGCACGTCAAGGAGTCGCCCGGAGCCCTGCAGGCGAGCCTCGAGGTCCCGGGCGGCTACCTCACCAACCTCCCGCCGCGCCTGGTCGACCAATTCCCGGGAACTCAAGGACATTTGGGCCACTCCACCAACACAACCCGAAAGCAAAATCCGACCTACTTACCAAGAATACCCGAGCCGGACTGAGCCGAATCAGGCGGGCAGGCGACGCATGCTGCCGGCGAGCACATGAATGTGGAGGTGGGGGACAGTCTGACCGCCCTCCGGACCAACGCTCACGTAAAACCGGTAGCCCTGCTCGTGGCCAAGGTCGGCGGCCACCTCGTTGGCGACTTGGGCGAGTCTGAGCCACAGTTCCGCGTCCTCCTCTTGGAGCTGGCGGAGGTCCTCGATGTGCTTCTCGGGAACGACAAGGATGTGGGTCTCGGCGACCGGGTGAATGTCCTTGAAGGCGATGATCCCTGGCTCACTGTGAACCTGGTCGCTGGGCAGCTCACCGGCCACTATCCGGCAGAAGAGACAGTCGGAACTCACGTGGCCATGATAGGTCGGCCCCGCCCGCATTCCGTACCGGCCGAGGTGCTATTCGGGTCCGCTCACCATATCCAGCCCCACCTCATCTACCCGGCCGATGACGTCGTCCACCAAGACCACCTCACGACCGGCGCGGTCGAGGAGGCTGGCGGCGACCGCCGCCCGATATCCGGCGGCGCAATGGACCCAGGTTGGTCGGTTGGGAAGCTCGCCGATCCTAGAAGGCAGATCGGCGAGGTGGATGTTGATGGCGTTCTTGATGTGGCGCTGGCGCCACTCATCGGGGCGCCGGGCGTCGAGAATCTGGACATCCTGCGAGCGCAGGGCCTCGGCGAGGCCCTCGAAGTTGGTCACCTGGTAGGAAGATCGTCCCAACTGTTCTTCGAGCTCAGCGGGCGGTGCTGGCGACCAGGCTGAGAGCCAGTCGATCCCGATCCTGCTCAGGTCACGGCGGGCCCGGCAGACGGACTCCTCGGGAGTTGCAACTACGGTGAGGTCGTCTCCCCAGGGGACGACCCAGCCAACGTAGGTAGTGAAGAGGTCCCCAGTAGGAAAGTTCACCGTCCCAGCCACGTGGGATGCTCCGAACTCAGTCAGCGGCCGGAGGTCCATCACCCACTGTCCCGCCTTGAGTCTTCGACCGACCTCTTCGATTTCGATCTCAGGAGGGAGGGAAAGCTCGGGTGCTCTCGCCCCTCCCAGATTGAGCAGGGCCATATGTGTGTAGTAGCGGGGATATAGGGAGTAGCCGGCCAGGAGGTAGCGGACGAAGCCCTCCTCGTCGTGGGTCATGGCGGGATTGCTATCCCGCTGCGTGGCCAGGGTATGGCTGGGCTCGGTGGCCGGCGGCGGTGCACTGGCGCAGAAGCTGCCGAAGCCGTGAGTCGGATAGAGATCGATCTCCCCAGGCAGCGCTGCCAGACGCAAGGCTGACCGATGCTGGGCGCGGGCGAGCTCTTCAGTGAGAGTCGAGGAGATCAGGTCAGTCCGACCCACCGAACCGTAGAGCAATGACCCACCGCTGAATACAGCCCGGGGAGAGTCGTCGACCAAGAGCAGGTAGGAGAGATGGTTCGCTGTGTGGCCAGGAGTGGCCAGCGCCTGCAAAGTCATGGGTCCGATCACGACCCGGTCCCCCTCTGCCACCGGGTGGCGCTGGAAGCCAACGTCGTCCGCGGCAGCGACCAGATAGCGGGCGCCCAATTGCTGAGATAGCGACCAGCCACCCGAGACGTAGTCGTTGTGGATGTGGGTCTCGGCGACACAGCTGATCTTCACCCCCGCCGAATCGGCGAGGGCGAGCAGTCGATCGGTGTCCCGCTGGGGGTCGACGACTACGGCTTGGAGCCCGTCATGGATGAGATAGGTGCGGTCGCCCAGCTCCGGGGTCTTGAGCGTTAGCACGTCGACCAAGCCAACCTCCTCTCTGCCACCGGTGCGGTCCCGGGCGCAGAACCCGCGCGCTGGGGACTCTCCCCGATCACGATTCGCGGGCGTGGGTAGTGTGACAGACAGGTCTTTCTGTAAATCGAGAGTAGCCTGAGAAAACACCGAGGACCGCTGCTGGCCGAGAGCTCGGCAGTCAACCGGGCAGCGGCAAGCTGACCGCGCCTGCTACGGTCGGACGATCAGGGCATCGAGAGTGATCACTCGCTCGGACGGCGCCTCCCCAGGAGGGCGCTGGTGACCGAGTCCGCTCCCAATCTGGTCGACCTCACCCCGCTCTTGGACGACCTGCGCTCCCAACTCCGAGATCGGGTCAGCGCCAGGATGCGGCCCTACCGGCTCGGGGTCGTCGTCGAAGAGGGCAACGTCGCTGGTGGCTCGTTTGCGCGCTCACTGGAACGAGAGGCGTTGGCGAGCGGGGTTGAGGTGGTCCACCGCACCGTTCCCGGTGACCAGGCGGAGACCACGCTCACCGTCCTCGACGCCTTGGCGGTGGATCCCACCATCAATGGCTTGGTGGTGGTCCAGCCAGTCAATTCCCTGGCGACCGGCGTCGTCGCCGCCCACCTCCCGGCCAGCAAGGATGTCGAAGCGGTCACCCCGGCGGCCCTCGCCGCCGCAGCCGAGGGAAGGAGGCGGGGGACCCCGGTAGCCGAAGCCTGTTTGGCGACCCTCGAGTTCTTGGGATTCGACTGCTCGCGGACAAGAATCCTAATCGTTGGCCACGGGCCCACAGGTGGCCGGCCCATCTCCCAACGCCTGCTCGCGACCGGGGCCCAGGTATCGGTGATTCAGAGTGACATCGACGAGGTCGATCCGCTGCCCCCATACGACGTCCTGATATCTGCGATAGGCGTGGCCGGGATCACCCCCAAGGCAGCCGTTCGTCCCGGGTCCACCGTGCTCGACGTGGGGACCTCGATAGTGGACGGTCAGCTTCGCGGCGATGTCTCCCGCGAAGCCGGCGCCGATGCTGCCCGGCTCACTCCCGTGCCTGGCGGCATCGGGCGGATCACCGCCGTTTGCGCCCTTCTCTCCCTGACCGAACTGGGCCACCTCCAGCCGGGCCCAGTAGCGTCCTGGTCGCTACTCGAGGCGGTAGCCCGGATGCTCTCGCCCCAGGACGCAGCTGGAGGCGCCGCGGCGGCCGCAATCACTGGAGCTTTGGCGGCCGCGTTGGATGGTCTCTGCCGCCTCCACGGGCCGGCTGACGAGATCTCCGCGTCGGGGCTGGCGGCCGTCCGGCTCCTGCTGGCCGCCGACCGCGATCGACTGGCCTTCGGCGAGTATCAAACTGCCCGGCGCCGCGGTGACTCGGCTCCGCTGGCCGCCGCTCGTCTTCGGGCTCTGGCAACTCCAGGTGAGATCGCTGAACAACTCCACCTACTGGAGACGCGGCTCCAAGAACTGGAGACGACTCCCTCGCTGGACTTGGATCGGCGCCTGGCGTTGCAGCTTGCGGGAGCCGCCCGAGAGGCCGTGACGAGACTCCAAGCAGAGTTCTCAGCCCAGGCCAGCTGATCTAGGTATCCGGCAGCAGGGATCGCGAAGCGAGTCTCGCTCATCCTACGGTGCCGCCATAGGCAGCCGCCGAAGATGTGAGGGGAGGACGGTGGCTAGGCTTGGGTGGTGCGCTGGTCCCAACTCTCCGCCGCCATCGGTGCCCCAGCCCCCGGCGCCGAGTCGGACCCCGAGGTGACCGCCATCGCCTACGACTCCAGGCGGGTCACGCCGGGCACGCTGTTCGTCGCCATTCCCGGGCAGCACCACGACGGCCACTCTTACGTCCAGTCCGCCCTGGCCGAAGGAGCCGTGGCAGCCGTGGTCGAGCGCGAGCTTCCCTCGCCTGGCAACCGGCCGCTCGTAGTCGTCAAGGACGCTCGCCGCGCATTGGCGTCGCTGGCGGCCACCTTCTACGGCCATCCTGCTGACGCAGTCCCGGTCATCGGGGTCACGGGGACAGACGGCAAGACCACCACCACGACTCTTCTCCAGGCCGCCCTCAGCAGCGGCTTGGGGAAGGCGGGCAGCCTGAGCACCGTGGACTTCCGCGTTGGTGATGAGATCGAGCCCAACCTGACTCGCCAGACAACCCTGGAGTCGTTGGAAGTCCAAGCCCGGATGAGAACTATGGTCGATGAAGGGTGTTGGGCGGTCGTCCTAGAGGCCACCTCGCACGGCCTCGCCCTGGGGCGGCTGGACGAGATCCGCTTCGCGGGAGCGGTGTATACCAGCATCACCCATGAGCACCTTGACTTCCACAGGAGCTGGGAAGCCTACTTCCAAGCCAAGGCGTCGCTGCTGGACCGGGCGGCACAAAATGGTGGCTTCGCAGTCCTCAACCGGGACGATGCGCGAGCCTACCCTCGGCTCCGAGAACGGGCCCCTGACCGCCTGCTGACATACAGTGCGGCCGGCGATGGCAAGGCCGAGCTTCGGGCCGAGGGGGTTATCCCGGGGAGCGCGGGATTGGAGTTTGTGGCAGTTACCCCGGGTGGCACGGCTCAGGTCCGTCTCGCCACCGGCGGGCGCTGGAACGTCGGCAACGCCCTGGCGGCCATAGCGGCGGGATTGCTTCTCGAGCAACCGCTCAGCGCCCTGGTAGCCGGCATGGCCAAGTTGCCTCGCGTGCCTGGGCGCATGGAGTCAGTGGATTTGGGCCAGTCGTTCTCGGTGGTGGTGGACTACGCCCACACACCGGCAGCCCTGACCCTCGCCCTGCACGAGCTGCGCGGCGCCACTGCGGGCCGGCTTTGGGTCGTCTTCGGAAGCGCCGGAGAACGGGATGTGGCCAAGCGGTCGGAGATGGGCCGGATCGCCGCCGAACTGGCGGACCAGATCGTGGTCACTTCCGAGGACCCGCGGGGCGAGGACGCCGAGGCGATCATCGACCAGATCTGGGCGGGAGCAGTCAGCGGGGGAGCCGACCCCGAGACCAACCTGCACCGCGACGCTAACCGCTACCGGGCCATCCAGACGGCCATCGGCTCGGCTCGGCCCGGGGACACGGTGCTGCTGGCGGGCAAGGGACATGAGCGCAGCATCATCGGGGCGGCGGGGCCCGTGCCGTGGGACGAGCGTGCCGCCGCCGAGTCAGCCCTTCGGGAAATGCGGGGGCTCTGAGGGTTGACCTTGGCCGACGACCGCGGAGTCGACTCGACTCGCGCGGCAGCGGTGGCCGAGCTCAAGACCCAGTTGGGTGAGAAGGTCCACACCGACGGAGCCGTCCTGGAGCAGCACAGCCGCGACGAGTCCCATCACCGGGCCGCCCTGCCCGACGCGGTGGTGTCATGCGACAGCGTTGAGGTGATCGCGAGCGCCCTCAGGATCTGCAACAGGAACGGAGTGCCGGTAATCCCCTTTGGGGCCGGCACCGGATTGGAGGGTGGGGTCATCCCGGTCCAAGGCGGAGTCTCCCTCGACCTGTCGGGTATGGATCGCATCCTCCGGGTCGGCGTCGAAGACCTGGACGTGACGGTCGAGGCCGGTGTCACCTTGAGCCAGCTCAACCAGCGTCTGGGGGGGGACGGCGTGTTCTTCCCGGTCGACCCGGGATCGAATCCAACCCTGGGAGGCATGGTCGCGACGGGCGCCAGCGGGACCAATGCGGTGCGCTACGGGACGATGAAGGAGAGCACGCTGGGACTCACCGTGGTGCTAGCCAATGGTGACGTGGTCCAGACTGGCGGCCGCTCCCGCAAGTCTGCCGCGGGTTACGACCTCACCCGGCTCTTCGTTGGTTCCGAGGGCACCCTGGCCGTGATCGCGACGGCCACCTTGCGCATCTGGGGGCTACCCGAACATGTCGCGGCCGCCGTGTGCAGCTTTGTCGATCTGCACGAGGCCGTGGGCGCGGTGATCGAGACGATTCAGGTCGGCATACCACTCGCTCGGATCGAGCTACTCGACGACGTCATGGTCGACGCCATCAACCGGTTCAGCCAGCTTGAGTACCAGGTTGGCCCGACCCTGCTCCTGGAGTTTCACGGTGGCCCCGACTCGGTCGCCGAGCAGGTCGCTGAGACCACCAAGATCGTGCAGAGTCATGGTGGCCGACTGGAATGGACGGCGTCGTCCGCCGAACGAACCCGCGTTTGGGAGGCACGCCATCACGCCCTCTACGCCGCCAAGGCGCTCCGTCCCGGCGCTAGTACGTGGGCTACCGATGTCTGCGTACCAATCTCGGCCCTGGCGGAATGTATCGACGAGACCAAGGTTGACATCCAGCGCAGCGGCGTGGTGGCACCCATCGTAGGTCACGTCGGCGACGGTAATTTTCACTTGTCATTTGTGCTGTTTCCTGACGATCCCCAGGAGATGGCAGCGGCAACGGGAGTCCATGAGCGGCTGGTAGCGCGGGCTCTGGCGCTGGATGGAACTTGCACCGGCGAGCACGGTATTGGCCTCGGCAAAATGACCTTTCTGGAGGCGGAGCATGGCACCGGCGTCCCGCTCATGCGCCGTCTCAAGGACACTTTGGATCCGGTTGGAATCATGAATCCCGGAAAAGTGCTGGGCGATCGGTGGGCCGAGGTTGAGAGTTGAAACATCGCCCATCTGCTTCTCGTGAATATCTGGCGTATCTGCCTCGCGACCTCGCCGGCACCGAGGGCGTAGGCCCGGCTGGCCTGCCCAATTACCAGCTCTCCTGCAAAGAGTCACCGTACTCCGTGTCGGAGCTATTGGTCCAAGCGCTGGTTGAATCCCCAAGACAAGGTGACTGATGCGTCTTGATCACCGCCCGACACGAACCATGGAATCCGCCGCCGGCCCAACATTCGTTAGGTCGCCGACGAGCAAACTGGTGTGGGAGGCGGGTCCAGTGTCTCGCGCAGGTAACCTGAGCCAGCAGGGCGGGATTGGCTTGATCAGGGCGGCGTCCACAGGCTCAGGGGGGGTCGACTGGTGACGGCTGCGAGGGTCCCCAGGGTGGTGGTTGGCAGCACGGGTTTGAGCCCGGCGGACGTGGTGAGCGTCGCCCGCGAGGGTGCTCCGGTGGAGATTTCTCCCCAGGCGATGTCGGCCATGGCGGCCGCCCGAGCACTGGTGGAGCTCGCCGGCAACAGTTCGAAGGCGGTGTACGGAGTCTCGACCGGCTTCGGATTGCTGGCGACTACCAGGATCGACCCCGACCGCCGCTCCGACCTCCAGCACGCGTTGATTAGGTCTCACGCCGCCGGTATGGGGCCGCCCGTCGAGACTGAGGTAGTCCGGGCGATGATGCTGCTCCGGGCTCGCACCCTCTGTATGGGGTTCTCCGGAAGCCGGCCCGAGGTGGCCATGGGGTTGGTCGATCTCCTCAACGCCAAGATCACCCCGGTCGTGCCCGAGCACGGCTCCCTGGGGGCCAGCGGCGACCTCGCGCCGCTGGCCCACATGTCCTTGGTGCTGCTGGGAGAGGGACTAGCCGAGCTAGAGGATGGTCGGATCGTGGAAGGGTCAGTAGCACTAAAGGAGGCGGGCCTGGCCCCGCTACGCCTGGAGGTGAAGGACGGACTCAGCCTGATCAACGGAACCGACGGGATGCTGGGCATGCTGCTCCTGGCTCTTGCCGACCTGGCCGTCCTGCTACCCACCGCTGAAATTGCTGCTGCCATCTCCACGGAAGCGCTGCTGGGAACCGACCGGCCCTTCGCCGCCGACCTCCACGCCCTGCGTCCCCATCCCGGACAGGTTCAGAGCGCCGCCAACTTGCGCCTGATCCTGGAAGGGTCGGCCCTGCTGGCCTCCCATCGAGATTCCCCTCACCTGGTCCAGGATCCCTATTCGATCCGCTGCGCACCCCAGGTCGTGGGCGCTGCTCGCGACACCGCCGATTTTGCTCGGCAGGTCGCCGGCCGCGAGCTTGCCTCGGCGGTGGACAACCCGGTGGTCCTGCCCGACGGGAGACTGGAGTCGACCGGCAACTTCCACGGCGAACCTCTGGCCTTCGCCTGCGACTTCTTGAGCATCGCCGCGGCCGAGGTCGCCTCCATCGCCGAGCGCCGGATCGACCGCATCCTCGATCCGGCTCGGT
>Ga0307372_10013590_pt1 | contig 10518 bp, 10 predicted proteins | sample OX1MG_FD_202533 | JGI IMG/M metagenome (GOLD analysis project Ga0307372, IMG submission 202533) | Soil microbial communities from Risofladan, Vaasa, Finland - OX-1 | ecosystem: Environmental > Terrestrial > Soil > Coastal area > Acid sulfate soil | place: Finland: Risofladan, Vaasa | collected... | reverse complement strand
TCCAGGCCGACGGGTTGATCGACTACCGCCGCGGCACGATTTCCATCCTCAATCGCAAGGGCCTCGAGGCGGCGGCCTGTGAGTGCTACGCCTTCATCGCCGCCGATTACGTGCGGCTGGTCGTTGCCGATGCTTGAGGTTTCCACAGGCGTTCCTGCGCCTGTCTGGGAGCGTACCGACGCATCGCGGCAGGCCGTGATCGAATGATCGCGTGGGGCGGTATGGTGCGGAGAATGGCGCGCACGGTGCGTCGATTCGCGTCGGGAGAGGCCGATGTCCCTATATCGCTGCTACTCCTTCAAGGACGGACATATCAAGGCGGTCGAGGAGTTGCAGTGCGCGACGGACGAGCACGTGCGTGACCGGGCCGTGCGGTTGCTGGCGGAGCGTCCAGGCTTCCAGCGGATCGAGGTGTGGGACAGGGACCGCAAGTTCCAGACGCTGTCGCCTTCGACGGCTATTTAGGCCGTCCGCTACGCCCGAGAGGCCGTCTCGGTAATAAAAAAGTGGCGTCAGAATAAGGGCTTCCGCTAGGGTGTTGCCACAAGGCAACGCCGTGGCCGGGATGCAACGCTCGGAGCGGCGGGGTCGTGGGGCGGGCCGACGGGGCGGATGAGCTTTTCTCGCGAATTGGTGTTGTGGGCGCGGCGCGTGCGCTTGGCGCGCAAGCTGGCCGTGGCGCTGGCGATCGCGGCCGTGTTGTCGGCGGTCGCCACCTTCGCCGCGATGCGCGGCATTCCGCCGTTCGATGCCCGGCCTCACCTCGATCAATTGATCCTCGTGGTCAACCTGGTGCTGGTCCTGCCGCTGGTGGCGGTGGTCGCGTGGCGGCTGGTGCAGGTCTGGGCCGAGCGGCGCCGCGGCCTCGCCGGCTCTCGCCTGCATATCCGGCTCGTCGTGCTGTTCAGCCTCGTGGCGGTGATACCGACGATCATCGTCGCCGTCTTCTCCTATCTGCTGTTCAGCTTCGGCGTGCAGGCGTGGTTCAGCGAACGCGTTCGCACCGCGCTGCAGGAATCGGTCGTCGTTGCCGAGGCCTATCTGCACGAGCACCAGCAGGCGATCCGCGCCGACGTCGTCAGCATGGCAAACGATCTCAATCGCGAGGCGGCGCTGCTGAGCGTCAATCCAGACCGGCTCAACCAGGTGGTGAACGCGCAGGCGGCGCTGCGCTCGCTGAGCGAGGCGGTGGTGTTCGACGGTGACGGCCGCGTGCTCGCGCGCACCGCGCTCAGCTTCTCGCTTGAATTGCAGCCGATTCCGGTCTGGGCGCTGCGGCAGGCGCGGGCCGGCGACGTCGCGGTGCTGACCAGCGACAACGACGATCGCGTGCGCGCGCTCATCCGGCTCAGCCGTTTCGGCGACGTATATCTTTACGTCGGCCGCTACATCGATCCAACCGTGCTCGCCCACATGACGCTGACCCAAAGCGCCGTGGCGCAATACGAGAAGCTCGAGGGCGAGCGCTCAGAATATCAGATCGCCTTCACCATGGTGTTCTTCGCCGTCGGCATTCTGTTGCTGACCGGCGCGGTTTGGGTCGGCCTGACCTTCGCCCAGCGCCTGGTGCGGCCGATGAGCTCGCTCATCGTCGCGGCGGAGCGCGTGCGCAGCGGCGATCTCACGGCGCGTGTGCCGATCGGCATGGGCGACGAGGAGTTCGGTTCGCTGTTCCGCGCCTTCAACCGGATGACACATCAGCTCGAAAGCCAGCAGAGCGAGCTCATCGAGGCCAACCGGCAGCTTGATCAACGTCGGCGGTTTACCGAAGCGGTGCTGTCGGGCGTCTCGGCCGGTGTCATCGGTCTCGATCAGCATGCGCGCATCAACTTGCCGAATCGCTCGGCGTCAGTGCTGCTCGGCGTCGATCTCGACCAGATGATCGGCCAGGATCTTGCGGACTCCGTGCCGGAAATAGCCGGATTGCTCGACGAGGTCGGACGGCGACCGGAGCGCCTGGCGCAGTCGCAGATCCAGCTAACACGCGACGGCCACGTCGCCGTGCTGCTGGTGCGCATCGCCGCCGAGCGGATCGACGGCGAGGTCAAGGGCTACGTCGTCACCTTCGATGACGTGACCGGCCTGATCTCGGCGCAGCGCAAGGCCGCGTGGTCGGACGTGGCGCGCCGCATCGCCCACGAGATCAAGAATCCGCTGACGCCTATCCAGCTCTCCGCCGAACGGCTGAAACGCAAATACACCGGCGAAATCCGCAGCGATCCGGACACCTTCGCCATTTGCACCGACACCATCATCCGCCACGTCGGCGACATCGGCCGCATGGTCGACGAGTTCTCATCGTTCGCCCGCATGCCGGCGCCGGTGCTGCGCGACGAGGACCTGACCGAGCTCGTCCGCCGCGCCGCCTTTCTGCAACGCACCGCCAGCGCCGAGATTCGCTTCGATCTCGAGCTGCCGCCGCAGCCGGTGCGCCTGTTCTGCGACGGCCGTCAGGTCAGCCAAGCGCTGGTTAACATCCTGAAGAACGCGGCCGAAGCGGTGCAGGCGCGCGGCGCGGGTGCGGTGCCGGGCCACATCCGCATCCGCCTGACCGACACCGACGACAATGTCGCCGTCGCCGTCGAGGACAATGGCATCGGCCTGCCGCATCAGGAGCGTGACCGGCTGACTGAGCCCTACGTGACAACGCGTGCCGGCGGTACCGGGCTCGGCCTGGCGATCGTCAAGAAGATCATGGAAGACCACGGCGGCGAGCTGCGCCTCGAGGATCGCGATGGCGGCGGCGCGCGCGTGACGCTGATGTTTGTCCGCGGCGAGGCACGTGTTGCCGATACGGACGGAGCCGAGCGTGTCAGGCGGGAGGGGACCCATGGCGCATGACATTCTGGTCGTCGACGACGAGGCCGACATACGGGCATTGATCTGCGGCATCCTCAACGACGAGGGTTACGACACGCGCGAGGCCGCCACCAGCGCTGAGGCGCTGGCGGCGATCCGCACGCGCCGACCGACGCTGGTGGTGCTCGACATCTGGCTTCAGGGCAGCGAGCTCGACGGGATCGAGATCCTCAAAGCCGTGCGGCGCGAATGGCCAATGCTGCCCGTCGTGATGATTTCAGGCCACGGTACGATTGAGACGGCGGTGGCTGCGATCAAGGTCGGCGCCTATGACTTTATCGAGAAGCCGTTCAAGGCCGACCGGCTGCTGCACATCATCGACCGCGCGATCGAAGCCAGTCGGCTGCGGCGCGAGAACGAAGAGCTCAAGCAGCGCGCCGGCGCCGATGATGAGCTCGTCGGCCGCTCGCATCTCGTGTCGCATCTCCGGCAGCAGATCGACCGTGTCGCCGCGACCAACAGCCGCGTGCTGATCGCTGGCGCGCCCGGCACTGGCAAGGAGGTGGTGGCGCGGCTGCTGCATGCGAACTCCAAGCGTGCGCGCGGCCCGTTCGTGACGCTGAGCTGCGCGACGATGCGGCCGGAGCGCTTCGAGATCGAGCTGTTCGGCGCCGAGCCGGGCGCCGACGGCGACGGCAGCCCGCGCAAGATCGGAACCTTCGAGGAGGCGCATGGCGGCACGCTGTTCCTCGACGAGGTCGCCGATATGCCTCTTGAAACCCAGGGCAAGATCGTGCGTGCGCTGCAGGAGCAGACCTTCGAGCGCGTCGGCGGCGGCCGGGTCAAGGTCGATGTGCGCGTTATCGCCTCGACCAACCGCGACCTGCCCGGCGAGATCGCCACCGGCCGTTTCCGCGAAGACCTGTATTATCGCCTCGCCGTGGTGCCGCTGATCGTGCCGCCGCTGCGCGAGCACGCGGAGGACATTCCCGATCTGGTGCGACACCTAATGGTGCGCGCGGCCGAGGCGGCGCGGGTGCCGCCGCGGACCTTCGGCGAGGACGCGATGGCCGCCCTGCAATCCTACGAGTGGCCGGGCAATGTGCGTCAGCTGCGCAATGCAATCGATTGGGTGCTGATCATGACGCCGGGCGACGCACGCGAGCCCATCCGTGCCGAGACTCTGCCGCCCGAGATCACCACGGTCGCACCCGCAGTGGTCAAATGGGACAAGGGCGGCGAGCTCATGGGCTTGCCGCTGCGCGATGCGCGTGAGATGTTCGAGCGGGAATACCTAATGGCCCAGATCACGCGCTTCGGCGGCAACATTTCGCGCACGGCCGCGTTCGTCGGCATGGAGCGCTCGGCGCTGCACCGCAAACTCAAGTCGCTGGGCGTCGGCGGCAACGGCGCCGGCAATGGTAACGCCAACGCCAACGGCGAGCGCGTGCAGAAACTCGACGCCTGATCGCATTTCCGGATCGTTGCCATGTCCCGTATCGCCTATGTGAACGGCCGCTATCTTCCGCATCGGCAGGCTTGTGTTCACATCGAGGACCGTGGCTTTCAATTCGCCGACGGCGTCTACGAGGTGATCGCCGTAAAGGGGCGGGGCTTCGTCGACGAGACGCCACATCTCAAGCGGCTGCACCGCTCGCTCGACGAGCTGCGGATCGCGCCGCCGATGTCGGATGCGGCGTTGACGGCGGTCATGCGTGAAACCGTCCGGCGCAATCGTGTCGTCGACGGCATCCTCTACATCCAGATCACGCGCGGCGCGGCACCACGCGACTTTCCGTTTCCGCCCGGCGTGCGGCCGAGCTTGATCATGACGGCGCGCACGCAGCGGCCGATCGATCCGAAGATTCTCGAGCGCGGCGTGCGCGTCGTTACGCTGCCGGATATCCGCTGGGCGCGACCCGATATCAAATCGGTCGCGCTGCTGCCCAACGCGTTGGGCAAGCAGCAAGCGCGCGAGGCCGGCGCCTACGAGGCGTGGCAAGTCGATCGCGACGGCAACGTCACCGAGGGCACGTCGAGCAATGCCTGGATCGTCACCGCCAAGAGCGAGATCGTCACCCGCCACGCCGACCAGGCGATCCTCAACGGCGTGACGCGGCTCGGCGTGCTGCAGGTCGCGCGGGATGCCGGCCTGACGCTGGTCGAGCGGCCGTTCAGCGTGACCGAGGCGAAAGCCGCGCGCGAAGCGTTCCTCACCAGCACGACCAATTTCGTCGTGCCGATCGTCCGCATCGATGAGGCGACGGTGGGCGAGGGGAGGCCGGGCGAGTTCGTCGGCCGTCTGCGGGCGCTCTATACCGAGTTCGCGCTCAAGGGCGTCGCGCGGTGACGGTGAAGCCGCGTGCCATCATCTTCGACTGGGACAACACGCTGGTCGACACCTGGGAGACCATCCACGAGGCGCTGGTCGGCACGCTCGAGCGCATGGGCCATACGCCGTGGACTCTCGCGGAGACGAAATCGCGCGTCGCGCGCAGCCTGCGGCACAGCTTTCCCGAATTGTTCGGCACGCGCTGGGAAGAGGCGCGGCAGATCTATCTCGACAGCTACGCCGCCATCCATCTCGAGCGCCTGGCGGCGCTGCCCGGCGCCGCGACGATGCTGGCAACGCTCCATGATGCCGGCTACTACCTCGCCGTTGTCAGCAACAAGACTGGCGCATCGCTCCGGACCGAGGCGGCGCATATCGGCTGGGACGGGTATTTCCGCCACTTGGTCGGTGCCGGCGATGCACGAGCCGACAAGCCCGATCCGGCCGGCTTTGCCGTGGCGCTTGAAGGCAGCGGTATCGCGCCCGGTCGCGGCGTCTGGTATGTCGGCGACACCGCACTCGACATGCAGAGCGCGCATCAGGCGGGCCTCACCGGCGTGCTGCTGGGCGAGCCCCATTCGAGTCCAGCCGAGCTCGCTAAGTTCCCGCCCGACATGCGCTTTCCGGACTGCGACGCTTTCGTCAGCCATCTCGGTACCATGTGAATTCCCATTGCGGCCGGGGTCTGTTATCAATGGCGTGAGCACGAACGGCCGCCCGGCTCCAAAAGGCACGCGGCGAATGCCGCCAATCGGCTCCGACAGAAATGAAAGAAGGGGAATCCCCATGTCGTCGGAAAAATCGCAAAATGTTCAGGACGTTTTCCTCAACAACGTGCGCAAGAACAAAACGCCGGTGACCGTATTCCTGGTCAATGGCGTCAAGCTGCAAGGCATTATCACCTGGTTCGACAATTTCTGCGTGCTGCTGCGGCGCGATGCGCATTCGCAGCTCGTCTACAAGCACGCGATCTCGACCGTGATGCCGGCGCAGCCGATTCAGCTGTTCGAGCCCGGCAAAGAGGCGGAAGAAGCCTGACGCGGGGCATGGCGTCGGAAACCGCGCGTCGGAATTCGGTCGGCCGCTGTCTGGTGGTTCATCCGATGCTGCGGCACGGCCGCGGCGCCGCCGATGGACCGCGGACGCGGAGCGGGCGGACGCCGGAGGCTCGACTCGAGGAAGCGGTCGGCTTGGCGCAGGCGATCGCGCTTGAGGTCGTCGTTGCCGAGGTTGCGCGCGTTGCCGCGTGGAGCCCCGCCACGCTCTTGGGGAAGGGCGCGATCGAGGCCTTCGGCCGCGCGATCGTCGATAACGCGATCGATGTCGTGGTGATCGATGCGCCGGTCACGCCGGTGCAGCAGCGCAATCTCGAGCGCGCTTGGAAGTGCAAGGTGATCGACCGCACGGGCCTGATCCTCGAGATTTTTGGCGAGCGCGCCCGCACGCGCGAGGGTCGTGTCCAGGTCGAGCTTGCGGCGCTGACGTATCAGCGTTCGCGGCTGGTGCGGTCGTGGACGCACCTCGAGCGCCAGCGCGGTGGCTTCGGCTTTCTCGGTGGTCCGGGCGAGAGCCAGCTCGAGATCGACCGGCGACTGATCACCGACCGCATCGCTGTGCTCAAGAAGGAGCTCGAAGGCATCAAGCGCACGCGCCAGATTCACCGCGGCGCGCGCAAGCGCGTGCCTTATCCGGTCGTGGCGCTGGTCGGCTACACCAATGCCGGCAAGTCGACGCTGTTTAACCGCCTGACCCGCGCCGAGGTCTCGTCGGCCGACCGGCTGTTCGAGACGCTCGATCCGACCATGCGCCGGCTCGATCTGCCGTCGGGCGATCCGGCCATCCTGTCCGATACCGTCGGCTTCGTCTCCGAGCTACCGACGCCGCTGGTGGCGGCATTCCGCGCCACGCTCGAAGAGGTGGGCGAGGCCGACCTTATTGTTCACGTGCGCGACGTGCATCATCCCGATAGCGATGCACAACGCGACGACGTGCACCGCGTGTTGGGCGAAATGGGGCTCGGCGAACGCGTGGAGGAGGGGCTGATCGAGGCGCTCAACAAGATCGACTTGTTGCCTGCGGCGGAGCGCAACGCGCTCCTCAATCAGACGCAGCGCAACGATGCGGCGGTGCCGGTCTCGGCACGGACCGGGCAGGGGTGCGACCGGCTGCTGACGCTTCTCGATGAGCGGCTCGACGGACGCATGCCCGTCCGGCTCGACATCAAGCTAACGGACGGCGCGGCGCTCGCTTGGCTCTACCGTCACGGTACGGTCGTCAAGCGCGAGGACGATGAACGCGAAGCACATATCGAAGTGCGCTTGAGTCCGGCCGAACTCGGCCGGTTCAATGCACGGCATACGGGCGATGAAACACGGAGGCGGCAATGAAGGTGGCGTTCCTGGGCCTGGGGGTGATGGGCTATCCGATGGCGGGGCATCTCGCCAAGAACGGTCACGCCGTGACGGTCTTCAACCGGACGACGTCACGCGCCGAGGACTGGGTCAAGGAGTATGGCGGCGCGCTGCGGCCGACGCCGGCCGAGGCGGCTGCCGAGGCCGAAATCGTCTTCGCATGCGTCGGCAACGACGACGACCTGCGCGCTGTCGTCAACGGTCCGCAGGGCGCATTCGCCGGAATGCAGCGCGGCGCGATCTTCGCCGATCACACCACCGCGTCGGCCGAGGTCGCGCGCGAGCTCTACCAGCTCGGCAAGGAGCGTGGCATCGGCTTCCTCGATGCGCCGGTGTCGGGCGGACAGGCGGGCGCGCAAAGCGGCAAGCTCACCGTCATGGTCGGCGGCGACGACGCCGCCTTCGCCAAAGCCCAGCCGGTGATGGCGCATTACGGACGCGCCGTCACACTGATGGGGCCGGCGGGCAGCGGCCAGCTCACCAAGATGGTCAACCAGATCACGATCGCCGGGCTGCTTCAGGGCCTGGCCGAGGGCCTCAATTTTGCGGCGCGCGCCGGACTCGACGGCAAGAAGGTGGTCGAGACCATCTCCAAAGGCGCGGCGCAGTCCTGGCAGATGGACAACCGCGCGCTCACGATGATGGAAGGCAAGTTCGCCTTCGGCTTCGCAGTGGATTGGATGCGCAAGGATCTCGGCATCTGCCTCGGCGAAGCGCGGCGCAACAAGTCGGCTCTGCCGGTGACGGCGCTGGTTGATCAGTTTTACCAGCGCATCCAGGAGCGGGGCGGCGGCCGCTGGGACACGTCGAGCCTGATCAATCTGCTGATGGAGGCCTGATCCTGGTTGCCGCACGGCCGTTAGGAACGTGCTTTAATAACGTGCTTTTAAGTGATTATCGGCCACTGATACCGCGGATCGTTTAGCCTTCCTCGGCCTTGACCGCCTGCCATTCGGCCTCCAGCGCATCGAGGCCCGCTTGAGCCGGATCGACACCCTTGGCGGCGAGGCGCGTTTCGATCCGGCGGAACCGCTGCTCGAACTTGCGGCAAGCGCGGCGCAGCGCCTGGTCGGGATCGATCTCGAGCCGACGCGCCAAGTTGACGACCGCGAACAGGAGATCGCCAAGCTCGTCTTCGCTGCGCCCGTGGTCGGCGGATTCTGCTTTAAGCTCAGCGATCTCCTCGGCGATCTTGTCATAGACCGGCGCCACTTTCGGCCAGTCGAAGCCGATCCGGGCGGCGCGGCGCTGTAGCTTGGTGGCGCGGGCCAGGGCCGGCAGCGCGGTGCCGACGCCGTCGAGGGCGCTCGGCGGCTGGCCATCAGCGGCCGATTTCGTACGGCGCTCGTGTGCTTTCTGTTCTTCCCAAGCTGTCGTCTGTGCCGCGGCCGAAACGATCCGCGCCGTGCCGAAAACGTGCGGATGGCGGCGTACCATCTTGTCGACGATTGCCGCGGCAACGTCGTCGAAATCGAACGCCCCGAGCTCTTCCGCCATGCGGGCATGGAACACGACCTGCAGCAGGAGGTCGCCGAGTTCCTCCTTAAGCGCCGGCGTGGCACCGCGCTCGGCTGCCCCGGCGACCTCGTAGGCTTCCTCGATGGTGTAGGGAGCGATGGTGGCGAAGCTCTGCTCAAGGTCCCCACGGACAGCCGCCGGCCGGATCGCGCAGTCGCGCCATGACAGCAAGCAGGCGGTCGATCGGCGCCTGGGCGTGCGTGCGGCTGCGGCGCCTGGTACGGCGGATGGGGGCAGATTTTTTGACGGTCATCACAAGGCTCCGGTGTGGCGGCATTCTAGCGACCGCGGCGGCATCGGGCGCGGCACGAATGGGCCAGCGACAGCGGCCCGGGAAGGTTTGGCGCGATTCGATCCTTGAGGCAATAATACGCATAATGTATATTATGGGCAATAGTAGACTCACGTTTAAGGCCAAAGGCTTAGCGACCACCGACTAAAGCTCCAGGATCATCCCGTCGTATCCCGGCTCGACGCCCGCTGGCAGCTCGCGGCGTAAGCTTTCGTAGTCCAGCGTCTCATCCATGTGCGTGAGTACGGCGCGACGCGGCCTCACCCGACTGATCCATTCCAGCGTCCGCTCGACGTGGCTGTGCGTTACGTGCGGCGCCCGGCGGATGCAGTCGACCACCCAGGTGTCGATGCCGGCGAGCGCCTGGAATGCGGCGTCGTCGAGCGCGATGACATCGGTTGAATACGCGAACCCGCCGAAACGGAAGCCCAGGGTCGTGGAGAACCCGTGCTCCTGGACGAACGGCGTCACGGCGACGCCGACAGCCTCGAACGGTTCGTCGATCGCATGCGGTACGAGCACCGGTTTGTAGTAATGGCCTTCGCGGCCAGGCCTGAGCGGCGTGAAGACATAGCCGAAACGGCGCTCGATATCGGCTAAGGTCTCGCGCGTTCCGTAGATCGGGAGCGGCACCTTCATCATGTGATTGACTCCGCGCAGATCGTCGATGCCGTGCAGGTGATCGGCATGCGCATGGGTGAAGAGCACCGCGTCGATCCGCTGCACGCCGGCATCGAGCAGCTGCGCACGCAGGTCCGGCGACGTGTCGACCAGAATGGTCTTGTCGCGCTCCTCGACCAGGATGGAGACGCGCCGGCGGCGGTTCTTCGGATTGGCCGGATCGCAGGCGCCCCAATCGCCGCCGATCCGCGGTACGCCCCAGGACGGGCCGCAGCCCAGCATGGTGATTTTCATGACGCCGCTGGTCTCAGCTTAACCGCTGCGCGGTCGGCGGACGGGCCTTCGCGAACAGGCGGAAGAAGTTCTCGGTCGTTCGCCGCGCGAATTCGTCCGGCGTAACCCCCTTGAGTGCCGCGATGAAGTTGGCGGTATGCACGACGAAAGCCGGCTCGTTGGTCTTGCCCCGCAAGGGTACCGGCGCGAGATACGGCGCGTCGGTCTCGACCAGCAGCCGCTCCAGCGGCAGATCGCGCGCGATCGCACGC
>Ga0307372_10013588_pt1 | contig 10519 bp, 5 predicted proteins | sample OX1MG_FD_202533 | JGI IMG/M metagenome (GOLD analysis project Ga0307372, IMG submission 202533) | Soil microbial communities from Risofladan, Vaasa, Finland - OX-1 | ecosystem: Environmental > Terrestrial > Soil > Coastal area > Acid sulfate soil | place: Finland: Risofladan, Vaasa | collected... | reverse complement strand
GTGTTCGACAACGTGGTCGGCGGCACGCCGCTGAAGTCGTTGACCGTGACGGGCACCAGCGACTTCACCCTGCTGGCCAGCGCCGTCACCACCAGCGGCGCCCAGAACTACAACGGGGCCGTGACCGTCGGTCCCACAGGGGCCGCTCTGGACCTCACCAGCACCGGCGGCAGCGTGACCTTCGGCAACACCGTGAACGACGCCACCGCCAACACCGACGCGCTCACCGTCAGCGGCAATGCCGTGTTCGACAACGTGGTCGGTGGCACGCCACTGAAGTCGTTGACCGTGACGGGCACCAGCGACTTCACCCTGCTGGCCAGCGCCGTCACCACCAGCGGCGCCCAGAACTACAATGGGACCGTGACCGCTGGTCCGACGGGGGCTGCTCTGGATCTCACCAGCACCGGGGGCATCGTGACGTTTGGCAGCACGCTCGACGACGCCGCCAGCAACACCGACGCCTTGACCGTCAGCGGCAACGCCGTGTTCGGCGGCGTGGTGGGCGGCGCCAAAGAGCTGCGCTCGCTGCACGTCACGGGAACGAGCAGCTTCGCCTTAGCCGCCAGCGCGGTCACCACCGGCACAACGCAAAATTACGATGGCACGGTCACGGTCGGGCCGACGAGCAAGGCTCTCGATCTGACGGGCACCACGATCAGCTTTGGCAGCACGCTCGACGACGCCGCCAGCAACACCGACGCCTTGACCGTCAGCGGCAACGCCGTGTTCGGCGGCGTGGTGGGCGGCGCCAAGGATCTGCTCTCGCTGCATGTCACGGGAACGACCAGCTTCGCCTCGGCCGCCAGCGGGGTCGCCACCAGCACGACGCAAAGCTACGACGGCTCCGTCACGGTCGGACCGACGAGCAAGGCTCTCGATCTGACCGGCACCACGGTCACCTTTGGCAGCACGGTTGACGACGCCGCCAGCAACACCGACGCCTTGACCGTCAGCGGCAACGCCGTGTTCGGCGGCGTGGTGGGCGGCGCCAAAGAGCTGCTCTCGCTGCATGTCACGGGAACGACCAGCTTCGCCTCGGCCGCCAGCGGGGTCGCCACCAGCACGACGCAAAGCTACGACGGCTCCGTCACGGTCGGACCGACGAGCAAGGCCCTCGATCTGACCGGCACCACGGTCACCTTTGGAAGCACGGTTGACGACGCCGCCAGCAACACCGACGCCTTGACCGTCAGCGGCAACGCCGTGTTCGACGGCGTGGTGGGCGGCGCCAAAGAGCTGCTCTTGCTGCACGTCACGGGAACGAGCAGCTTCGCTTCGGCCGCCAGCGCGGTCACCACCAGCACGATGCAAAACTACGACGGCGCGGTCACGGTCGGGCCGACGAGCAAGGCTCTCGATCTGACCGGCACCACCATCACCTTTGGCGGCACGCTCGACGACGCCGCCAGCAACACCGACGCCTTGACCGTCACGGGCGACGCCCTGTTCGATGGCGTGGTGGGCGGCCTACACGCCCTGAAATCCTTGTCGGTGACGGGTACGGCTGACATTGAGGGGGGCGCCGTCACGACCACCACCAGGCAAAGCTACGCCGGAGCGGTGACGCTCTCGGCCGATACCACGCTCAACGCCACCACGGTGACGTTCGCCGGTACGCTGAACAGCGACACCACAGCCCGAGTTCTCACGATCCACGGTGCGGCCACGTTTGACGGCGCGGTCGGCGGCGCCAATCCCTTGAAGTCGCTGTCGGTGACAGGCACGGCCGACATTGAGGGGGGCGCGGTTACGACCACCACCACGCAGGATTACGGCGGAGCGGCGACGCTCTCGGCCGACACTACGCTCAATGCCACCTCGGTCACCTTCGCCAGCATGCTGGACAGCGACGCCACTCCCCGTGCGTTGATGATCAACGCCGCGGTGACCTTTGATGGCGCGGTGGGCGGCCTATTCGCGCTGAACTCGCTGTCAGTGACCGGCACGTCCAACCTCAACGGTGGCCTGATCAGATCCGCCGGCGCTCAGAGCTACGGCGGCGCAGTGCAGGTAACGATCGACGACACGTTGGCCACGCTCAACGACAACGCCAACGTGACCTTCAGTTCGACGGTCGATGCGCTGAATCTCGGCGGCGCCGCGCTGACGATCGACACTAGCGGCGGCCGCGCCTTCGGCAACTTTGGCGTCGTGCAGTTCGAGGGTAAGGTGGGCGGCCTCCATCCGCTCGCCGCGCTGACCATCACCAGCGGACCGTTTACGCTCAACTCCGGCATCAACGTCACTACCACGGGCAACGTCCTGATCACCGTGGCCGAGGAACAGCACGACGAAGCCGGCGGTCCGAAAGACAACCTGGAGCTCGGCGGCGGCTCCACGTTGACGTCGAGCGGCGGCAACATCGAGCTGCGGGCCGGCGACAATCTGAAGATCGACGCCGGCAGTACCCTCGCGGCCACCGCCGGAACCGTCACCCTGCGGGCCGATTTCAACAACAACGATACCACCCCCGGTGCCACGATCGATCTCGATGGCGCCATCAACTCGCCCACCATCAACGTCTTCAGCGGGGCGGGCAACGACACGATCAACCTCCAACAAACGCTGGGGGGCACCACCACCAACATCAACGCCAACGGCGGCGGCGACACCGTCAACATCTCGTCGACCGCCGGCGCGAGCGGCGCGGGCGTCGTCTCCGGAATTGCCGGCACCGTGAACGTCGCCGCGGCCGGGGCCAACAATACGCTGAACCTCGACGACGGCGGCGACGCCACCAGCACTTCCGGCACGCTCACCGCCACCAGCATCACCGGGCTGGGCATGGCCGGAACCGTGAATTACAGCGGCCTGGCACAAGTCTACGTGAATTTGGGCACCAACGCCGCCCTCGATTTCAATGTTCAAAGCACGCTCGGCACCACGCCGGTCAATCTCAAGGGACAGGCCAGCGGAACCGTCGACGTGGGCGACCTGGGCCATCGCCTCGACGGCATCGCCGGACTCTTGGTCGTCGATAAGGTGAAAACCCTCGATCTCAACGATCAAGGTTCGACCAGCGGGCAGGTGTACAACATCGACAACATGTCGATCGGCCGCCCCTTGAACGCGCCGCACGTGCTCGTCGAGTATCTCGACATGGGCGCGGGCACGACGGTCGAGGTGAATGGCGGCAACCAGCTTGGCAGCCAGTTGGTCGACGATACGTTCAATCTGTTCCTACCGAACACCGCCACGAAGAATGCCGACGGGTCGGCCGGTCCCGGCGAGTTGCCGATTACGACGACGTTGAAGCTCGACGGCGGCACCAGCCCCGGCGGTTTCCATAACAAGCTCAACGTGGTCGTGCCGCAGACGGCCGCCGCGACCGGAAACGTCTACCACGCGCACGTCGGCAATTTTGGTAGCGCCGACCCGATTCAAATCCAGAACATCCAGAGCCTTTATATGTATGGCTCGCCGGTCGATTCCAACGATCTGGCCAACGACACGAGTGCGTTCGGCGTGCTGATCGGCGGCCTCAACGCCGACACCCTGTTGGGCGGCACGGGAGAGGACGTGCTGTTCGGCGGAGGCGACACCAGCGGCACGGGCGAGAGCCTCGCTGCCCGCAGTGCAACGAGTTTCGTCTTCGCCGAGTTCGCTCCGCAATACAACGCCGACGGCACCGTCAGTTACAAGCAGTTGACGGGCAACGGGAACAGCACGGTCAACGCCGGCGGCGGCACGGCGGTCGCGGTGACGCCCAACACCGAAATCAACAGCGCCAGCGACGTCGTGCAGGTGAACGGCCGGATCGACGCGCTCACGTTTCTGACGGCGCGATTCGCGCCGGTGACGTCGCTGCCCAGCATTTTCCAACAAGCGCTGGCCGGCGACCCGGTGCTTTCGGGCCTGACGGCGCCGCCGGCGGGTCCGGCCCCGCTGCCCGTGGCGCATCTAGGACCGAGCCCGACGCTGAGCCAGTTGCAGGACTACGTGGCGGCGGCCTTCCAAGACGTGTTGGGCCGCGCGGCGTCGGCCGCCGATGTGTCGTATTGGGCCGGGCAGTTGGCCGGCGGCCTCTCGCGGCAAGACTTCGCGACGGCTTTGACGCACAGCGACGAGTATTACGCCGACAAGATAATCACGCCCGCTTACGAGATGTATTTGGGGCGCGCTGCCGACGCCGCGGGCCTGGCCTACTGGACCAGCCAGTTGCGCGACCACGGCCTGACCGACGAGGAGCTGGAAGCGGGCTTCATCGCGTCGGCCGAGTTCTACACCAACGCGGGCGGCACGGACTCGGGCTGGGTCAACGCCCTTTATCTGAAACTACTGAACCGACCGGCCGATGCAAACGGCCTATCGTTCTGGCTGGCGCAACTGGCCGGCGGCGAATCACGAGAACAGGTGGCGCTGGGCTTCACCACCAGCCTGGAACGCGAAACCACGCGCGTCACCGGCGACTACCAGACCTTCCTGGGCCGCTCGCCCGACCAGGCCGGAATCAACTACTGGGTCAGCGAGTTCGCTCAAGGACTGATGACCAACGAAGACGTGATCGCCGGCTTCGTGGCCTCCGACGAGTTCTTCAGCAAACACTCGTAGCAGAGTCGCGTGCCCGGTTCTCGCTCGGTTCGGCGGCGCCGCCGGGCGCGGCGGTGGCTGGGCACCGGGTGCATTCCATGCTACAACGCCTGTTTTACAGTCCGATTACGACCACCGGAGAATATGCCATGCGGCTCGTCAGTTATCTTTCCGCCGATGGACCACGCATCGCCGCCGTGCGGGGCGAGCGGTATATCGACCTGTCGGCGAGCGGGCTTCCGTCTTCCATGCGGGCCCTGCTCGCTCTGGGAGACGACGGGCAGAAGCGGGCCGCTCGCGCCGCGGCCGAAGGCCCCGAAATCGACCCCGCCGCGATCAAAAAACTGCTGGCCCCCGTGCCCGACGCGCAAAAAGTGATTTGCGTCGGCTTGAACTACGCCGATCATGCGCGCGAGACCGGCGGCACGCCGCCCGATGAGCCCGTCATCTTCAATAAGTTCCCCACGGCGCTGATCGGTCATGGCGAAGCGATTGTGCTGCCGCGCGTCAGCCAGCAGGTCGATTATGAGGCCGAGCTGGTGGCCGTCATCGGAAGGCGAGGACGCGATATTCCGCGCGCGCGGGCCTATGAGTACATCGCCGGCTATTGCCCCGGACACGACGTTTCGGCCCGCGATTGGCAAACGGGCAAGCCCAGCCGGCAATGGCTGCTCGGCAAGACCTTCGACACCTTCGGGCCCTGCGGCCCCGCCATCGTCACGAAGGACGAAGTTGCCGATCCGTGCAAGCTGGGCATTCGCTTTCGGCTGAACGGCGAAACAATGCAGAACTCGAACACCGACCAGTTTATTTTTCCGGTCGACGAGTTGGTGGCCTACGTCTCGCAGGTTTGCACGCTGGAGCCGGGCGATCTGATCTTCACCGGCACGCCGCCCGGCGTCGGCGTCGCGCGCAAGCCGCAGGTCTTCCTGAAGCCCGGCGACGTGGCCGAAGTCGAGATCGACGGGCTGGGGCTGCTGCGCAATCCGGTAGTTGGCGCGTAAGAGCAGGCGATCACGAATCGCTGGGTGAACGTCACTCGGTCGCCATTTTGGATTTTCGATTTTGGATTTTGGATTCCTTCAATCCAAAATCCAAAATCGAAAATCCAAAATGGGCCGCCTCGCTCAGTCCTGTCCTACGCCACTTTCTCGGGCACCACGAACGGCGCGCGGTAGTCCCGCGTCAGCATGCGGTTGGCCTGCTCGTCGCCGACGAACAACTCTTTCTGTGAGTCGAAAGCAAGCTTGCGGCCAAGCAGGTAATCGATCTCGTCGAGCTTCAGCCCGTTGCGCGTCAGGTGCTGTTCCATCCGGGCCAGCGTCTCGTAAGCCTCCTTGTTGTCGCCGAAGGCTTTCGTCTGCGGATTGAAAGGAACCTTCTCGCCCAAGCGATACGAAATGTTCGCCAGATGGCAAAGCGCCGACGAATAGTGGCCTTCCAGAATGTCGGCGTTCAGCTCCGACTGGTTGCGGCTGCGGACAGCCGAAATGAAGTTGGCAAAATGGTTCTTGCCCGGCCCGATCGGGGCGCTGGGAATCGGCTCCGGCTGGGCGCTCCCCTTGGGATAGAACTGCTTGCGTGTGACGAGCCCGCCTTCGCAATGGAAAACGTTGTCGCTGCCGTGGCCCGTGTGGGCAAAGTTCTCGGTGGGCAAGCCGCGCACCTCGAAGATCAACTGGGCGTCGCCGTAGTCGAACACGGCGATCTGCGTGTTGGCGGTCTGGCCCTGATCTTCGTAGCCGAAGCGGCCGCCGAGGCCGATGACGCTCTTGGGGAACGTGGCGCCGTCGATGCCCCACCGGGCGATGTCCATCTGGTGAACGCCCTGGTTGCCGATGTCGCCGTTGCCCGTGTCCCAGAACCAGTGCCAGTTGTAATGCACCAGGTTGCGGTGGAACGGCTGCTCCGTCGCGGGGCCGAGCCAGAGATTGAAGTCGAGATAATCGGGCGGAGCTTCCGCCTTTTTGAAGCCGATGCTGGGGCGCGGCTTATAGACCAGGCCGCGTGCGACTTGCAGCTTTCCGGCCTTGCCCGATCGGACGAAATCGACCGCGCCGGCCCAGTCGCTATCGCTGCGGCTTTGGGTGCCGTGCTGCACGATGCGGTTGTATTTGCGGGCCGTTTCGACGGCGATGCGGCCTTCGTGAACGTTGTGGCTGCACGGCTTTTCGACGTACACGTCTTTGCCCGCCTGGCAGGCCCAGATGGCGATCAGCGAGTGCCAGTGGTTCGGTGTGGCGACGGTGATCACGTCGAGTTCTTTGTCGTCCAGCGCCTTGCGAACGTCCTGGATTGCCTGCGGCTTGCGGCCGGTGAGCGACTCGACTTCCTTCACGCGGCGCTCGAGCACCTTTTGATCGGGATCGATCAAATAGGTGATTTCCACGCCGGGGAGCGAAGCAAACTGTTTCAAGTGTTCGCCGCCGCGTCCGTTGAGTCCTGCGATGCCGACGCGGATGGCGTCGTTGGCACCCCGCGCTTTGGCCGATGCTTGGGTACCGGCGAAGGTGGCAACTCCCGCGGCACCGGCGGCGGCGAGCGAGGTTTTGAGAAAATGGCGGCGGCTGGATCGCGACATGGCGGGTGACTCCTTATATGGCGGGGCAGTGTTCAACACGCATCAACATTTTACGATGGGTGCCGGCGAACACAAGACTCATGCGGCAGCTCGATCCGCGCAGCGCGCAAGGGACGGTGGATGCAAGAGTCGCGGCCGATTAGAATGGTCTGCCCTTCCACGCTGAGCAATGACAATGCCTAATCCCTTTCCAGGAGTGAATCCGTATCTGGAAGATCCGGGCGTATGGCCCGATTTCCATTCGGAATTCATAAGCTGCTTGCGGCACCAAATTCGACAGCGGCTGCCCCGCGGTTACCACGCTCGCATCAACGAGCGAACCCTGCTGTTTGACATGACAGGCGATTTCGGGCAATCGCGTGAAACCTACGTTCAGATTTATCATCGGCCCGAACGTTCGCTCGTCGGAATCATTGAATTGCTTTCGCCGACGAACAAGACCGGTCAGGGCCGGGGCGATTATCTGGCAAAGCGCAACGCGATTCTCTGTCAGCCGGTGCATCTGGTGGAACTGGACCTATTGATTGGCGGGCAGCGACTGCCCTTGGCGAAACCCCTGCCGCCCGCACGCTATTACGCCTTCGTTTCGAGGGCCGACCAACGGCCCATGTGCCAGATCGTTCCCTGGGGCGTCCGCCAGCCATTGCCGACAATTGCCATCCCCTTGCTGCCGGGCGACCCTGATGTCGCCCTGGAGCTGGGGGCCGTTTTTGAGGAAACCTACGAGCGGGGCGGTTACGACAACGACGTGGACTACACTGCTCCTTCGCCGGCACGTCTCGACGACGCCGATTCGCAATGGGCGGCGGAACTCGCGCGGCAGGGTTCCTAAACGTTGATTGGCTTTGGCGATGGTCTACGTCCAACACGGTGGGCCGGCGCTCGCAAGCTCGCTGGCCCCACCTTACCTCCAAGGTGCAGCCGATATGGCTGGTCGAGACCGCTTACGGCGAAGTGGCCGCCGCGTAGATCAGGCCGATGACGACCGCCAGAATCGTGCCGATGGCCGTGATCATGCCCACGCCGATCAGTATCTTTACCAACGGCGAGATGTCGCCAAACTGCGATTGCCAGATGCTCGGCTCCAGCGGATACATCGGCACGGTCTCTTGGCTCGCCATGCCGACCGGCTGGGTGCCCAGCGAAAGCTGGCTGGGACTCTCGACCTGGCTGGGGTCTTCGGCCGGCGGCGAGACGAAAATCGGCGTGGTGTCGCTGAGCGTGGGCACCGGGCGGGGCGGAGAATAGCTCAACTGCACCGGAGCCGCCAGGGCCGCCTCGCGGCGCGGCTCCATCGTGCCTTCCACCCACGGAGCCAGGCGGGCCATGACGTCATTGGCCGTGGGAATCCGCTCTTCCGGCGCCTTGGCCATCATGTCGGCGATGACTTCCACAAATTCGTCGCTGAGTTCGGAATTCAGCCGACGCGGGTCGAGCGGGTATTCGTGGCAGTGTTTGCGCGCCTTCTCGCGGGGCGTGCCGCCGGGAAACGGCACCTTGCCCGTGACGGCGTAGTACATCGTGCAACCCAAGGCGTAGATGTCGCTCACCGGCGTGGGCCGCTCCGGAGCGGTGATCTGCTCGGGCGCCAGATAGTCGGCCGTGCCGACCACTTTGCCGCCGTGAATGTCGGTCTGCTCCGGATCATTGAAGTAGCCCGACAAACCTAGATCGGAAACCTTGGTGTGCCCGTCGTTCGTGACCAACAAATTGCCGGGCTTGACGTCGCGGTGAATCAGGCCGCGGCTGTGGGCGTAGGCCAGCCCCCGCGCGCCCTGCGAAATGATCGACGCCGCCGACTGCATGCTCAGCCGGCCTTCGCGACGGATCAAGTTCCGCAAGTTGTTGCCCGGAACGTATTCGGTAACCAGGAAGTGGACGTTGAGGTCGTGGCCGGCATCGTAGGCGCGCACCAGGTTTTCGTGGTCGAGCTGGGCCTGGGTGCGTATCTCGCGAATGAAGCTGGCGACGGATTCGGGCGTGGTCTTGTGCGGCGGCAGCACTTTGACGGCGACCATGCGCCCCATCACCGAGTGCTCCGCTTTATAGACCTCGCCCATGCCGCCCTTGCCGAGCGAGTCGATCAGGTGGTAGGCGCCGAGCGTGAACTTGATCCGGCCCCGGCCCAATTCCTGGGCCTGCCAGCGGTTGATCTTGCCCAAGTCGATCAGCTTCTTGGCCAGCCGTTCGTCGCTGACAGCCCCGCTCTTATGCCGCTCGGCGCTGGCCAGCGCAATGGCTTCGTCCAACTCCTGACGGGTCAGCAGTCCGCTGGCAATGGCAGATTGTTGGAAAATCGACTTCGACACGAGACGGATCAGGCTCCAGAATCTTACAAGGCCCCGGAATTCTCACGAATTCCGCGACGCACCGCACCTCCACATTAACACGGCGATCTGCTTTTTCCAAGGATATACCTTGACAACGGCGGGCGTCTTGCCGCTGCAACGCGGCCGAGGGCCGCGTCTGCCGACAAACCGCGGCGCGAGGCCGCGTGTCGCGTATTCAAAACCCCTGCGGAAGCCGGAAAGTTCCGCCCTGCTTCCAAGATGAGGCCATCGTCAAGGTTTCAGTCCCAACGCGCTCCATGCCGCCGGAGGCTCGGCCTTCCAGATCATGGCCTCGTCGCGCGTGGGATGCACTAATTGTAGCATACGAGCGTGGAGGGCAATCCCCTGCGAAAAAGTTTCGCCGCTGCCGTACTTGCGGTCGCCCACCACCGGCAACCGCCGGCCGGCAAGCTGCACGCGAATCTGGTGCTTTCGGCCGCTCTCAAGGGTAATTTCCAGCAGCCAGCCGGCCGCCAGGCGCCGCAGACGGCGATACGTCAGCCGGGCAAGCTGGGCGCCGGCCGTGCCCGGCTCGACCACCCGCATCCGTTGCCGCGGCTCGTCCTTGGCGAGCCAATCGACGCACGTGTCGCTCTCGGCCGGATTGCCCGACACCACCGCCCAGTAGAGCTTTTTGACGGTCTGCTCTCGAAACTGTTCGCTCAGCCGGGCGGCCGCCTTGGACGTGCGCGCGAACACCACCACGCCCGACACCGCGGCGTCGAGGCGGCTGACCGTGCCGAGATAAACCTTGCCCGGCTTGCGGTACTTTTGCTTGATATACTGTTTGGCCAGCGTCAGCAGGCTGGATTGGTGCGCCTCGGCGCCTTGGGTGGCAATTCCGGCCGGCTTGTTGACGACCAGCAGGTGATTGTCTTCATAAATGACATCGAGCTTCAGCACATTCGAATCAGCGTAGTTGGCTATAGAGGGGTAAAGAGCGGGGACGCCTCGAAAGGGTTAAGGTTGAGTTATTGTTTTAACAAACCCCAAACCCTGTTTTTAGGAGGTCGTCCCCGTGAGCAAGAGCAAAGCCTATCGTTCGACGGAAGTCAAGCATGTGCGGTTGGAAGAC
>Ga0307372_10013587_pt1 | contig 10519 bp, 9 predicted proteins | sample OX1MG_FD_202533 | JGI IMG/M metagenome (GOLD analysis project Ga0307372, IMG submission 202533) | Soil microbial communities from Risofladan, Vaasa, Finland - OX-1 | ecosystem: Environmental > Terrestrial > Soil > Coastal area > Acid sulfate soil | place: Finland: Risofladan, Vaasa | collected... | reverse complement strand
CGGATCGCAGGACGGAAGCTGTTCACCGCGGCTCCTCCGCATGGATTTGCGGAGGAGCCGCGGCACACCAAGGTCGGCGGCCGGGATGCTTGCCAGCCGACGGCGTCTCACTGAAGATGACGCACAGCCGGTCAACACGCCTTCATGTGTCAACCCGAATGAGACGGGACACTCATCGAGGGTGCGTCGGCGAGGAAGCTGATGTCGGCGCAGTCGAGGGTGGTGGCGAACCGCCCGGCCATGCCGGCCAGGCGGGTGATGATCTGAGGTAGGCCTTCACCCGCCGGGCAAGCCGGCCCGCCATCCGCATTAGGTGTGTGTTGTCCAGCTGCTCATCGGAGTCATCGTGCAGCCGTCGCCACCAGCACCGGAACCCGCCCTACCAAAAGACCATCAGTCTTGCCAACGTTTCTGTATGCTTCATACGTCACATTGAAGACTGGCGACTCGACGGCATCTGACATATTCCGATTCCGGAGGCTAAGATGACGAGTAAAGCGCTTCTTCTCACGCCATCCCGTGGCCTTGGGGGCGGAATTGAGCGTTACGCAGCAACTGTAGAATGGGCACTTAAGTCCAACGGTATAGCTTATCAGCGCATGGATCTTGTGGGATCTGGTCCTAGGGCGCACGCCAGTTTGTTGGCCGCTGCGCATGAACATCTGAGCGCTGACTCTCCCGCCACACGCCTGATCCTCGCGCATCGAGCGTTGCTGCCACTGGCGATGGTTCTCCGGCGGCAACGGTGCGTGGCAGGTATTTCTGTCCTGTTTCATGGTAGCGATGTGTGGGATAGACGACGCAGTATCAGGCAGGTCGTCGAGAGTCGTGCTATGCGGCACCCAAGCGTCAGAGCAGTGGCTGTCAGCAATTACACAGCCGGAGCGCTGTCGCACCTGCGCCATGCGACTGTGGTCCCTCCTGGGCTGTCCAGTGATTGGTATCAGACGCTAATTGAAGCGCACCGCGACCGCGGCATTCAGCGACAGCAAGAAATAGTAACCGCATTTCGCCTGACAGCTTGGAGAGAAAAAGGATTGCCGGAAATCATCGCTGCAGTGGCATCGCTCAAGCAGCCTGGCCTGAACTTGGTAATATGTGGTAACGGTGCCGTTCCGAATGAGCTGCGGGAATTAGTACTCAAATATCCGTTCTGCCGCCTCCGTTCTGGCATTTCAGACTTGGAACTGGCTAATCAGCTAGCCTCGGCGAAGATCTTTGTGCTGGCCACCAGGATGCGGGAGGGCCGCAGATCCTGCGGTGAAGGCTACGGCATGGTGTTACAAGAAGCCCAACTGGCGGGAGCGCCGGTGATAGCTCCAGCATATGGAGGATCACATGAGGCATTCGTTCAAGGACTGACGGGAATAGCTCCTGTAGATGAGGAGGCAGAAACGCTGGCTAATGTCTTGCGTGACTTGCTAGCGGATACGAATCGGCTGGCCCAGATGGGCCATGATGCCGCTGAATGGGCGCGCACAAGGTTTTCTCCGGAGAAATATGCGGCTCTGGTCCTTGACCGACTAATGTAACCTCGCCTGCAGGCTTTTCCGTTGCGTGCCGATGCGTGTACAGTATGCATACTCGAGGCGAGGCGACGTGGCGGCGACCCGATTACCATCATTGTCCTGCAGATCGATAGTGAAACCGTGACGCCGGAGTTTCTCGACGAGCGACGTGGCATCGCCGTAATCGCGATGAAGCTCAACAGCGAGTTGGTCAACCTGTTCAAGCCATCGTAGGTCGCCGTCGGCAAATACGGCGAACTCGCCACCTTCGATATCCACTTTTAGGAGGCGGACTCGATCGATCTGGTACTTCGAGACAAGCTCAGGAATGGATACGTCGGCAGGTCTCGTCAGGGCGCCATGCGACGTTGCCGACCACCGGTGATCATCTGCAACGATCCCTACGGTGGCACCAGACACGGTGACTCCGCTGGCCATGGCCACTTCAACGTAGATTCGCGCATCCACGCCGTTGTGGGCGGCGAGACGTTCAATTTCCTCGGCAAAGCCATGCTGTACTTCCACCGCCACTACCTTGGCGCCACTCAGAGCGGCCCAGACGGCGAAGAGGCCCTGGTTGGCGCCGAGGTCGATAACCCAGCCGGCGGAGGGCATCGTCAATCCGCTGCGGAGGTAGACCTTCCGGCAGTACATTTCACGAGCGCCGGAAGTGTAGGCGGCTGGCAGCGATACGACAGCTCCGGTCGCGGTATGGAAGGATGCTCCGGAGCGGGCCCAGGTCCGGTCTGCCGGGCTCAGCGATCGAGACCCCGCGCATTCGGGCAGACGCATCATGAGTGAGACCAGCCAGCGCGTCGCTGTGGAGGGGGATGTGGTTCGGCAGACTGAGACGACGTCACGGAGTGCTCGGCGCGCGATGCGTATGTCCATTGGTGCGCCTCTCATTCCGCTGCGGTGCCATTGGTTTGCAGGGCGGTCACCGCAGCTTTGTGTGAGCCGCATCCTGAGCCGGGATCGTCGCTGCCGTGGCGGGGCTGCAATCCAAGTTTCGTCATTGGGCGGGCCCCAGCAGCCAGCTAAAGTAAGCGTCGGGATTGAACGGGTTGGGATCAGCCTTTACTTCTCTCGTCAGCGCGATTTCGGTCGCATTTCTGAGTGAATCTGCTTCACCTACTGTGTAGCCACATAGGGCAGGGCCTGCGATCTCTCGGTTCTGGGCAGTGTCGCGTGCGATGACAGGCTGCCCGTTAACCCTCGCCTCCGCTAACGGGAAGCCGAAAGACTCAATGCCGCTGGGAAAGAAGATGGCGCGACTACGGGCCCAGAGTTGACGTAGCTCACGGTGCGGGAGTCGCCCAACGAGTTCAATCCTAGGATGACGTATCAGCTCTGTGGTTACCTCTGGCGGGTTTGCGGTCACGAGCAGCCGGACCGACGGATCTCCGTAGTCGTCAATGGCAGCTAGCAACTCGGTGATCCGCATGATCATGTGTTTGTAGGGCGCGAACAGCACTGGGCACAAAATGACAGGTTCACGCGGCATGCGGGGGATCGAGTCAGCGGAGACCGGGTTGAGCCGCGGAATGATCCTACTGCGCAGGCTCGGCAGAATTCGGGACACGCGTTCGGCCATTGCTGCAGAAGGTGTTACCAGTACATGTGATCGCCGGGCAGCCAGCCGGACTACTGGCGCCCTGAGCCGGGTGCCAGCCTTAACAGAAGAAGGCAGGTCCGACCATTCCTCTTGGGTCAGGAAGTCCAAAGGATTGCCCAGGCGAGTCCATCGCTCGCCGCCGGGGGTAAGGAAGCTGACGTTGTTCAGCGCCACGATTCGGCCGCGGGAGGGCTTGGAGAGCTCGCGGCGAAGCAACCAGGCTGGATCAATCTGCCGGTTCGTACCGATCACCTTGACGTCCTCGCGCCCACTGCGCTTGAGGTACTGGTACAGCTCGACTCTGAAGCGGGCGCCACCCCCTATGGTTCCGCCGGCGGCGTCGACGAATACGGTCGTGTTCACGTACCATTCCTCATCTCATCAAATTGTTGGAAGGTGAGCGGACGCAGCGGCCAGCGCCGGGTTGTGTCCGCGGGCCGGATAGAGGTGCCCAGACAGCCTGGGCAGCATGCCACCAGCGGGCCGAGTGCCGGCTGGGAGAAGTGAGGTAGTTCAGGTGCGCGTCCAGTCGCAGCCAGCGGAGGCGTGTAGGGCGAACGAGCGACAGTCGCCCCGGCGCGCCAACCAGCCATTCGAGCCAGCCAATCGAGTGGGTGAGATCTGGGCACGGTGCACATGACGACGATCCCTCGGTGCAGCACGCTGGCGCACTCGCGCAGGACCGCTCCTGGATTATCGACATATTCAAGGACGCTCGCTGTGACGACAGCGTTAAAGATAGCTGGTGCGAACGGAAGATGTCGCCACTTCGGATCAAGCTGGATCCAGCCGAACCCATACTTAGATCCGCTCCGGCCGCGCGACTGAGCATTTTCCCGGCGATATCGCACTCTGTTGCACGCCGTCCGGTGGCGACTAAGGCGCGTGCCGGTTTGCCGGTTCCGCATCCGAGGTCGGGCGCGGCGCGACCGCGGGTAACATCATGCGTCACAGCAGTGGCAAAGAAAGTCCTCCGGCTGGCGAGCCGGTCATGTAGCGCATATTGGGTCAACCAGGTCGCGGCTTTGGCGTCGAAAAGCCGCCTCATCTGTGGGAGGTTCGTCATGAAGGCCTTATTGCATCGCGTGACGTCTGTGGTGACGTGCTCCGGGCACAAATGTCGGATACGGCACGGTGGGCTGTGGGTGACTGCATCAAGTCCCCTGTCGTCGCGTGACGTCCGAAATCCCTAGCCACGGTACGCGGCGTCTGCTGTGCGCATTTGCGGCGAGTCGCAGGTCAATATCCGCTAGGTCGGCGACGTCTTTGCGCGGGCGAGCCGGATTTCCGAACGCAACGACGTTGGCCGGGATATCGCGACTGACGACCGAGCCTGCGCCTATAACGGCCCCGGGGCCGATGCGGACGTACGGCAGGATGGTCACGTTGACCCCGACCTGTGCTCCGGCTCCGATACTAGGACCGGCCATCAGTTCGCCTGAGCGTACGTTACCTGGGTACAAGTCGTTGGCGATCATGACGCCGGGAGCTAGGAAGACATCGTCCTCGATCACCGTGTACTGGGCTACATAGCAGCTACAGTGGATCTTCGCGCTGCTGCCGATCCGGCATCCGTAGTCGACGACACTATTGCTCCAGATTGAGACATCATCGCCAATGGTGCACGCCTCGCGGATGACGACGCCATGGCCCGTCTGTAGGCGCCGTCCGATGACAGTTCCGTCGTAGAGAACAGTTCCCGACCGCAATCGGGCGCCGACCCCGAGCAATAGAGGCGCAAGACTATCGCGCGAGGCCGGGTAACCGATGATCACACCCTCGTCGGCTTCAGCTGACAGATCATTGTCTCTGCCCGATTCGGTCAACATAAACTAACCTCGGTTCGCGATGTTTGCGACAGCGCTTCCCGCAACGCACGGCAGACGGTATCGATATGTTCGTCTGTCATGTGCGGGAACAGCGGAAGCGACAGCGCCTGCTGAGCCGCACGCTCGCTGACTGGCAGCGACCTGTCAGCGTAACGCTGCAGCGGAGATTGTAGGTGGCAGGGAGTGGGGTAGTGCACTCCTGTCTGGATCCCTCGGTCACTGAGTTCCTGCCGCACCCAGTCCCGATCAGCGACGCGAACGACGAAGAGGTGATAGACGTGGCGTGCCAGGGGATTCACCTCGATCATTTGCACATCTGCTCCCTTGAGGGACTCTCGGTATGTGCTGACGGCGGCTGTCCGCTGCTGAGTCCACTTCTCAAGTAGCGCCAGCTTGCCCGAGAGGACGATGGCCTGGAGGGCGTCAAGGCGGCTATTTTCGCCTAGGATGTCATGCTGATAATGCGACGAGTCATGTGATCGCCCGTGATTGGCCAGCGCTCGTATCCGGTCTGCGACCTCCTGCCGATTTGTCACCACCGCGCCGGCATCGCCAAATGCTCCGAGGTTCTTTCCGGGGTAAAAGCTGAAGCAGGCGGCCGCGCCGAACGAGCCAGCCCGCAGTCCTGCCCATTCGGCGCCGTGGGCTTGCGCAGCATCTTCCACAACAAGGAGCCCGGCGTCGTCCGCAACGGCGAGCAAGCCAGTCATGTCTGGCATCTGACCGTACAAGTGAACGACGATGACTGCGCGTGTCCGGGTTGTTATCGCCTCCCTCAGCGTATCCGGCGTGAGCAGTAGTGTCTCCTCGCTGACGTCGGCGAACCGTGGAATTGCGCCCGCGTGGACGACGGCGGCTGCGGTCGCGATGAATGTATTGGACGGTACGATGACTTCATCGCCTGGCCCGATGCCGAGAGCTGTGAGCGCTAGTCGCAGCGCATCGGTTCCATTGGCAACACCTACGGCGAAATGAGCGCCACAATAGGTCGCCCAGTCATGCTCAAAGGACTGGACCGCAGCTCCGCCGATGTAGTTGGCGTCATTCATGCACGCTAAGTAGTCGTGTTCAATTAGCGGCCAAGCCTCGCGTGTCGTCGCCGCGAGATTAGTAAATGGAACGGCACTCACCTTGCGTCCACCCACTCTTGCGCCTCCGTAATTGCGACGGGACGCTGTTCCAGGAGCGAGGTCTGTGCGGCTTCCAGGACCTGAACGACCGCAAGCCCGCTGTTTCCGTCAGTTGTTGGCTGAAGATTCTCGAGAATACAGTCCGCGAATTGCTGGTCCTGAACAGCTAAAGGTTCGGCGAATGCAACAAATGGTGATGCCAGATCACCAAGATGGTATGCGACTTTCGACAGCGGCCCCGCGCCTTCTCCCGGAGGGATGGCTGCCTTGTCGTACACTCTGATGCGCTCATCCACAGCCAGGTCGTCATACACGGCCATCTTCTTTGATCCTACTGCAGTAATTCTCCGCACCTTGGTGGGGTGTAGCCAGCTGACGTTTATGTTTACTCGTACATCTGGATTCGCGTAGTCAAGCCGCAGATAGGCAACGTCCTCGAGTTCGGCATGGACATGACGCGAACCCCAGGCAGTGACAGTCGTCGGCCATCGGCCAAGCACGAAGTTGATGATGGATATATCGTGTGAGGCCAGATCGACGATCACGTTCACGTCATCCTGATACAGGCCGAGGTTCAGTCTCGCGCAGTCCAGATAGTAAAGGTCTCCGAGTTCGCGGCTGCGAACGAGATCCCGTAGCTTATGGACTGCCGCATTGTGCTCGAACGTGTGGCCCGACATAAGGACAACTCCAGCGGAATCGGCTGCCTCTACCAGTGAGCGTGCCTCGGCGACCGTTATGGCAAGCGGCTTCTCAATGAGTACGTGCTTGCCGGCCGCGAGGGCCTGCAAGCCAAGGGAAGCATGCGTGCTAGGCGGCGTGGCTATCACTACCGCGTCGATATGATCCAGGGCATCTGCCAAGTTGGCGTACACCACCGCGTCACAGTCCAATGACTGAGGGCCACAGTTCGACCCGGCAAGCTGCGGGTCAATGCCGACAACCGTCCCCACGCCCGTCGTTGACCGTAAGACGCGTACGTGCTTCGATCCCCAGTAACCTACGCCTGCGACACCCATTCGGATCTCTGCAGAATCCCTGCTCATAATACGATGACCTCCGATTTCGCTGGATTCGCCTGGGCTGACTACTTCTGTTTAATAATCCGACGCTCTATATGGGGATCTTCTTTGCGTTGTCCTACCGCAGCATATTGGTCAGCTTGTCACCTTTGCTGATCGAGCGGCCTCTTGTCGGAGCGCATTCACGCTTGCCTCGTACCAGGCGTGGTAAAAACAGAAGCGCAATCCTACCAGGCCATCGAGTGGTCCTCCTCTAAGGAGGTACATGTAGCAGAATATCGCGAGCGGTTTCGCCGGAAGTGCGGGGAAGATGATGTCTTTTATTACTGCGCGGCTCATCGCCCGGCTGTTACCCTTGGTGCCTGACCGCAGCGAGCGGATCCTGTCACCTAGCGGAGCCGGCTCGCCGCGACCCTCGGCTTCGAGCTCGGCGTACCGCACGTGCTTGTGCAGCCAGGCTGCAAGATTCTTGTGGTCGTCGTCGACGATGTCATTAGATAGTCGGCGAATGTCTCCGTCGACGCAGACTCGCTCGCCGACGAGGCTGCCGTCATACTTGCAGTACCGACGGTCCATCAGCTGAACATTCCATGAGCCGGCATACCAGCCGCAGTGCCGTATCCAGGTGCCCTGAAAGACAAGCCTGAGGCGCTGCGCGTAGGCTGCGCACTGCGACTCCCGCAACTTGGTCCGCACTTCGCTGGCCAGCTGCGGTGAAATCCACTGGTCAGCATCGACGAAGTAAACCCAGTCATGCCGAAGAGCGCTGTGGCGTAGCGCGAAGTCACGCTGTCCTGAGTAGCCCAGCCATGGCTGCTCGATTACCTCTGCGCCGAGGGAATGCGCGATCGTGACGGTGGCATCGGCCGATCCGGAGTCGATCACTATGACTTGTTCGGCCCAGGCGACGGACTCCATGCATCTGCGGATGTTGGCTTCCTCGTCCAGGGTGAGGACGACTACGGAGACTGGGACGCTTCCCGGTGCCGGGCCGTCTCCGGTGCGATAGGGACGCAGGCCTAGCTTCGTCAATGTTACGTTCCCTTCGGCTCGCGGTCGAGGCGTCGGTGCAGCAGGTCGCCTTTAATGCCTGGGCGGCTCATGGAAAGCGTCTCGCCTCCCCCGGACGGCGTAGCGTGAGAAGGCGAAGCGGCTGAGGTATGGCATAGTTCGAAAGCGCTGGGACGTGGCGCAGGCCAACGCGGGCTGCGATGATCTGCCACTGTTGGGCCGACCGCCGCTGCCGGGAGGTGCGCAGATAGCTTAGGTACCCCTGCACGGCCGGAAGTCTGCGGGCAAGGACGTTGATCAGGGTCGGACGCGCTAGAAAGCTCGCTAGCCATTCCAGCCAGCGCACCGGATGACGCAGATCGGGGACCGTGCAGAGTAGCGTCCCGCCAGGCTGTAGAACGCGGGCGCACTCGCGTAGCACTGGAACCGGGTCATCGACGTATTCCAGGACGCTTGAGGCCACGATCTCGCCGAACGTCTTGTCCGCGAATGGCAGCGCCTGCCAGTCCGGATCAAGGCGGACCCATTCGACGGCTCCCATAGCATCCGCCTGTGTCGCGCGCTTCAGCATCTCGCCGGAGATATCACAGCCGGTGACCTTAATGCCGCCTTGGGCCAGGTGCCGGGCAAGGTCGCCCGTTCCGCAGCCGAGATCCAGTACGGCGCAGCCTGCGGAGACCTGAGCCTGGGCGGCGTCCGCGAGGTGGGCCAGTCGCCCCGTGAGGCGCCCGCCCGCCGCGTATTTCTCCGACCAGGTCGCGGCCTTGGCGTCGAAAAGCTGACGCACCTGCGCGGCAGTACCAGGGGTCCCCTCAGTCATGGCCACCGATCCCCGCCGCCGCCCGGATCGTAGCCGCCATCGACCCCAGCAGCGTCTGCGTCGGCATCGCCTCGCCGCCCGCCACCGCTGCCCGGAACGCCGCCACGGCCGCCCGGTGCCCCTTGTCCTGGCGCCCCTTCCAGATACCCTTCCCGTCCGCCTCCGCGCGACGGAAGTCGTCGATCACCACGCGCGAAGACCCGCCCGTCACCTCGATCCACTCCTTCCCGGCCGCCGGCTGAACGCTCCCGTAGGCGATGGTCGCCAGCGACCCGTCGCCGAAGCGCAGCGCAACCGCCACGTCATCGCCCGCCTCGCCGCCGCCAGGAACGCCGGCCACCTCCTCGATGGGCGAACCGATCAGTGCCTGCGCCGTGTCGACAAAGTGGCAGACCTCGCCCAGCACCCGCCCGCCCTGCCGCCGGTCGTGATACCAGTGCCCGTCGGGCACCGGCCCCGCCGCGACCCGGTACACCAGCAGCTTCGGCCCGCTGATCTCGGCCAGCACCCGGCGGGCGGCCAGCACGGCGGGGGACCAGCGCCGGTTGAAGCCGATGGCGAGCTGCAGCCCGGAGTCCTGCCAGGCGCCCGTTACTTCCCCTAGTTCGTCCTCGGTCAGCGCGAGCGGCTTCTCGCACCACACGTGCCGTCCGGCCGCCAGGGCCAGGACGGCGAGCTCGGCGTGCGTGTCGTGCGGGGTGGCGATCACCACGACCTGGGTGTCCGGGTCGTCGATGACGCGGAACCCGCCCGACACCGCCCGCGCGAAGCCGCTCCGCTCGGCGGCGCGGCGGGAGCTGATCCCGCTGGCCGAGGCGATCGCGGTGAACTGGTCGAAGCCGGCGTCCCGGAATGCGGGCAGCAGCGTCCCGGTCGAGAACGCCCCGGCCCCGACCCAGCCGACCCCCGGCGACGAGCTGGCCTTCGGCGCCGGCACCAGCACGACGGGCTCGTCGGCGGCGCCCGGCGGGTAGGTGAGCTGGATCGCCAGGTAGGGCTCCGGGCGCTCGTCAATCAGCTTGTATGCCGCCGCGGCGTCACCGATGCCGAACGTATGCGTGACCAGGTCGGCCACCTTCAGCCGGCCGGCGGCCATCAGGTCGAGCACCGCCTCGAAGTTGCGGCCCTCGGTCCAGCGCACGTGCCCCGCGGGGTAGTCCACTCCCCAGGACTCATACGACGCGTCGTACCGGCCGGGGCCGTAGGAGCGCGCGAAGCGCAGCGAGATCTCCTTCTCGTAGAACGGCGTGCGGTCCAGGTCCAGGCCGATGTCGCCGACGACGACCACCGGGGCGCGGTCCCGGCACAGCGCGGGCGCCCGCAGCACCGGGACCGAGGACCGGCTCGCGGCGCAGACCAGCACGGCGTCCGCACCCCGGCCCCGGGACCAGGCCAGCACCCGCCCGGTGGTGGCGTCGGCGAGCTCGTCCAGGGCCAGCACGCCCGAGCCGGCGGCCGCGGCCCGCGCGTGCGGGGCCGGGTCGATGCCGGCGACGTCGCAGCCGGCGGCCATGGCCAGCCGGGCGGCGAGCTGGCCGACGAGGCCCAGCCCGATGATGACGACCTTCGAGCCGGGGCCGGCCT
>Ga0307372_10013582_pt1 | contig 10521 bp, 9 predicted proteins | sample OX1MG_FD_202533 | JGI IMG/M metagenome (GOLD analysis project Ga0307372, IMG submission 202533) | Soil microbial communities from Risofladan, Vaasa, Finland - OX-1 | ecosystem: Environmental > Terrestrial > Soil > Coastal area > Acid sulfate soil | place: Finland: Risofladan, Vaasa | collected... | reverse complement strand
AAAATGTCGTCGATAATGTTCGTGTTTCCATTTATGACATACACAGTATTATCTCCATACGTACTTGAAACGAATATCTCTCCATTAGATTGATCATAACCTATTCCATACGGAGATCCTCCTACTGTTACCGTTGAAACAATTCTATTGTTTTGTCCGTTAATCACTGAAACAGAATTACTGCACTGGTTCGTCGCGTAAATGTAACCATTTGCAGGATCGTATAAAATTCCATGCGGAGCGCAGCCAATTGGGATTGTTGCAATCTCGCTGTCATTTTGACTGCTGATTACGGCCAGAGATTCAGCAAAGTGGAGAGTTACATAGATGTTCCGGTTTGACGGGTCGTATGCGATCTCAAGCGGTCCTCCGCTGACATTAAAACTGTTCAACACTCTATTGGTTGTGCCATCAATTACGGATATGGCACTGGCATCATTATAGTCTGTAACGTAAAGATGTTGATTCGACGGGTTGTAAAGGATTGAATAGGGTCCTTGCCCAACCACTGTGATGTTTGCGACAACTGTATTTGTGGCCGGGTTAATGACACTGACAAAACTCGAGTTCGCGACGTAGATATCATGGTTGATTGGATCATATGCTAGACCAGTCGGTCTTTGTCCCACAGTGATCGTTTTGACTATAACGTTGTTCGTGGCATTAATGACAGTGACTGTGTTTGCAGCAAGTTCTGAAAGGTAAATCAATTCATTATCAGGATCGTATGTAAAGAGGTATGGATTGTTCCCGACAGCAAACGTAGAGATAATTGAATGCGTGTGATTCAAGAATCGTAAAGTTGTAGTTGTCACATTAAAATGGCTGGCAATTGAGGAATTCGCGAAGAAACCAGTAGCTGTCGTTGATGAATAGATAGACTGGGTAGTTTCTCCAACAAAGAGTGTAGATCCATTGGATTGTTCGGTAATGGTTGATAAGCTGTTGATGCTTGTAGCAGGAGTGTTGATTGGAAGGTTTCCAGCGACATAAAAGACTCCACTAATGACAATCGATGCTACAAGACTCGCAACCAATACATTCTGGATTATGGCTCCCTTGAATTCCACCACACTTACCTTAACATAGGGAAGAGTTCCCCATGATACTTAATTCTATATCGTTGAATTAGTGAAGGTTCTTTCTCTGCATCTGTTCTAGTTCGTAGAACGAGCAAAAGGCTAGCTACTTTAATATCTTATAGAGATATTTTGCCTTGTTCCAATGAGCTGTCTTTGCATAGATTGTATTTGCTAGGCTGGTTTGGATGGTTAAATGGCCGGTTATTCAAATGACTCCAATGATCTAGATTCGGTGCTTACCGGAACTACCCTTAAGATCTACAAAGCCATGATCACATCCGGTAAGCCCATTGGACCGAGGGAGCTACAAAAGATGCTGGGGCTCAGCACGCCTTCACTCGTGATATTTCACTTAGAGAAACTTTGTCGCGTCGGGCTAGTCACGAAAACCGTTAATGGAATCTACTCAATTAATCGAATCTATCTTAAGCACTTCATCCATGTAAGAAAAATGATTGTACCAAGATTCATATTCCAGGCATCATTAGCTTCATTCTTTCTGCTGGGTTGGGCATTGGTCTATCTCACTCCAAACTTCAGAGTTGCTCTTAATTACTCATCAGCAGAGTCATCAATTGTCCTACTAGTTTTCTCGTATGGTCTAATTATTACTATAGTACTCACTGCATTCTTATGGTTCGAAACAATTAGGGTATTGAAACAGGAGAAGATTTAGGGCTCGCAAATCACAAAAATAAAGGACAATCAAAAATTCTAATGCGATGACGTTCGACAAGTAACAAGAATTATCACTGAGTTGAAATCAAAAGAGATTTGTTGCTCCTATTTGTTTGTCAAATCACATCGCCTAGAACGCCAATCCTTTGAACCAACACCAACCCCAATGGATGGAATTGGTAATTATGGCAGTATTACCCGTTGCTAAACCGGCTCTAGTTCCGGAAAAAACACAGGCTGCCGAGTTTCTAATGGCAGTTTTCAAATTATGATACTCAGAAACACCCGCCAATCCTTTAACTCCTCGTTCAACGTGTTTCCAGAACTCCTTGGTATCCGCATAAACTAATCTGTGTTCTGATTCAATTGCTACTCTTACTCTTTCATAACCTTTGTTTGTAACATGGGAACTCATTAGCAAATCCTCCGAACCGAAACCAAGATATTCCCCCTTAGGGTAGTGCCAATCCTTCAATGCGTTCAATTTAACAACGGAGCAACAGTTAAAACTTCTCTCGTGAGGCCCCAATTTCCACACAGTATGTTTTGCTATGTGTTTTGCAAAACGCCAATGTGCCCACTCTGAATACCATGATGGAACGGATGGAATGGCCAATCCTTCTAACCAACCAATTTTTTCACTTGTCCAATAATTCATTATAGAATCATACCAATGTTTAGGAAGGTAAACATCATCATCAAGCCAAACAAACTTCTCTGTTTGCGCTCTTTGTATAGCTCTCTCTCTAGCAGGACCTAACGGATAAGATGATTCAATTACTATGTCATGAACTGGGATAGCTTCCTTTATCATTTCTTCGAACTCCGAAGAAATATTATTCTTCGTTACCAGAAGAACGTCAATAGAGGCTACCATTTTTTCGTTTCAGAGATCCATAAGTGGGCGGAAGTTATCTTTTCCAGAAAGCCATCGTTCGTTTTAGGCCTTCGTCTAAAGAAACCGTCGCAGACCAACCCAAATGAGTTCTTGCCTTCTCCGAGTTCAAACGGTGGTCGAGTATGTCGAGAGGACGTTTCGGCAAACTATGTCTCACAAACTCGCCCTCAAATCCAGTAAGTTTTGCAATTAATTTCAGCACCTCGTTGAGTTGCAATGGCTTTCCTGTTGAGAAATTGAAAATCTCACCGACAGACTTTACTCTTTGATGGAGTACCGAGAGGTACGCGTTAACATGATCATCAACATACATGAATTCCCTTACTGCTTGATCCTCGCCCAATAGAACCTCGCCTTTAGGATTCAAGATCATCTGTGAAATAATTTTTTCTATGAAAAAATGTGTGTCGTTTGTTCTGCCATAAGTATTTGTGCAACGCATAACAGTCATAGGAAAATCATAGGCTAAATTCATGTATTGCAGATACTTCGTGCCAGCGTATTTTGAGATAGCATATGGCGAATTGGGTATGCAAACACTGTTTTCGTTGGCTGGCCTCTCCTGAGTCACTCCATACTCTTCGGTCGTTCCGGCATAAATGAAATGCTTGAATGCTGGAATAGTCTCTCTGCAAGCCTCGGCTAGATTGACAGTTCCCATTAGATTGTTTTCGAGCACTTCTTGCGGGTGATCATAGCTGTAAGTCACAGGACTGATTGCTGCCAAGTGTATTATTACCTCGGGTTGGACGTGTTTCAAAACAGTCTTGACCAAACTGGAATCTCGGAGATCTACAAAATGGGTTTCGACGGTTCTTCCGAGATTTGCATATCTTCCAGTGACATAGCGTTCCACGATGTTTACTTCGTACTCATTCTGCGTCACGAGTTGTTTGATCAGGCGACTTCCTACGAATCCTAATCCACCCGTAATGAGTAGTTTCGGTTTCCTTTCAGACACGAATTTCACTATCTGAAACGTTCTCACAGCCGATAAGATAAACGATACGGCGGGGTAATTGCACGATTGACTGTAACTTGTTTCTACTCCTATTTCTTGATTCTTACCGAGAGATATTCCCACAATCAAGAGTTTGAGAGGAGTGAGATTTGCTCGCTCAACCGATATACCTGCTTTAAGCCGAATCTTTCCGCTAACCTCTCTTCAGTCTTCTGATCGTGACACTCAATCACGCATGGCTTTAGCTTACCCTCGTACGAAAGAAGAAGGGTCTCAGCTCCCTCGATATCCATCTTCATGAAATCATGCGGAAAGTCCAGATGATTAAGACAGAATGGTTCGTTAAGCACTACAGCCCTAAAATTAGCCAAGTTCCTCCTTGCCAAACGAGCTGCATCCTTGTCCTTTTCTATGCAGATAACCTTCGAAGCCCCCCAGTGAAAGTAGAAAAGCGCCGTTTCACCACATCCACCGCCCACGTCAAGTACGATCTTTCCCTTCACGGTTGCCTGTAGATAAAAGCGCTCCCAGATGTCTAGCTCTCCCTTCAACATGTTGTTGTGAGCTGGAATGAGGCGGCAAGGTTCCTCATAGATTTTTGTTCTTACCCCGAACCACAAATTAAACACGTCCCAGAGCGGAAATGTTCCAAACGCAGTCTTTAGAACGGGAACGTGATAATGTCTAGAGAGAGCTAATCGCATAATGCATCAATTCGAATAAAAAAGTGGTGCTAGCCAGGTCAATCTTCTATCTGCCTTTATGAATGTGACTGCTTGGAGGATTGCATTGAAGATATTTGAATTCTCACCTTCGAGCATGCCAGATAGGCCATCCTCTACAGACAGGCTGGTGGATTCAATTGAGGTCTACTCATCTGACCAAAATGTCAATTTTCTTAGCATAAGTTCTCAACAATATTTGATTTCTGCGGATTTTTATTGGCCTTGGGTTCTGATAATCGAAGCGCTCAGGCAGGGTGGGATGGATTTGAAATATATGATTATAGATTCAGGATCATTTATCGACTTCCGCTACGTTTCTCTTGATTCTGATTTTTCAAACGTAGAAAAAAAGTTGTACAGGCATTCCAAAAGTGTATGGTTAAACCCCTCCCAACCAACTGCTACACCATTGAAAGGCTGGTAATCGAGAATGTCAACTCAATCCGCTCAAACTCTCTTGGAGATTCCACAAACTTCGGCCAACTCCAGAATTCAAGACTTTGATTCCTTGGTGCAACAGAAGAAAAAGCGGATTATCAGGCCTCAAAGGCTCATTGTTGCAGCGATCTTGGAAGCGTGCAGAACACCATCTGTACAACACTGGATAATGGTAAAAGCACGGTTGGGTTATGACACTTTCTGGAAGCACATGACCGAACTAGTCTCTCATGGGATGATGAATACCCTGAACGACGGCAGCAAGACCCTGTACTCGATTAACGAGAGAGGTTTGAATTTGCTTCAAGAGATTCAAAGCACCTAGCGAAATAGCCTCTGTATCAAAGAACAGAATGGTGCTAAATTCATCGCTCACAAGAAGCGAATATGTCATAGAATCCTTGAAATTGAGGGTTTCCTCGGTCTGTCCATCTGCGTCGGCGATCTGTTAGTTCTTGATTGGTCTTGACCTTACTGCGCTCATTCCTGCTTTTGTCACGATTGCTGTTACAATTTTCATAGTTGAGCTCACAGACAAAGACGCGGTGTTACTTCTAACACTTGCCACAAAAATCAGACCGTGGACCGCATTCGCAGCAGGATCCACCGCCTTTACGATCACGTCTGCCATAATTGTCTCCATTGGATATTTTCTCATTCAAATCGTACCGATATTTTGGGTCCGGCTCGTAGGCGGTTTGGTGATGGTCTCCTTTGCGATAGTAGAATATCTTAGAGGAAAGGACGACGAAGAAGATGAGAAAAAGCTTCTGAATCGTACTCTGAAGAAAACCAATTGGTCGATATTCTTCGGGGCGGTTTCGCTATTGATACTGCTAGATCTTGCCGGCGATGCGACAGAAGTCTTGACGATTGTCTACGTCGCGAGATTTTCAAACACCTTACTGGTATTTCTAGGAGCTGTTGCAGCACTTGTTTCAGCATCTGCTCTTGAAACGATGTTGGGCAGAAAGCTCGGAAAGATTCTTTCCGCCGCGAAGATCAGGATTCTCTCACTCATTGTATTTTTCTTCATCGGATCTTATATCGTAATAACGACTCTTTTCTAGTTGATTTTGCGCGTGAATCAGATTACTTTCGGCAGACAAAGAGATCTACGATGGCTCGTTTTTTACGTACAAGACGGCTACAGCTCCGATTAGGCTCGATAATTCGTAGATTCTTCAATTCCAACTACTCCTTTTAGCCTCGTAATACGCTCGCCAGTACGGATCAATAACTGGATACTTGATGGGAATTTCTCTTCCTCCTGCGACTTCCACAATGCCCATTTTTCGTGGGATTAATTCTCCGACAATGGTTGCTTCTATGCCTGCAGAGGCAAGTTTCGAAATCACCTTATCTACTTTTGATGGAATACACGAGAAAACAAGCGAGCCTTCGCTCAGACAGATGTACGGATTAATCCGAAAGATTTTGCAGATGGTTCTCGTTTCATTAGAAACGGGAATCGTTGATAGATTTACCCGCAGACCAGTTTTGGAAGCGCTAGCAAGCTCATAAAGAGCGGAGAGCAATCCTCCCTCGGTAGCATCATGCATCGCTGAGATTCCATTATTTCTAACTCCGACCTTCACGGCAGTGAGCGCGTCTCTTACGATAGTGCTATTTCTCAAATATTGTTTCGATTTACGGAGGACACTTTCCCCAGCTCTTTTCTTAATTGTGTTCGGAAAGGCGCGCGCCAGGATAGCTGTGGTCGAAATCGCAGCTCTCTTTGTCACCAAGACGTTGTCTCCAATCATACCCCCTGCAGAAGTTAGGTATTCGTCTTCTCGCCCTATTGAGAACATCACGCCAGCTCCGATCACGGTCGATGTCAAACCCTCAAACCTGCCCGTGTGCCCTCCCACGATGGCAATTCCGAGTTTCTCGCACTCTTTACTGAGCGCGTCCCAGTATTTTTGAAACATGGAGCTCTTCATTGTTGGAGGAAGGTTAAAGTTAAAAAGTGCAAATTGTGGTGGAAATCCGCTTGTGGCGAGATCTGACGCTATCAGGTTGACAGATTGCCAAGCAGAATCTTTAGGGCCAAGGTCTTGAATGTATGATATAGGGTCCGTGGTGGCAACTATCACTTGATTGTTTCCGATTCTTATAACACAAGTGTCGACGCCTAGTGAAGGTCCAACGAGAATTTTTCCATTCTTGGCTCCGAGGTTTGGATAGATGACACTATCAAAGAAACTCTTTGTGATCTTTCCGTATTGAGGGAGACTTGGCAAGGAATATACTACCGCTTCCTTCCACTTTTCTTGCTCGCGATACTGAGCGACGCACCTAAAGGGTTTCGATTGTCTATTCGCTTTGCAATAAACGGTTTGTTACCCACTTCGCTTTGTCGCACAGCAATCCTACTCGGGTGGAATCTCCATCGCAATTCTGTTAATGTTGATCTTGTTTCTCGACTTTCTGAACTGATATGAAGCAAAATAGATTAGAGCTCCAATTGGAATGAACACGAAATTCAGCGCTATGAGCGTGTTTGGCGAGAGAAACGTCGACGTCGCGAAAAAGAACTGCTCGTTTGTTACAAAAACATATGTCATGTAGGAAATGAATGACAGCGACAAAATGCCCAGGAGCGTAATTATGTACCATCGTCCGATCGAAATTTGCGCCCGAACTGTTCCGGCCCTCCTAGCTCGCAATCCTGCAACGATTGCAGATAGCGAAGTTGGGAAAATGCAGCTGAACGCAGGTGCGACTATCACCGCGAAAAATATTCCGAGAAGCGAATTGTATTCCTCCGTGATCAAAACGAGTGCGCCCTCAATCAAGACAAAGACTGTCAGAGTCGTAAGCAATGGGGTGTGGAATCTCGAGCTGACCGAGTTGAATCTATCCGGAAAGATCCTATCAAAGCTCCATGCGAAAATCGATCTTATTGGTTGAAGGTACAATGCTGGAAGAAGCAGGACTGAGAAACCCAGAGTGATTGCCACCACCAAAATCAGCGCCGCATAAAAGTTCCCGGTTGCTAGAATGAGAACGGTTGTGAGAGCCTGTAGAGAAGAGCCGAATGGAGTAGCTGGAGATGCCACATTAGAGAGATTTGTTAGGGCAGTTAGAAATTGGACCCCCACTCTTGAATAGAGCAGATACGCTAGAGTAACAAAAAATGCGGCGTTCAAGACTGCAGCTCCTACCATCGTTGAAATGTTTCGTTTCGCCTGATTTGCGTGTCTCACCTCGCCCGACACATAGGTCTCCCAGAATACCCAGATGACGCTGTCTGCGACAATCGCGACGGCCGGAAATGCCAAAGCATAGACAGGCGGGATAGGCGCGCCAAGCTGGATCACGCTTGTAAAGGCGTCTCTACTCGTGGAAGTTCCGTTCGCGTTAGTCATGAAACTGTTGAAAGCCGCATGAAAAGCGGAGGGGGTTGTAACAAGAAGAGAGACGATCATGACGATTGTTCCGAAAATCGTAATTCCCCAGAGGACATCAAGAGATGTAAATGTTCTTCTGATACCAGTTAGAGTAACCAGAGTGAACAAGATGTTTACTATGGTTGCTACGATGAATGCGTTGGTTGGATTGCTGAACCAGACGCCGACTTGGTTTAACCACTGCATATTTGCGTAGTAGCCCAATACTTCGAGCCCGGGAGAAAGAGCCACATTCGCTATGAAAAATAGGGTGAACGCGGCTGAGAAGAGCTGCCAGACGGACAAAGAAAAATTGAACGAAAAACCAATTGATGGATGAAGTATTCTGCTGTTGAAGACGTAATCGCCTCCTGATCGTGGCATCATAGCTGTAAGTATTGCGTACATTACAGCGATTGCAATCGCAAAAAGAAGGGCTATTCCCTCGGCTGAAATCAGATCCACACCCTTCAACCAAGCGAGCGACGAAAGGGCGAGGATCAAAGTACCGAACATCCAGGAAGAAGATGAGTTGAAAATGAAAGAGTCGAACCATCTGCCCTGCCTCACTAGACCTGTGCTATTACGAGTAAAGAGCACCTCTTTTTTCTCTTCTGACGACAAATTGGTCACACCTTCGAGTTTATGCTAATAAGTCTGTAAATAAGCGAGTTATACCTTTAATGCGCGAAAGTCTTGATTCGAGCTGCCCTAACCAAACGCTTTTCATAATACGCTGTCGGGAACAGGAAAAACGGCGGTAAAGGGAATGAAGCTGTCTATAGCAAGAATTGTTATCCATGCCCTTCTGATGATCTACGCCCTGATTCTTGCGTATATTCTGCTTGGGTTGGTATTCAAATTCTACATAAATGCTGACATTTTCTTTGATCTTTCATTCGCATTACTCTTCTTCACGCTGGCTCAGTGCTTTTACGAGCTCGGGGTAAGGAAGGCATTACTCTTTCTGATCGTAACGTCATTGATTGGATTTCTTGCAGAGGTGTTGGGCACGAGCACCGGTTTCCCGTTTGGAAAGTACTATTACACGGATTTTCTCGGACCCAAGGTATTCGGAGTGCCCGAGGTTGTACCATTTGTCTGGTTTGTAATTGCTTACCTAACATTCAGCATAGCGCGCAACGCGTTCAGGCGACAAGAACAGTCGGGAAAAGATCTAATGTGGCTTGCACTGCTTGCAGCATTTGGATCTGTTGCCTGGGATTTTCTGATCGACCCAATGTTCTCATCCTATGGTTATTGGGTTTGGACAGGCCAGTTTTTCGCGTTACCAGAGCTTAACGGAATCCCACTCACAAATTTCGTAGGTTGGTTTGTGCTGGTAACTCTAATGCTATCTGTCTACTTTACTGTGTCGAAGAGCCACAGAAGCATCACACAAAGAAGTAACACGCTTGATTCGCAGATTGTATATTGCCTCTTGATCGTCGATGGGACCATCGCGAACTGGTCGCTTGGCAACTATTTCGTTATAGTATTCGGGCTGACTGCGATGCTCGCGTTTCTGGCAATTTCTTATTACTCAGGAAAAAAGAAACCGGTGGTTGAAAATAAGACAGTGGTAACACCATGACAGAAGAGCACGACCACGCACACTACCACGGAGTGGACAAGGCCGAAGTACATCCAACTGTAAACGAAGCTCTGAGGATCCTTCTCGAGTCCATTTTTCCGGTAAAACCTGAAACCACCAGCTTGCCCAAAGCTAACAACAGAGTTCTTTTTGGTGACGTAAAATCACCCATCGATCTTCCAAGGCGCACAAGATCAACTCGCGATGGGTTCGCAGTAAACATCCCTCATGAGGTTGAAGCAGGTCAGAGTTTCAAGGTAAGCGGCGGTGTGAGGATCGGCACTGTACCAAAACTCTTCCTCAAACCGTATGAGGCTGCGAGGGTAGCCACTGGCTCGAACATACCGAGCGGTGCCAATGCAGTCTTAATGGTCGAATATGGAGATGTTCAAGGTAAGACACTCCTAGCAAACAAGCCAATCAAAATGAAGGAAAATCTTCTTACCCAAGGTGAAGATATTGCGAAAAGCCAACTGCTCTTGTCCGCCGGGACAAGGCTCCGACCTCAACACATTGCACTCTTCTCTATGCTAGGAATTGAAAGCGTCAGAGTGTTTTCAAAACCGAAAATTGCATTTTTCTCAACAGGTGATGAGCTAGTCGACCCAAAGAAATCACGATCGAAACATACCGGAATCTACGACGCAAATCGCCCGTTCATCGCTTCGATGATTTCTGACCTCGGCGCAGTCCCGGTGGATCTCGGGATTGCGAAAGACAACTTTGGAGTGATAAAGACAAAAATTCTGA
>Ga0307372_10013581_pt1 | contig 10521 bp, 12 predicted proteins | sample OX1MG_FD_202533 | JGI IMG/M metagenome (GOLD analysis project Ga0307372, IMG submission 202533) | Soil microbial communities from Risofladan, Vaasa, Finland - OX-1 | ecosystem: Environmental > Terrestrial > Soil > Coastal area > Acid sulfate soil | place: Finland: Risofladan, Vaasa | collected... | reverse complement strand
CAGCGGTGCGACCGGCGTCACCGGGGCCACCGGTCCGACGGCCGCCACGGGCGCGACGGGGCCGACCGGCTCGAGCGGGGCCACCGGCTCGACGGGCACCGGCGGCACCACCGGCCCGTAGCCGCGCTCGGCCTCAGCGCCGCGAGGCGGCGCTGGGCAGCGGGTCCAGGGCGCTGAGCTGCCCCATGTCGAGCGCGAAGTGCACGCGCCGGATAGTGCTCGGCGTCGACGCTCCGGGCCGGTAGATCGCGTAGCCGAGGGTGACCTCGGTGTCGCTATGGCTGAGCAGGCTGATCTGCGCGCTCGGCAGGCGCGCGTCGGTGCCGAGGTAGATCGTCTGGTCGAAGAAGAACGCGCGCTCGGTCGGCATGCTCGCGCCGCTACGGGCGCCGATCACCACACGCAGCGTGTCGCCGGCGTGGTAGGTCGAGGGGCTCAGCGGAACGTAGCCCGATCGCGCGAGAACCGCGAGCGCCGCGCCGAGGTCGTGGCTGATCGCGGCGGGGCTCGACGGGTTGGTCTCGACGAACGCGGGGGCCGTCTCGGTGCGGGTCGTCGTGGTGGTGCTCGTCGCTGTGGTCGGCGTGGCGCTCGTCGTCACGGTCGTCGTGCCGGTCGCCGTCGTGTTGGCGGTCGGCTGCTTCGCGCTCGTGGTCGTGCTGGATGAGCGGGAACTGCTGGCCGAGGCCACGGCGCTGGCGCTCGCCGAGGTCCGGCTCGCCGCGCTCGCCGATGACGACGTGCTGTTCGTCGTCGAGGACGGGCTGCTCGAGCCGCAGGCGGCGATCAGGGTGGCAAGCACAGTGCCGAGTCCGAGCGCGGTGGAGGTGGGGAGGATCTTCATCGGCAGGGTGTGACGGTTCCCGTTCGCAATCCCGGCTGCCAACGGTTATCGTCCGCCGGGACGGGAGCGAGAGCGATGCCCCGTAGAGCAGCGCCGGCGCGTCGGCGCTGCTCTACGCATCGTCGCAGGTCTTCGCCGGCCGCCGTGCTCTCCTCGCCTCGTCGGCCTCTTTCGGGCAGCCGGGCGGTTACAGGCGGTTCTCTTCAAGCTAAGCTGCGTGGCCGGGGCGCCTGCCCTCTGTCGCTTCGCGAGGCTGCTTTGGCACTTGTAACGATCTCCTCCGCCTACGGGGCTCTCGGCAGCGAGGTGGGTCACGCCGTGGCGGCGGAGCTGGACGTGCCGTTCCTCGATCGCGCGATCCCGGCCGAGGTGGCGGAGCAGCTGGCCGTGCCGCTCGCCGAGGCGGAGACCCGCGACGAGGCGCTGTCGGGGTTCTTCGAGCGACTGCTCGGGACGTTCGTGATGATGGGCGGGGTCTACGGCGGCGCGATGCTGCCGGTCACCGAGGTTCCCGACGAGGCGGCGTTTCGAGCGGCAACCGAGCAGATCATCCGCCGCCACGCGGCCTGCGGCTCCGGCGTGATCCTGGGCCGCGCGGGGATGCTGGTCCTCGCGGAGCACCCGGGAGTCGTGCGGGTGCGATTGTCGGGGCCGCTGGACGCCCGCATCGAGCAGGCGGTGCGGCGCTACGGCCTGACCCACGAGGCGGCGCGCAAGCAGGCACGCGAGAACGACGGCGCGCGCGCTGCCTGGGTGCAGCGGTTCTACGGCCGCGACGTGGCCGACCCGGCGCTGTACGACCTGGTGATCAACGCGACGAGATTCGGCGTCGAGGACTGCGTCGCGCTGATCGTCGCCGCCACACGCCCGGCGTGATCCGCCCGCCGGCGGCCGGCATCAGCGCGGAGCCATTCGCAGCGCGCCATCGAGGCGGATCGTCTCGCCATTGATCATCGCGTTCTCGGCGATGTGGCGAACCAGCGCCGCGTACTCATCGGGCCGTCCGAGTCGCGACGGGAACGGCACCGCTGCGCTGAGCGACTCGCGCGCCGGCTGGGGCAGCCCCGCGAGCATCGGGGTGTCGAAGATCCCCGGCGCGATCGAGACGACGCGGATGCCGTGGCGGGCCAGCTCGCGCGCGAGCGGGAGGGTCATCGCGGCGACGCCGCCCTTGGACGCCGAATAGGCGGCCTGGCCGATCTGCCCGTCGAAGGCGGCGACCGAGGCGGTGCAGACGACCACCCCGCGTTCGCCCCCGGCGTCGGGCGCGCCCTCGGCCATCGCGGCGGTCGCGAGGCGGACCATGTTGAAGGTCCCCGCGAGGTTCACCCGCAGGACGTGCATGAACGACTCGAGATCATGCACCCCATCGCGCCCGAGCACGCGCGTGGACACGGCGACGCCGGCGCAGTTGACAAGGCCCCGCAGGTCGCCGAAGCGCTCCCGGGCGAGTTCGACGGCGCGCGCGGCCGCGGCCTCCGAGGTCACGTCGGTCTCGCAGAAGGCGGCGTGTGCGCCGAGCGTCGCCGCGAGGGCTTCGCCGCGTTCGCGGTCCCGGTCCGCGAGCACTACGCGCGCACCGGCATCCGCGAGCATCAGCGCCGTGGCCGCGCCGAGCCCGGATGCGGCGCCGGTGACGATGAACGGTGCGCCGTCGAGCTTCACGTTGGCAAGCGCCTAGACCGCGACCAGCTTCGAGGTGCCAACCGTCGCGCCGGATGCGTCGACGCCGCGGATGGCCAGCCTGACGACGTTGCGCGAGAGCCGCATGCCGGTCTCGAAACCGGTGCGCGCGATGCTGCCGATGGGCGACAGCGTCGATGCGTCGCTGCCGCTGAGAGCGACCCAGCGAACGACGCGGGTATCGCCGTTCCAGCTGACGAAGGCCTCGGTGTGGCTGCGGGAGCGTTGCGTGACGACGGTCGGCGTGCCGTTCCCCAGGCCGGCCCACGGAACGCGGTAGGCGCGGTATGACTCGTAGTTGCGAGCCAGCACGGCGTCGAACAGCAGTTCCCCGGAGGGCGCGAACTCGGAGACGTAGGGCTGCGCACCCCAGCCGACCAGGACGTTGCCGCCCGGCAGCACCTGGACGTTGCCCTGGCTGTCGGAGTGGAGGTTGCCCGGATGGGTGTAGGCGCGGCGCAGGGTGACCCGGCGATGGACTTCGTCGACGTTGAGGGCGATGGCGCGCGACAGCCGGTCGCCGTTGTCGAACATCGTGATCGTCCCATCCGGTTGCCGGCGGGCGTCGTGCTGCCAGGCGAAGTCGGCCTCGGCGGAAACGCTGAAGTCGCTGCGCTTGCCGCCCAGGCGCCAGATGATCGAGCCGGTCCTGCGGTCGAGCTTGTAGATCGTGTGCGTGTTGCGCGATGACACGAGCAGGTTCTGATCGTGGTCGACGGCGATCGAGTTCAGATGGACATAGTCCCAGTCGGCGGTGAGCGGCCAGTAGGACTCGCTGATCGGGATGTGATCCAGGCTGTGCCACTCGAGCAGCACCTTGCCGGTCGCGATGTCGACCTCCTGGAACATGGCGTCCTGAATCGTTGCGCTCGCCGATCCGCCGACGGTTCGCAGGTCGGCGTGGGTGACCGCGTAGCTCGTGAGCAGCGCGGTCCCGCGCTCGGTGAGCAGGAACTCGTGCAGGTCGCCGGCACGGCCGTTGCCGGCGTTGATGCGCGCGAGGGGGGTGTACTGCGAGTCGGCGATGACGTAGCTCCCGACCCCGTGTCCGAGTTCGATGATCCCCTGCCACCAGGTCAGCACGGGGCGACCCCGGTAGGCCTGGACGCGGAAGTCCGTGGTCACGAGCCGGGCGAGGGGCTGCTCCCAGACCGGCTCACCGGAGTCATCGACGATCACCGCGCCGGCCTGCGCGTTGTTGGGCGCGTTGTATGGCGCGAGGAAGAGCAGGCCCGGAGCGACGCCCTTGGCGAAGGTCGTCACGCTGAGCGCCGGGATCCGCAGGTCGGGGCGGGTGTGATATGCGGGCGTCCGCGGTGCGGTCGCCGGCTCAAGCAGCGCGCCGAGGGTGCGCGTGACGTGATCGCCCGAGACGGTCAGCGCGACCGCGCCGGCGCTGACGCCGCCCGCAACGAGAAACTGGCGTCGTGAGAGCCGCCGACCGGCTTGCCGATGTTGCACCAACTAACTGTAACCCCCGTAGCTCAAGGGCAGATAGGTTCCTCAACGACCGCCAAGCCGCGTGAGCAGCGCCGGGCCCGGGAAGCCCGCGGTCGCCGCGAGCGCGGGATCGTCAGCAGCTCTGTTAAGGTCGCGGGCCGTGCTGCACGAACTCGTCGTCGCCCCCGTGGCACGCGGCCTGGCCGCTTGAGCCCGCCGCGCGGTGGGGGAGCTGGACACGGGGCGGCGGTGAGGCAACCCGACCGACGGTCGCCGCCGCGGCGCGCTCTCGGATGGCTTCGGCACGGCGTGCGCCGCGCGGCGTGGGCGATCGAGGATCACCGGCTGGTCGCCGAGCAGCGACGCGGCACGCTCGGACGCGCGCATCGTTCGTGGAGCGGCAACTCGGCGGGATCCAATCGCGAGTGGTGGGATCGCTACGACTGGAGCGGCGGCGGTGAGGAGTGGACCGCGTCGGCGGAGTGGAAGCAGGCGCTGATCGACGACGTGCTGGTGCCGCTGATCCCGGCCGGGGCCGCCGTGCTCGAGATCGGACCGGGCGCGGGTCGCTGGTCGGAGGTGCTCGCCCCGCACGCCAGCCGGCTGGTCCTCGTCGACGTCAGCGAGGAGCCGCTGCGTCGCTGCCGCGAGCGTCTGGCCGGCTTCGACAACGTCTCCTACGTGCACGGGCGCGGGAGCGAGCTTCCCGGGATCGCCGACGCCTCGATCGATGCGGTGTGGTCATTCGACGTCTTCGTGCACATCGCGCCGCCGGACTTCGTGGCGTACCTGGATGAGATCGCGCGCGTTCTCCGCGTGGACGGCGTCGCGGCGATCCACCATTCCGACGGACGCAACCGGGGCCGCCTGCTCAGCCGCCACGGCTGGCGCGCGCCGATGTCACGCGAGCTGTTTGCGGCGCTGGCGGAACCTCGCGGTCTCGCCGTCACCCGCCAGTTCGACGCGTGGGGTGAGCACGGGGAGTTCGACCTCAGCGCGTACGGGGACGCGATCTCGATCTGCCGCCGGCGGCTCGGCTGACCGACCGCCGGAACTCGAGCCGCTGCGGTGGCAGAATCGCGGGATGTCCGCGATCAAGGTCGAGCCGGGCGGCGTGCGCTCGCGTGCATGCCCCGAGTGCGCGGGCGCGGCGGCTGTCGCACACGGCTACGTCTACGCCAACGACGATCCCCACGCCGTCTACTTCGTGGACTGGTGCGAGCGACACGGCGAGCGCCGGCGCGCGTTTGTGACGATCGCGCTCGGCGACTGGGGCGGCGGTTCGAGCGGAGCGGAGCGCTCGGCGGTGTGCATCGAGGTCGGCGCCGACGGCATGGCGCTGACCGAGCAACCGGTTCGCGACCGGCCGGTGTTCTTCGGCCGGTTCGTTCCCGGCAGCGCCGTGCTGCGATCGGGCGGCGCCTTCGCCGGGTGGCAGATCGTCGAGCGGATCCTCGCCGATGACCCGCTGGTCGCGTCCGTGCTGCGCTGGGTGCACTCGGGATCCGCAGCCGTGCTCCCGGCCGCTGGCGCGTGAGAAGATCGCGGCGTGCCGAGGCTGGCCACGATCGGGGTGTACGGGTTCACGGCGGAGACGTTCATCCGGGCGCTGCGGGAAGCCGACGCGCGATTGGTGCTCGACGTGCGCCAGCGCCGCGGAGTTCGCGGCCGCGAGCATGCGTGGGCGAACTCGGTGCGCCTCCAGGCGGCGCTGGCCGCGGAGGGCATCGCCTACCGCCACCTGCCCGAACTCGCACCGACGACCGAGCTGCGCCGGCTGCAGTACCGCGAGGACGCACGGCTCGGCGTCGGCAAGCGCTCACGCGCCGAGCTGGCCTCGGCGTTTCGCGAGCGCTACGTCAGCGAGATCCTCGACGACGTGGACCTGGCGGGGATCGTCGACGCGCTGGCGGCCGAGGCGTCATCCGTGTTGCTGTGCGTTGAACGCGACGCCGAGGCGTGCCACCGCTCGATCATCGCCCAGCGGATCGCCGATGGCCACGGGCTGAGCGCAACCCACATCGTGCCGGCGGCAGGGTGAGGCCGTCCGGGCCCTGTCCTGCGCAGAGCTGTCATCGCCACGAGCGCGCCGGCGTCCGGCTCACGCGGTGGGGCGGTGCGCGTAGCGATACACGTTGGTCTGCCGCTGCTCGAAGCCGAGCCTCGCGTAGAGGCGGTTTGCCGCCTCGCGGTCCGGCCGCGACGTGAGATCGACGGTGCGCGCTCCGTGCGCGACGGCCAGGTCGAGCGCCGCCTGCGTGAGAAGCGCCCCGACGCCCTGGCCGCGCGCATCCTCGTCGACGACAACGTCTTCGATCCAGGCTCGGATGCCCGTGGGGATCGGGAACAGCACGATGGTCAGCATGCCGACGACGCGTCCGTCGCGCCCTCGCGCGAGCAGCAGCCGCGACGCCGGCGACGCGACGATCGCTTCGAGCGCGGCGGCGCTCGGTCGCAGCGCGGAGGCCGAGAGTTGGCCGACGAGTCGCGCGATCGCCGCGACGAGCTCGTCGGACAACGCGTCGGGTTCCTCTACGCAAACGGCGGGATGGGCATCCATGCCCGCACTTTCTCATGCCCGCCCGCTGCGCGGAGCCAGACCCGCGGGCTCCCGTGGCCCAGCGACAGCGCCCGAGTTGCCGGCTTCAGCGTTCCAGGCGGAACGCGCCGGCGTCGCCAAACCCGTTGACGCTGTCGATATCGATGATCACGGCAACGCCCTTGCGCTCCGGATCCTGCTGGCGCTCACCCTCGATGATCGCGGAATACACCTCGTCGTTGGCCGACGGATCGACGTGCGCTTGTCCCCTGAACGACAGGTAGAACGGCCCGGGGCTGGCCCCGGGCGAGTAGTACAAAAGCGACACCTGCGGGCGAGCGGCGATCGCCTTCGCGAAACCGTCGCCGGCCTTACGGGCCCAGATCGCCAACTGCTGGGGCCCATGCACGTGCGTGCTCGCGCGAAAGGAAACCGACGCGTTGCCATCCTCATCGACATAGCCCAGCGCCAGCGGGCGGTCACGCGTCGCGGCACTGTCGACGGCACTCGCAATGTCGCCGCTCAGATCAAGCTTGCCAGCCATCGCCCTCCCGTTCGAAGTCACATGACACGAAAATCATTGTGCGCGCAACCATCCTAGTGCAGGCCGTTGGGGCCGGCGGCACGGTCGTTGGCCGCTTGCCACAGGCCGCCGCCGGGCACACTTCGTGCGACGTGGCGACGTGGATCTCACACCCGCCGCGGGCGTGGCCGCTTCGGCGGCCGCCGGCGTCGGCGGCCGCCGGCCGCGGCGGCTTCGGCGGCCACGCAGGGAGCGCCCGGCGTGGCTGAGGGCCTCGGGCTGGGCCTGGCGCTCGTCGCCCTGGCGTCCACCCTCGGCGCGGCCGTGTTCCGGTCGCGGTATCTGACCGAGGCGGCGACGGCGACGGCCGGGGCGCTGCTCCTGGTGGCCGTCGGCGCGGTCAGTCTGTCGCGCGCCGGCGACGCGCTGCGCGAACTGGCACCGACGGTCGGCTTCCTCGCAGCGCTGCTGCTGATCGCGGAGGGGGCTCGGCGCGAGGGGCTGTTCGACGCGGTGGGCGCGCTCATCGCCCGCGGCTCGCGGGGAAGCGCGCGGCGACTGCTGGCCCTCGTGTTCGTGGTGGCCGCGGCGGTCACCGCGCTGCTCGGCCTCGATGCGACCGCTGTCCTGCTCACGCCGGTCGTGTTCGCGACGGCGGCGCGGATGCGCACGAGCCCGAGGCCACACGTCTACGCGTGCGGGCACCTCGCAAACTCGGCCTCGCTGCTGCTGCCGGTCTCCAATCTCACGAACCTGCTCGCCTTCCATGCCGGCGGCGTGTCGTTCGCGCGCTTCGCTGTCCTGATGGCACTCCCGACCGCGGGTGCGGTCGGGGTGGAGTGGGTGGTGTTCCGACGCTTTTTCGCGATCGACCTTGGCCGCCCGCGCCAGCAGGATTCCCAGACGCCGCGCGCCGACCTGCCGCGGTTCGCGCTCGTCGTGTTGGCGCTGACACTGGCGGGCTTCGCCTCCAGTTCGTTGATCGGCGTCCAGCCGGTGTGGATCGCCGCGGCGGGCGCCGTGGCGATCACGGCGCCGGCGATGGCATCGCGGGCGACCAGCGCGACGGTGCTCGCTCGCGGGCTCGAGCCCGGCTTCCTGGTGTTCGTCCTCGGACTCGGGGTCATCGTCGCGGCCGCCAGTGGCAACGGGCTGGCTTCGGCGGTGCGCTCGGTGGTGCCCGCGGGGTCCACGCTGCCGGACCTGCTGGCGATCGCCGCGGTCAGCGCGATCCTCGCGAACCTGGTCAACAACCTGCCCGCGACGCTGATGCTCATCCCGGTGCTCGCCGCCCGCGGCCACGGCGCGATCCTCGCGATGCTGATCGGCGTGAACGTCGGCCCGAACCTCACCTACGTCGGATCGCTCGCGACGCTACTGTGGCGGCGCGTCGTGCACGCCGAGGACGCCGACGTCGCGCTCGGCGAGTTTCTCCGCCTCGGCGCGCTCACCGTACCGGCGGCGCTCGTCACGGCGACCGTGCTTCTATGGTTGTGCCTGCAGGTGTGAGGAGAAATGCGCGCGCTCGTCTGGATCGTCGATGACACTTGGCAGGCCACGGTCGCCGAGGCCGCCGCCTACCTGCCCGCAGATGCCGAGATCACCCTGTTGCACGTCACCAGTACCGAGGCCGAGGGCGCAGCGCGCGCTGCGCGTCACGCCCTGCTCGGTCGTCCCCACCCATCCCGCGGGAACATCGAGCCGTTGCGCGCGGTCTCCGACCTGGCGGCCGAGGGCCTGCTGGCCGAAGCCGGGGCACGGCTCGGGCGCCCGGTGAGGTGCGAAACCCGCCGCGGACGCCCGGAGCGCGAGGTCGTGGCGGCCGCTGAGGACATGGACATCCTCGTGCTGGCGCGCGACGGCGACCACACGCGCCTCGGCCCGCGGAGCCTCGGCCCGGCCGCGCGCTTCGTCGTCGACCACGCCCCGTGTCGGGTCCTGTTGATCTGGCCAGACGTCGCCCCGGCCGTGACGGCGATTCCGCCAGGACCGGGCGCCCCGCCGCGCCGTTGAGCAGGCCCGCCGCACGGAACGGCCGAGCACGACGGCGACACCCAGGGGAGGCCAACCGCCGGCCACGTCACACATAGGCATTCGATCCAGGCTGACGCACGAAACCGGTGGGACCCGGGGGCGGACCCATATAGTGCGTGGCGTGACTGCTCGGTCTCGAGCACAGGGTCCGGTTCACGACTGGCTTGCCGCCGTGCGCTGGCGTCTGGCCGGCACAGTACGCGATCTCACCGCCCGATTCGGCGTCCTCGATCATCTTCAGCGCTTACGCGGCTTTCGCGAGGATCGCCGTCGTGCGGCCGGCGCCTTCGCCGTCGTTCCGGCGATTCTGGCGAAGCTGGCTGATGTCCGCGCCGAGCTTCAGCCCGGAACGTGGCAGACGCACGATCTGCTCCACACCGAGTCCGACGTCGCGATCGTCACGATTGGCCCGGCGGGCCAGGCCTATCAAGCGCTGATCAAGATCGCCGAGACCAAGGCGGCCGCCGACGGCCTCGATTGGCAGCGCCGGACGCTGATCGCTCTGCGTGGCGACGAGCGCCTCGGCGACTGGCGGACCCTGCTGCCCCACGTGCTCGACGCCGGGGAGGCAGCGGGGACCGCGTATCTGATCGAACAGCGTCTCACCGGGACGAGCCTGACCCACGCGCTCACCGACCCGGCGGCACAGCTTGCCGCGTTGCGGTCGGCCGCCGAGGCCATCGGCCGCCTGCACCGCGCCACGGCGACCGACGGTGCGGTCGGCGAGGAGATTCTCCAGCGGTGGGTGAACGCTCCGCTCCGCGCGCTGGGCGAGATCACCGGTCGCTCTCGCGGGCAACGATCCGCGCTCGCCGCCCTCGACCGGCTCGCCGACGACCTGCGGGGAATCCTCGATGATCAGCCGATCACCCTCAGCTGGGTGCACGGCGACTACGCCCCCAACAACATTCTCAGCGGCCCCGACGGAGCGGTCAGCGGGATCGTCGACTGGGAGTTCGGCCACCCCGAGGACTTCCCGTCGCTCGACGTCGTCACGCTGCTGCTGACGGCGCGAATGTCCGTTCGCCGCCAGGAGCTGGGCCGCGTCGTCGGCGACCTGCTCGCCGATCCGACATGGACGCCCGGCGAGGCCGAGATCGTGGCCGCCGCCCGCGATGCGCGCGCCTGCTCGGCGATCGGCAACGAGACCATCGTCGTGCTGTGCTGGCTCCGTCACGTCGCTTCGATGCTCACGAGATGCACCCGCTACGCCGACAACGGGCTCTGGATGCACGCGAACGTCTATGCCGTTCTCAACGCGATTCCGCCGAGGTCACGCGACCAGCTGCGCGCGATGTCCCGAGGGCCCGTGGCGCGATGACGCTCGGCTACTAGGCCAGCCGGAAGATCTGCTCGAGCGCCCGTGGCCCGCCGTCCGGGACGCGCTCCTCGAGCAGCCCCGCCATCACGTTCTGCCAGCGGCGGTTGACCTCCTGGCCTTCGAGGAAGGCCGCGGCG
>Ga0307372_10013580_pt1 | contig 10521 bp, 8 predicted proteins | sample OX1MG_FD_202533 | JGI IMG/M metagenome (GOLD analysis project Ga0307372, IMG submission 202533) | Soil microbial communities from Risofladan, Vaasa, Finland - OX-1 | ecosystem: Environmental > Terrestrial > Soil > Coastal area > Acid sulfate soil | place: Finland: Risofladan, Vaasa | collected... | reverse complement strand
CAGCCGACTTGAAGGTGCCATCTACATTGGCCGCTGTCGCCCAGGGAATGCTTTGGGCCGTGGGAATGTGACCACCACGCTGAGCGCCCTCTTGCGGGTAGTTCACCATGTGAAGCAATTCCCCCGTGTACTCCTGAGGCGAACGCACATCAATCAGGCGACGATGGGGATCCGTAAGCCCAGCCAGGACATCGTCACGGAAGGCACGAATGCGCTCATTGGGCGGTGGTGCATGGTAGGTCGTGGGTTCGACGTGTAGCACGTCTTGCGTCACGGGGCGGTGTTCAGCCTCCCACTTCTGGCGTCCCCCGTTCATGATCTTCATCGACGGATGCCCATACATGGCGAAAAGCCAGAAGGAATAGCATGCATACCAGTTGTTTTTATCGCCATACAGCACGATGGTCGTAGCTGGGCTGATGCCCCAGCGACTCATGAGTTGTTCAAAGCCCTGCTGATCGAGGAAGTCGCGCATCACCGGATTCTGGACATCGACGTGCCAGTCGAGTTTGACCGCACCAGGCAGATGACCGATTTCATAGAGCAGCACATCCTCATCCGCCTCGATCAGGCGGAGCGTCGGATCGGTGAGGTGTTCGGCGACCCAACTGGTCTCGACCAACACCTCTGGATGAACATAACTAGATATCTCTGTTCCACCCATGTGGAATATCCTCCCTTCAATACTTGAGAGTAAGATTCAATCAGGGTCTATCCAGGCGTGCAACAGTAGCGATTGGCCTTATACCGTGTTCACCTCCTCATTTCCGTCTTGCTATGCAGGACACGCTCGTTCTCTCAGGAGAGAGGAACGTTGAGAGGAAAACGAAAACATGCGCTGATGAGAGAAACCCCATCTGCAATATATATACCATACAAACGACAAGAAATACAACAGCCCTGAGCGTTCTCAGGCGGCGCATCTCCTTCCGTTCAGTTTGCACCTTGCGATGTGCTGACCCCCTGAACAACACTTTGCGCTTGCATTGTGCTATAGTGTCAGATGAGGAACACTGCGTGCGTTCTAGCGAGACAAAGATGTGTTGCGTTACCGCGCAGTTCAGTAAGTGAAAGGAGCGACAGTTCCATGCTGAATGAAGTTCATAGTGATCAGGGTAGCGAGGATGTTGTGGAAGTATCTCTCACCGGCCAAATGCTCCTTGAGCATCCTCTATTGAACAAGGGCAGCATGTTTCCAGAAGATGAGCGGCGCGCATTGCACCTTCTGGGGTTGCTCCCGTATCATGTATCGTCGTTTGATGTGCAGCTCCAGCGAACGTATGAAAGCTTTCGTCGCAAAGACGACGATCTGGAACGCTATATTTTTCTCGCCTCGCTGCAAGACCGCAACGAAGTGCTTTTCTATGGTTTGCTGTCACAACACATCCGCGAGATGAGTCCAGTCGTGTACACGCCGGTTGTCGGTCTGGCGTGCCAGAACTACAGCCATATCTATCGCCGCCCGCGTGGGCTGTACGTCTCGTATCCGTATCGGGATGAGATGGATACATTACTCCAGAATGTTCTTAACAACGATGTGCGGGTGATAGTCGTAACTGACGGCGAGCGCATCCTGGGATTGGGCGATCTGGGCGTTGGAGGGATGGGGATTCCGGTCGGCAAACTCGCGCTGTATACGCTTTGCGCCGGTATTCACCCGGCTGTCACGCTGCCGGTTATTCTTGACGTGGGGACGGATAACGAAGAATTGCTTTCTGATCCGCTCTATGTCGGCTGGCATCATAAGCGCGTGCGCGGCTCCGATTACGACTCCTTTATCGATAGCTTCGTTCAGGCAGTGCAGCGCCGCTTCTCTCATGTACTGCTGCAATGGGAAGATTTCGCCAAAGGCAACGCGCGCCGCCTGCTCGATCACTATCGAGATCGCCTGTGTACCTTCAACGACGATATCCAGGGAACGGGCGCGGCCACGCTGGCGGGTTTGCTGGCAGCCGTCGAGGTCACCGGATCAAAGCTGAGCGAGCAGCGCGTGGTGATTCTGGGCGCTGGCTCGGCGGCCACGGGCATCGCTGAACAGATCGTGACGGCCATGCAAAGCGAAGGGCGTTCATTAGACGATGCTCGCCGTGCCATCTGGCTGATCGACAGTCACGGGCTGGTGTGGGGTGGGCGCGGCGATCTCGAAGCAGCGAAAGCGCCCTACGCGCAGCCAAGCGAACGCATTGCCACCTGGCCGCATTCGCCTACTCAGACTATCGAACTGCAAGAGGTGGTGGAGCAGGTGCATCCTACTATCCTCATTGGCACGGCGGCGCGCGCGGGCGTCTTCACGGAACCGCTTGTGCGCGAAATGGCGCGTCACGTCGAACGCCCGATCATCTTCCCGCTTTCCAATCCCACATCCAAAAGCGAGGCTGTGCCGGCGGATCTAATCAACTGGACGGAGGGGCGCGCCTTGATCGCCACGGGCAGCCCGTTCTCCGATGTCGCCTATCACGGGAAGACGATCTTCATCGGGCAGTGCAACAACATGTTCATCTTCCCCGGCATCGGCCTCGGCGTACTTGCCAGCCATGCCCGCCATGTCACCGTTGAAATGTTCGGGGCCGCTGCGCGCGCGCTTTCCGAATGCTCACCCGCGCGCAGCGATCCAACTGCCTCGCTCTACCCACTGGTGGAGGATGTGCGCGCAGTAGCGCGGCGCGTCGCCATCGCGGTCGGAGTAGCCGCGCAGCAGGCAGGCGTCGCGGAAAAGCTATCGCCCGAAGAGCTGGAACAGCGCGTCGCAGCGCAGATGTGGGTTCCCCACTATCCGCACTTGAAGTAGGTGAGTGCGTAGGGATCGCGGTCTCGCTTCAGGGCGCGAGACCGCGAGACGATTGTACTTCTGTTTGTGGATATGATAGAATATCGATCAATCTCATTGAGTTGGTGCCTCGCACGCACGCTGAGTGGGTTCCACAGGAAAGCAAGCGAATTATGAGTACCTTTGAGAAGGATACACAGGCATTGGATGCTTATTCAACGGCTGTTACCACGGCGGCGGAGCTTGTTGGCCCGGCGGTGGTACGCATTGATGTAGATAGAGGCGGTATACGTGTTGGCCCATTCAACGTTCCAGAGTTTGGCGGTGGCCTCGGTTCTGGCTTCATCTTCGCCTCGGATGGTCAAATATTGACGAATGCCCATGTGGTCGCGCGGGCGCAGCGTATTCGCGTCACATTGGCCGATGGGCGCACCTTCGATGCCGGCCTGATCGGCAGCGATTCCACGGTGGACGTGGCCGTGCTGCGAATTGGCGCGGATCATCTCCCCGTCGTTGAACTGGGGCGCGTGCCGCTGCGTGTGGGACAACTGGTTATCGCCGTCGGAAATCCCTACGGCCTGAACTGGACAGTCACGGCAGGCGTCGTGAGCGCGCTCGGTCGCACGCTCGATCTGCCCGGCGTGCGTAAAATGACCGATCTGATCCAGACAGACACTTCTATTAACCCCGGCAATTCCGGTGGCCCATTAGTTGATAGCACCGGGCGCGTCGTTGGCATAACCACGGCCATGATGCCGATGGCGCAAGGTCTGGGCTTCTCCGTTCCCCTTGATGCCGTCAAGACCGCCATCGCGCAGATCACCAAAATGCGCGAGGCCCGGCCCGACGGCGTCTCCCTGGGCGTCGGCGGCATGCGCAAGCAGATCGAACCGGAGATGCAGCGCAGCCTGCGCCTGACCCAACAGTTTGGCATGGAACTGCTGGAAATCCGCCGCAATAGTCCTGCCGAACGGGCCGAATTGAAACGTCTGGACATTATCCTCTCCGCCGACGATGAACCGGTTCAGGAGGCGCGCGACCTACAGCGCGTGGTACGACAACATCGCTCAAGCGAGAAAGTGGCGCTCTCCTTCCTACGCAATGGAAAATTGCGCAAGGTCACGGCCATCTTGTAATTGTGGGTTTACATGACAGGGCGATCCTGGTTGCTCCTGTCATGTAAACCCGGTCCTTATCCCCATTGAAACTATCTGCATTTTATATCCGTATCACTAGCACGTCTTATCTCATAGAAAGAGAAAACAGTATCGAAGGACATATTACCTGGAGAGCGCGGAAATGCTCAGAAGGAAAGACAAACCATGTTACAGTTACTTGTCGTATTAGCACTGGCGGCATTGTTCGTCATTTTCGGAGTAAGTATCAGTTACTATCTGTATAGTCGCGGCGCAGTTGGCCGGACACGAAGAGTAAAGGCGTTTGTTACCAACCCTGCGTTTGATGATGACGATGGTGAAGACGAAGATTTTCATATCCATACCGGCGTGTTGGTCGATGCGACTTCGCGCTATGCCCGCATAGCTTTGTTAATCCTGCTAGGCGCTTTGGTATTCATTGCCCTCGTTCTCGTGATGTTGCTCCACTGATCTGACGGTAATCTCGCTATGAATGCAAGTTAAAGGATGTGGCGGCGTGATAATTTGCGCCGCCACATCCTTTGGTGTAACCTCATCGTCGTATTTCCATACACAGCAACGGCTTAACGCACGATTGACCTCTGGCATGATCTGCGCGAGGTGACGCGCAAGTCGCGCCCCGATTGGGATATCACGCAGCCCGCGCTACGTGAAAACTGGGAAGGCGATAAGCGCAAACATTATCCCTATTCGTAGGGACCCGATGTATCGCGTCCATGAGGCCAGCTATATATCTACCCAATTGCTCTGTTCTGACGTATACTATGAATAACAGGCGAGAAAGCCCTACATCTTGCTTGCCAGCGTTTTTACGGTCAGCGAGGAACGCTGATCAAGAACGCAACCTTGCCAGGGATAGGTACCGAGGAGGACTCTATGATTGAACCAGGGATACACGACACCATCGAGTGGAAACAGGCTCGTAACGAGGATGCCGCACTCTGGGTGGCTGTCACGCGGCGCAGCGCCGATCAAATGCCCTTTGAAAGCGAAGATTCGCAGATCGCGCGCTACAAAGAAGAAAATGCAGAGCTACAGGCGCAGCGTTATCTGCTCTGGAAAGAGGATATTCCCATTGGACGCCTGCGCTTTTTCCTGAATGCGCAGGGAGATACAACGATTTTGGATGGACTCGTCTTGCTGCCCGAGGCAGGTGGAATCGTGGCGGCTCAGATTGTCGCCGAGGCGCTCGTCCGTTCCGCGGCGCTGGGCGCGCGCCACATCCAGGCGACCTATCCCGCGGCCTATATCGCGTCATTCGCCGCCGCTGGTTTTCAAGAGATTCGCCGCCGCACCGGTATGATTGGCGCGACGGAAGTCTCTGTTCCGCTCCAGCCTCTGCCGCCGTCGCTACGTTTTCGCCCAATGGTACACGATGATATTGACACCATCGGCACACTGCTACAGCGCGCCTATGCCGGCGGCCCCGATAACCTCCATCCCGATCTGGTTGGCTGGCGCTCCGAGGTGCGGGCAATTCACGACAGCCAGTTCGGCCCTTTTATTCCCGAAGGCTGCTTCGTGTGCGAACACTCCCTGGATCACTTTCACCTGGCTGGATCGGTCATGACGCACCTGGAGCGCGGCGTGCCGCGCATTCATCACCTGGCGGTAGCGCCCTTGTTCCGCCATGTCGGCCTGGGACAGATACTGGCGGTGAAGGCTATGCAGCGGCTGCATGAAATGGGCTATTCCACAGTGGTCATCTATGTGACGCTCGGTATTCCGGCCGTCAATCTCTATCACCATCTCGGCTTCGTCGAAGCAGGCCCCACGTATATCGAGGGCGAGCGGCTATTTGTGAAATAGCCCGCAGCCAATAGAACGGATTGGACAACCGCGAGGGCTGTCCGACCCGTTCCACTTACTGTTTTTGCCGCATTATCCGATGATCTGGATGCTGCCATCCTCTTGAATGCTCAGCATAACCGGCTCGGCCTGCTTGTTCGTTATCACCCCGTTTGTTCCCATGCTTAGCTTGATGGGGCCGCTCACTCCCGCGAACGTTTCCTGGCTCATCTCTTGTACGAACTGAGCGGACGAAGGCAGTTTGCTGATATCTGTAATGGGCGCTATCACCCTTGCCACCAATTCCACGCCATCAGCGAAGAGGAGCGCGCCCTGGTCAAGGGCCGTCGCGCCGCCGCACGAGCTGCCCGCGGGAGCGAAGGATTTGCAAAAACTACCATAGAATTGTGTCTGCCAGATCGCGTTGGTTGATGGACGGGCCGCCGTTGTCGTCATCGCGTAGATGTGCGGCAGTGCCAGTTGTTGTTGTCGTACCCATGTTACCAGACTTTCTAAAGCGGTCGGCTGAATATATTCGTTGCCGATCAGCAGCATTGGCTGCTGGCTCGGCGGCAAAGCCGCGATAGCCTGCGCCAGCGCAATAGCGTCGCTGCTGGAGAGCGCAGCAAAGATCAGGCCTGGGCGCGGTTTGGCTTGCAGCGCATCGTTCAGGTTGGCTTGCAGATCGGCCTGCAAGGCGGGCGAAGCCTGACTCACGCTGATCTGCTGCTGGTCAATCGCCGTTTCTGTGGCGACAATGCGCTCTCCGCGCTCTTTTCTGACAGCGTGGGTAAACGCGTAACTGAACGCCTGGGCTGCTTCACCTGACGCGACGTTTGTGGGATCGTAGAAGACGGCTACGTTACGCGCGTGCAGGTTACGATAGGCATAAGAGCCGGCGTCCATGCTCTGGCTCGTCTCATCCGGTGAAAAACGCACGAATGCGAAGCCCGACGCGCAATGTTGATAGGACGAGGTTTGTGTGATCAGGTTCGTGATGTACGCAGCCGTGGCCGTCGGCGCAAGCAACGGGATACCGGCGCGGCACAGTTGCGGCAGCGCCACTTGCGTGAGGTTACTCGGCCCCAGGCCAAGCAGCGCGAGCAGAGGATGCGACCCGCTGATTTGCAGGCCGAACGACCGCAGATTGGTTGCACTCGCCAGCGCGGCGGCGTCCGTGGAAACCTGCAATGCCCCCTGCTGTGTACCTGTTGTATTTGCCAGCACGAGATAGAGCAAAGGCGCGCCGGGTGTCTGCGCCTGCACCGCGTTGTATTGCTGCTGAGCGATAAATGCGCCAATCAATTCCTGTGTATAGGCGGCGTAGAGGACACGTCGATTCGTGCCGCCCTGGGGATTCGCATCGCCCGGCCCGCTATCAAAACTGACCATGATGATGCCGAAAGGATGGCCGGATTGCCGGACCTGTAAATCGGCCAGATAGATTGCCGCTTCCGCTCCGTTGCAGCCCGTCGTATCGTTCACCGGCGCGTTGGCGGCGGAGGTCAGTAGTTGCCGGGCCGCGTTTATATTGCCGCGCTGCATATTCTGGGCGGCGGCGCGCTTGTCCTGGTAGCCGGTGGTATTGCAGGCGTCAAAGACCCGCAAGCCGTCGCTCAAACCGATCCCATCCGGTGTAGGGATAGTGTGTTGGACAACCGGCGGATGATAATAGCGTGCGTTGTCCCAACCGATGGCGAGATAGGCGGTGAGAGAGGCAACAAGCAACAGCAGGATCAGCGTACCATACGAAAGCGCCATTGGGGCAGCGGTAATGTGTCCGCCACGAAAGAAACCGGTCACTTCCCAACCGATAGCGCGAAACGGGTCGCGCACCGGGCGGCGGCGGTACTTGCGGTTCGCTCTGGCTTCCTGTCGCAGCAGATCCAACAGCACAAGACAGCCGGTTTCGCAGATCTGAAGATGGTCAAAGACTTCGGGATAGAGGTCTGCTACATGCTGCCCGCTATCCATTGCTTCAGCGTACTCTTTGAGAACCTGGCGGCACTGCTGGCAGGTCATCGGTTCACCGGGCGAAGCTGGCAGCGCCGCGGGGAGGGCAGGCGCGAGCGGCACAGATAACGCCTGTCTCGTTGGAGAAGCCGCTACTGATTGAATCATCACAGGAGCCGCTGGTTCCTTAACCAGCGTTTGTGGCGCTGCCGACTGATAGAAGTCGGATTCCGCCACACGTCGTACTTTTTTTTTCTTGCGCGCGGACGACGTGATGGTTGGCGAACTGAGACAGCGCACACAGGTCGCAATGTGCTGCTCGGCAGCTTCAACGGCCTCTTCTGGGACCGAATCAGGATCAATATCTCGATCAGCCAAAACCGATAACGCGAATGCACAGGCTGGCGGCAGCAATTCATCCATTGCCATATGTGCCTCCAAATAAGATGTGGTAATGGTAGGGGCAATCCCTTGCGGTTGCCCTGGTCAGGAAACGGTCTCCCTGGTCAGGAAATGGTTGCCCTGGTCAGGAAATGGTTTTCTCGAAACCACATACCCTTATTGTTGTGAGAAAGACCGCAGGGCAAAGGTAATCTGCTGCTCCAACGTCAGCGCCTGATCGGGGGGAACTTTGGCAAGAGCCGCTTGCGCTTCCGCCATCGAATACCCCAATCCCACCAGGGCTTCCAGCGCCTCAGCTTGCGTCTTGCCGGAGGTATAACCGCCGCCGCCGAGCGCGGCCAGCGATGGCAGTTTCCCTTTCATTTCCAGCACGATGCGCGCGGCGGTGCGCTTTCCAATACCAGGGGCCAGAGCTAGCTTCTGTTGATCTTCGTCCGCGATGGCTTTGTAGAGCGTCCGCGCGTCCATGACGGACAGCAGCGCCAGCGCGATTTTCGGGCCGATGCCGCTTACGCCGATCAGTTGTTCAAACGCATCGCGCTCTTCCTCGCCGGAGAAGCCATACAGTGTCATCTCATCCTCGCGCACATGGAAATGCGTGTAGAGTGAGACTTCGGCTCCTGGTTGACCAAGGCCGTTGAGCGTAGATGCCGGAGCGAAGACGCGCAGGCTAAAACCCCCCACACGGATGATAGCCTGGTCCGCGCGACCTGCTTCAAGTATGCCATGTATGCTGGTAATCATCGCTCCGAAACCTTACCTCTGCTCTTCTGTACATGCAAAAACGCCTGATCGTCAGAATTGGTAACTTTTTCACCCATTTGGGGTAGACTGCACCTGCCGACTTATTGAGGGAAATAACCGCCCGCCAGCACGCTCGATGTATGCAGGTGGCAAATAGCGATAGCGGCCGCGTCCGCTGCGTCGTCCGGGCGCGGCACGCTGGCTAGATTGAGTAAGATTCGTACCATCTCGCCGACCTGTTCCTTTTTCGCGCCGCCATAGCCTGTAACGGCTTGCTTGACCTGCTTGGGGGTATATTCGGCAATGGGCAGGCCGCCGTTGGCTAGCGCCAGCATGGCAACGCCGCGTGCCTGCCCCACCGACATGGCCGTCTTCGCGTTGTTGGCGAAGAACAACTCTTCCATCGCCGCCTCCCGCGGCTGGTACGCGCTGATGATCTCGCTCAACTCGCGGTAGATCAGTTGCAGGCGGTCGGCCAGGGGCGTGCGCGCGGGCGTTGTCATGACATCGCACACGATCAGGCGCAAATTGCCGCCCTGCGAAGCTACAACGGCATAGCCGACAATAGCCGTACCAGGGTCGATGCCGATCACGAGACGCTGGCTCGCAACGTCACCCATGGGTGATCCTTTCGTTGTCAAATCGAGTACCCTTAGCTATCGTAAGAAGCCGCGAAGGTTTCTGGGAAGTCAGCGTTGGTGTAGACATCTTGCACGTCATCCAGGTCTTCCAGCTTTTCCACCAGCCGCATCACCTGGTGCGCGACTTTCTCCTCGGTGATGTCAACTCGTGTTTTCGGTACCATAGTGGTCTCCGCTTTCACCACCTTATACTTTTTCTGCTCTAACGCCTTCCGCACTGCTTCCAGGTCGGCAGGATCGGTATAGATGGTGACGATTTCGTCGTCCGGTGTTACGGCATCGACGTCATCCGCGCCCAGATCAAGCGCCTCCAGGCTCAGCTCATCGGGATCGTGGTCGTTGATCTCGACTTCCAGCACGCCTTTGTTCTCGAAAAGCCAGTCCACGCAGCCATTTTCGCCCATGTTCCCGCCATTGCGGTTGAAGGCGTTACGCACTTCGGCCACAGTGCGGTTGCGGTTCTCCGTCACGGTATAAACCATCATCGCCGTGCCGCCGGGGCCATAGCCCTCGTAGGTGTTCTCTTCGAGGGAAACGCCCTCGCCACTGCCCAGGGCGCGCTTGATTGTGCGATCGATGTTATCCATCGGCATGTTGGCGTCGCGCGCGCGTTGCACAGCCAGACGCAATCTCGCATTGGCGTTGGTATCGCCGCTGCCGCCTTCGCGCACCGCGACGACGATTTCGCGTCCCAGGCGGGTAAACAATTGCCCTCTGCGGGCATCATTGACGCCTTTCGAGCGCCGAATCTGCGCCCATTTTGAATGTCCTGACATGATAGCCCCTCCTCTATTTCGTTCACCTGAAATAATATCTTGCACATCCCTCGTGAAGAAGGATGCCGGTTCGCACCAGAATCTTCTCAATACATTCCATGATCGGATTATGAAATATCTGCCGAAGATATTGTAACATGCCGCGGTACTGAGCGTCGAGAGGGTAGGGGCAATCACTCGCGGTTGCCCTGGTCGCTCAAGATAAGGTTAGTGGGACATTTGTATTCGCGCAGAACATCCTGCATGTGATATAAGTATAAGTGAGCATTTAGCATGGTCATCTACGAACAACA
>Ga0307372_10013579_pt1 | contig 10521 bp, 6 predicted proteins | sample OX1MG_FD_202533 | JGI IMG/M metagenome (GOLD analysis project Ga0307372, IMG submission 202533) | Soil microbial communities from Risofladan, Vaasa, Finland - OX-1 | ecosystem: Environmental > Terrestrial > Soil > Coastal area > Acid sulfate soil | place: Finland: Risofladan, Vaasa | collected... | reverse complement strand
TGCCCGAGACCGTGCTGACCGAGGTCAACCGGGAGCTCGACCGCCTCGAGCGCACCAGCGAGCAGAACCCCGAGTACGGCTGGATCCGCACCTACCTGGACTGGATGCTCGACATCCCCTGGAACGTCCGATCAGAGGACAACTTCGATTTGGGCGAGGCGCGCCGCATCCTCGACGAGGACCACACGGGCCTCGCCGACGTCAAGGACCGCATCATCGAGTTCCTCGCCGTCCGCAAGCTGCGCAGCGAGCGCGGGCTGGGCGTGCTGGGCGGACGAGGCTCGGGCGCGATCATCACGCTGGTCGGTCCGCCCGGAGTCGGCAAGACGTCGCTGGGCGAGTCGGTTGCCAGGGCGCTCGGTCGCAAGTTCACGCGCGTGTCGCTCGGGGGCATCCGCGACGAGGCCGACATCCGCGGCCACCGCCGCACCTACGTCGGCGCGCTGCCGGGCCGCATCGTGCGCGCCCTCAAGGATGCCGGGACCAAGAACCCCGTGATCATGCTGGACGAGATCGACAAGGTCGGCAGCGACTGGCGGGGAGACCCGTCGGCGGCCCTGCTCGAGGTGCTCGACCCGGCCCAGAACCACACCTTCCGAGACCACTACCTCGAGGTCGACCTCGACCTCTCCGAGGTGCTCTTCATCCCGACGGCCAACGTGTCGGAGACGATCCCCGCACCGCTGCTCGACCGCATGGAGCTGATTCGCCTCGACGGGTACACCGAGGAGGAGAAGGTCGCGATTGCTCGCGACCACCTGCTGCCGCGCCAGGTCAAGCAGGTCGGGCTCAAGCCCGAAGAGGTCACGGTGGACGACGACGCGATCATGAAGGTCATCACCGACCACACCCGCGAGGCGGGCGTGCGCAACCTCGAGCGCGAGCTGGGCAAGATCACGCGCAAGGTGGCGACCAAGATCGCCAAGGCCGAGCTCGCTCCGCCCGTGGCGATCACACCCGACCGCGTCCGAGAGTTCCTCGGCAAACCGAAGTTCGACAACGAGGTCGCGGAGCGCACCGCGGTGGCAGGCGTGGCGACCGGCCTGGCAGTGACCGGCACGGGCGGCGACGTGCTGTTCGTCGAGGCGAGCGCGACCGAGGGCAATGGTCACGCCAGCTCACTGATCCTGACCGGGCAGCTGGGGGACGTGATGAAGGAGTCGGCGCAGATCGCCCTGTCATTCGTCCGCTCACACGCGCACGAGCTGAAGATCGACGATGCCGACGCCAACAAGTCCTTCCACATCCACGTGCCCGAGGGCGCTGTGCCCAAGGACGGCCCGTCCGCCGGCGTAACGATGACGACGGCGATCGTGAGCCTGCTCACCGGACGCCCCGTGCGCAGCACGGTCGGCATGACCGGGGAGGTCACTCTGCAGGGTTTGGTGCTGCCGATCGGCGGCGTCAAGCAGAAGGTGCTCGCGGCTCACCGCATGGGTCTGAAAGAGGTGATCCTCCCCAAGCGCAACGAGAAAGACCTCGACGACGTGCCGCAGAGCGTGCGCGAGTCGATGACCTTCCATCTGGCGAGCCGGGTTGAAGAGGTGCTCGGGTTCGCCCTCGAGCCCGCAGCGTTGGCCAAGACCGAAGCGGCCTGAGCGCTCCGGCGGGGAATAAGCGCCCGACCCGCGCGCTTGGCGTCTAGGTGGGACTGAGCTCGCACGAGGTGCTCGAAAGGGCCAGGACGATCGCCGTGGTCGGCGCATCGCGAGACCCCGACAAGGCCGGAGGGTCGGTGCCATTGGGCCTGCAGCGCCGCGGCTTCCGCGTCATCCCGATCAACCCGTTCGCCGAGGAGCTGTTCGGCGAGCGCGTCTATCGCTCCCTGCTGGACGTACCCGTGAAGATCGACCTCGTGGACGTGTTCAGGCCCGCGGCCGACGCGCCGGAGATCGCGCGGCAGGCGGTGGCGGTGGGCGCCCGCGCGCTGTGGCTGCAGCTGGACATCCGGTCCGACGAGGCGAGGCGGATCGCCCAGGCCGCGGGTCTCGACTATGTGGAGAACGAATGCACCGCGGTGGTCAGCTCGCTGTACCAGATCAAGAAACCGACCGCGACATAAGCGTTACCCTCCCCGCACCCATGGCCCGGCCTCGAAAGCGTCGCCAGCTTCGTGACCGGAGCGTCGAATCCGAGCTCAAGTTCCGCGTCTCCGGCCCTCGCGACCACGCCAGGCTCCGCGCAATGCTGCGACAGAGGGGCGCTCGCCTGGAAGGAAGCTACCGCGAGGAGAACTACCGCCTCGACGGGCCGGGCAAGTCGACCCGCGAGACCACTCTGCGCCTGCGGGTCCTCGACGGCGGCCCGCGGGGCTACCTGACCGCCAAGGGGCCCGCAAAGTTCGAAGGCAGGGTCAAGATCCGGGAGGAGACGGAGATCGCGGTGTCGGATGCTCACGCGACGCTGGACCTGTTGACCCAACTCGGCTTCCGGGTCGCCTGGTCCTATCCCAAGCGCCGCGCGATGTGGATGCTGGACGGCGTCGCGGCCACCCTCGACGTCCTGGAGTTCGGTTGGTTCGTCGAGCTCGAAGGCCCGGCCGCCGGCCTGCCCGAGATGGCACGAAGCCTCGGGCTCGACCCTGCACTGGCCCTCCGCGAGAGCTACTCGGTGCTGGCGCGGACCTTCCTCAAGAGCAAAAAGCTGCCCGGAATCCCGGTGACTCCGGTTTCCGCTCAGCCCCTGGAACCGCCGCCGTCCTGACGGTCGAGGCGCAGCTCGTAACTCTCTGCGGCGAAGTCGCCAAGCCCGCCCTGTGGGCGCCAGTCAAGAGGCCCGAGATGTGTGAAGCCCAGCTTCTCGGCGACGCGCCTGCTAGAAGCGTTCTCACGTCCCGCCCAAAGGGTCAGCGTGCGCAGGCGCAACGACGAGCGCGCCCAATCGACCAGCCGGCGGCAAGCCTCCGTCGTCAATCCACCACCTGCATGGTCGGTACGGATCCAGTAGTGCAGCTCCGCAGCGTCTGCTGTTTCACGATTGAGCCCCGCGACGCCCAGCACCTCCCCGGTGCTGCGCTCCACCAGCGCGAAATGGAACGCGCGATCCTCGAGCCAGGCCTGGGGCGCGCGCTGTGTCATGACAAGCGATTGTGCGAGCGATGGGTCGCGAGCCCAAGGCATCCAAGGGAGGAGCTCCGGGCGAGATGACACCGTCGCGGAGTGCAGGCCTTCCGCGTGCGCCGGGTTGACGGGCTCGAGCCGGAGGTGCTCCGTCTCGAGCGTGACGGGAACGGGTGTGCCGGCCGCTTTGCCTGCTACTCCGAGCGAGGGGGCGGCGCGGCTTTGGCCGCGTCGGTCTTGACCGGCCCGATCCAGATCGTCTGGATGTTGGTGAACTCCTTGATGCCGTACTCCGACAGCTCTCGACCGTAGCCGGACCTCTTGACCCCGCCGAACGGCAGCCTGGCGTCGGAGGCCACCATGCCGTTGACGAAGACCTGTCCGGCCTCGACACGCTCGGCCAGCTCTTCCGCCCGCGCAACGTCCGCGGTCCAGATGCTCGAGCCAAGCCCGAACTCGGAGTCGTTGGCGACCCGGAGCGCGCCGTCCGCGTCCTTGACCCGGATCACCGCAGCGACCGGGCCAAAGGTCTCCTCGTGGTACGCAGGCATTCCCGGCCTCACGTTCGTGAGCACCGTCGGCTCGAAGAAATAACCATCGCCCTTGATCCGTTTCCCGCCTGTGAGCGCGCGCGCTCCGAGGCGCAGCGACTCGCTGACCTGCCGCTCGAGGTCTTCGACCAGGTCACCCCGGGCGAGCGGTCCGACCTGGTTGCCGCGGTCCATCGGGTCGCCTACCTTGAGAGCGGCCACCGCGGCCGCAAACCGCTGCTCGAATTCGTCCGCCACGGCCTCCTCGACGATGAACCGTTTGGCCGCGATGCAGCTCTGCCCGTTGTTCTGATTGCGGGCGCGGCACGCGACGGTGGCGGCCGCGTTCACATCTGCGTCGGCCAGCACGATGAACGGGTCCGAGCCGCCGAGCTCGAGGACCGCCTTCTTGAGGGCCTTGCCTGCACTGGCTGCGACCAGCGCCCCTGCGGTGTCGGACCCGGTGAGCGTGACGGCGGCGACGCGGTGGTCGGCGATGATCCGGTCGACGGCGCCCGAACCGACGAGCAGAGTCTGGAAGACTCCCTCGGGAACGCCGGCCTCGCGGAAGACCTCCTCGATGGCGAGGGCCGACTGGGGGACGTTGGACGAGTGCTTGAGCAGCATCACGTTGCCGGCGCTGAGGGCCGGCAGCGCAGCGCGGAACGCCTGCCAGAAGGGAAAGTTCCACGGCATGACCGCAAGCACGACCCCGAGAGGCTGGAAGCGTACGTAGCTCCGGGTTGCGGTGCTCTCGACAGGCTCGTCTGCCAGGAGGCGGGCGACGTTGTCGGCGATCCACGTAGCCGTCCAGGCGCACTTCTCGATCTCGGCCTCGGCCTCCACGATCGGCTTGCCCATCTCCGCCGTCAGGAGGGAGGCAAACCGAGCCTTGTCCGCGCGAAGCACGCCGGCCACGGAGCGCATGAGCTCCGCGCGCGCCTCGAGCCCCCCGTCACGCCACGGGTGGCGGGTCGCCCACGCCCGGGCGAGCGCGGCCTCGACGCCGGCCTCGTCCAGCTCCGGGAAAGTTGCGAGCTCCCGGCCGGTGGCGGGGTCGATTGATTTCAGCACCGCCTCGAATCATGGCACGATGGACACGTGGCCCGAGCACCGGTGAAGAGACGGCTGGACAACCAGGCCACCCAGCCGCCGCCATCGGGCGGCGTACCCGACGGGCAGGCCAGGGTCGTGATCGAATCGGTCACGCCGGACATCGACGGTGGCCGCTTCCCCGCCAAGCGGGTCACCGGTGAAACGGTGACGGTGGAGGCTGATGTTTTCACCGACGGGCACGATGCCCTGGCGGCGGCATTGCTGCACCGTCGGGAGGGCTCTGAAGCCTGGGTCGAGGTCCCCATGGCCGCCCTGGCGAACGACCGCTGGCGGGCGGATTTCACCGTCGGTCAGCTTGGGCGGTACTCCTTCACCGTCGAAGGCTGGGTCGACCACTTCGAGACCTGGAAGCGCCGCTTCGCGAAGCGCATCGAGGCCGGCCAGGAGTTGGCGTCGGAGCTCGAGGTCGGGGCGCGGCTGGTGGGGGAGGCGGCCATGCGCGCGGGCGATCCGGCCGACGGGGCGAGCCTGCAGGCGTACGCAGAGTCGCTGCGCAAGGGACGCGGCGCCGCGGCGGTCGCGCTGGACGCGGGCCTCACCGCGTTGATGGTCCGCTACGCGGACCGCAGCCTTGCCGTGCGCTACGCGCGAGAGCTGGCGGTCGAGGTCGAGCCGGTGAAGGCGCGCTTCAGCGCCTGGTACGAGCTGTTCCCGCGCTCGGCCGGAGAACCCGGCGCCCACGGGACGTTCCACGACGTCGAGAGACGCCTTCCCGAGATTTCCGGCATGGGGTTCGACGTGCTTTACCTGCCCCCCATCCACCCGATCGGACGAACTCAGCGCAAGGGCGCCAACAACAAAAAGGCCGCGCCTGGCGATCCCGGCAGCCCGTGGGCGATCGGATCTGAGCAGGGCGGGCACAAGTCCGTGAACCCCGACCTGGGCTCGCTGGACGACTTCCGGCGCCTGGTCCGACTCGCCGCGGAGCACGGCCTCGAGGTGGCACTCGACATCGCGTTCCAGTGCTCGCCTGACCATCCGTACACCCGAGAGCATCCCGAATGGTTCAGGCACCGGCCCGACGGCACGATCCAGTACGCGGAGAACCCGCCCAAGAAATACGAGGACATCTTTCCGTTCGATTTCGAGACGGAGCACTGGCGCGAGCTCTGGGCCGAGCTGCTCTCGATCGTCGTGTTCTGGATCGACCAGGGCGTTCGGATCTTCCGAGTCGACAACCCGCATACCAAGCCGTTCACTTTCTGGGAGTGGCTGATCCGGGAGGTGAAGCGAGAACACCCCGACGTCCTCTTCCTGGCCGAGGCTTTCACGCGGCCCAAGGTGATGTTCCGCCTCGCCAAGCTCGGTTTCAGCCAGTCCTACACGTACTTCGCCTGGCGCAACACTGCGCCGGAGCTCTACCAGTACTTCATGGAGCTCGCCAAGCCCCCGATCCGCGAGTTCTTCCGTCCCAACCTTTGGCCCAACACCCCCGACATCCTCACCGAGTACCTCCAGACGGGAGGCCGTTCGGCCTTCATGGCGAGGCTCGTGCTGGCGGCAACGCTGGGCGCCAGCTACGGCATCTACGGCCCTGCCTTCGAGCTGTGCGAGGGCCGCGCTCGGGAGCAGGGCTCGGAGGAGTACCTCGACTCTGAGAAGTACCAGCTCAGGTCATGGGACAGGGCACATCCGGACAACCTGCGCGAGCTGATCACCCTGGTCAACGAGATCCGGCGCGAGAACCCCGCGCTGCAGACCGACCGCGGCCTGCGCTTTCACCCCACAGAGAACGACCAGCTGCTGGCCTACACCAAGAGCACGTCCGACCACGCCGACATTCTCCTGACCGTGGTCAACGTCGACCCACACCACACCCAGAACGGCATGGTGACCTTGCCGCTGGGCGAATTCGGAATCGAGTCCGAGCGGCCTTACCAGGCGCACGAGCTGCTCAGCGGCGCGCGCTACCTGTGGAACGGCCCGCGCAACTACGTCGAGATCAACCCCCACTCCATGCCTGCGCAGATCTTCCGCTTCCGCCGCCCCGTCCGCCGCGAGCACGACTTCGAGTACTTCCTGTGATCCAGTCCTCCATCAAGCGCCGCAAACTCGCAAGCCTCCACCTCGAGGACGATCCGCTCTGGTACAAGGACGCGCTCATCTACGAAGTGCACGTGCGAGCGTTCAGCGACAGCAACGGCGATGGCAGCGGGGATTTCCGGGGCCTGCTCGAAAAGCTGCCCTACCTGCAGGACCTCGGTATCAACACGGTCTGGCTTCTCCCCTTCTACCCATCGCCGCTGAGGGACGACGGTTACGACATCGCCGACTACACCAACGTCAACCCCATGTTCGGAACGCTCGCCGACGCGAGAGCCTTCGTGGGGGAAGCTCACCGTCGCGGCATCAGGGTCATCACCGAGCTGGTGTGCAACCACACGTCCGACCAGCACCCCTGGTTCCAGCGCGCGCGCCGAGCACGGCCGGGAAGCGCGGCTCGCAACTTCTACGTATGGAGTGACACCAACCAGAGGTACCAGGACGCCCGCATCATCTTCAAAGACTTCGAGGTCTCCAACTGGACCTGGGACCACGTCGCGGGCGCGTACTACTGGCACCGCTTCTACTCTCACCAGCCCGACTTGAACTTCGAAAACCCGAAGGTCCAAGAGGCAGTCCTCAAGGCTCTCGACTTCTGGCTCGACCTGGGGATCGACGGCGTGCGCCTGGACGCGATCCCCTACCTGTTCGAGCGCGAAGGCACCAACTGCGAGAACCTGCCCGAGACCCACGAGTTCCTGCGCGAGATGCGCCGGCACGTCGACACCAAATACCCGAACCGCATGCTCCTGGCCGAGGCGAACCAATGGCCGGAGGACTCGGTCGCGTATTTCGGCCAGGGCGACGAGTGCAACATGTCGTTCCACTTCCCTCTCATGCCTCGCCTGTTCATGTCGATCCGGATGGAGGATCGCTTCCCGATCGTCGACATCCTGGCGCAGACTCCCGCCATTCCCGACACCGCGCAATGGGCGCTCTTCCTACGCAACCACGACGAGCTGACCCTCGAGATGGTCACCGACGAGGAGCGCGACTACATGTACCGTGCGTACACCCAGGACCGCATGGCGCGGATCAACCTGGGGATCCGCCGCCGGCTGGCCCCGCTCCTCGGCAACGACCGGCGCCGTATCGAGCTGATGAACGGCCTGCTTTTCTCGCTACCCGGGACGCCTGTCCTCTACTACGGCGACGAGATCGGCATGGGGGACAACATCTTCCTCGGTGACCGCAACGGAGTGCGCACGCCGATGCAGTGGAGCGCCGACCGCAACGCCGGGTTCTCACGCGCCAACCGCCAGCGCCTCTATCTCCCGATCATCACCGACCCCGAGTACCACTACGAGACCGTCAACGTGGAGGCCCAGCAGGGCAACCCACACTCGACGCTCTCATGGATGAAGCGGCTGATCGCGCTCCGCAAGCGCCACCGCGCGTTCGGCCGTGGCACGCTGGAGCTGCTCCGGCCGGAGAACCGCAAGGTACTCGCCTACATCCGCGCATACCAATCGGAACAGATCCTGTGCATCGCCAACCTCTCGCGGTTCTTGCAGGCGGTCGAGCTGGACCTGGGCAGGTGGAAGGGTATGGTCCCGGTCGAGCTCTTCAGTGGCAACGAGATGCCCGTGATCGGCGACGCACCCTACTTTCTGACCCTAGGCCCCCACTCGTTCTACTGGTTCTCGATGCATCCCCGTTCGACCCCTCAGCTGCAGAGCGACGGCGCGCAGCCGGCCTCTGTCACGGTGCCCGAGGTACCTGTCGTGGGGGGCTGGGAGACGGCGCTGGACGGCGGATCCAAGGAACGATTGGAGAGCGTTCTGATCGGTTACATCCGTAAGCGCAGGTGGTTCGCAGGCAAGGCGCGCAGGCTGAAGTCGGCGACGATCAAAGACGTGGTGGCCATCCCCGGCGCCGGGGGCGTCGCCTATCTGACGACGGTGCAGATCGGGTACGGCGAGGGCGACCCCGAGCTGTACATGCTGCCACTGGCCTACGCCAGCGCCGCCGAGGCTCCGCACATCCTGGAGCGGTGGCCCAACTCGGTCGTCGCGTGGATCACGGGCCACGACGATGGCACACGAGGTCTGCTCTACGACGCTCTAGGGCCGCCCAATTTTGCGGAGGCGCTGCTCGGCGCGATCGCCCGACGCAGGCGCGCGGCTGGCAACACCGGGACGCTGATCGGCTCGACGACCCGGTCGTTTGCCCGGCTCCGCGGGTCCGAGACGGTGCGCCTGGAGGCGCAGGTTTCCGTGGCCGAGCAAAGCAACCACTCGATGATCTTCGGCGAGCGCCTGATGCTGAAGGTGTTCCGGCGGATCGAGGAGGGAGTCAATCCCGAGCTGGAGGTTGGCCGATTCCTGACCGAGAAGACCACGTTCACGCAGGTCGCGCCGCTCGCCGGCAGCCTCGAATACCGGCGCCCCTTCGGGGAGCCGGTGACGATCGCCATCATCCAGGGATACGTCCCCAACCAGGGCGACGCCTGGCAGCACACCCTAAACACGCTCGCTCACTTCTTCAACTCCCCCGACCTGGTCGGCGCCGTGCCCGCAGTCTTGCCACCCAACCTCGTCGAAGCGGCCGCGGCCGAGCTGCCGGAGATCGCCACCAGGACGATCGGCGGATACCTTGAATCGGCGCGGATCCTCGGGCGGCGCACCGCCGAGCTGCATGCCGCGCTGGCGTCCGACCCGACCGACCCGGCGTTCGCCCCCGAGCGCATCTCGCAGCAGGACCAGCGCTCCATCTACCAGTCGCTGAGCGGCCTGTCCATGCGGGCGACCGAGCTGCTGCGAGCCCAGATGGGGAGCCTGTCGCCGCAGGCGCGCGAGGAGGGCCGGCAGGTCCTGGACCTGGAGCCCCGCATCGCAGCCGCGCTGCGCGCGTTCCTGGCGCGCCGGCTGACCACGACCAGGATCCGGGTGCACGGTGACTATCACCTCGGCCAGGTTCTTTACACCGGCCACGACTTCGTGATCGTCGACTTCGAAGGCGAGCCGACGCGCACCCTGTACGAGCGCCGTTTGAAGCGACTGGCCCTTCGCGACGTCGCGGGGATGCTGCGATCCTTCTCGTACGCCGGCCAGGCGGCATTACGATCAGACCAGATTGCTCCGGAAAGGCTGCCCGGGCTGGAGGAATGGGCGCGCTTCTGGGTCGACTGCGTGTCGGCGGCCTACTTGAAGAGCTACCTCGCCACGGCCGGGAGCGCATCCTTCGTTCCGCAGGCCAAGGAGGACCTAGAGCTGCAGTTGACCACCATGCTGCTTGAGAAGGCGCTTTATGAGCTCCGTTACGAGCTGAACTTGCGGCCCGACTGGGTGCGCATCCCGCTTCGTGGGATCCTCGACCTGGTCTCGCCCCTGTGATCGCGCGCTCGCTGATCAGCCCTTTCGATCTCCATCTCTTCAACGAGGGCACGCACAGTCACCTCTTCGACAAGCTCGGCGCCCACGTGTCGAGCCAGCCCGATGGCACCTATTTCGCGGTCTGGGCGCCGAATGCCGACTCGGTGAGCGTGATCGGAGACTTCAACAACTGGGACAAAGAGGCAAACGGCCTGTACCCGCGCGAGCAGTCGGGCATCTGGGAGGGATTCATACCGGGCGTCAAGCACGGAGCCCTATACAAGTACTACGTCCATTCGCGCGTTACGCACGCGGGCGCCGACAAGGCAGACCCGTTCGCTGCCTTCTCGGAGGCGCCTCCGCGCCAGGCATCGATCGTGTGGGACCTCTCCTACCAATGGGGCGACGACGGCTGGATGTCCAACCGCCGGGCCGCCAACGGGCGCCAGGCGCCATGGA
>Ga0307372_10013577_pt1 | contig 10522 bp, 11 predicted proteins | sample OX1MG_FD_202533 | JGI IMG/M metagenome (GOLD analysis project Ga0307372, IMG submission 202533) | Soil microbial communities from Risofladan, Vaasa, Finland - OX-1 | ecosystem: Environmental > Terrestrial > Soil > Coastal area > Acid sulfate soil | place: Finland: Risofladan, Vaasa | collected... | reverse complement strand
AGAACGACGATCGCGTGATCGAGCACGAAGGCAAGCTCGCCTTCATCACCTGCAGCCACGATGCGGATTGCGACGACATGTTCGCGCTGATTGCCGAGCTTGCCGCGCGCGGCGAGAGCTGGGAACTGCAGTTCCGCATCGACACCGGCGAGGGCCGCGCCATCTTCCAGCGATTGTCGCGGCATCAGCGCGTCGAGGCCGTTGATTCCACGGTGCCGATCGATACCGACGAGACCGCCGCCGATCTGCCGACGCACGATCTAGACAGCGACGCCGGCCGGACCGAGCTCGCGCGCGCCGTCGACCGGATCGACTCCGCGGAGGTGTTCGTCGCCATCGGCTCGCATCCGAAGGGACACGCGACCGCGGTCATCATGCGCCGCAATCCGCGCCGCGCGCTCTTCGTCGCGGCGGGCGCCGACGAGGCGAGCCTGCGGGCGGCGATCCGCGAAAAGCTGCCAACGGTCATGTTTGCGGTGACGATGAAGCCAACCGACGGCGCATGAGCGGCGCGCCCGCGGCCTCGCGCGACAACAATTTCGACGCACTGCGTCTGATCGCCGCGATCTCGGTCATCTTCTCGCATTCGTTCCTGATCGCACAGGGAACGCAGAATCACGAGCCGCTCATCTGGCTCACCGGCCGCCAGTCGATCCTCGGCCTCGCCGGCGTCTTCGTCTTCTTCACCATCAGCGGCTATCTCGTCACCCAAAGCTGGGAGCGCACGGAATCCGCGTCGCGCTATCTCCTGAAGCGCTGCCTGCGCATCTTCCCCGGCATCGTCGTCGCGCTCGTCCTGTCGGCATTCGTGCTAGCGCCGATCGTGACCACGCTGCCGCTCGCGGAGTATTTCGCCCGGCCCGAGCCTTATCGCTATGTCGCGAGCAACGCGATGCTGTCGGTCAAGGTCCACGAGCTGCCCGGCGTGCTGTTCGTCGACAATCCGGTCGGCCTCGAGATCAACGGCTCGCTGTGGACGCTGCGCTACGAGTTCATGATGTACCTGATGGTGCTCGCGCTCGGCCTGACGCGGCTGCTAAACATCTGGACGTGCCTCGCGCTGCTCGCGCTCGGCATGGCGTGCGTGCATTTTACCGCGTTCGACGCGCTCAGCGGCTGGGGCTGGATGCTGTCGTTCTTCGCCGTCGGCATGGTGCTGTACAAGCTGCGCCATACACGCATCTTCGACGGCCGCGTCGCGCTGGCCGCGCTCGCGCTGCTGGCCGCGAGCATTCCCCTGCGGCAGTTCATCCTGCTGTTTCCGCTGACCGGCTGTTATCTTGCGCTTTGGCTGGCGCTCAATCCGCGCATTCCGCCGCTGCGCGCGGCGCGCTGGGGCGATCTGTCCTACGGCCTCTACATCTACGGGTGGCCGTCCGAGCAGCTCGTCATCTGGCTCAAGCGCGGCCATGCCGAATGGTGGCAGGTGTTCGGCGGCGGCCTGCTCCTGGCGGGCGTTCTCGCCTTCGTTTCCTGGCATCTGATCGAGGCGCCTGCCCTGCGCCTGAAGCCACGGCCACGGCCGGCGGCGGCGCTGGCGACGAGCGAGACGAGCGCCGGCTGAGATGGCGACCGAGATTCCGTTCCGCCGCGATTTCGCCTTCCGCTACGGCGAGGTCGAGACGCTGTCGCCGCTGATCCGCCGCATCGTCGCGCACAATCCGAGCCCCTTCACCTTCAAGGGCACCGGCACCTACATCGTCGGCCACGGCAAGGTGGCGATCATCGATCCGGGTCCGGTTCTGGAGGAGCACGTCGGCGCGCTGCTCGGCGCGGTGGCGCACGAGACGGTGACGCATATCGTGGTGACGCATACGCACCTCGACCACTCGCCGGCATCCGCCGCGGTCAAGCAGGCAACCGGTGCGCGTACATTCGGATTCGGACCGCACGGCTCCGGCCGCGCCGAGGATCGCGCCGGCGTCGAGCTGGGCGTCGTCGAGGAAGGCGGCGACCACGATTTCTGTCCCGACGTCGTGCTACGTGACGGCGATACGGTGAGCGGGCCGGGCTGGAACCTGATCGCGGTCGAGACGCCGGGCCATACGTCGAACCACCTCTGCTTCGCCTTGCCCGAGGAGAAGGTGCTGTTCACCGGCGACCATGTGATGGGCTGGTCGACGAGCGTCATCGCGCCGCCCGACGGCGACATGGGCGCCTATCTGCGCTCGCTCGACAAGCTGCTGGCGCGCGACGATGCGCGCTACTGGCCGACGCACGGGCCCGCAATCGACGAGCCGAAGCCCCATGTGCGCGCTTTCATCGCCCATCGCCGCGAGCGCGCCGACGCCATCCTGGCACGGCTCAAGGCCGGTGATCGCACGATTCCGGAGATCGTCGCCAAGGTCTATGTCGGGCTCGACCCGCGCTTGGTTGCGGCGGCGGGCCGGTCCGTCCTCGCCCATCTGGTCGAATTGATCGAGCGCGGCGCCGTCGACAGCGACGGACCGCCCGCGCCGACGTCTAGGTTCCGGCCGCGGCCGTAGTGTTGTCCTGCGGCACGCCGTGCTGCCACATACATTCGCGCATATAGGTCGGACGCTGCGCCGCCGCGATCGTCGCGGCACCGGTCTGCTGCTCGCAGAGCGCGAGCTGATAGCTATACTGGTTGCCGTGCTCGTACCAACCGCCGTAGCGGTTGCCGTACGAATCCTTGTTCTGGAAGACGCTGCAGCCGGCGAGCGCCAGCGCAATCGACAGCCACAGCCCTGCGGCGCGTGTCGTTCGGAGCATGCGCGATCTTAGCGGCGCGGCGCGCGCCCGGCTAGCGCGCCGGCCGACTATCTGGTGCTCGACATCGAAGCGCTGGCGCGAGCCATGGCGGCTCCGCCCCGGGGATGACAAGCGCGCCGCAGTCGCCTAGTATCGCCCGATCAACGACAAGCCGGCTAATCGGCAGCAACAGGGAGGGGAGTTCAATGCTTTCACGGTGGAATTCCGGCGCGGTTTTGCGCGCCGTCGTTGTGATGGCGGTGGGCGTCGCGCTGGCCGTCGGTGCGCCGCAGGCGCGGGCCCAGACCAAGCCACCGATCAAGATCGGCTTCAGCATGGCGCTGACCGGTGGCCTGGCCGGCGCCGGCAAGTCCGGCCTGTTGGCGATGCAGCTCTGGGCCAAGGACCAGAACGCCAAGGGCGGCCTGCTCGGCCGGCCGGTGAAGCTGGTCTACTACGACGACCAGACCAATCCGTCGACGGTGCCGGGCATCTACACCAAGCTGCTCGACGTCGACAAGGTCGACCTCGTCGTCGGCCCCTACGGCACGGTGCTGATCGCGCCGGCTATGCCGATCATTATGCAGCACAAGATGACGTTCCTGGCGCTGCTCGGTCTCGGCGTGAACACCGAGTTCCACTATCCCAATTATTTCGCGATGATTCCGTCGGGACCGAGTCCGAAAGAGTCCTTCACCAAAGGCTTCTTCGACGTCGCATTGGCGCAGAACCCAAAACCCAAGACGATCGCCATCGTCGGGTCGCAGGATGAATTCTCCACGCATCTGACCGACGGCGCGAGGAACAACGCGAAGGCGGCGGGCCTCAAGATCGTCTACGACAAGGGCTTCCCGGCGAACACGACGGATTGCTCGCCGATCATGCGGGCGGTCAACGCGACCAACCCCGACATCATCGTCGTTGGCACCTATCCGCCGGCCGCGATCTGCATGGTGCATGCGCTGAGCGAAGTCGGCACCAAAGCGAAGATGTTTGGCGGCGGCATGGTCGGGTTGCAATATACCGCGATCAAGCAGCAGCTTGGCCCGGCCCTCAACGGCATCGTCAACTACGACATCTGGGTGCCGGCGAAGACCATGATGTTCCCGGGCACCGAGAAGGTGCTGAAGGAATACCAGGCAGCGGCACCGGCGGCGGGCGTCGATCCACTCGGCTACTACATGGCGCCGATCTCGTACGCCTACATGCAGATCCTGGCCGATGCGGTCACCGCGACCAAGGGGCTCAACCAGCAAAAGCTGGCGGACTACATCCGCTCGCACACCTTCAAGACGGCGTTCGGCGACGTGAAGTTCGGCAAGGACGGCGAATGGGCGCAGTCGCGGATGCTGCAGGTGCAGTTCCGCGGCGTCACCGGCAACGGCATGGACCAGTTCAAGGATCCGAGCAAAGTGGTGGTGCTGGAGCCGACCGCCTTCCGGTCGGGCAAGATCGTGTACCCGATGCAGAAGGCGGGCGCGAAGTAGCCGCGCTGGATGGTTGACAACGAGGCGCCGGCCCGCGGGCCGGCGCCTTTTTCTTCGCCGTCAGAGCATTGCCCGCAGCGCCTTGGCGCGCTCGGTCGATGCCTGCGCCAGAATGTTGGTGTCGTTGCTGCCGAGGATGAAGCGCATCCCCAGGCCGACATAGCGGCGGATGAGCGCGACGTCGCCGATGCCGCCCATGCCCGGCCATTTCTTGTGCTTCGCGCAGGCCGCAATCACGGTTCGATAGGCGGCGACAATGCGCTCGTGATCGAGCTCGCCGCCGATGCCCATCTCGAGCGCGAGGTCGTTGGTGCCGATGAGCACGATGTCGATGCCGGGCACCGCGGCGATGGCATCGGCATTGCCGATCGCCCGCGGCGTCTCGACCATCGCCACGATCAGCATCTCGGCGTTGATCGTCCGCGACGCCTCGCTGGCCTTGACGGCGCCGTAGCCGTAATGCGGCAGGCCGCCGACGATCGAGCGATGGCCGACCGGCGGATATTTGAGATGTTCCACCAGCGTCCGCGCCTCCTCCGCCGTGTCGACGTGCGGCATGACGATGCCCCAGCCGCCGGCATCCAGCGCGCGCGTCGCCATGTCGAACTGGCCGTGCGGCACGCGGACCAATGGCGCGATGCCAGCGTCGAGCGCGGCCGAGGCGATCTGCGCCGTCGATTCGAGCGAGCCTGGCCCGTGCTCGAGATCGATGAATAGCCAGTCGAAGCCGGCCGTGCGCATCATGCGCGCGATCTCGGCAGTGCGCGCGAAGCGAACCCCCATGCCGAGGGCGAGGCCGCCCTCAACGAGGCGCGCACGCGCCGGATTACGAGGCTGATCCATGGTTGCTCCTAGCGAATGGCGAGCGGATTGACCGGCGAGCCGACGGCGCCGGTGACCGGCAGCGCGGGCGCGACGAACATGAAGTCGTAGTGATGGTCGGCCGCGCAGGCCTTGGCAATCTCCGCGAGATAGAAGATCTCGCCGAGCGTCAGCCCCATGATCGGAATCGCGATCCAGTGCAGCGGCATGTTGACCGCATCGGTCTGGCACGGCCGCACCTCGACGCCCCAGGTGTCGGTGGCGACGGCGGCGACCTGCTTCGCCTGCAGCCAATCGAGCGCGTCGAAAGCGAGACCCGGCGCATCGCCGCCGGCATAACCGTCCCAGTTGCCTTCGGCGAGCTTGCGTTCCATGTGGCCGGTGCGCACGAGAAGATAATCGCCGCGTCCGACCTTGACGCCGAAATGGCTCTCCGCACGATCGAGCAGGTCGCGACCGACCGCGAAGCCGTCGGGCAGCGAGTCCAATTCGATCATGCGCGCGATATCGAGCAGCACGCCGCGGCCGACCATCTTCTCGCGCGTCTTCTCGATGCCGCATTTGGCCGCGCCGGCCGACGTGACGCTGCGACAGTCGTAACCGTTCCACATCGAGTTCTCGTAGAAGACGTGGGCGAGCGCATCCCACTGCGTGCCACATTGCATCGGCATGATGACGATGTCGTCCGACGCGCGGATCTTGCGATGGTCGAGCACACCGGCATAAGCGTCGGTGCCGGTGCGCAGCATGACGTGGATCGGGTTGAAGCGGCCGAGCGCGGGATAGTTGCTCTTGCCGCCTTGCGGGCCGTTGCTATCGTAGGGCAGCGCCAGCGACAGCACCCGGCCGGTGCGCACGCAGCGGGCGGCGGCGGCGACGTCCTCGGGCCGCGTATGGTTGAGCGTGCCGAGCTCGTCCTCCGGGCCCCAGCGGCCCCAGTTCTTGAGCCGGTCGGCCGCCGCGCGGATGTCGTCCATGGTGAGCTTTCGTCCGGCATCGGCGACCATGGCCCTCCCCGTTTTTCGCATGACAACCACGAGCACGAAGACGTTGCAGGCTAGGCCGCTTAGCGTCAAGCTGCGCCGCCATTCGGCGACCCCTTCTCGGGGACAAGCTAAGGGAGCGGTGAATGAAATTCGTAACTTTCGGCGCCTTGAACGCGCCGCGGCTGGGCGCGCTCGATGCGGAGCGCGGCGTGCTCGACCTCAAGAAGGCGAACAGCCGTTTGCCCGGCGACATGGTCGCCCTGATCGAAGGCGGCGCATCGGCGCTCAAGGCGGTGAAATCGGCCTTTGAGGCGGCGCGCAAGAAGAAGGGCGGGCCGTGGACACCGTTGAAGCGCGCCAAGCTGCTCGCGCCGTTCCCTTCGCCGCGCAAGAACGTGTTCTGCGTCGGCCGCAACTATAAGCTTCACATCGAGGAAGGCGCCCGCGCCCGCGGCGTCGAGCCGACTTTCCCCAAGGTGCCGGAGTTCTTCTCCAAGCCGCGCACGACCGTGATCGGGCCCGAGGCCGGCATCCTGCGCCACGAGAAGAACACCCAGAATCTCGACTACGAAGTCGAGCTCGCGATCGTCATTGGCAAGAAGGTGCGCGACCTGCCGCCCGAGAAGGCGATGTCGGCGGTGTTCGGCTACACCATCGTCAACGACGTGACGGCGCGCGACGCGCAGCGCGCCCACGGCCAATGGCACAAAGGCAAGAGCTTCGACACCTTCTGTCCGATGGGTCCCTGCGTCGTGACTGCCGACGAGTTCGGCAATCCGAGCGGCCATCGCATCTCGCTCAAGGTCAACGGCGAGATCCGGCAGGACAGCAACACGTCGGACCTGCTGTTCGACGTGCCGGCGATGATCTCGCATCTTTGCGCCGGCTTGACGCTCGAACCGGGCGACGTGATCGCGACCGGCACGCCCTCCGGCGTCGCGATGGGCATGACGCCGCAGATGTGGCTCCAAGTCGGCGATGTGGTCGAGGCCGAGGTCGAAGGCATCGGCGTGCTGCGGAACCGCGTCGTCAAGGGCTGAACGGCCGCGCACAACGGGAGGGAAGACGGATGCTGACGCTCTATTACTGTCCGGGCGCGTGCTCGATGGCGGCGCACATCGTGCTCGAGGAGAGCGGCGAGAAATACGAGGGCCGCAAGGTCAACCTCGCCCAGGGCGAGCAGCGCACGCCCGAGTACTTCAAGATCAATCCGCATGGCCGCGTGCCGGCGCTGGGCCTCGATAGCGGCGAGGCGCTGACCGAGAACACGGCGATCCTGCCCTATCTCGGCAAGCGCTTCGGGCTGTGGCCGACCGATCCGTCGGTCGAGGCGCGAGCGCTGTCGTGGGTTGGCTATTTCGCCTCCAGCGTCCATCCGGCGCATGCGCATGTCGGCCGGCCCGAACGCTACAGCGTCGATCCGGCCGCGCATCCGGGCATCAAGGACGCCGGCCTCAAAAGCTTCCACGGCTATCTCAAGGAGATCGACGGTCTCTATGCCGGCAAGGACTGGCTGCTCGGCAACTATTCAGTCGTCGATCCATACGCCTTCGTCTTCTACACCTGGGGCGTGCGCCGCGAGCTGCCGATGGCGGAATTGAAGAACTATTCCGCCTTCAAGGACCGCATGCTCAAGCGGCCGGCGGTGCAGCGAATCGTCGAAGACGAGAAGGTGAAGATCTAGCGCTTCCCACCGGCCTTGCGCGCCCACAGCTCGTAGGCGCGGCCGAGGACCTTGTCCTGTGTCTCGCGCGCCAAGCGCGCCTCACCCGGCGTCAAGTATTTCACCGCTCCGAGACGCAGCGCCTCGCCCTGGAGCCGCGCGTTGATTTCGGCATAGACCGCGCGATAGACGGCGTGCTGCAACGTCTGACCGACCGTCACCGAGCCATGACCGCGCATCAGCGCCACCAGATTCTTGCCGAGGGTGCGCGCCAACGAATCACCCTGGGCGACGCTGACCACCAGCATGTTGGTGTCGCCCGAGACGTCGTTGATGTCCCACACCGGCACATCGTCGCCGAGAAATCCGCTCATGTGATAGACCGGCCGCAGCTTCTGCGGCGTGATGCCGAACGGAATGATGCTCGGGCTGTGGCTGTGCACCACCGCCATCACATCGGGCCGCGCCTTGTAAACCGAGCCGTGAATGAAGCGCTCGAGATAGGGCGAGCGGCCGCGCGGATCGATCGCGGTGCCGTCGAGATCGAACTGCATGACGTCCTTCGGCGTGACCAGCGCCGGCGCCATGCTGCGCGCGAGCAGGAAGCGGTCCGGCTTGCGCGCATCACGCACGCTGACGTGGCCGAAGCCGTCGACCACGCCCTCGTTGTAGAGGATGCGGTTGGCAACCGCGAGCGCGGCGGCCTGTTTCGCGTCGATCGCGGCCTTGGCCATACGTTATCTCCCTGGTCGATTCATTCGCCGATGTTTCAGTTCGGCCTTCCTTCGAGACGCCCCACGCCCTCATGCTGAGGAGCGTAGCGTCTCGAAGCATTGGGGCGTGGGGCTCCTCAGGATGAGGCCAAACTGAACCGCCGTCATTCGCCGCGGAACTGCGGCGGACGCTTGTTGAGGAAAGCATCCATGCCTTCACGGAAATCCTTGCTCATGTAGCACATGAGGATGAGGTCCTCGCCCTCGCCTTGCGGAATGCGCGCCATCAGCCGGCGCAACGCTTCCTTGGTCGCGCGCAGCGTCAGCGGCGCATGGCTGGCGACGGTGCGCGCCACCTCCTCCGTGCGCTTGGTCAGCTCGGACGGCTCGACCACCTCGGTGACGAGGCCGATGGCGTGCGCCTCGGGCGCGTCGATCAGGCGCGCGTTGAAGAGCAGATCCTTGACGCGGCCGGCGCTGCCGACCAGCGACAACAGTCGCGCGTAGTTGCCCATCGAGAGGCAATTGCCGAGCGTCCGCGCCACGGGAAAGCCGAAGCGCGCGTTGGCCGCGGCGATGCGCAAATCGCAACACGCAGCGATACCGGCGCCGCCGCCGGTGCAGGCGCCCTGGATTGCGGCGATGGTCGGCTTGCCGCAGGCCTCGAGCGCGCCGAGAACGCGATCGATGCGACGTTCGTAGTCGAGAGCATCCTTGGGCTTGTCGAACGCCTTGAACTGCGAGATGTCAGTGCCCGAGGCGAAGGCCTTGTCGCCGGCGCCGGTCAGCACCAGCGCACGGACGGCGTGGTCCTTGTCGGCCTCCTGGCAGATCTGCGCCAGCCGGTCGTACATGGCGAAGGTCAGCGCGTTGCGCGCCTGCGGCCGGTTGAAGGTGATGCGGCCGATGCCGTCCTTGATCTCGTAAATCAGGTCTTCGCTCACTGGCAATGCTCCGGGCGGGAAAAGGGCGCCCACTATGCCATGCCGGACACGGCGCTCAACCCCCTCACCCTTTCATCACTTCGCGATGGGCTCCACTGTGGCGACGATCAATGCTTCACTTTCCGCTTCCGACGCTCGTCCGCGAGCGCTCTGGCAATGCACGCATACGCGTCTTCAAGCAGCGCGACATCCTCGTGTATATCCGGGTGTCTGTCCGATCGGCGATACTTGGATGGAGAGAACCCACCATTTGGGAGCCGATAGAACCCTACCGTCATATGCCCCAATGAGGCCTCATTACCGCCGAGATCGACCTTCCATGGCGCCTTTGGACCACCGCGCGCTTCAACCTTCCGCAGCAACGCCTCGAGCTGGATCGCATGCTGCCGATAGAGGGCGATCTGCTTTGCTAATTCCTCGATATTGTCCTCACCGATGGGAAGGTCGGTCGGCTTCCATGCAAGCTGCAGGCGATCGAGGCGCACCCAAGCTCGAAGTGCTTGTTCGGCAGGGCCGGGAATACGAGTAGGGTCTTCAAACCACCTTCGTATTGTCCGCTCATCGACGGAAAGAAGCGCTCCCGCTTCCGATTGAGTAAGGCGAAGTTCACCCAAAATGGCTTGGAGTTCGGGACGAGTCATGCCTATGTCGTATCGGACAATATGTCCTATTGTCAATAGGGCATAATTTCAGCGAGATTGCACTAACCGAACAGGGATGGTCATCGAGATTCTCAGTTAATCTCCGTCGGCAAACCAGTGGGCCTCATCGGTTAACTCTTCGATCTTATATGGGCTACCATACGCGACTAACATGATCAATTTCCCCTGGATATCTCGTCACTCGCGGCGTGAGGCAGACATTTCAGAGCGGCCGTTTACGAAGATGCTCGTCGAAACGTCTTTGCGCTTGCGGCATTCTGATTGGGAAGAAGCCAAAGAGAAAGGGATCGCGCGTAATCAACACTTTGATCCTGAACCCACCGATATCGATAGGCGAATCGGTTTGGCGTTCCAAAGTGTGATCCCAAGGATCATTCGTCTTGTCGTTGACCACCTCGATCGCACGGCGTGCCTCGCGGCCGTCGGCGTAGCCCTTGAGATAGATGTCCTCGTATTTGAGGCTGCGCCACAGCCGCTCGATGAACACGTTGTCCATCCACCGCCCGCGTCCGTCCATCGAGATGCGGACGCCG
>Ga0307372_10013576_pt1 | contig 10522 bp, 4 predicted proteins | sample OX1MG_FD_202533 | JGI IMG/M metagenome (GOLD analysis project Ga0307372, IMG submission 202533) | Soil microbial communities from Risofladan, Vaasa, Finland - OX-1 | ecosystem: Environmental > Terrestrial > Soil > Coastal area > Acid sulfate soil | place: Finland: Risofladan, Vaasa | collected... | reverse complement strand
ATAAATTCTGCTTTTAATCCAAAAGAATTTAAATGGGATATATCCTGGCCTGGCCGGGTATCGCAATATGATCTTGTGTACAAAAGTCCTCCTATTGATCCTATGCAGGGAATCGCTTTAGGCAATGGGGATGTTGGTGCTCTTTTTTGGTGCGAAGGATCGAAAATTATTATTGCAGTTAACAAAAGCGATTTATGGGATGACGCCAAATTTGGCACTTTTCGCAACTGGAGCAGAAAGGATGAAGATTACAACACTACGCGACGACATGCCTGTCGTATTATTTTCGATTTCAAATTCCCGATTTTTAATACCTTGTATCTTTCCGATTTTAAAGGGCGCCTCAATCTAGCTGATGCATCGTTAAATCTACAGACTACAAGCCCATTCGGAAAAGTTAGCCTAAAGGCATTTATAGATCATAAATCAGGAATTCTTTTTTGCGAATTAGGAAGCAGTTTCAATGAAGATGTTCCGGTGCAGGTATCTGTTGAACGGTTTGGCTCCAGGACTTTTGCGCACTGGTACAGTCAGATCAACCGGGATGCTTCCATCGGATTGTCCGGAACAGAAGCAATTGCAGACAATAGTGGGGTTTACATCACGCAAAAATTATCGTCAGGTACATTTGCGGTTGGTGGCAGTGTGATTCAGAACAACGGTTTAAAGGTGGTCTATTCGCGTGAAGATTCCCATTGTGCGACAATTCAGCTTTCAGGAGGCCGACAGAAGAGCGCACAGCTTGCTTTTGCCGTCACTTCTCCCATTGTTGGCGATCCGGTTTCCGAAGTAAAAAATACGTTATCCTCTGCACGCGATAAAGGGATTAAACCGTTTAGGGAATCCAATGCAGAAGCCTGGAAATCTATTTGGAACCGTTCATTCATGGATTACGGTGATGATTATCTGAACAATCTCTGGTACCTGACGATGTATTATTTAAATGCTTCGCAGGGCGGAAAATATCCCGGATTGTTTACTAATGGCTTGTGGGGTTGGGATCGGGATGTTCAGAACTGGAATTTTTATTTTCACTGGAATCAGCAACAGTTATACTGGCCTCTTAATGCCGCAGGATACCCTGAACTTGTAAAACCCTATTTGGATTTCAGATTTAATTCATTACCTCATGCCGAACAAGACGCGAAAAAATATTTTAATTCTGATGGCGCCTTTATTTCAGATGTAACCGAACGGCGCGGATACAATTCTATAAGTGAAAAAGGCAATCATACACCCGTGGCAGAAATAGCTTTGGATTTCTGGAGGCAATATCAATATACCTGCGACAAAAAATTCCTGAAAGAAAAAGCACTTCCGTTTATTGTTGAAGCTGCTCGTTTTTTCGAATCGCTTTTTGAAAAGGGGAATGATGGTTTGTACCATGCCAAGGAGGGCACCGGGTATGAAGGATGGATCAAACTAAAAGATGGACTTACTGAGCTGGTTTATGCGCGAGCCTTATTTACAACGGCATTGGAAGCATTAAAAGTGGCCGACACCTATTCGCCAGAAGCAGCAAAATGGAAAGAAATACTTGATCATCTGGCACCTCTTCCGGTTGTTCCGGCCCGGGATGCTTCAATTGAACCCAAGGGCTCAGGCTATGAGCTGAATCGTGGGTTTTTTAAAGGCGAAACTTCACCGACGAATGAGATTTTTGCTGCCGGATGGGGCATTAAGGAAAACAAGTTGCTGACAGTGTATAACCCTGTAAATGATACAACCAACCATGGTTTTAAATTACTCGATGGCATATTTCCGTCAGTTCCCTCGTCTCCGATTTTTCCATCGGGAGTAATCGGGTTAGGCCAGAAGGGTAGCCAAGATTTCAAAATAGCAACTGCCACAGTGCTTTTATACGGTCCGGAAGTTACCGGATGGGACCCGGTACCGATAGATTTAGCGCGATTGGGGATTGCCAAAGAGTTGTCTGTTGTTCTGGAACATTTTCCCGAACGATGGCAGACATATTGTAACGGATGGGGCCAGTGGGGGATGGATGGAGAAGTAAGAGATGCCGAATATCTTATGTTCAGAACGCAGATGGTTAGGGATGTTGCTGCGCCTGAAGCAGGAAAATTTCCTTTTCCGATGTCGCCGTTCCGGCATATGTCTATGGAATCGATGTCGGTACTGGCAACAGCCATGAACGAGTCATTGCTTCAGAGTTACGACGGTATTTTGCGGATATTTCCCGCTTTCCCCGCCAACAAGAACGGGCGGTTTACGCTCTATGCCGAAGGTGGTTTTGTTGTCTCTTCTGAAATTAAATCTGGTGAGGTGCAGTGGATATGTATCAAAAGTTTGTTCGGGAACCCCTGCAAACTTGAATTACCCTGGACAAAAGCTGTTTTACATTCAAACCTGAAAAGGGGAAAACAGCAGATTACAGGTAATATTTCAACAATAAAAACGAAAGCAGGTGAAGTGATCATGATTTTACCTGAAGGACAGGATCTCGGTTCATGGTCAATCATAAGTGAAAAGCCATTGGCAAATGAAAATGTCAAATATCATTCATCAGGAAAGGCGCAACTGGGCCTTCCCAGAATGTTTTAAATTAATAAATGAAGATATCGGTTAGAAATAAATTAAAAAAAACGGATCACCATGAATAAAATAATTGCCATTATTTCAGTATTCATCCTGTTTAGTTTCAATCAGGGGGCCGATAAACCTGACGATTCAACAAATTCAGGAAAGTCAGATTCTTCTCTAACAGGTAGAATCAAAGGGGATGATTCTTTAGAGTTGAATTCCGGAAATATTATTTGGTCAAATAAACCAGCTTCGGAATGGGCAGATGGTTATCGCGTGGGTAATGGCCGTTTAGGAGGGATGGTCTTGGGGGAAGTGCGACATGAACGAATTTCCCTTAATCATGATTTATTGTGGAGGCAATTTTGGAGCTACCAGGATCATAAAACCGCTTCTGATATCAAAAAGATCAGGGAATTAAATCTAAAAGGTGAATGGGATAAAGCAGAGGATCTTATGGAACAAAAAATCCCAGCTTCTGGGAATGCAATCTATGTTAATCCTTATGTGCCGGCCGGTGATTTGTATATAAATTTTCAGCATGCCAATAAGCCTGTAACAGATTACAAACGTGTGTTGTATATGGATAAGGGTATAGTAGAAGTAAAGTACCGGGTGGATAATGTTCTTTTTACGCGGGAGATTTTTACTTGCTGGAAGAAAGGGGTGATGGTAATACATTTGACTGCAGATCGTGCAAGTATGTTAACCGGGGAAGTTTCGCTTTCGCGGTTACTGGATCCGGAATGCGTTGTCACCGGATATTCAGAATTGGATAAGGTAGTTATGGAAGGAAAATTTGAGGAAGGCCGGAAATTTGCTGTGGTTGCAAAAATAATACAAAGTGGCGGGAGGCTAACCGGTGGCAGAAAGGAACTTATTCAAAATAAAGCAGAAATGCCAGAAAAGGATTTTGGTTTAAAGTATGTTTTTAGCAAGAATGAAATGTTTGGAAAAAATGATGGTGCGTCCACATTTTTTGATCATTCGGATGAAGTTTTAATATTATTGACCATCACCGTTGATGATGAATATGAAAAAGGCGCTGATCTTGTAAAAAAAGCTATTGAAAAACTCGGCAGGGTTAAGGAAAGTTTCGAAACACTCAAAGAAGAGCACATCCTGGATTTTCAAAAAATATACAACAGAGTTTCATTAAACCTGGGGACTAACAAGCCATTTATTTCTACAGATTCATTGTTGAAAAAATCAGTTGATGAAAATACCGCATCCCCGGCCTTGTTAGAAAAGATGTTTAATATGTCGCGGTATCTTGCCATATCAAGTGGTCGACCCCAGCCAGAGGGTCAACCTGCAAAAGCTCCCATAAACCTGCAGGGAATTTGGAACCAGGACCGGCGTCCTGCGTGGGATTGTGATTATCATTTGGATTTAAATGTTGAGATGGATTATTGGCCCTTAGATATGCTGAATCTTGGCGATTTAATGAATCCTCTGATGAATTGGGTTGAACGAATCATGCCTCAGGGACGAATAGCTGCAAAGGACTTGTATGGATGTCGGGGTCTTGTTTTTGGAATTGTAGCAGATAATAAAAATTTGGGCAATTTTGATAATCTTTGTTTTCCATGGACAGGAGGCGCTGCCTTTGTCTCTCAAATCTTATGGCAGCATTGGGAGTATAATAATGATCGCTCCTTTTTAAAAAATCATTTATACCCTTTTTTACTTGAAATTGGTAAATTTTATGAAGACTTTTTGGTAGAAGATCGCAATGGACACTTAGTTCCTGAATTAAGTGCTTCCCCTGAAATGCCCATCGCGGGAAGAAAGAGGCAAAGTTTTTCATCTTCAGCTTCCTCAATGGACCTGGAATTAATTCATGAGGTATTCGATCATTTAATTGAGGCTGAAAATTTATTAAAGACCGATCCCTCAAAGATTAAGAAATGGCGATCCATTGTTAACCGCGTTCCATTGCCCAGGATCGGTAAAGACGGAGCCATAAGTGAATGGCTGAAAGATCAACCTATGGCTGACCCGGCTCAGCGCTGTAGATCATTGTTGGTTGGTTTATGTCCAGGAGACAGGATATCAGTTGAAAACACACCAAAGTATGCAGAAGCTGCTTATAAAGCTATTCTAAAAAGACATGAAGCAGAAAGGGAAACGCCTGGACCATATAGTTCTGTAGCTTTTAGTTCAGTTTGGGATGCACAACTGCTTGCAAGACTTTACAAAGGAGAACAGGCATATAATGAATTAGTAAAAGTGTTTCCGTCCCATGTCTTGGATAACCTGAGCATTATAGATACATTATTTCACGGAATAAAGTTAGTTCAGGTCGAATCGAATATCGCTATAGGATCAGCCATCATAGAAATGATTTTTCAGGACAGGCAGGACTTGTTAAAATTCCTTCCTGCACTACCAACAGAACTTCCAAGTGGGAAAGTTACAGGCTTAAGAGCCCGAGGCGGATTTGAGGTTGGGTTGGAGTGGAGTGAAGGAAAAATAAATTCTGCCAATATTATTTCCTTCGATGGTAAGCGTTGTCATTTTAAAGACAATGGATACGACAAAATAAAAATAACATGTGGTGGAAAAGAAGTGAAATATACTAATAATAAAGACAAAGGTATTATCAGCTTTGACACTGCTAAGGGACAAAAATACCAATTGACTTTTTATAAGGATGGCATTACATCAGATTATTAGCGTATAAATACAATTTTAAATAAATCGTTGAAAAATTCTAAATAAATAATATGAAAAATTCATTTCTTGCTTTTCCAATTGGACTTTGTACTTTTTTTAGCTCGTTAGTTCTGGCTCAACCTGCCACTAAAATGGATAGCTCTAATGCTTCTTACACTGCCAAGATAAATGGAAATACAGTTTCAAACAGGCAGCCAATAATAAGCTCGGCTTTCAATCCAAAAGAATTTAAATGGGATATAGCGTGGCCAGGTCGAATATCCCAATATGATCTTGTTTATAAAAGTCCTCCTATTGATCCTTTGCAGGGTATCCCTTTGGGTAATGGCGAGGTTGGTGCTCTTTTTTGGTGCGAAGGATCGAAAATTATTATTGCTGTTAACAAAAGCGATTTATGGGACGACGCGAAGCCTGATAAATTTAATAATTGGAATAATGAAAAAGAAGATTCCTTCACCACTCAGCGACATGCCTGTCGTATTATTTTCGATTTCAAATTCCCGATTTTTAATACCTTATATCTTTCCGATTTTAAAGGGCGCCTCAATCTAGCAGATGCTTCGTTAAGTCTGCAGGCTACTAGTCCATTTGGAAAAGTGAATTTGAAGGCATTTATAGATCATAAAACAGGAATTCTTTTTTGCGAATTAGGAAGTGATTTCAAAGAAGACGTTCCGCTGAAAATTTCAATTGAACGCTTTGGCTCCAGAACTTTCTCCGATTGGTACAGTCAGATCAATCGGAATGCTCTCATCGGATTGTCAGGAACAGAAGCAATTGCAGATAAAAGGGGTGCCTATATTACGCAAAAATTGTCGTCTGGTACATTTGCTGTTGGTGGCAGTGTAATTCAAAACAACGGTTTAAAGGTGGTCTATTCGCGTGAAGATTCCCATTGTGCGACAATTCAGCTAACCGGAGACCGTCAAAAGAACCTACAGCTAGCTTTTTCAGTTACTTCTCCGAGTGTTAGCGATCCTGTTTCCGAAGTAAAAAATACGCTTTCTTTTGCGCGCGATAAAGGGATTGAGTCCTTCCAAAAATCTCATGCGGAAGCCTGGAAATCTATTTGGAACTGTTCATTCATGGATTACGGCGATGATTACCTGAACAATCTCTGGTACCTGACGATGTATTATGCAAATGCTTCGCAAGGTGGAAAATATCCAGGACGATTTGAGAATGGCTTGTGGGGATGGGATCGGGATGTGCAGAACTGGAATTTTTATTTTCATTGGAATCAGCAACAGTTATACTGGCCTCTTAATGCCGCAGGATACCCTGAACTTGTAAAACCCTATTTGGATTTCAGATTTAATTCTTTACCCCATGCCGAAAAAGATGCGCAGGAGGTCTTTCATGCCTCCGGTGCCTTTATTTCGGATGTTACCAACAGGAATGGATATAATTCGTTGAGCCAATCGGAAAATCATACTCCCGTTGCGGAAATAGCTTTGGATTTCTGGCGGCAATATCAATATACCTGCGACAAAAAATTCCTGAAAGAAAAAGCCCTTCCATTTATTATTGAGGCAGCCCGTTTTTTTGAATCGCTTTTGGTAAAAGAAGATGACGGGTTGTACCACGCCAAAGAAGGTACCGGCTACGAAGGATGGATCAAACTGAAGGATGGCCTAACCGAACTGGTTTATACGAAGTCCCTATTTACAACTGCTTTGGAGGCATTAAAAGTGGCAGGTATGGATATTCCCGAGACGAAAAAATGGGAAGATATATTGAAAAATATAGCTCCACTTCCGATTGTAAAAGCGAGTAAAGGGTTAATTGTAAGAGAAGATACCGGATATAAAATTAACTGGGGCACTTTTAAGGGATATCCAGTATCAACAGATAAAATCGTATCGGCTGGATGGGGAATTAAAGAAAAAAAATGGTTGACTACTTATTTTAAAATTGGTGACCCTGAATATTCTTACTTTTCGGAGGGTTACAAGGGATATGCACCCTTAAGTAAAAGAAATGGATTAAAACTGTTAGACGGAATATTTCCAAGTGTTCCATCCTCTCCTGTTTTTCCATCCGGACTGATCGGGTTGGGGCAAAAGGATAGTAGCCTATTTAATATTATGACTGCTACAACGCTTTTATACGGTCCTGAAATTACAGGATGGGACCCTGTTCCAATTGTTTTAGCACGGTTGGGACTTGCAAAAGAGTTGGCTGTTGATCTTGATCGCTTCCCTGAGAGGTGGCAGATATATTGTAATGGCTGGGGTCAGTGGGGTATGGAAGGCGAAATAAAAAAGGATGCTGAACAGTATTTCAGAACAAATATGGTAAGAGATATTGCTTCGCCAAAATCGAAAAAATTTCCGCTGCCGATGTGGCCTTTTCGTTACATGTCTATGGAATCGATGTCGGTACTGGCAACTGCCATGAACGAGTCATTGCTTCAGAGTTACGATGGTATTTTGCGGATATTTCCCGCTTTCCCCGCCAGTAAGAACGGGCGGTTTACGCTCCATGCCGAAGGAGGTTTTGTTGTCTCTTCTGAAATTAAATCCGGAAAGGTGCAGTGGATATGTATCAAAAGTTTGTTCGGAAACCCCTTCAAACTGGAATTGCCGTGGGGCAGGGCAGTTGTACAGTCAAATCTGGAAAAAAACAGCCAAATGATTAGCGGGAATATTGCTGAGATCAAAACTAGATCAAATGAGGTGATGATGATTCTTCCTGAAGGAAGGGATATCCATTTGTGGTCTATCGTAAGTGAAAAGCCATTGGCTAATGAAAATGTCAAGTATCATTCATCTGGAAAGGCGCAACTGGGCCTTCCCAGAATGTTTTAAGTTAATAAATGAAGAGCATTTAGAAATAAATTTAAAAACAAAAACTCATGAACAAAATAATCGTAATTATTTCATTACTCCTCCTGTTTAGTTTCCATCAGGTGGCCGAAAAACCGGACGGTTCAATAAAGTCAGCCATCTCATCGAATATAAACATAAAAAAGGCTTTCATTTCATTCCGTGTAGGTATTGGGCAATCGCTTGATGCGAAAAGGTTTGATAAACTTCTTGATTTGTTCGACAAATATAAGGGAGTAACTGATGAAATTACCTTTTTTACATCAGAAACACATCCTCCTATTCCTTTAGATGTTTTGAAAAAGCGTTTAGCAATTTTTAAGGATAGAATGGAACAGGCAAGGAAACGGGGATATAGAACTGGAATCGATGTTCTGAGTACTGTAGGGCATCTTAACGAAAACCTAGAGAACTCTTTGCATGGCGATTATACAAGAATGACTGACATTAATGGAAATGTATGTATGGGAGCTTTTTGTCCGAATGATGAGAAGTACCGAGAACAATATATTAAAGAAGTATATAAAGCAACTGCACTGGCAAACCCTGACTATATATGGATTGACGATGATATTCGTTTGCAAGGGTACGGACCTGTAAATTATGCTTGTTTTTGTGATAAATGTTTAGATATTTTTGCAAAAGAATATGGAACGAAATATACCCGCGAAAGTTTAAAAAAGGCGTTCAATGAAGGTACTATTGAACAAAAACTGAAAATCCGTGAAGAATGGCTACAACACAATCGGAATACAATTGCCCGATTGTTTACCTTGATTGAAAAAACAGTGCATAATGTCGGACCTAAAATACAGATTGGTTTTATGACAGGTGATCGCTTCTATGCAGGATACGATTTTGCCAATTGGGCAAAAATACTCGCGGGCCCCCACAATATTCCTGTAATGTGGCGCCCAGGAGGTGGATATTATAACGATAACAATACGGATGAACTTGTTGGGAAGTCAAACGCTATAGGTAGACAAGTCTCCGCATTACCGAAAAAAATATTTTCCATTCAGGCTGAAATTGAAAATTTCCCATATCAGCGGCTGAAAAAAGCGGCCAATATGGTGGTGCTTGAAGCGTGTTCGGATATTGCAGCAGGCTGTACCGGAGCTGCCTTTAATGTGCTTTCATTTTACGATGAACCACTGGATGAATACGAACCGCTTTTAGCCCGAATACAGAAAGCACGGCCATTCTTTGATTTAATGGCCAAATCGCTAGGGCGTTCTGCGCTTTCAGGTATTCAGACTTTCTGGAATAAAAATAGTTTTGTTACCGAAAATTTAGTAAATGGAAGCTGGTTTAAAGCGGGGAGTCCGGTGGTTGATCATGAGATTTACGATATTGGCCTTCCTGCGTGTTATTCAAATAAAAATGCAAAAGTAACCATATTGGGTAAGGATAATATTTATGATCTTTCGCATCAACAAATTACTACCTTACTCTCTGGGGGTGTGTACATGGATGCCGAAACCTTACAGCAGTTGAATGATATGGGTTTTAGTGACCTGACTGGTTTTAAAGTGGTTGGATCGGAAAATAAGGACAGGATTGAAGAATTTAGTGACGATCTGTTGAACGGGGATTTTTCCGGTAGGGAACGTGATGGTCGGCAATCGTTTTGGCCTTCCTTGGCGTATCAACTCCAGAAGACTTGCAAAAGCGCACGGGTGCTCTCCAGATTGATTGACTATACAGGAAAAACTGTCTCTAATTGCACAATGGGTATCTATGAAAACAAACTTGGAGGCCGCATTTGTGTAGCGGGTTATTGTCCTTGGACATTTATGGAAGACCTCTCAAAAAGTTCACAGATGAAATCTGTTTTTCGCTGGCTCTCGAAAGATTCCCTCCCAGGTTACATTGCTTCGTTTCAGAAGATTAACCTTTGGATTCGCGAACCGCAAAATGGAAAGATTGCTTTGGCTTTCACAAACTCTTCTTTTGATCCGGCTAAAAATGTAATCTTGATGTTACGGACAGAAAATAGAGCGATTAAACTATACGATATGGATTGCAGGGGAACTGTCATCCGGTCATCTGGGGCAGACGGCCCTTATCAGAAATTTATTATCCCTTATGTAGATCCTTGGCAAATCAGATTGGTAGTTACAGAATAAAAATAGTACTACCACCTTTTATGAATTTTATATTACGCCTAATAAAAGATAAAGATTTATATTCACAACTCCTTACTCTCGCAGTTAGAAAATGCGGATGTTTTAAATTTAAGCACTAGATCGGTACCTGGGAAAATAGTTTCTGCCCCATAACAAATCATTTTTATTATGTCATAAGTATTTTATACTTATTATAATTAGTCTCTGCAAGAAAACTCTCAATCTCAATACTGGCAATTGGTTTGGTCTAAAATTAGTTATGAACATATGTGCGTAAGTGTTGATTCTACTGCATTTCAGTATAATTTTTGCTCATTATTGGCAGCTAAAACCATCAATTATGCG
>Ga0307372_10013575_pt1 | contig 10524 bp, 10 predicted proteins | sample OX1MG_FD_202533 | JGI IMG/M metagenome (GOLD analysis project Ga0307372, IMG submission 202533) | Soil microbial communities from Risofladan, Vaasa, Finland - OX-1 | ecosystem: Environmental > Terrestrial > Soil > Coastal area > Acid sulfate soil | place: Finland: Risofladan, Vaasa | collected... | reverse complement strand
GCTGACCGCACCGGCGCCGCGCCCCGGCGCCCGCCGCCCCGCCCCGGGATGGGATGATGGCACCGTGCCCATGCGTGAGGAGTGCAAGCACTTCCAGAGCCGGACCTACGACAGCGGCGACGTCGTGCGGTTCTGTGAGCTCGACCTCGCCCCCGAGGCGCCCTGGCGCTGCCCCGACGACTGTGCGTCGTACGAGCCCCGGCTGGCCGACGTGGGGTGGGTCCACGGCTCGCTGGTCGAACCGCCCGTCGAGGACGAACCGGCCACGGGGCCCGACGTGGTGCGACTCCTCGAGGATGCCGAGGACATCATCGACGCCGTCGTCCCCGAGACCCTGGCCGAGGTCCAGCGAGAGGAGCGCCGCGCGCCGCGCCCCCGCGACCGGCGCCGGTGGCCGTGGCGCCGCCGCTGAGCGAGGTGCGGGCTCAGCGCCCCCGGAATTCCGGCGGGCGCTTCTCCATGAAGGCGGTCATGGCCTCGACGAGGTCGTCGGACTGGAGGAACCCGGCGTTCCAGGTGGCCACGTAGTCGAGGCCGTCCGCCACCGACTTGTCCTCGCACGCGGCGAGCACCGCCTTGGTGCCCTGGACCGCGAGGGGTGAGTTGGCGGAGATCTCGGCGGCCAGCCGGTACGCCGCTCCCAGGGCCGACTCGGCGTCGGGCAGCACGTCGTTCACGAGCCCGATCTCCCTCGCCCGGGCGGCGGTGATGTCCCTGCCCGTCAGCGCCAGCTCCGCCACGTGGCCCTTGCCGATGATGCGCGGCAGCCGCTGCAGGCTGCCGAGGTCGGCCACGATGGCGACACGCGTCTCGCGCACCGAGAAGACGGCGTCGGCGCTCGCCACCCGGATGTCACAGGCCGCGGCCAGGTCGACGCCACCCCCGATGCAGTACCCGTGGACGGCGGCGATCACGGGCTTCGGGCACTCGGCCACCGCCGTGACCGACCGCTGCATGCGCAGGATGCTCGGCCGGGCCGTGAACGCCCGCGCCGCCATGGAGGGCCGGCCGCCGCCGGGCCCGCCGGCGTCGCCGGACCCGTTCGAGCCGCCGGGCCCGCCGGCGTGGCCGGGGCCGTCGTCCAGGCCGAGGGCCGGGCCGCCCCCGTCGCCGGTGAGCAGCCCCGCCATCGCCTTCAGGTCGAGCCCCACGCTGAAGTGCGGGCCGCGGGCGGCCACCACCACCGCTCGCACCGAGCGGTCGTCCGACAGCTCGCCCATGGCGAGCGGCAGGTCGGCCCAGAACGCCGGCCCCATGGCGTTGCGGGCCTCGGGCCGGTCCAGCCAGAGGGTGGCGACGTGGCCGTCGCGTTCGATGGAGAGCACCTCGGAGTTCGCCATGGCCGCCACACTACGGCCCCGCCCGGGGCGCCGGGATGGGGGCGGGGTCCAGCTCAGCCGGGAATTCCGCCGGGAGAGGGGTGCGGTCGCGGCCGGTAGGATGCGACGAGAGGGCCCGCCGGCCGCGGGCGTCGCCGGCCTGGCCGCGTCGACATGGCCCCGCACGTTCGAGAGAGGTTGACCGCTGACCACCTTCACCGCCGACGCCTCCGTGGCACTGGGCGGCCCCGACTGGTTGACCGCCCGCCGGGCCGGGGCCTGGGAGCGGTTCGCGGCCTCGGCCGTCCCGACCGAGGCCGAAGAGGTGTGGCGCTACAGCGGCATCGACGCCTTCGACCTCGACGCCTACGCCCCGGCGGCCGTCCCGGTCGCCCCGTCCGGCGCCGCCCTCGCCCTCGCCCGGGGGCTCGCCGACTCCCTGGGGCCCCGTGCCGGGCTGGTGGTGACCCGCAACGGCCACGTCGAGGCCGTCGAGATGTCGCCCTCGGTCCCCTCCGACGCCGTATCGGTGACCAGCGCGCGCGCTGGGGGCCCGATCGTCCCCGAGCACCTCGGCGAGCTCGCACCGGCGCGTGACGCCTTCGGGGAGCTGCACGACGCCTTCGTCGCCGACGCCGTGGTCGTGCGCGTGGCTCGCAAGGCCGTGGTGGGCGATCCGGTCGTCGTCGTCCACCTCGTCGACGCCGCGGTCGACGACCTGGTCGACACCGCCGTCGACGGCGACTCGGGCGGCCGCGGCGTCTCGGTGTTCCCGCGCGTGCTGGTGGCGCTGGGCACGTCGGCCGAGGCCGGGGTCATCGAGCTCACGGCACCGGCCTCCATGGTGGACGGCCGCCGCCCGGCGGGGGGCGAGGGCGACAGCGATCCCCGCGCCGCCCTCGTGGTGCCCGTCACCGAGCTCCACGTGGCCGACGACGCCCGCCTGCGCTACGCCAACCTCCAGGTCCTGGCGCGCGGCACCACGTGCATGGCCGTGCAGGCCAGCCGCGTGGGACGCGACGCCACGTTGCGGTCGTTCACGGCGGGGCTCGGCGGGCGCTACTCGCGGGTGCGCACCGACTCGGACCTCGTGGGCCAGGCCGGCCGCACCGCCCTGCTGGCCGCGTACCTCGGCACCGGGGACCAGGTCCATGACTTCCGGACCCTCCAGGACCACCACGCGCCGCGCACCGAGAGCGAGCTTCTGTTCAAGGGGGCCGTCGCCGACACGGCGCGCTCGGTCTACAGCGGCCTGATCCGGATCCGCCGGGGGGCACGCGGGGCCAACGCGTTCCAGACCAATCACAACCTCGTGCTCTCCGAAGGGGCGCACGCCGACTCGGTGCCGAACCTCGACATCGACGAGAACGACGTCCGGTGCAGTCATGCCTCCACCGTCGGCCCCATCGACGAGGACCAGCGCTACTACCTCGAGACGCGGGGCATCGAGCCGGTCGTCGCGGAGCGGCTCGTCATCCTGGGCTTCTTCTCGGATCTGGCCGGGCGCGCCCCGTTCCCGGGCGTCGGGCGGTGGGTGGAGGACGCCGTGGGGGCCCGTCTGACCGGGCGCCTGCCCGCCGAGCGCGGGGCGGGGGAGCACGGCGCCGCCGCGGGCCACGGCGGGAGCGGCGCCACGAGCGGCGCCACGAGCGGGCCGGACGGCGACGATGGGTGACGTCGTGCGCCTGTGCGGGCGCGACGAGCTCCCGGCCGGGAGCGCCCGCCGGTTCGACGCGGGCACCCACCGGATCGCGCTCGTGCGCATCGAGGACGACTACTACGCCATCGGTGACACCTGCAGCCACGAGGACTACTCCCTCGCCGAGGGGGAGATCCTCGCCGGCGCGTGCGAGATCGAATGCTGGAAGCACGGCTCGATGTTCGACCTGCGCACCGGCGAGCCCCGGTCGCTGCCGGCGACCAAGCCCGTCCCGGTCTACACGGTGCGGGTCGAGGGTGACGACGTGCTCGTGGAGCTCCCGTGACGATCCCGGCTGCCGGCCGGGGCGGATCGCACCAGCTGGTGGTGCGCGGGCTGCGCGCCGGCGTCGCCGGGCTCGACGTGCTCACCGGGGTCGACCTCACGGTGCGCGGCGGCGAGGTGCACGCCGTCATGGGCCCGAACGGCTCCGGGAAGAGCACGCTGGCGCACGTCCTCATGGGCAAGCCCGGCTACCAGGTCCTCGGCGGCGACGTCACCCTCGACGGTCAGGACCTCCTCGCCCTGCCGCCGTGGCGCCGGGCCCGTCTGGGGCTGTTCCTGGCGCCCCAGGACCCCACCGAGGTGCCCGGCGTCGGCCTGCACCAGGTTCTCACCGAGGCCCTGCGCGGCCGGGGTCCGGGCCCCGACGACGACGGCCGGGCCCTGGTGGCGTCGGCGTCGGCCGAGGCGGCGCGCGTCGGGCTGGAGGCGCGCCTGCTCGACCGGCCCCTCAACGTCGACCTGTCAGGGGGAGAGCGCAAGCGCAGCGAGACGTTGCAGCTGGCGCTCCTGCGGCCGACGATCGCCGTCCTCGACGAGCTCGACTCGGGCATCGACGTCGACGGGCTTCGCGACGTGGCACGGCGCGTGCGCGAGGGCGTCGATGAATGGGGCCTCGGGGTGCTCGCCATCACCCACTACCGCCGGTTGTTGTCGGTGCTGCGCCCCGACGTCGTGCACGTGTTCGTGCAGGGCCGCATCGTGGCGAGCGGCGGCCCGGAGCTCGCCGACGAGCTCGAGCGCTCCGGCTACGGCGCGTTCGAGGCGTTGGCCAGGGAACAAGGCCAAGGCCCGGGCGGCGCCGGCGGCCCGTGACGGTGATTCGTTCCGCCTGACGGCGCAGGGGTACCCTGGCCGCCCGCCCAGGGGATCCGACGCAGGAGGCCGCCGTGCGCTTCTTCAGCTTCCACCTCATGCCGTACTCGGGCCTTCCTGCCGACTACGACGGGCCGGCGTGGATCACCTGCCCGAACGAGCTGTTCGACCCGGTGCTGGGCGGTGAGCTGTACAACCGCTACATCGACGACCTCGTCTACGCCGAGGAGCTCGGCTTCGACGGCGTCTGCGTCAACGAGCACCACCAGAACGCCTACGGCATCATGCCGTCGCCGAACCTGATCGCCTCGGTCCTCGCCCGCGAGACCTCGCGGGTGAAGATCGCGGTGGTGGGGAACGCGCTCCCGCTCTACGACCCGCCGACGCGGGTGGCGGAGGAGTTCGCCATGATCGACTGCATCAGCGGTGGCCGCCTCATCGCCGGGATGGTGGTCGGCGGTGGCCCGGAGTACTACTCGTTCTCCTTGAACCCCGCGCACGCCCGGGAGCGCTTCGCCGAGGCCCACGACCTGATCATCAAGGCGTGGACCGAGCCCGGCCCGTTCGAGTTCATCGGCAAGCACTACAAGCTCCGCTACGTGAACACCTGGCCCCGGCCCGTCCAACAGCCGCATCCCGAGATCTGGATCCCGGGGGTGGGCTCGCTCGAGACGCTGGAATTCGTGGCCCGGCACCACTACGCCTACATGGGGATCCCGTACTTCCACATCGACGTCTTCGAGCGCATGTTCTCCATGATGCGGGACGCCTGCTCCCGGGAGGGCTACGAGGCCGACCCCCTCCAGCTCGGGTGGCTGGTGCCCGTCTTCGTGGCCGAGACCGACGTCGAGGCGCGTCGGCGCTACGAGGAGCACTTCTGGTATTTCGTCCGCCGACTGCTCCCGGGCATCAACATCTCCCCCCCGGGCTACACGTCGGTGCGATCGGTGGAGAACATCATGAAGAGTGCCGGCACGTTCGCCCTGAACCTCGACACCTGGGACCAGGTGGTGGAGGGCCAGTACGCCATCGTGGGCTCCCCGGACACCGTCGCCGAGCTGCTGGCCGCCAACGTCGAGCGCCTGGGCGTGGGGAACCTGCTCGGCCTGTTCCAGCTGGGGACGCTGCCCGCCGCCGACACCAGGCGGAATCTCGAGCTCTTCGCCACCGAGGTCATGCCGAGGCTGCGGGCGCGGTTCCCGGGCGCGGCGCCGGCCATGGGGCCGGCCACGGCCACGGCCACGGGGCCGGCGGCGAACGGGGCGGCGACACCGTGAGCGCGGTGACCCCCGGGTCGCTCGACACCGCGGTCGGCCGCATCGAGGTCCACCGCGGCGGCACGGGTGGCCCGGCGCCGCTCGTCTATCTCCATTCGGCGCAGGGCGAGGTGCCGGGCATGCCGCTCCTCGAGCAGTTGGCCGCCACCCGCGCCGTCGTGGCGCCGCTGTTCCCGGGCTTCGGCGCCTCCGAGGGCCTCGAGCACATCGACGACATCGAGGACGCCGCCTTCCACCTGCTCGATGTCCTCGACCGCCTCGACGTGACCACGTGCGACGTCGTGGGCATGTCGCTCGGGGGCTGGATGGCTGCCGAGCTCGCCGTGCGATGGCCCGACCGGGTGCGCCGCATGGTGCTCGTGAACCCCGTGGGCCTGTACGTGCAGGGCGCGCCCATCACGGAGATCTTCGGCAGGCCGCTCGACGAGCTGGCCGACGAGCTCTTCGCCGATCCCGGCCATCCCGTGGCGGCGTTCATGCACGCCATGGCCGCGGCGGAGGCGGACCTGTCGCAGGTGCCCTTCGAGCTCGTCCGCCCCATGCTCCAGGCCATGGCGGCCACGGCGAAGATCGGCTGGAACCCGTACCTCCACGACCCCAAGCTGCCCGGGCGCCTCCCGCGGATCGGCGCGCCCACGCTCGTGGTCCACGCGGTCCGGGACGGCATCGTGCCCCGGGCCCACGCCGAGGCGTACGCGTCGGCGATCCCCGACGCCCGGCTCACCGACCTCGACGGCGCGGCGCACCTGGCGGCGGTCGAGCGTCCCGACGAGGTCGCCGCGCTCGTGGTCGAGCACCTCGGGCACTGATTCCCTATACCTCGGGCACCGAGACCCCCGCTTCACAGGTCGGGCGCGCGCCGGATGCCCGACCTGGCGGCCCCCGGGCACGCTGGTACCGTTGCCCCGCAATGGCCCGCCGTCCTCCCCGCAGCACCGTCGCGGGCCGTCGCCCCCGCGACGTCCGCCCCCGCCCCGCCTCGCCTGCCCCCGCGACGCCCGGCACCGCCCGGCCCCGCCCTGCCCGCCACCGCGCCGCCCGGGTGGTGACGTGACCGGTCCCCAGACACCCGGCGGGGGCTCCCGGTCCCGGCCTGACGCCTCCCCGCCCACACCGGCCGCCCCCGCGCCCTCCCGGCGCCGCCACCGTCGGCGCACCCGCGGCGAGCGCGCCATCCGGTGGGCGGTCGTCATCGTGGCGGTCGTGCTCCTCGTGGCGGGCTCGGTCTACGGGTACCTGTGGTACCGGCTGGGACAGATCAAGTCGTTGAAGTGCCCGTCGTGCGCGTCGGAGGCACCGGGCGCCCCGTACAACGTGCTGATCGTGGGGTCCGACTCGCGCGCCGGCGACACCGGGAGTGCCGCGCAGGCCTTCGGCAGCGCCTCGCAGGTCGGCGGGCAGCGCAGCGACACCATCAAGATCCTCCATGTGGACCCGTCGGCGGGGACGGCCCGCCTCCTGTCGATCCCGCGCGACACCTACGTGCGGCTCTCGGGCATGCCGTCGGGCACCGGGCTGGCGACGCATAACAAGATCAACACCGCCTTCAACAGCGGGCCGACCCCGCTCATCGACACCATCGAGAACACCTTCGGCATCACCATCAACCACTTCGTCATCGTGAACTTCAACGGCGTCATCAACCTCGTCAACTCGGTCGGGGACATCAGCCTGAACTTCCGCTACCCCGTGCGCGACAACGACAACGGGAACAACAACTCAGGACTCAACATCCAGCAATCCGGCTGCCAGAAGCTGAACGGCAACATGGCCCTCGCCCTGGCCCGGTCCCGCTACTACCAGTACGAGGTCCGCCCGGGCGTCTGGTACTACGACGGGAGCGGTGACCTGGGGCGCATCCAGCGGCAGAACACGGTGATCGAGGCCGTCATCAACAAGGCGAAGTCGAGCTACAACCCGCTCACGCTCAACGCCTTCCTCGGTTCACTCGTCCACGACATCACCAAGGACGACCAGATGTCGACGGGCATGATCGTGTCCCTGGCGCAGCGCTACCACGCCTTCTCGGGGTCGTCGCTCAAGACCTTCACGCTGCCCACGCTGGGCGCCTACTCGGGCGTGGCGGGGTCTGTGGAGGTCGTCCAGGAGCCGGCCGCCACCCAGGTGATCAGCCAGTTCCTCGGGGCCGACCCGAACGCGATCGTCACGCCCCCGCTCACCGGCTACGGGGCGTCGGTCACGGTGCCGCCGACGACCACGACCACGACCACGCGGCCGTCGCACCCCGGCGGCGGGAGCGTCGCGACGACGACCACGACCACCCTGCTGCCCGGGTCGGGGCCGTTCAACCCGACCCCCTGCTGAGCGACATTCGGGCGCCGGGGGCCCGCCGCGCGGGCGGAGGGCGCCGGGCGCTCACCGGGCCGGCGCGGCGTCCTTGTCGAGCTCGTCGAGGCCCTGCGCGAGGGTGTTCCACGACAGGGTCGCGCACTTGATGCGGACCGGGAACTTCACGACACCCTGCAGCGCGGCCAGCTCCCCGAGCGACTCCGGGTCCGTGGCGGCGGCGTCGGGCCCCTCGCCGTCCGACCCGTTGCCGCTCGCGGGGCCATCGGGCCCCTCGGGCCCCTCGGGGCCGTCGCCGTCACCGAGGCGGGCCTCGTGGACCGACATCATGGCCTTGAAGGTGCGGATCAGGCCGCGCACCTCGGGGACCGACTTCCCCTTCACCGCTGCCGACATGAGCGACGCCGAGGACTGGCTGATCGAGCAGCCCTGCCCGGCGAAGCGGATGTCGCGGACGGTGCCGTCCTCGACCTGCACGTAGACGACCACCTCGTCCCCGCACAGGGGGTTGAACCCCTCGACCCGGTGGGCGGGGGGCACGGCCAGCTCGCCGCGATTGCGCGGGCTGCGGTAGTGGTCGAGGATGATCTCGCGATAGAGGTCTTCGAGACCGGTCATGTGCTCCTCGTCGTCAGTGGCGGCATCAGGTCAGTGGCGGCATCAGGTCAGGGAAGGCGTCCCGACGGAACGGCGTCTCGGGGGCATGTGCATCGGGCGACCGCGCACCCCCTACCCGAAGAGGCTACCGGCCTCGGCCAGCGCGTCGGCCAGGGCGTCGACGTCGGACTCGTCGTTGTAGAGGTAGAGCGAGGCGCGGGCCGTGGCCGTGACACCCAGCCGCCGCATCAGGGGCTTGGCGCAGTGGTGGCCGGCGCGGACGCACACCCCGGCCTGGTCGAGGACCTGGGCCAGGTCGTGCGGGTGGACGTCGCGGTACGCCAGCGACAGCACGCCGCCGCGCTCGGCCGTGCCGGAAGGGCCGAAGACCCGGATGTCGTCGCCGAACCGCTCCGCCAGCGTGCCCAGCGCGTAGGCGGTGAGCTCGACCTCGTGGGCACGGATGGCGGCGAGCCCCACCCGCTCGAGGTAGGAGACCGCCGCCCCGAACCCGACGGCCTCGGCGATCGGGGGCGTCCCCGCCTCGAACTTCCAGGGAAGCACGTTGGCGGTGAAGCCGTCGTGGCGGACGTCGCGGATCATGCCGCCGCCGCCCAGGAACGGCGGCATCTCCTCGAGCAGCTCGCGCCGGCCCCACAGCACGCCGATCCCGGTGGGCCCGAGCATCTTGTGGGCGCTGAAGGCCAGGAAGTCGCAGCCGAGCTGCCCGACGTCGGTGGGGAGGTGGGGGACGGACTGGGCCCCGTCGGCCAGCACGAGCGCCCCGGCCCGGTGGGCCGCCTCGGCGATGCGGCTGAACGGGGTGATCGTCCCGAGCACGTTGGACATGGTGGTGCACGCCACCAGCTTCACGCCGTCGACCAGGTGGTCGAGGTCGGAGAGGTCGAGGCGGTACTCGTCGTCCACGGCGATCCACCGCAGCACGATGCCGTGCTCCTCGGCCAGCATCAGCCAGGGGACGATGTTGGCGTGGTGCTCCATGTCGGTGAGCAGGACGACGTCGCCGCGCCGGAGGTTCGCCCGGGCCCAGGTGGCGGCCACCAGGTTGATCGCCTCGGTGGCGTTCTTCGTGAAGACGACCTCGTGTGCCGGGTCGGGTGCCCCGATGAACCGACCGACGGCGACGCGCGCCGCCTCGTAGAGCCGGTCCGCCTCCTCCGCCATGGCGTACACGCCGCGGTGCACGTTGGCGTGGGTCGTCTGGTAATAGGCGTCCATGGCGTCGAGCACGGACTGCGGGCGCTGCGCGGAGGACGCCGAGTCCAGGTACACGACGCGCCGGCCGTGCACCGTGCGGCTCAGCACGGGGAAGTCCGCCTTGAGCGCCGAGAAGTCGACGCGCGACGCGCACGCGCCCTGCACGCGGTCGGCCTCGTCGACCCGGAAGTCGGTCACGGTTGCCTTCGCCACGGCTCGTACCCCTCCGCCTCGAGACGGTCCGCCAGTGCGGGGCCACCGCTGTCCACGATCGTCCCGTCGACGAGCACGTGCACCACGTCGGGCCGAAGGAGCTCGAGGATCCGGGTGTAGTGGGTGACGACGAGCACGCCGAGCGCCGGCCGCTCGTCGCGCACCGCCCGCACGCCGTCGGCGACGATGCGCAAGGCGTCGATGTCGAGGCCCGAGTCGGTCTCGTCCAGAATGGCGAGCTCGGGATCGAGCATGGCCATCTGCAGGATCTCGTTGCGCTTCTTCTCGCCGCCCGAGTAACCCTCGTTGAGGTGGCGCTCCCCGAACGAGGGGTCCATGCCCAGCCGCTTCATCCAGTCGAGCATCGACAGCCGGACCTCGAGCACGGAGCGGTCCTCCCCGATCCGTGCCGACACGGCCTGGCGGAGGAACTGGATGATGGGCACCCCGGGGATCTCCTCGGGGTACTGGAAGGCGAGGAACATGCCGGCCTTGGCGCGCACGTCGGTGGCCCACGACGTCACGTCCTCGCCGCGGAAGCGGATGGCACCCGCGGTGACCAGGTAGGAGGGGTTGCCGAGCAGGGTGCTGGCGAGGGTGGACTTCCCCGACCCGTTCGGGCCCATCAGGGCGTGCAGCTCCCCCTCGCCCACGGCCAGGTCGACGCCGCGCAGGATCTCGGTCCCGTCGACGGCCACATGGAGGCCCTCGATCTCGAGCAGCGGGGTCACGCCCGGGAGTCTACCGTCGCGACGGGATTTGCACTACGGCCGTAGTGGCAATCGGGGAACGGGCC
>Ga0307372_10013574_pt1 | contig 10524 bp, 7 predicted proteins | sample OX1MG_FD_202533 | JGI IMG/M metagenome (GOLD analysis project Ga0307372, IMG submission 202533) | Soil microbial communities from Risofladan, Vaasa, Finland - OX-1 | ecosystem: Environmental > Terrestrial > Soil > Coastal area > Acid sulfate soil | place: Finland: Risofladan, Vaasa | collected... | reverse complement strand
GCCACGACCCCGAGCGGATGCCACTGCTCGTACATCCGGTGATCGGGCCGCTCCGACTGCATCGTCAGGCCGTAGAGCTGCCGCGACAGCCCGGTGGCGAAGTCGCAGATGTCGATCATCTCCTGCACTTCGCCCTCGCCCTCCGCCAGGATCTTGCCCATCTCCAGCGTGACCAGCGCCCCGAGCGGCTGCTTGAGCTCGCGCAGCCGGTCGCCCAGCCGCCGGACCAGGTCGCCGCGCTTCGGCGCCGGCACGGTGCGCCAGTGCAGGAACGCCCGGCGCGCCCGGTCGATGATCCGGTCGTATTCTTCCTCGGTGACCTGCCGGACGCGCGCAATGGGCGATCCGTCGATCGGCGTGATGACGCCCATCTCCGGACCGCTGCCGATCCAGTCGCCGCAGAACCCGCCGGCGTTCGTCGCCGACAGACCGAGCGCGTCGAGCACGTTCACGGCGTCCATGACCCTGTTCATGATGCCATCCTCTGTCGTTCGCCTGACGGGGCGGCGGCCGGCGAACGTGTGCGGGAATGATGAGAGCCGCCGATCCCCTCTAGCGTATCGCAGTCCCCGGACCCGGGGGGAGGGGCCTCGGTCATGCCGCCGGGAGGTGGGGCCGTCTCGGGATGAACCGCGGGACGCGCCGGCAATAGTCGTCGTACGCCGCGCCGAACCGCTGGCGCAGCTCCCGCTCCTCGAGCAGGACGACGGCGTACAGGCCGGGCACGAGCAGCGCCGTGAGGACATAGAGACCGAGGTAGTTGGCGACGAGCGCGTAGGCGAGCGTCCCGAGGAAGACCTCGACGTACCGCGGATTGCGGATCTGCGCGTAGATGCCGGTCTGAAGCAGCTCGCCGGACGACTGACGCGACAGCTCCGGGACCCCCACCAGCACGCGCGTCGTCAGCAGCCCCTTCCGGCGCCGCCTGACCACGATCGTCGCCGCCAGACAGGCGGCCCCGAGCGCGATGAGCAGAGGGTTGGCGCCCAAGTCGGGACCGAGCAGCCGATCCCTGAAGCCGGCCAGCAGGGCGACGACCAGGAGATATGGCGCAGCCAGGATCCCGTATGTGGCGATCGGCCCCACCCGACGCCAGACCGGTGCGAGCGGGTGGATGGCGTACCACAGCAGAACGGCCGGCGGCAGGGCGACCATGACGGCGACGCCGACGACGTAGCGGCCGAGATCCACGTAGTGGCCCACGGCGTCCTCTCTTCCTATTCCTGCCGGAGCGCCGTGATCGGGTTGATGCGGGTCGCGCGCCCGGCCGGCAGCAGGCAGGCGGCCAGGGCGACGGCGCCGAGGACCGCGGTCGTGCCGGCGAACACGCGCGGATCGGTCGGCTGCACGCGATAGAGCTGGCTTTGCAGACCGCGGCTGAGAGCGAACGCGCCGGCCAGGCCGAGGACCAGGCCGGCGCCCACGACGACCAGCCCTTCGCGCAGAATCAGGTCGAAGATCCGGCGACGTGTGCTGCCGAGCGCGATGCGGATGCCGATCTCCCTGGTCCGCTGGGTCACCAGATACGCCAGCACACCGTAGATGCCGATCGCCGCCAGCAGCAACGCCATCGCCCCGAACCCGACCGACAGCATCAACGGCGATCGACGGCTCAGCAGCGCATGGTCGGTGAGCTGCCGCATCGTCTGGACGTCGTAGACCGGCAGCTCGGGATCGACCGACGCCACCGTCCGCCGGACGGCCGGCGCGAGCGCGACGGGATCGCGCGACGTCCGGACCGCGAAGGTGATGGCGCGCTGGGGCTGCTGGGCGAACGGAAAGTAGTAGGTGCCGACGTCCGGCTGGTTGTCGGCAATGCCGCGCATCGCGACGTGGTGGACGACGCCGACGACCGTGAAGAACTTCGTCTTGGGGGTGACGGCCGTCAGGTTCTGCGGGTCCGTTGGCATGAACATCCGATGCCCGAGCGGATCCCGATCAGGCCAGAAGTGGCGCGCCAGGCGTTCGTCGACGATGATGACTCGCGGCGCGTCCGGCGTGTCGTGGGCATCGAAGAACCGGCCCCTGACGAGCGGAATGCGCATCGCCTGGAAATAGCCGGGCGTGACGACCGCGGCGTTCGGCGAAATCACCGACTCGCCCGGCTTCATCCGGTAGCCCTCGGCCATGATGACTTCGTCGTCGTGATTGCCGCCGAGCGGAATCGCGTCGGTGGCGCCGGCGGAGGCGACGCCCGGCAGCGCGCGGATCCGGTCCAGCGCCTGCCGGGCGAACAGCCGCCGCGCGGCGTCGTCCGTGTAGCGCGCGTCGGGCAGCCGGACCGACGCGATGAGGACACCGTGTGGATCGAAGCCCGGATTGACGGCGGCCGCCTGGCGGAAGCTGGCGAGCAGGAGGCCGGCGCCGACGAGCAGGACGAAGGCGACGGCGACCTGCGTGACCACCAGCAGCCGGCGCAGCACGCGGGCGCTCCGTCCGGCCGTGCCCGTCCGCGCGTCCTCGTGAAAGACGTTGCTCAGCTCCGCGCGCAGGACCGACGAGACCGGAATGGTCGCCACGAGGAGGCCGACCAGACCCGCGAGGCCGAGGCTGAAGGCGGCCGTCGCGGCATCCAGGTGGATCGCCCCGGCGCGCGGCAGGTCGCCGAGATCGAGCGCGCCGAAGAGCCGCAGCGCGGCATAGCCGCCGAGCAGGCCGAGGCCGCCGCCGGCAAGCGCCACCACGAGGCTCTCCGTGACGAGCTGCCGCGCCAGCCGCAACCGACCGGCGCCGAGCGCCGCGCGCGTCGCCAGCTCGCGCAGGCGGGCGCGCGAGCGAACCAGCGTCAGGTTGGCGATGTTGACGGCTCCGATGAGCAGCACGAAGAGCGCGCCGCCCCAGAGCAGGTAGAGGATCGCCTTCACGTTCCGGACGAGGTCGGCCTGCAGGGGCACGACGAAGCTGTGATATCCGGCGTCCTCGAGGATCTTTCGGTACTGTGGCAGGCGATCCGGCAGGTTCGCGTTCAAGGCGTCGAGCTGCGCCTGTGCCTGCTGAATCGTAACGCCGGGCTTCAGTCGACCCACCTCGTTCCAGTTCTCGCTCAGGCGGTTGTCTTCGGACTTCTCTTCCGGCGTGAAAGCGGCCGGCGTCCAGACCCGGATGGCGGGGTTGATGAACCAGAAGCCGCGCCGCATGACCCCCACGATTGTGTAGGGGACGTCAGCGATGCGGATGTCGCGCCCGAGGACGTCCGGACGGCCGCCGAACATCTGCTGCCAGGTGGCGTAGCTGATGATCGCCTCGTGCTCGTGGCCGACCTCGGCATCCTCTTCCGTGAAGAGACGGCCGATCGCTGGAGCCGCCTCGAGGAGTCGGAACAGTGACGGCGTGGCCTGCAGGATGTCCACCTGCTCGGGCCGCCCTCCCGCCTCGATGCTGAAGTCGCGGTGGCGGTAAATGGCCAAGGCGTCGAGGGCCGGCATGCCGTGCAACCGGTCAACGTAGTCCGGCACGCTGGTGCTGGCCAGCGGAAAACCGACGTTCGGAAAGGCGTTATGGATCGCGACCAGCCGGCCGGCGCTGCGGAAGGGAAGCGGACGCAGCAGCACGGTGTCGACAACCGTGAAGAGCGCCGCGTTCGCGCCGAGGCAGACGGCGAGCGTCAGGACGGCCGCGGCCGTGAAGCCCTTGTCCTTCCAGAGCAGGCGAAGGCCGAACCGGAGATCCTGCAGCAGGGTGTCCACTGTTCCTGGCTTTCGACGAGATCGACGGTCTTCGGTCGTCAGTCTGCGGTCTTCGGTGAGACCTGTCGACGTTCTTCGCTCGGCGTCACAGGCGTCAGGAGCTCACTCCTGCCGGAGCGCCGTGACGGGATTGACGCGCGTGGCGCGTCCGGCCGGCAGCAGGCAGGCGGCGAGTGCGACCGCGCCCAGCGCGACGATGGTGCCGATCAGGACGCGCGGATCGGTCGGCTGCACGCCGTACAGCTGGCTGTGCAGGCCCCGGCCGACCGCCCAGGTGCCGAGCAGGCCGACGAGGAAGCCGATGCCGAGCACCGCGAGCCCCTCGCGGAGGATCAGCTCGAAGATTCCGCGCGTGCTGCTGCCGAGGGCGATGCGGATGCCGATCTCCTTCGTCCGCTGCGTCACGAGATAGGCCAGCACGCCGTAGATGCCGATGGCCGCCAGCAGCAGCGCCACCACCCCGAAGCCGATCGCGAGCACCAGCGGCGATCGTCTCGTGACCAGCGCCTTGTCGGTCCGCTGCGTCATGGTCTCGATGTCGTAGACCGGCAGCTGCGGATCGAGAGATGCGATCTTCGCCCGCACGGCGCCGATCAGGCCGTTCGGATCGCCGGCCGTGCGGATGGTGAACGTGACCAGGTGCACGGGCGACTGGTCGATCGGGAAGTAATACGCGCCGACGGTCGGATCGGTTTCGCCGGCGCCGCGAACGGCGACGTCGTGCACGACGCCGACGACCGTGAAGAACTTCGTCTTCGGGGTGATGGCCGTCAGATTCTGCGGGTCGGTCGGTTTGTACAGCCGGTGGCCGACCGGATCGGTGTGCGGCCAGAAGTGCCGCGCCAGCCGCTGATCGATGATGACCACGTGCAGCGCGTCCTTCGTGTCGTGGGCGTCGAAGAACCGGCCCTTCATGAGCGGGATGCGCATCGCCTGGAAGTACCCGGGCGTGACCTCGCTGTAGTAGGGCGAGACGATCGATTCGCCCGGCCGCATCTGGTAGCCTTCCGCGAGAATGGCGCTGCTGCTGTAGTCGCCGCCCAGCGGAACCTGGCTCGTCGCGCCGGCGGCGGTGACGCCCGGCAGGACACGGATGGCGGCGAGAGAGCGGTCGGTGAACTGCGCGCGCGCGTCGCCGGTCGGGTAGCGCGCGTCCGGCAGGCGGATCGAGGCGGTCAGCACGTGCCGCGCGTCGAAGCCGGGGTTGACGTCCAGCACCTGGCGGAAGCTGGCCAGCAGCAGGCCGGCGCCGAAGAGCAGGATGAAGGCCAGGGCGATCTGGGTGACCACGAGCGCCCGGCGGAGGGCGCGGGCGCCCCGGCCGGCCGAGCCGGTCCGGACGTCCTCGTGGAACACCGCGTTGAGATCGGCGCGCACGATCGACGCGACCGGAATCAGCGCGATGAGCAGGCCGACCACGGCCGTCAGACCGAGGACGAACGCGACCGTGGCGCCGTCCAGGTGAATCCCGGCGCCGCGCGGCAGCTCCTGGAGATTCAGCGTGCTGAAGAGACGCAGGCTGGCCTCGCCGACCAGGAGGCCCAGCGCGGCGCCGCCGGCCGCCAGCACGAGGCTCTCGGTGACGAGCTGGCGCGCCAGGCGCAGCCGTCCGGCGCCGAGGGCCGCACGCGTCGCCAGCTCGCGCAGCCGCACCCGCGACCGGACGAGCGCCAGGTTGGCCACGTTGACGGCGCCGATGAGCAGCACGAACAGCGCGCCGCCCCACAGCAGGTACAGCATCGCCTTCACGTTCCGGACGAGATCGGCCTGGAATGGCACCGCGGTCACGTGGAATCCCGTGTTCTTCAGCAGTTGCTGGAATTCCTTGAACCGGTCGAAGTTGGCGGCGTCGATGGCGTCGAGCTGGGCCTGGGCCTGCGCGAGCGTCGCCCCCGGCTTCAGCCGGCCGATGAACTCGAAGCTCTCGTTGAATCGCGACTCGAGCGACTTGTCCTTGGGCGTGAACGCCGTCGGAATCCAGGCGCGGATGTCGGGTTTGATGAACGAGAAGCCCTTCGGCATGACGCCGATGACGGTGTACGGCACGTCGTTGACGCGCAGGTCCTGGCCGAGGGCATCCGTGCGCCCGCCGTACATCGCCTGCCAGGTCGCGTAGCTCAGGACGATCTCGTGCTCGCGCCCCACCTCGCCGTCCTCGGGGGTGAACGCGCGGCCGATGAATGGCGCCACCTCGAGCAGCGGAAAGAACGACGGCGTCACCTGCGTGACCGTCACCTGCTCCGGCCGGCCGCCGCCGACGTCGAGGCTCATACTGTGGTCGTCGTAGAGCGCCGATTGCGAGAACGCCGGGACGCCCCGCACCCGGTCCTCGTAGTCCGGCACGCTGGAGCTGGCCCGCGGAATGCCGGCGTTCGGAAAGCTGTCGTACACGTAGACGAGCTGTTCCGCATGCGGAAACGGCAGCGGCCGCAGCAGCACGGTGTTGACGACGCTGAACAGCGCCGCGTTGGCGCCGAGGCAGACGCCGAGCGTCAGCACGGCCGCCAGCGTGAATCCCTTGTCCTTCCAGAGAAGCCGGAGTGCGAACCGGACATCCTGCAGCAGTGAATCCATCGGACGCGCGTCTCCACCGGAAAAGAACCGCTCTGGTTAGGCCATACGAGCCACGTCCGGGCGAAGTTCCCACCGTCGCGACGGGGGCAGTCCGATCACCGCCGGGGAGCGGCGGCCGGAACACCTCTTCCCGGGGCGGGCGACCCCTGCCGGCCGCACCCGTTCAAGCGCGGCCGCCGAACCGGCCTTTGCCGGTCGGGGGGGCGATCACCGGATGAAGTAGCCTGCGACGCGCCAGGCGCCGTCGGCCTCCTGCACGCACGTGACGGTCTCGAGAGCCGACGCCTTGTGCGCGAACGACGTCCGGTACTGCAGGACGACGTAGTGCCCGTCGGGCACGCCGGGCAGCGACGTCGTCGCGGTCGTCCTGAACGGCCTTCGCCTGGCGACCGGCCCGAGCGGCGCCCGGATCTGCTCCATCGCCCGCTGCCAGCCGTCCTGCGTGACCGCCCGCTTGAACAGTGCGGAAGCGATCCGCCAGGACTGGCCGTACCGGCCCTGGTCGACGAGCCGCAGCCAGGCGGCCGCGGCCCGCGGCGCCCCCTTCGGCACGGACGGCGCGGCGCGCACCGCGCCGCCGGACACCGCCACACCGATCGCCAGCCACAGGCACATGCGCGACATGGTGAGACTCCTGATCAGAGAGCCGCCGCCGACTCCGGCGCCGGCGGTTCAGCGAACAGCACTGTACGGGGGACGACCGGCGGGCGCCTTTCGATCGCGGCGAAGGTCCTCATTCCTCGTTCCTCATTCCTCATTCCTCATTCCCAGTCATTCATTCTTCATTACTCTTCCACTCGCGTCCCAGAGCGCGCGGCCCAGCTCCTCGTCCAGCGCGTCGGCGGACGGACGCCCGGGCCGATCCTGCCTGAAATACCGGCCGCTGCTCCCCTGCTCCAGCGGCATGGTGGCCAGGCGGACGAGGAATCCGCCGCTTCTGGCGGGCGACAGCATGAGCGGCTTGAAGAGCCGGATGATCCGGCTCGCGGCGTCCTGGTTCTGATTCCAGATGTGGGTGGCGACCATCCCCGGATGGAATGCCAGGACGGTCGCTCCCGGGACGGCGTCGCGGCGCGCCAGCTCGCGGGTGAACAGGATGTTCGCCAGCTTGGAATCGGCGTACGCGCGGAACCCGTTGTAATGGCCGTCGCCGCGCAGGATCCGGTCGAGCGGCGCGCGGCGGAGGTTCGCCCCGCGGTGCGCCTCGGACGACACGTTGATGATCCGCGCGCGGCCGGCGGTGAGCGCGGGCTGCAGCCGGGCGGTCAGCACGAACGGCGCCAGGTGATTGACGCCCATCGTCATCTCGGCGCCGTCCGGCGTGTGCTCCAGGCCGCTTCGGTAGACGCCGGCGTCGTTCACGAGCAGGTGGATCGCCGGGAAGCGGGCGAGCAGGCGATCGGCCAGCGCCCGCACCTGTGCGAGCGACGCGAGGTCGGCGAGCTCGAGCGAGACCGGGCCGGCCGCCGGCGCGCGCGCGATTGCGGCGCGCGCGGCCTCGCCGCGGCCGGCATCGCGGCAGCAGAGCACGACCGTCGCCCCCAGCCGGGCGAGGCCGCGCACCGCTTCCAGACCGATGCCGGAGCTGGCGCCGGTCACGACGGCCACCCGGCCGCTCATGGTTGGGATCGTCGGTTCGTCCATGGCGTTTCGACTCCTCGCCGGCTTCCCGTCGCGGGTCAGCCGACCACGTCGACGACAATCAGCGTCAGATCATCGTCGAACCCGTCGGTCCGGCCGGTCCATCTGGCCACCTCTTGCAGCAGCGCGTCGGCGAACGGTCCCGCCGCGAGTGCCGCGTGCCCGCCGACGAACTCGCGCAGGCGACCGACGCCGAAGAACTCGTCGCGGGCCGTCGCCGCCTCGACCACGCCGTCGGTGTAGAGGACGATGCGCGTTCCCGGCTCGACCGGCTGCGCGAGGTTCTCGTAGGTGGCGCCATCGAACAGGCCGAGCATCAGGCCGTTCTGGAGCAGTTCCTCCACGCGGCCGGTCGCCGGCCGGCGCACCAGCGGCGGCGGATGGCCGGCGCCGGCATACGTCAGCGTGCCGCGGCGCCCGTCGACCAGCAGGTAGGCGGCGGTCACGTAGTCACGCTCGAGCTTACCGCACAGCGTGTCGTTGAGGCCGGTGAGCGTGGCGGCCGGATCGCCGGCGCGCGAGATCTGCGAGGCGACGGCGATCTTCAGCATCGAGGCGATCAGGGCCGCGCCGACGCCGTGCCCGGACACGTCGGCGACGAAGATGCCGAGGCGATCGCGGTCGACCGGGACGAAGTCGTAGAAGTCGCCGGCGACCGCCTGCATCGGAAGGTAGCGCGCGGCGATCGCGAGGCCGTAGCCCTCCGGCACGCGGCGCGGGAGGATGGACGCCTGGATCCGGCGGGCGGTCTCCAGATCGTGCTCCAGCGTCAGCAGGCGCCGCTCGTTGTGTACGACCCGCCGGACCGCCACATACCCGAAGCAGCACACGAAGACGAGCAGGCCGGCCGGCTCGGGATTGAACAGCAGCCGGTGCCGGGTCAGGAACGAGATGTTGGGCGCCAGCATGTTGAGCACGAACGCGAGCAGGCCGTACTCCACGATCTGCACTTCGCGGCTCGCCCGGGTCACCGTCCGCAGCGCGTTGGCGAACAGCACGACCGCCGCCAGGATCACCAGGAACGGATGCAGTGGCAGGAGCGCGCCCGGCCGTCCGGCGGCCACGTCCGCCACGACCCCGGCGGCGGCGTAGGCCAGCTCGAGGTAAATGAGGCCGCGGATGGAACCCTTCCAGCCGGACCCGAAGATCTGCTCCGCGAACAGCGTCACCGGCACCAGGATGAAGTAGGTGGCGGTCACGCGGACGATCTCGAACCCGACCGGCGGCGAACCGGGATGATAGATCGCTTCGAGGGTGGCGGCCGTCAGGCGGATCCCGTACAGCAGGCAGAACGCGCCGAAGGCCGTGGTCGATCGCTCGATCGCCCGCTGGTGGAACGCGGTCATGCCGAGCGAGACGAGCCCCACCGCCAGCACGACGGCGGCCAGCATGAGCAGAACCGCGTCCGCCGGCGTCGGGGCGGCGACCGGGGGCATGAGCGGATCTTACCGCACGGACCGCGGCCGGGCCGCGGGCGGCGCGCACGCGGCGGCCGAGCTTCGGGGCGCAGGCCGACCGTCAGCACTGGCGTGGCGATGACGATCGCGACGAGCGCGATCACTGCCGTAGAGGCCGCGAATGTGTCCTTTGCCGGTTTCACCGGTCTAACCAGCAGATGCGGGGGTTCTCCCCGGTAAACGGCGCGCGGATCCGGCCGGTATGAGTGAGTGAGACCGGGGCCCTGGGCTTCGAGGGAGTCAGTCATGATACGGAACAGGATGCGTTATGCGGTCGTTCTGGCGGCTTCGCTGTCGTGGCCTGTCGCCGCGGCTGCCCGGACGCCCGGTCAGAGCGCGGCCGCGCCGGCGCCCACTCCGACGCGGACGACGATCGCTGGAGCCTGGCGGCTCAATCCCGACCTTAGTCAGAACCCCGATGGCGGGCGGCCGGACAGCGGGGGCGGGCGGGACGGCGGCCGCGGGGGCGGCGATCGCGGCGGCTTCGGCGGTGGCATGGGCGGCGGGTTCGGCGGCGGGATGGGCGGCGGGTACCGCGGCGGAATGGGCGGTGGCTACGGCGGTGGGTTCGGGGGCGGCGGCGTGGCAGGCGGTCGTCGCGTGGATCCGGACGCCATGCGCGCGCGGATGAAGCTGATGCGCGAGATCATGCAGCCGCCCAAGCGGTTCGTGCTGACGATGATGCATCAGGAACGGACCGTCGCCTTCACCTACACCGACGGTCAGGTGTACCGCTATCAGGCCGACGGGAAGAAGGAGAAACACCAGTTCGCCGATGGGACGGTGAACAGCAAGACGAAGTGGGACCACGAGAAGCTGGTGACCGAGTACGACCTGGGCGGCGGCTTCAAGGTCGTCCGGACCTACGAGCTCTCACGCCACGGCCTGCACCTCGACGTGACGACGAAGATGGAGGGGGGGCGGCGGAACCGCCAGGTCAAGACGGTCTACGACATCGACGAGGGGTAGGGGGGATATCCAACCAGCGGGGCCGCCGGGCAGCCTTTGACTCCGGCCGGGCCCGGCACTACGCTTGGAGCATCACCTGTTCGATCTCCGGGGAGCGCAGCATGGCCGGCGGCTGGTTCAACGAAGGCTCGGTTCACGACAACATCGACGCGCACATCGAGAAGGCGGTGCGCAAGGCGCGCAGCGGCCTGGCCGGC
>Ga0307372_10013571_pt1 | contig 10525 bp, 6 predicted proteins | sample OX1MG_FD_202533 | JGI IMG/M metagenome (GOLD analysis project Ga0307372, IMG submission 202533) | Soil microbial communities from Risofladan, Vaasa, Finland - OX-1 | ecosystem: Environmental > Terrestrial > Soil > Coastal area > Acid sulfate soil | place: Finland: Risofladan, Vaasa | collected... | reverse complement strand
CGAGGTGACAGTCGGCGACTGCGCCGAGCTGTTGGACCTCGTGGGCCAAATGCGCGGCGAGGCGGAGGCTCACGTCCACAGCCCGCTCTTCTATCAGCTCTTACGCTCCCACGGCGGATTGGGCGAGGACGCACCGGCGGCGCTCCGGGTGTTCTCAGGAAGCGGGCAGCTGACCCCGGAGCAGCTGATCGACCGCTACAAGATCCAGTGCGCTCCCATGCGCGACGTGCTGGTGGACTACCTACGCGAACGACAGCCGTCGGTGGACTTCTCCTCGCTGAAGAACATTGCCTACCTCCTCGGCAAACTCTTCTGGGCCGACCTCGAGACGCACCATCCCGGCATCGACTCGCTGAAGCTGCCCCGCGACATCGTGGCGGCATGGAAGCAGCGTGTGATGACCCGAACGACGACCACCGATACCCCCGACGGCGAGAGCGTGAGCACCACGACGGTCCGTTTGAACGGCCGCGCCGTGTTGAGCGCGGTGCGCGCCTTCTACCTCGACCTAGCCGAATGGGCCGACGACGACCCGGCCCGGTGGGGGCCCTGGGCCGTGCGCTGCCCGGTCAGTGCCAGCGACGTCTCCCACAAAAAGGAGCGATCACAGCGCAAGTCCCGCATGGACCATCGGACCCGCGAACGCCTTCCGGTGCTCCCCATCTTGACCACCTGGGTCGACACCGAACGCCACCAGGCTGCCGAGGTACTGGCCGCAGCCCAAAGCACGGCTGCCGGTGCGCTCTTCAGCGCCGCTGGAGTGCACTTGCGCCGGTCGGTGATGAAGACGACAACCACCGGTCGGATCTGGGCCGAAGACCCCGACGGCGGCCAACGCCGCGATCTCAGCTTCGAAGAGCATCGAGCGTTCTGGACCTGGGCCATGGTCGAAGTCCTGCGGCACACCGGCATCCGGATCGAGGAACTGACAGAACTCAGCCACCACAGCCTTATCCAATACCGGCTGCCGGCCACCGGAGAGCTGATACCACTCCTCCAGATCACCCCGTCGAAGACCGACCAAGAGAGGCTGCTCGTCATCTCCCCCGAACTCGCAGATGTGCTCAGCACCATCATCGGCCGGATCCGCGATAGCGAGCAGAACGTGCCGCTCGTCGTGTCCTACGACAAGAACGAACGGGTCTACAACGCGCCCATGCCCCTGTTGTTCCAATGCCGCCGACAACTGGAGAACCGGCCGGTGTCGGAGACAGTGCTGCGGGAATATCTCGACCATGCGCTGACCGCTATCGGTGTCATCGACCAAAGTGGCCGCTTGCTGCGCTACACCTTCCACGACTTCCGCCGGCTATTCATTACCGATGCCATCATGCACGGGATGCCACCGCACATTGCCCAACTGGTCGCCGGGCACCGTGACATCAACACCACGATGGGCTACAAGGCGGTCTACCCCGAAGAGGTCATCAACGGCCACCGGGCGTTCATCAGCCGTCGTCGGGCGTTGCGCCCATCTGAGGAGTACCGCACCCCGAGCGACGAGGAGTGGGACGAGTTCCTCGGCCACTTCGCACGCCGCAAGGTCGCCTTGGGAGACTGCGGACGCTCCTACGCCACCCCTTGCATTCACGAACACAGTTGCGTGCGCTGCCCTCTCCTCCGTCCCGATCCGGCCGAGCGCTCCCGCCTGGTCGAGATCCGCGACAACCTTGTGGTCCGCATCGCCGAAGCCGAGTCCCATGGCTGGTCCGGCGAGGCTGAAGGCCTGGGAATCAGCCTCGCCGGTGCCCGCGAGAAGCTCGCGCAGATGGACCAGATTGCCGACCGTCGTGCCACCGCGGTTCACCTCGGTGCCACCAACTTCTCACAGACAGCCAGTCGCACCGTCGCCGCAGCAGATCGACCTACGTAACGAACGGAACATGTGGCAGTGGTTGGTGACGACCCAGTGATGATCATTTTCTAGTTCGGAGAAGATGTGGCCGATGCCGAGTGGATCTGCCAGCTGGTCGAGCACGGGCTGGTACGGCCGAGCTTCGTCCCGCCCAAAGAGATCCGCGAGCTACGTGACCTGACTAGGTACCGCAAGGCGCAGATCGACGAGCGGGGCCGCGAGGCCCAACGCCTCGACAAGGTGCTCCAAGACGCCGGCGTGAAGCTCTCGAGCGTCGCCACCGACATCTTGGGCAAGTCCGGCCGCGACATGCTCGAAGCCCTCGTCGCCGGCACCCGCGACCCCGAGGTCCTCGCCGAGCTGGCCCGCGGGAGACTCCGGGCCAAGCTCCCTCGGCTCCGCCTCGCTCTCGAGGGGCGTTTCAGCACACACCACGCGCTGATCGTCGGCCAGATACTGGCCAAGCTCGACTTCTTGGACGAGGCCATCGGCACGCTCTCGGGCGAGATCGACCGGGTGATCGCCCCTTTCGGCGCTGAGGTCGAGCTCTTGGACACCATCCCGGGCGTCGACCGCCGCATCGCCGAGTGCCTCATCGCCGAGATCGGAACCGACATGGGCCGATTTGAGACCTCATCTCGCCTCGCCAGCTGGGCCGGGATGTGCCCGGGCAACCACGAGTCCGGTGGCAAGCGCAAGTCAGGTCGGACCCGCAAGGGATCCAAGTGGCTGGCCGCCAACCTGGCCCAGGCCGCCGAAGCAGCCGGACGCTCCAAGGACACCTACCTCGGTGCACAGTTCACCCGTCTGCGCGGCCGCATCGGCCACGCCAAAGCCAGGAAGGCCGTCGAGCACTCCATTTTGGTCGCCGCCTTCCACATCCTGGCTGGCGGCGTGCCCTACAACGACCTCGGCGCCGACTGGTTCCAACGGCGTCGCCCTGATGCTCACGCCCGGCGTCTAGCCCACCAGATCGAGGCACTCGGATACAGCGTCACCATCGAACCGGCTGAAGCGGCCTGAGCTGGTGTCAACTAATCATCGGGACTTCGTCCCGAACGGGGCTCTGCCCCGCACCCCAACCCCGCGCGTCCGCGTTACAAAGTTTTCGGGTCAGACACCACGTACTGAGTCGACTCAGTGAGCGGACGGACCACGCGGGACGTCGCGGAACGGCACGTCGCGGTCGACGCTGAGTTCTCTCGGCATTCCGAGAAGCCGCTCGCTCACCACATTACGTGACATCTCCAGCGTTCCTCCTGCGATCTGCCCCGTCTGACGGACGAGAAACGCGGTCCCTCGTGCCCCGGCTGCTTCGTTCTCCTCAGTCCATGCGGCCGCTGAGGATCCCGTCAGCTGCAGTGCGATGTTGGACTGACGGATGCCGAGCGTTCCTCCGATGATCTTGGTGAGTCCAGCGGCCTGGTTGCTGAGCTTCCCAGCGGCCATCGCCTTCCCTATTCTTGACGTGCCCTCGCTCGAAGCCAGGCTGAGAGCGTGGGCTTCGCCGATGAGCTCTCGGGTCGCCGCGTCGTCGAGCCGTCCGGCCCTTCGAGCCTCGCTGACATAAGCCGCGCCGACATCTCCTGCCCGGAAGCCACCACTTGCTTCGGCACCGGCAGGCGGGGTTGGCCGGGTGGTGAAGGACAACATGCCGAAACTCTTCTCGTAGAACATCCATCGGCTGCCGACCGTCCATCCCTGGTTGACGTCACCGATCCGGTCGGTGTCCGGGACGCGCACGTCGGTGAGGAACTCCTGGCAGAACTCGCGCGACCCGTTGAGCATCTCGATCCGGTGGACCTCGATGTTCGGCTGATGGAGGCGCAGCATGAACACGCTGAGGCCCCGATGCTTAGGTACGTCCCAGTTGGTGCGCGCCAGGCAGAGCCCCCAGTCCGCCCACCACGCGCCCGTCGTCCAGATCTTCGAGCCGTTGAGCACCCATTCGTCCCCATCGCGCATGGCGGTGGTCTGGGCGCCCGCGACATCGGATCCACCCGTCGGTTCGGACAGGAGCTGCATCCAGATTTCCTCTCCGCAAAGGATGGCCGGGAGGTGCTGGCGCTTTTGCTCCTCGGTTCCGTAGTCGAGAATCACAGTGGCGCACGGCTGCAGCGTCGGTACCTGGAGACGAAACGGCCATTCGTATGGCCAGATCTCCTCGTCGAAGGCTTGTTGGTGCGCAGGGGTCAGTCCCTGGCCACCGTACTCTTTCGGGAAACAGATTCCCGCGAACCCGGCATCAAAAAGCCGGCGTTGCAGATCTCTTTGGTGCGCGACTTCCGCGAGTTCTTCGTCGTCGCTGAGCTGGCCTTGGGTCATCGCCATGCCCCAGCCCGGGCGCTTGGCCCGGGGCACGTTGTCCTCCAGCCATGGGTGCAACCGCCTGCGGAAGTCCTCCACAGGCTCAACGCTTGCCTCAGGCATTTGCATCCTCCTTCGTCTCCAACAGGGTGGTGAGCCGCTGGCGGTGATCGGAGACCGTCCCGAACAGTAGTGAGTCGACGACCACCCGGCGAAGGTACAGGTGCATGTCATGGTCGAAGGTCACCCCGATGCCGCCGTGGATCTGTACGCAATCCTGCAGCACGTCCACGCCGTAGACGCCGAGGTAGGCCTTGCCGGCGCTCGTGTACTCGCCCGCTCGGTCGCCTCGGCCTTGCACATGGAGGGTGGCCGCATCTGCGATGCCGTGCCCGACCTCGATCCAGGCCTTCATGTCGGCACTACGGTGCTTGAGCTCCTGGTACGACGCCAGCGGTCGGCCGAAGGAGTACCGGTTGAACATCCACTCCATGGTGATCTCGAAGGCCTTTTCCATAGCGCCGACCATCTCGTGCATCTGGATCACATTGGCGAGCTGCAACTGCCATTCGATGTCATCAACACCGCTCGACGCGTCGCCCAGGAGTGACGTACGGGGGACCCGAACGTCCTCGAAATGGATCTCGGCGTACCGCCGCGTGAGGTCGAGGCCCTGAGCCGCGACGACGGTGACACCGGGCGTCCCGGCGGGAAGCAGGAGCTGCACGGGACGCCCGTCGCTCTGCGCCACCACGAGGAGATGATCGGCCTGTGCACCGGCCTCCACCGGACCCTTTCGACCGTTCAGCACGTAGCCGTCGTCGGTTACCGTCGCGGTCATCGCCACCTTCCCCAATCGGTCATTCGGTGGCGGCTCCGCCCAGCACCATGCGCCGACCGTCTCGCCGCTCAACAGCCCCGGCAACACGTCGGCCTTTTGCTCGGGTGAACCCCGATGTGACAGCGCGGCGGCCACTACGTTGGTGGGCAGCAGCGGCCCCGGGGCCGCGAAACGACCGAATTGGTGGGACACCAAGGCCAGATCGGTCAACCCGCCGCCGCTGATACTGCCGCCGCCGTCTTCCTCGGAAACCAGCAGCGACGTCCAACCCAGCTCCGCTCCCTGCCGCCAGTAGGCCGACGAGAAACCTGTCGGATCATGCCGTAGGGCCCTCAGATCCGTAGGGCTGGCCTCGTCATCGAGGAACTTGGTGGTCGTCTGCGCGAAGACCTCCTGATCGGCCGTCAGATCTAGTTCCATGTTCCCTGTCCTCGCTTCGGTTGCCGTCTGGTCACGACTCACAATGTGTTGCAGAGACGTCATGCTGCCACGACCAACCTGAGCCCTGACAAGAGTGAGTCTCATATCCCTGGTCCAGGCAACGGGCCGCCGCCCCTATCAATGCACTACGAGTAGGTGCATATCGGCGGGCCCCAAGCCTCGACGTATTCGACCCAGTGACACGAAACCACGCGGCTGTGTTCGTCACGCGCAGTGTACTGGCTAACTTGCTTTGCAGACAGCAAGCGATTACGGTTCGCAAAGGACTCGACCATGCGATAGAGGCGGGGGGCCTCATTTACGGGTGTCACCTTCATAGCGGCTTTGGAGCTCCGGGACTTTGACCAAACCCTGGCTCCGAACACGGGAATTGGTTGGGAGAGCGTGCTTCAATTCATTGTGGCAGGGCTCGTATTAGGCGGGATCTACGCGATTTCCGCCTCCGGGCTGGTGGTGACCTACCAGTCGGCGGGCATCCTGAACTTCAGCTTCGGAGCGATCGCGTACACCGTCGCACGCTTTTACTATTTCTTGAACAGCCAACACTCATGGCCGATTTTGTACGCGGCGCTGCTGGCCATTCTGGGGCTCGGACCGATCCTCGGTTTGGTGCTCTATTTCGGCCTGTTCCAGTTCATGCGTCTGTCGTCCACGCTCATCAAGGTCCTGGCCACCATCGGGATCTCGGTGGCGTTGCCGTCGATCGACACCGTCGTCTTTGGAAATCAGGAGATCCTGACCGCGCCCGGTCTGGCACCCCAGCCCGTGCGCGTGTTTCACGTCATCGGTGTTCCCGTCACATTGGATCAGGTCATCGTCTACGGCTGCGTGGTTGCGATCCTCTTGGCCGGTTTCCTCATCCTTCGCTACACCGACGTCGGACTGCAGATTCGCGCTCTCGTGGACTCTCCGGCTATGACGTCGCTGTCGGGGACCAACCCGGGAAGGATGTCGGCGACGGTCTGGGCCGTAAGCACCACGCTGGCAGGGCTTTCCGGAGTGCTCGTCGCCCCGATCATTGGTCTCGACGCCGGCAGCATCACGTTGGTCATGGTGGCGGCCTTTGCCGCGGTCATCGCCGCCAGGCTGCGGAGCCTGCCGGTTGCCGCGGCCGTCGGTCTGGGCATGGGCATCGTGAGCGCCCTGTTCCAGTATTGGTTGCCGCCCGCGAGCATCTATACCGCTGACCTGTTATCGGCGATTCCGTTCTTGGTCATCGGCATCTCTCTCGCCTACTTCATCGCCAGATCCGGGTCGATCGACGAACTCCAAGGCGTCGGTGGGGCGTTGGACCGAGCCATCACACCGCAGGGCGGCGGCGATCCGTCCCCGAGCGCCGGCAAGACTGGGTTCGGCACCCTAAGTTGGAAACCATCGGCGTTTGCGTTCGCCGGCCTGTTGGCGTTGCCGCTGTTCCTGCACAGCTTCTGGCTCGGGCTGATGGGCCAGGGAGTCGCCTACGCCGTCATCTTCTTGTCGTTCAGTTTGGTGACCGGCGAGGGCGGTATGATCTGGCTCTGCCAAGCGACTTTTGCCGGGGCAGGTGGGATGGCCGCGGGCCTTCTGACCGCCGATCACGGCATCCCCATCCTGCTCTCGGTGTTCATCGGCGGCCTGATTGCGGTGCCCTTCGGCCTCATCATAGGATGGCTCACCATCCGGATGGGCGATCTCTACGTGGCCCTGGTGACGCTGACCTTTGGGCTGCTGGTCGAAAACGTCGTGTTCAACCGGGCGATCTTCTTCAACAACGGTACCGGCACCCCGGTTTTTCTTCCCAAATTCGCTTCCGGCGACCGGGCCCTCGTATACCTAACGATCGCCGTCTTCGCGGTGGTCGCCATAATGATCGTGAACTTGCGCCGATCAACGACCGGAATGGGCATGACCGCGGTCCGCTTCAGCGCGATTGGATCCAAAACCCTGGGCATCAGCGTGGTTCGAATGAAGATACTGATGGCCGGGCTAGCTGCGTTCGTCGCCGGCATCGGGGGCGGGTTGCTGGCCATCACCCTCGGGGACGCCCTGACCAGCAACTATACGACGCTGGGTGGGGAAGTCTGGTTGGTGGTGTTGGTGACCAACGGCATCCGCTCAAATGCAGCTGCCATCGTCGCAGGCCTTTCCCAGACTCTGCTCGGCGGCGTGGCCCTCGTCTACCTGCCCAAGGTCTTCGGGAACTTCGTCGCCATCGGATTCGGGTTGGGTGCCATCGCCATTGTGAAGTTCCCTGACGGCGTGCTCACCTTCCAAGCTCGGCGGGTGCGCGCCATGATGGCCCAGATCAGCGTGTCCTCTCCATTGGTCTACAGCCGGCTCAGGATTGGCGGGGCCGTCGGTCTTGTCGCGGTCGTGGCGCTCATCATCTCAGTCCGCAATTTGTGGTGGCTGTGGTTGGCTATCGCAGTCTTCCTGGTGAATGTCGCGTTGGGTTACGTCACTCTTAGGAACAGGGAGCGGCCGATCCCTGAACTAGTGGCGGGTGGGGAGGCACCCCGGCCCGGGGTGCTCGAGCCGATCGATGTCCGGTGATCTGGCCTCAGGAGATGCCAGGTGTGGGGCAATGACCATCACCGAGCCGCCTGACGCCAACGGCACCGCACCGCCGCCCGTCCTGTCGGCGCACGGCGTGACCGTTCGATTCGGTGGTCTTACTGCCCTCTCCGCAGTGGACATCAGCATTCCCGCCGGCGCACTAGTCGGTCTCGTTGGTCCCAATGGAGCGGGAAAGACGACCCTTTTTGGTGTGATGTCGGGTCTTCTCCATCCCAACAAAGGTCATGTGAACCTGCTCGGGACGGACGTGACCAAGGCGAGCTGTGAGACTCGTGCTCGGTTGGGGCTGGCCCGGACCTTCCAACAGCCCGAGCTCTTCCTTGATCTGACGGTGCGGGAGCATTTGGTGCTCGCTTACCGGGTTCGTCACTACCGGAGCCGCCTGTGGAAGGACGTGTTCACCGCCGGCTGCCTTAAACGCCCCGATCCCGCCGAGACCGAGCGGGTCGACTCGTTGTTGGAGCTCCTTTCGCTCGACGAGGTGGCCCACCAGCCGGTGCGGGTATTGCCGTTGGGAACGAGCCGGCTGGTCGAAGTCGGTCGAGCACTGGCAACAGCACCGGCGGTCGTGCTGTTGGACGAACCGTCCGCCGGTCTCGACAGGCACGAAACGGAGCGTCTCTCCGGCGCGCTTCGGCGCACCGTCATGGAGGAAAAGGTGTCGCTCTTGCTGGTTGAGCACGACGTCGCCATGGTGCTCAGTCTTACGAGTGAGATCTACGTGCTCGACTTCGGCTCGGTCATTGCGCAGGGTCCACCAGCGGACATCCGCGAGAACCCCCAGGTCCGTGCGGCATATCTCGGCGATGAGGACATTGCCATAGCAGCGGAGTGAGCCCTCAGCGTGTTGGCGTCGGGCTTGTTGAAGTGGTCGCGCAGACGGCGGTTGAACGATAATTCCGAGGCGTTTGGCCAGGTGAACCGGGTCAGACCGGGGAGAGCGTGAGGAGTCCTTGGCGCCGCAAATGACGCGGCGGAGCGATCCGGCTGCCGCCACCGTTCCCCGGATTCCCAATTGCCCGCTGATGATTCTTCCACTGGGAGGTGCCGCTGACGATTTACGGCGCTCATCAGGGTATATTTCACTTGCGTTGCGGTCAGCAAGTATTTGCGCTATAAAACCCGAATGGCAAAAAGGGGTTGGGCATGAGGACACGTGCGACCGGTGCACTACGCATCGCTGTGGCGACGCTTTCATTGGCAGGGGTGATCGCCGGACTCTCGGCAGCTCCGGCCTCCGCCAGCACCGGGAAGGCGCCCATCGTCATCGGCTTCATCTCCGACGAAACCGGTCCCTCGTCATCGTCGTATATCAATGCCATACAGGGCGCACAGGCCAGGGTCGACGCGCAGAACGCTGCCGGCGGGGTGAATGGTCACAAGCTAGAGCTCGTGGCCGAAGACGACACGGGCACGCCGACCGGCTTCTCAACGGCCGCCCACCTTCTGGTGAGCAAAGGTGTCTTCGGCATCATTTCGGACGCCTCTGTGACATTCGGAGCCTCCCGTTACCTCCAGCAACAGGGGATGCCAGTGGTTGGTGCCGCCGTCGACGGCCCCGAATGGGGTCAGCAGCCGAATAGCAACATGTTTGCCATAGCCGACCTTTACTCCACGTCGCCATTCAACGGCTACTTCTACACCTATACATTTACCCAGGCACAACTGAAGGCTCTCCACATCACCAAGTTGGCCCAGATCGTCTTCAACGTTCCCGCGGCGATTGACGCGGCAAATACAATCTTTCAGCAAGCAAAGGCTGCTGGCATCAGCGACTGTCTCGATGCCCTGGTTCCGAGCAGTGGCAACCTGAATCCGACGGTGCTGCAGTTGAAGAACCTGGGCTGCGATGGTGTCGAAGTGCTCAGTACTCTTTCAACGTGCATCACGCTCGCAACTGACCTGAAGCAGGCCGACCTGAAGACCAAGGTGATTTGTTCCACCGGCTACGATCAGACCCTTCTCGATCAGCCCACTGCGTTAGCCGCGATGCAGGGCACGTATACGACGGCGGCTCTCAACGTCCTCGGGAGTGATGTGAACTCTGCAACGAAGCTCTTTCTCAGCCGGCTCAAGAAGTACACAGCCTGGGCCGGCGGTATTCCTAGTGAAAACATCGACTACGCCTACGAGTCGGCCGACGTGATGATCAATGGGCTGACGGCCGCCGGGGCCAACCCGACTCGCAAGGCATTCATCTCGGCCGAGCGCAAGGTCACGAACTACACCGTCGAGGGCATGTACACCACCCCCTTCATCTTCGCTCACTTCGGTACTCTGGGCATGCTCCCGAAGAAATCCTGTTCGCCTCTACTCGAGATCAAGGGCAAGAGCTTCGTCCCTGCCTACAACACGTGTGGCAGCCTGGTGAGGGGCGCTAAAGCGTAATGCAATTCGCTGGCCACTTGGTTGGCCTCATTTCATGGGTGGATTTGAATGGCAGATTTGCGTCGTCACGGGTGAAGAGCACGATGACCACCACCGAACTCCTTGCTGCCAACTTATTTGACTTCCGCTGTATTCAA
>Ga0307372_10013570_pt1 | contig 10525 bp, 6 predicted proteins | sample OX1MG_FD_202533 | JGI IMG/M metagenome (GOLD analysis project Ga0307372, IMG submission 202533) | Soil microbial communities from Risofladan, Vaasa, Finland - OX-1 | ecosystem: Environmental > Terrestrial > Soil > Coastal area > Acid sulfate soil | place: Finland: Risofladan, Vaasa | collected... | reverse complement strand
TGATGTGGCGGAGGCGCCGCTGGAAGCCAAGAAGCGGGTCGGCTACCTCCCTGAGAATCCTCCGGTCTATACCGATATGACGGTGAATGAGTACCTGGCCTTTGTGGGCCGCATTAAAGGTTTGCGGCGCAGCGAACTCAAGAAGCGGATCGGAGAAGTCAGCGAAAAATGCGCGGTCACGGACGTGCAGAACCGGCAGATCGGCAAGCTCTCCAAGGGATACCGTCAGCGCGTGGGACTGGCGCAGGCGCTGATCCACAATCCTGACGTGCTGATTCTCGACGAGCCGACGTCCGGTCTGGACCCCAAGCAGATCATCGAGACGCGCGAGCTGATCAAAGGATTGGCAGGCCAGCACACCGTGATTCTGAGCACCCACATTCTGCCGGAGGTTTCAAAGACCTGCCAGCGCGTGGTGGTGATCAACAAGGGGACCGTGGTGGCCGTGGGCGCTCCGGACGAACTGACCGCGCGGCTGCAGGGTTATGGAACGGTGCTGGTGACCGCCGAGGGCCCCGCTCCGGAGATCATGAGCAAACTGCAGACTGTGGCGGGAGTGAATCTGGTTGAGCCGCTCGATGCGGTGGGCGCTCGCGTCACGCTGGAGGTCCATACCGAAAAGGACCATGACGTGCGGGCGGAGCTGGCGCGCGCGGTGGTGGAGTCCGGATGGGGCTTGCTCGAACTGAAGACCAGCGGAATGAGCCTGGAAGACATCTTCTTGAAACTGACGACTCGGGATCTGACGGAGGAAGCGGCTGCGCAGCAGGAGCCCCCGGCCGCAGACGGGGAATCCATCGCCGTCAATTGACCTTGGCGCGTTCAAGCGCCAGAGGTCCGGCTGGAACCGGACATCCGTTAACCCTTCAGAGGGAGGAATTGAAATGCGCAATATTCTGGCAATGGCAGGCAAAGAAATCCGGTCCTACTTTCATTCGCCCATCGCTTATCTGGTGATGGCCGTTTACTCGGTGCTCTGCGGGTTCTTCTTCTACAGCTTTACGGCCACCTATGTGGTGCAGACCTTCCGGATGCAGGCCATGGGCGGCGCGGGCATGCCCAACATGACGATCAACGACTATGTCATCCGGCCTTTGTTCCAAGGCGTTCTGTCAATTGTTCTGCTGCTGCTGATTCCGATGATCACGATGCGTCTTTACGCCGAGGAAAAACGCTCCGGCACAATTGAGCTTCTGCTGACTTCTCCGATTACCGACCTGCAGATTATCCTGGGCAAATTTCTGGGCGCGTTCCTGCTTTTCGGCACCATGATCGTGATCACGTTTGGATTTATCGGCACCCTGTTTATTTACGGCAATCCTTTTGCCAAGCCTCTGATAGCGCAGGCCCTGGGTTTTCTCCTGTTTGGCGGCGCACTGCTGGCTTTGGGCATGTGGATTTCGACCTTCACCAAGAATCAGATTATCGCCGCCGTGGTTTCCTTTTCCGCGTTTCTGCTGTTTTACGTTTTGAACTGGGTCACGGCCTATTCGAACGGAGCGGTCAGCCGGGTGATGGCCTATATGTCGCTGACCACGCACTTCGACGCGTTTGCCAAGGGCGTCGTTGACTTGAAGGATCTGGTCTACTATCTGTCCGTGATCGTCCTCGGAATATTTCTGACGGCGCGGTCCGTTGAAGCTTTGAAGGGGAGGGCCTGACGATGGCGCAACAAGATCGACCGAAAGGAGGGAGCGGCCGGAGGATTCTGCAGGGCGCGAACCTGGCGCTGTACACCCTGATCGGCATTGCGATCATCGTGCTGGTCAACTGGTTTGTGAACCGCCACGACAAGCGCTGGGATATGACTCCCAACCACGAATACAGCCTGTCGCCCCAAAGCAAAAAGATCCTTAAGAACCTGAAGCAGAACGTTACGATCTACGCCTTTGACCGCAAGGAGGCTTTCAGCCAGCGCCGCGATTTGCTGGGAGAGTATGCGGACGGATCTCACCGTATTGCCGTGCGGTACATCGATCCCGATCGCCAGCCTTCCCTGGCGAAGCAGTTTGGCGTACAAAGCTACGGCACCATCGAAGTGGTCTCAGGAACACGGCACATCCAGGCCCAGGGTCAAAGCGAAGAGGGAGTCACGAATGCCCTGATCCGCGTCCTGATGGGAGAGAAGTCCGTCTATTTCATGCAGGGTCACGGCGAGCGCAGTATCGACGACACGGGACGCGATGGCTTCCAGAATTTCAAGAACGATTTGAACAATGAGAGCTACCAGGCCAAGACCTTGATGCTTCTCCAGAAGAACGAGATTCCGCCGGATTGCGAAGTGCTGGTGATCGCCGGTCCCAAGCATGACTATCTGCCGGCGGAAATCGCGACCATCAGCCAATACATTAAAGGCGGCGGGCGCGCGCTGTTCATGCTGGATCCGGGCGTCAAGCTGCCCAACCTTGACCAGATGCTCAGCGGATGGGGTATAAGTCTGCGCGACGATCTGGTGGTGGATTTGAACCCCGTTGCCCGGCTGTTCGGGACCACTCCCGATATGCCTCTGATCATCAAGTACGGCACCAATCCCATCGTCGAGCCGATGAAGCAGGTGGCAACCCTTTTCCCGCTGTCCCGCTCGCTTGAAATCAGCAAGGGCGCGACAGGCGGCGCGATGCCTGAAATGCTCTGCGAGACTTCGGGCGACAGCTTCGGGGTTGAAGGTTTTAACTCCAGCATGCAGAAGGTTTCCTACCGGCCGGGGAAAGACATGAAAGGGCCGCTGACGGTTGCCGCGGCGGATTCCGTCGGCAGCCTGGGTGACAACGGCAAAAGCACGGTAGGCCGTCTGGTGGTGACGGGAACGTCCTTGCTGGGCGCCAACGCCTATCTGGGATTTCAGGGCAACAAGGACCTGGTCATGAACATGATCAATTGGCTCTCGGCTGAGGAAAGCTTGATTTCCATCCGGCCCAAATCCCAGGAACATCAGACCCTGAATATGAACCAGCGGCAAATGGGGCAACTGCTGTACCTGGGCGTCTTTGGCCTGCCGCTGGCTATTATTCTGGTGGGAGCCGGAGTTTGGTGGCGACGCCGGTGATGAACAGGAAATATCTCCAGACTTTAATTGCTTTGGCGGTCCTTGCCGGACTGTGGGGCGTTTTTGTTTACGTCGGGCGCAAGAAAAGCGCGCCGGGTTCGAAGGCAAAGAGCGCCACGGCGGAAAAAATCTTTCCGGCAAAGAGTGATCAGGTTGTCGCCTTTACCCTGACCCCGGACGGCGGCAAGGCGGTGACCTGCACCCGGAACGGCAAGGCCTGGGAGATCACGGAACCCGAAAAACTGGCCGCCGACTCCTCTGCGATCGACGGCTTACTGAGCAGCCTGACCAGCGCCACCGATGGCGAAGTGGTCAGCGAAAATCCCACCGACCTGAAGGAATTCGGCCTGGACCCGCCACAGACGACCCTCGAGGTCAAGACGAACGCCACCCCCGCGGAATTCACTTTGCGCCTGGGAAGCTCCACGCCCACGGACAGCGGCATCTACGCGCAGGTTGCGGGCCAGCAGCGCGTGATCACGCTGGCCAGCTTTTTGAAAGCTTCGCTGGAAAAAAACCTGTTTGACCTGCGCGACAAGAAAGTGGTCACCCTGGCGTCGGATGACATCGAGCGGTTGGATGTCTCTTCGAACAAAGGCAGCTACCAGCTTGCCAGGAATGCCGACGGCATCTGGGACCTGATGCTGCCCCCTCCCGTCCGCGCAGACCGCTTTACCGTTCAAGGCCTGGTCGACGAGCTTGGCAGTGCTTCCATGCAGAGCATTGTCGAGGAAAGCAAGAAGGACCTGGGCCAGTACGGCTTCTCAAATCCCACGCTGACCCTTCACCTCAGCGGCGCGAAGGGCGGCCAGACGCTGGTGCTGGGCAAGAAAGACGGAAGCAACTATTACGCCATGAATACGGCCGTGGGCCCGGTCTTTACGCTCGGCTCGGATTTCCTTACCCAGTTCCAGAAGGGCCCCTCCGACCTGCGCTCCAAGGACCTGTTCACCTTTTCAACTTACGAGGCGAAGAAAGTCACGGTGCAGGGCCCCAAGGGGAGCCGGACGCTCGTGCAGCACACAGACGGCAAGTGGGAGCAGACCCAGCCGGCCAGCATGGTCGTCTCCAGCGATAAGATGCAATCGCTGCTGCAGGACCTTCGAGACCTGAGCGCCCAGTCGTTTCCCACGAAGAACCCCACGGACCTGGCGGCTTACGGGCTCACCAAACCGAAATACACTTTCCAGGTCCAGTATGGCGACCACAATCAAACGGAGACAGTGCAGGTCTCCCAGGTGGGCGATCACGTTTACGCGCGGCTCTCCACGGACCTGGTGCCGTCAGAACTTTCCAAGGACGCGATCAGCAAGCTTCAGAAAGATCTGGGCGCTCTCTAGCGTCGCACCACAGAAATTCGTTAAATGATTCGGACCGTCAGGCAGGGCTTCAGCCCTGCCGTTCGAGCGCGGGTTAATTTTCTCAGGCCTTCAGAGTCTGTGTGGAAACCGTTCTCCGCCGTGTCATTCCGAGGAGCCGAAGGGCGACGAGGAATCTCGCCCTGCCTTTAGTTTCAGAACCAGATTCCTCGCTTTGCTCGGAATGACAGTTGCGGCTCCTGGGAGTGACACGGGGCATGTGTTTTTCAGGCACCTGCATAGAGTATTTCATTCCATCCCTTGATCTTGTGCGGTGTTTCGTGCAAGGCTTTTACACGGGCGTGCCTCCGCCGGTGCGCGGTGCTCGCCGCCCGTTAAGGTTCAACTTGAAAACAGGAAAGGGTAGCAGGAAAGACGATGCGGATCACTAAAATCGAGACTGCGGTTATTGAGGCGAATTACGACTGGACGATTGTGAAAGTCAGCACGGACACTTCCATCACCGGATGGGGCGAGGCGTTTTTCGCTCCCGGCCTGACGGGCGTGATCCGCGAGTTCAATGAGTTCCTGCCCGGCGAAGACCCGCGCGACGTGGACCGCCTGACGCGCCTGATGCGCACGGCGATGGGCGCCACCGGGACCGCCGGCATGGGCTTCCATGCCATCAGCGGCGTGGAGACGGCTTTGTGGGACATTGTGGGCAAGGCGTCGAACCTGCCGGTTTATCAATTCCTGGGCGGCAAATACCGCGATCGTGTTCGCATCTATGCCGATTGCCACGCGGGCAAAGGTCTTTCCAGCCTTTCGCCGGTGCTGCTGCCGCGTACGCCCGGCTGGGCGCAGAAGCCCGGACGAACCAAGCGCGAGCGGGCCGAGTTGAGCCCCAAGTATCACGGCGGGCAGAAATCGGAGGCGCCCAAGATTCGCGCCGCTGATTACGCCCGGCACGCCGTCGCCATGAAGCGGCGCGGCTTTACGGCCCTCAAATTCGATGTGGACGTGCCCAGCGAATTTTCGCTGGATGATTACAACCGCACCCTCACACGCAAGGAAATTGATCTTATGGCGGGACTGGTGGGCACGCTGCGCAAGGCGCTGGGGCCGGACGTGGATCTGGCGATCGACTGCCACTGGAACTACGGCGTGAATGACGCGATCAAGCTGGCGTGGGCCTGCGAGCCCTTTGACCTGCTGTGGCTGGAAGATCCGATCCCGCCGGAAAATACCGATGCCTTGTGCCGCGTGACGGAGGCGACCTCCACGCCCATCGCCACGGGCGAGAACCATTACCAGCGCCACCACTTCCGCGAACTGCTGGAGCGCGGCGCGGTGGACATTCTGGCGCCCGACTACCAGAAAGTGGGTGGACTGCTGGAAGGCCGGCGCATCGCCGACATGGCGGAAGTGCACTACGTCGCCGTCGCGCCGCACAACATCTCCAGCCCCATCGGCACCATGGCCTCCGTGCAACTCTGTGCGGCTACGCCCAATTTTCTGGCGCTCGAATGGCACGCCGAATCCGTTCCCTTCTTCGACGACCTCATCAAGGGCCGCAAAAAACCGCTGATCGAAAAAGGCTACGTTGAAGTGACGGATAAGCCGGGACTGGGCATCGAACTCGACGAACAAGCCGCCTACAAATACCGCAAACAAGGCGAACCGTTCTTCGACCAGCCGGCGTGAACTTCAGGGATTAGGGATTAGAGGTTTGGGATTAGGGGCGGTAGCCACGGCGCCGGTTTGTGTGCCGTGGGTTCTTGATCCATTGGTAAGCCCCGCGACGGGGAACACCACCGTCGCGGCTACCCCTGCGGGATGCTGTAGCGGCGCTCTATGAGCGCCGGCTCTCCCATGACGAACGACCGCCGGCGAGGACACCGGCACTACAGGAGCGGGTAGAAGAGGGCGGGGGGCCGATCTACCCACCAGGCTCTCGACTTGCGGTCGGGCCTCAGCGCGGAACGGCCTCCCCGAAACCTCCTCCACCCATTGAATTATGTTCTCTCTCATCGATGGCGAAGATACAAGCGCATAGTTGCTTTCTAACTCTGCGGCTTGCAAATATGGGAATAAAAGAAAGGCCGCAGAGCAAAGCGCTGTCGTGCACATCTTCAGGCTACCTTCTCGCACTGGCTCTGATTACCAGGTAACAATCCTCGCGGAGTTTACCCTGAGCCGAAAAACAGACTCCTCGCTGCTCTTAGAATGACCCAGTGAACGGGCTCGGAATGACACGGTTCCAGAACGTTCCTCAGCAATCTGCCAGAACGCGCCGGCAACGGGAGAGAACATCCTGCACAACCCGCGCGGCTCCTTCCCTCAAGTTTTGTTGATTCCAAGCCGAAAAATAGAGCAGAAGAGTGAGTTCAGCCCTGATGAAACCAGTCCGCCCCAGACGGTTGAAAATCCAATACATCCTTCTGCTGATTCTCATCAGCATCAGCGTCCTTCCCCTGTGGTTTTTCGGCGCCCGGATGGTCAGCATCAATAAAGGGCGGCTGGAAACGCAGGAAAAGATCCTTCAGACCGCGCTCTCCAAATCCCTGGCCCAGCAGATTCAACTCTACATGGAAAACGTGCGGCAGCAGGTGAAGGAACTGTTTGACGCGGTCATCCCAGCGGTCCTTCAAGTCCGGGATGCCCGGTACGAAACCGACCGGCATCTGGAAGCCGCTTTGGAAGGCTCCCTGGCCGACCAGCCGAGCGTGATTTATGTGACGGTCCTGAACCAGGAGGCCCGCGGGCGCGGAGCCCAGGCCACTCAGGTGAGCGGCTTCAACGCCGGCTCCGACACCTTTGTCCGCAAAACACTGGAGGCGGCGTTTCTGGCGGCCCGGCAGGACCAGCGGTACGAGAGCAACCCGCTGACGGCCGTGGGGCCGCGAGGCAGCGAACTGGTGATGGTGATCGCCGAACCCATCAAGCGTCAAAACACTTTCCTCGGCATGGTCGCAGCGGTGGTGACCCTCCATCCCCTGACGGATGAACTGGCCGAATCCAGAAGGCTGGGCCTCGAAGCCTCGATCGTGGACAATTCCGGGCGTACCGTCGCCTCCAACAATCCTGACCAGAACGTCGCCGGCATCGACCTGGTCAGCAATCCCATCGTGCAGAAATTCCTGGCCTGGCGCGGCCGCGCCCATCTGACCGAAACCTCGGAGTACAGTCTGGTTCGCGACGGCAAAGTCATTCCCATGCTGGGCACCTATTCGCCCACGCTCAGCGGACGCTGGGGCGTCATCCTCCAGAAGAAAAAGAGCGACGCCTTCATCACCGCGACCGAAATGCGCGACGCGACCATCCGGCTGGGAGTGCTGGTGATGTTCATCAGCCTGATTGTTGCGGTTTTCGCCGCCAAGTCGATTACGCGGCCCATCGACCAACTGGCCCGAACGGTCCGCGCCATCGCCGCGAAAGACTTCAGCGTCCGCGCCGACGTCCGCAACAGGACGGAGATCGGCGAACTGGCGCAGAGCTTCAACGTGATGGCCGAAGACATCCAGCAGTACATCAACGATCTGAAGAGAGCGTCCGAAGAAAACCGGCAACTCTTTATCGATTCCATCGAAATGATTGCCGCCGCCGTTGATGCCAAGGACCCGTATACCAAAGGGCATTCAGCCCGTGTTTCGCAATACTCGGTGATCCTGGCCGCGGAGGTGGGCCTGGACGATCAGGAGATTAAAAAAGTGCGGGCCTCCGCCACGCTGCATGACGTGGGCAAAATCGGCGTCGAAGACTACGTCCTGCAAAAGCCCGGAGTCCTGACCGACGAAGAATTCGAACTCATGAAGCGCCACACGATCATCGGGTTTGAAATCGTTCGCCAGGTGCAGCAGCTTGCTGATACGCTGCCGGGAATCCGATGGCATCACGAGTCGCTCGACGGCACAGGCTACCCGGACGGCATCCGGGGCGATGAGATCCCTCTGCTGGTCAGAATCATCTCCGTCGCGGACACCTTTGACGCCATCACCACGGACCGCCCCTACCAGTCAGGCCGCGACTTCCCAGCAGCGCTCGAAATCCTGAAGAAGCACGCCGGAACCCACTACGATCCGGTTGTTGTGGATGCGATGCACTCGGCATACGAGAAAGGCTCTCTGCAGAAGTTTGAGATGATGCGCCGCGCCCAGGTCCCCATTCTTCAGATCAACGCCTGACCTGGCCTCCATTTGCGATACAATAAAAGTTCATGGTGCAAACTCTATTTGGCCCGCAGGAACCAAAAAGCAGTCTCTTCAACCGGCTGAAGCAGGCGGTTGCCTCAACCAAAAGCCAGTTCGTCGAGCGGCTTGACCAGGTCGTGGAAGGCAAGCAAGCCATCGACCCGGCTCTGCTCGATGACCTGGAAGCCACTCTGATCATGGCCGACCTGGGCGTCAAGACTTCCGGAGAAATTCTGGCCGGCCTCCGCGAACAGTCAAGCCGCGGAAAACTGCAGGATGCGCGGGAAATTCGAGGCGTGGTTGAGCAGGAAATCCTCAAGATTCTGGAACATCCCCGGAACGGCGCGGGCAGCGCTGCGCAGAAGAAGCCGCCCCAGGGCCAGCCGGAGGTCATCCTGGTGGTCGGGGTGAACGGGGTTGGAAAGACAACGAGTATCGCCAAGCTTGCCCGTTACTATCGGGACCAGAATCGCAAGCCGCTGCTGGTGGCCGCCGATACCTTCCGTGCGGCGGCGGTCGAACAGCTCGACGTCTGGGCGTCGCGGCTGGAAACGGAAATCATCAAGCAGAAGGCGGGTTCCGATCCCTCCGCCGTGGTCTTTGACGGCCTGAAAGCCGCCAAGTCCCGCCAGTTTGATCCCGTCATCGTGGATACCGCCGGGCGCCTCCACACCAAGCACAACCTGATGACGGAACTCAGCAAAATGTGCCGCATTGCCTCCCGGGAAGTACCCGGCGCCCCGCACCAGGTCCTGCTGGTGATCGACGCCACCACCGGCCAGAATGGCCTGTCCCAGGCGCTCCAGTTCACCGAGCATGCCGGAGCAACCGGCATCATCCTGACCAAGCTTGACGGGACCGCCAAAGGCGGCGTGGTTGTCGCCATCGCGCGAGAGCTGGGACTGCCCATCCAGTTTGTCGGCATCGGGGAAAAAATCGAGGATTTGATTCCCTTCAACCCGCGTGACTTCGTCGCTTCCCTGTTCGGGGCGTAGCCGGTTATCCCCCCCAACAGTCCTTCGCGCATAAACTGCTGACCTGAAACGGGCAGGAGGCCGGCTTGCCTGGCGCTCCCCCATCGGTGGCTGTTTTGGCGATCCCGGGGGTGCAACCCCCTACGTGTCCGGCGAATCCAATAACCCGAGGGACCTCCTTGCAAAGGGCCGGGTTTGGGAGCATATTAGCAAGTATAGAAGGTGCTTGCGCCTGATGACGGGAACACGGCGTGATCCCGCGGCGCGCGTCGGGAGAGGGAGCTTTATGATAACAGCAAGAAGAACACTGGTTCCGAGCCTCCTTTTGGCCGTTGCTTTGCCCTGCCTGGCCCTTGCCGCTCAGGACAGCGCTTCCAAGCCCGGCAGCGCCGTTGCCGCCAACACTTCGAGCGCCAGCACCAATCCGACCACGGCCACCGCCAACAACAAATTCAACGGCATCCTTCTGCCGGCCGGCAGTTCGCTGCACGTCCGGCTGCAAACCACGCTGACTTCAAAAACCAATAAGACGGGCGACAAGTTCACGGGATACGTCGAGCAGCCCGTGACCGCAAACGACAAAACGATTGTTCCGGTTGGCAGCCTGGTGGACGGCCATGTGGTGATGATCAAGAAGTCAAAACGGATCAAGGGCGTGGGCGAGATGCGCATTGTGCTGGACGACATTACCACCGAGAATGGCGATGAGTTCCTTCTGAACGGATCGCTCGAAGAGGCGCAGGGCAGCCCCTGTGCCAGGACCGCGAGCGACTCCGAAGGAACCATCAAGGGCTGTGGCAAAAGCGCCAAGTCTGCTCTGAAAGGCGCGGCCATCGCCGGCGCCATGGGCGCGGGCGCCGGAGCGACGGTGGGGATGGGGCACGAGATTGATTGCCAGTATTACGGCAATTGTGGCGGACCCAGTTTTGGGGCGGATTTGGGGTACGGTGCGGCGATTGGCGCCGGCGCAGCTCTGATTTACAACGTCTTCAAACACGAAAAGGCGCTGGTGCTTCT
>Ga0307372_10013569_pt1 | contig 10526 bp, 10 predicted proteins | sample OX1MG_FD_202533 | JGI IMG/M metagenome (GOLD analysis project Ga0307372, IMG submission 202533) | Soil microbial communities from Risofladan, Vaasa, Finland - OX-1 | ecosystem: Environmental > Terrestrial > Soil > Coastal area > Acid sulfate soil | place: Finland: Risofladan, Vaasa | collected... | reverse complement strand
GGTTCGCTCGTCACCTGTGCGTTCAACCCAGAATTCGATGTCACCGTGGTCACGGGTGATCCGACCGATCCTCGCGTCCAGACCCCAACCTCCAAAGAGCCAGGCTGAACTGTCGGCCACTCGCAATACATTCACCACGAGGTGAATGACACGGAGCTGCGCCAGCGCCCTCTCTTCCACCTAATGAGCTTCCCACGCTCGGCCGGGTTGACCTGTCCCTCGGTGTCGGTAGGTGATACCCCAGCGCCGCCGTTCAGGTCGGCGCCCAATAGAGTCCAATCGATCAGAGGGTGCGGGAGCCGTCCAGCTGGATCATGGCGTTGGTGGGTAGCTCTTCGACGGTGACGTCGGGAACCGGGAAGTTGAAGTCCGAGTACTTGCGCACCGCCGACTGGCGGTAGCGGGTGGTCGAGTGCACCGGGTCGGGATCGAACTGCGGGATCACTTTGGTCCCGAACACCTCGAGCATCTCGTGGACCTCGTCCTCCATCAAGGAGTCGGACGGCAGCCCGAACACGACTTGATCGCAGCCCACCGTCTGGTACTTGGACACCTGCTCGGCCACCTCGTCGGGCTCACCACAGAGCAACCATCCCTCCTCGATCAGATGGTCGAGCATCGACTCGTCGGTGATGGTGTGGGGCCGCTCCGGCCACACCGGGACCCCCTCCTGGTGGGGGATGGTGTCGTGGTAGTTGCACACCAACGAGTAGAGGTACCCGCGGCCGCGGCGGAGGGCGATCTGGCGGGCCTTCTTCCGGTCGTTCATGCAGATGACCGCATTGGTCATCATCACGTTGTCGTTCTTGAATTGGCCAAGCGGCTCGGTGCAGTTGGCGATGCCCTCTTTGTAGGCGTCGATGCGGCCCTTCAGGTTGTAGATGGGCTCGAAGTTGAAAGCGATGGCACCGATGCCGAGCTCGCCGGCCTGGGTGAACGTACCCGGGTTGCCGCAACCGACCCAGATGGGCGGGTGGCCCTTGCCCTCATAGGGCTTGGGCAGGATGTTGTGGGGATAAGGCACGGTGAAGTGCTCTCCCTCGAACATGTAGTCCTTCTGCTCCCACATCCGCGGGATCTCGCGGATGACCTCGTTCCACTCGGCTTTGGTGGAGTTCTTGTCGAGGATGTTGAAGGCGGCGATCTCGTGGCTGCCGGCACCCCGTCCGGTCCCCCACTCGAAACGGCCCTCGAGGACGTGATCGAGGAGCGCCACCCGCTCGGCCGCCCGGACCGGGTGGTTGACCCGGGGCGAGAGGTTCATGATGCCGGTACCGATGTGGATGCGATCGGTGGCGTGGGCCAGGTATCCCATCACCACCTCGGGTGACGACATGTGGCTGTATTCGGAGAGGGTGTGGTGCTCGCCGATCCATGCGTACTTCCAGTTGTACTTGTCCGCCTCGACTACGTAGGCGATCTCGCGCTTGAACATCTCGTGTTCGCAGGCGGGGTCATGGGCCGCCGGGCCGGGCACGTAGCCGTTGAGAAAGACTCCGAACTCCATAGTGGTGGTGCTCCTCTCGTTCCCCAGACGGCGCATTCGGGGATGGGAATCCTCGCTCCGGGCGCGTTGGAAACGTAACACGGAGACCGACTAAATTGCAACGTGTTCCAGTTTTTATGCCTAGCCGGGGTCGCCTCCACACCTAGGGTGGCTCCTGACAACAATGGGGGACGATGCCGACCATCGACGAACTGATCCGAGCGCGGGCCGGCGATCACCACGCCGGCCTGATGTTCGGGGACCGCACCTGGACCTACGCCGAGGTGGTGTCGGCCCAGGCCGATCGGGCCGCCGTCCTGACCCGGTTGCGGGCCCCGGGGCCCTTCCACGTCGCCCTGCTGTTGGACAACGTGCCCGAGTACGTGTTCTGGCTGGGTGCCGCCGCCCTCTGCGGGGCGGTGGTGGTGGGCGGGAACCCCACCCACCGGGGGGACGAGCTGGCCCGTGACCTCTCCCACACCGAGTGCCAGTTGCTGATCACCGACGACAGCTACTTCACGTTGGTCGAGGGCTACGACCTCGGACCCGGGCTCCCACCGGAGCGGATCCTGATCATCGACAACCCGGAGGGAGACGTCGACGGCAACTCTGGCACCCCTTACGGTGCGCGGTTGGCGGCGGCGGCCGGAGCCCCGCTCCCCGACCCGGCCGCCGCCGGGGTCGAGGAGAGCTCGCTCGGTCTGCTGCTGTTCACCTCTGGCACCTCCGGCGCGCCCAAGGCCTGCTTGTGCAGCCAGGGACGGTTGGCCCGGATCGGCACCACCGTGGCCCAGATGTTCGAGCTCACCGCCGAGGACGTCTGTTACATCCCGATGCCCCTCTTCCACTCCAACGCGCTGATGACCGGGTGGACGCCGGCGCTGGCGGCCGGGGCCACGGTGGCCATCCGGGAGCGTTTCTCGGCATCGGAGTTCCTTCCCGATGTCCGACGCTTCGGCGCCACCTACTTCAACTACGTGGGCAAGCCGCTGTCCTACGTGCTGGCCACCCCCGAGCGTCCCGACGACGCCGACAATCCGTTGCGCCGGGCCTTCGGCAACGAGGCGGCTGAGGCCGACATCGCCCGCTTCACCGAGCGGTTCGGGTGCACCATCCAGGATGCCTACGGTTCGACCGAGGGCGGGGCGGCAGTGAGCCGCACCCCCGACACCCCCCGGGGGGCGCTGGGCCGGGCCCAGGAAGGCACCCTGATCCTCGACCCCGAGACCGGCGAGGAGTGCCCCCGGGCCCGGCTCGATGAGCACGGTCGGCTGCTCAATGCCGAAGAGGCGATCGGCGAGATCGTCTCCAAGACTGGCGGTGCCGGCTTCGAGGGCTACTGGCGGAACGACGAGGCCAACGCCGCCCGGTTGCGCAACGGCTGGTACTGGACCGGCGATCTGGCCTACCGGGACGCCGACGACTTCTTCTATTTCGCCGGCCGGGACTACGACTGGTTGCGAGTGGACGGGGAGAACTTCGCCGCCGCGCCGGTCGAAGCCATCCTCACTCGCCATCCGGACATCGTCCTGGCCTCGGTCTACGCGGTGCCCGATGTGGCGGTGGGAGACCAGGTGATGGCCGCGGTGCTGCTCCGGCCGGGCACCGCGTTCGATCCGGACGATTTCAGCCGGTTCCTGTCCGAGCAGACCGACCTCGGGACCAAAGTCGCCCCCAGGTTCGTCCGGGTGGCCGCCGACCTCCCGGTCACCGCCACCAGCAAAGTGTTGAAGCGGGTGCTGCGAAACGAAGGGTGGCGTTGCCCCGACACCGTCTGGTGGCGAGCGGGGAAGGACCTGTCCTACCGGGTGCTGTCGGCGGCCGAGGCCGACCAGCTTGATCAGGCGGTGGCCAGCCGCTGACACCGGGCTGACCAGCGGCTTGTATTTACTTGCGGTCTTGACCGCAAGTTTCATCCCGGCCTATCCTCGGTTGTCGGACAGCCGTCAGCCGGAGGGTGCCGTGACCGATCTTGCCGCGATTCCTGCAGACACCCACCTGGGCCCCCCGGCGGTGGTCCCGAAGGGTCGGCGGCCACAACCCGCACGCCGGGCGGCCATGCGGGAGCGCCTTCTCGACGCCACCGTCGAGTGCCTGGTCGAAGTCGGGTGGGCCCGCACCACCCTCCCCGAAGTGGTGGCCCGGGCCGATGTCGCTCGGGGCGCCCAGGTCCACCATTTTCCGACCAAGGCCGCGCTGATGGCCGCGGTCGGCGAACATCTCCTCCAACGCCATCGTCGGGAGTTCACCGAGGCCTTCGAAGCCCTGCGTCCGGAGGAGCGCACCCTGGAGGCGGCCATCGGCGGCCTCTGGACGATCCTGTGCAGTCCGACCTGGACCGCGGTGATCGAACTGGGCATGGCCAGTCGGACCGATCCCTCCATCGCCGAGAGCTTCAAGGGGTTCACCGAACGGGTGGATGAGACCGTGCTGGAGATCGTCGGCACGTACTTCCCGACGCTGGCTGACGGCCCGATCGGGACGGCGGTGGTGAGAGGCACACTGGCGCTCCTCTACGGCCTGGCCCTGCAGACCTCCATCGACGGGGACCGGCTCGGACGTCACGCCGAGGTCGTCGCCCGGTTCACACTCCTCTGCACCGCCCTGGCACCCGCGCTGCTGGGCACCGCCGGCCCCGCTGTCCCGCCGACGCCGGCCGTGGTCGCCGTGGAAACGGGTGCACCACCATTGGAACCAGCAGACCACGACGAACCAGGAGATCACTGATGACCCAGACCGAAACCCCGGAGTCCCGCACCGTCCCTCTCCGCACCGTGCGTACCCGGCGCATCGCCTTCGAGTACCCGTCCACCGACCTGCCGCGTCACTACATGAACGGCGACCTGGTGATGAGCCACGTGGTCTCGGTCCTGTCGGCCCTGTTCCCCAACGGTGAGGATTTCTTCGTGCAGTCGGTGCGCAACTACCGGGACCAGATCGACGATCCCGAGCTCAAAAAGCAGGTAGGCGGGTTCATCGGCCAGGAGGCGATCCACGGCCGCGAACACCGGGCCTTCAACGACCGACTCCACCAGCTCGGCTATCCGACCCGCCGTATCGATCGCGGGGTGGGCATCCTGTTCAAGGGCCTGGGGGGCAAGGTGCTCTCGAAGCGGGTCCAGCTGGCCGTCACCGCCGCCCTCGAGCACTACACCGCCACCCTGGCCGAGGTGTTGCTGAGGAGCCCCGAAGCCCGGGAGATGGTGTCCGTCGACGAGGTCCGCTCCCTGTTGCTGTGGCACGCCCTGGAGGAATCCGAGCACAAGGCGGTCGCCTTCGACGTCTACCAAAGAGTGGTGGGAAGCCACGCCGTGCGGGTACGGACCATGAACGTGGTGACCGTCGCCTTCATCACCGGCGTGGTCTTCGACACCTTCCTCTCCCTGCTGGGTGATGCTTCGACTCGAGACCTGAAGCGGCTGCGCAAGAGCCTCGGTGCCCTCCGGTATTCGCCGTTCACCCATGTCGATGTCTGGCGTCACCTCCGCGATTACAACCGGCGGGATTTTCACCCCGACGACCGGGACACCAGCCAGCTGGTCGAGGAGTGGCGGACAGAACTGTTCGGAGCCGACGGCCGGCTGGCCGACAAGCTGAAGGGCCGTGGCTCCGGCACCGAGGAGGAATCAGCGAGCTCGTTGCCTGAATCGAGTGTGCGCTAAACGGTCACCCGAAGTTGGCTGACTCAGCCGGTTCGAGCGGCGCGAAGTTCGACAACTGAACCCATCACGGCCAAAGGGTGGGCGACCGCGCCGACAATGAGGGCGCGGTCAAGAACTGATGACGGGTGGAGCGGATTGGTCGGGGTCGCGGGTGGTGGTCAGGCGCGAACAACGCGGGCCGCCAAGCGCTCCCAGTCAGCGGGCATGGCTCGCTCCTGGGTGGGGAGTCGGCGGGCCGGCGGGGATGGAGCTCGGTGGGCCTCCGGGTATCGACGTCGGAGGCCCGACCGGGACGGAAGTTGGTGGACCACCGGGTATCGAGGTCGGGGGGCCGGCCGGGATCGACGACGGTGAGCCGCCAGGTATCGACGTCGGTGGGCCACCGGCCGCCTTGGCCAGATTGGCGAAAGCCACGCTGTGGTCGAAGGCCTGACCGTGGGTCAGGGCGGCTTCGTACGCAGTGCACAACCCAGTCTTGGCCGGGCCGATGGCGTCGGGACCCACCGCCGTGCCCGAGGGAACGGAGATCCCCACGTGCGACAGTCCGTGGGAGACAGCCGACTGGGCGGGCCCCGGAAGCGATCCAGTAGCAGCGGCGGCGCTGCCGGCGGTGAGGGCGATGGCGGGTTGGGCGATGGCCAGCGCCTTGAGGGTGAAGACCTTCGAGATCCTCCGACGGGTCACTCCGGTCGGAGCCGGCGAGGGCCCGGGAGCAAGCCGGATGGTGGCAGCAATATTGAATACCGCCGCGTCCCGGCCCGGAATCGGGGCCGGCATGGTCCCCCGGGCGGCGTTCAGGAGGGTCGCCACCTGGCCGTACCCCGGCGGGGGCATCCTCGGGGTGAACGGTACCGGAGGCCAGCTGGTCGGCGATGGCGTCATCGAGCGGATTCTTGAACATGTCGTCATCCAGATCGCTCGGGGGCACCATTCCGTTACACCTCGACGTTCGTTCGGGACCCCAGCTCTCGGGCCAGCCGGCGAAGGGCTCGGTGCTGGAGCACCCGCACGGTGCCCGGGCGTTTGCCCATGACCTCGGCGCTCTCGTCCGCGCTGAGCCCGCCGACCACCCGGAGCATCAGCACCTCGGCCTGGTCGGGAGGCAGAGTGGCGACCAGGCGGGCGATCGCCTGTGCCGCTGACAGCGTCTCGACGACCATCTCGGCGGGATCATGGGGATCGGGCAGGGCCTCCAGGGTTTGCTGGTCGACCGGGGCGGTCCTCCGACGGGCCCGCGCCGCCGATGATCGGCCATCCGGCGACGGGCGATCGCGAAGATCCACGCCCGGAATTGCCCCTCGTCGCCCTTGAAGTTCCCGATCCGCTCGGCGACCGCCAACCACGTCTCGGCAGCCAGATCTTCGGCGGCCGCCGGCTCCTGCCAGGTGAGAAAGCGCACCAGTGGTGGATGGAGGGCGTCGAACAGGATCGCCACCGCCCACTCCTGGCCGGCCTGTGCTGCTTTGAGGGTATCGGCGAAGTCCTCGATGACCACCACGTTAAAGCCATTGGCGAGTTTTGGAGAACATCAGCTCAGATCGTCATCGATTGGAATCAGTCCTCGAGCTCTTGGAAGAGACCGATGAGCCGGAGGCCCGTGCCGATCTGGCCGACGAAGCGGTCCGGTTGTGCGCTCGTTACGAAGACCTCATGGAGAGAGTGATCTACCGGTTGGCTTGCCGCCGGCCAGACACGCGTGTTCGTCCCGCACCCCCTACCTGACGATGATGAGCTCGACGTCAGCTGCGCCGTACGGCTTCCTCCGCGATAAATCACATGCGTTCGAGGGCAGCTCCATCGAATAGCGGCATCATCCCCAAGGCATCGGCATCTGCCTCCAGCTCCGCTTCGCTCGGGGCCACCTGGTCACCCTGAGCCGCGGCCAGGACGGCCCCCAACAGGGTGGCATCGCTTGACGAATTGAGGAACAGCTGGGGGTTGGCCAGGACGTAGGCCACCGCCCGGGCCAGCGCCCCGCCATCGGGAAGCGGCTCATACCAGGCGAAGTGAGGTTGGGTGGAGTCCGGGCTCCAGCGGCGGCGGGCGATCGACTTGATGGTCTGGACCGCGACCCGGCGCTGGGCGCAGACCTCGAGCAGCTGCTCGACCGACGAGCGGTAGTCGGGGTTGCGCAGCATCATGAAGTTGTAGGGCAACAACACCGAGTCGAATTCGAAGCGGTCGAGGCTTTGCCGGTGCATGCCGGCAATGCGGGTCCCGTGACCGGTCACCCCGATGAAGCGGACCAGCCCCTCGTCGCGCGCCCGGGCCAGAGCCTCGACGGCTCCGCCGGGGGCGTGGGCGGTCTCCCACTCGTCCGGCTCGACCAGGTTGTGGAGCTGGATCAGGTCAACCTGGTCGACTCCCAACCGGTTCAGCGACTGCTCGAGTTGGCGCCGGGCGCCGTTGCCGGTCCGCTCACCCGTCTTGGTGGCCAAGAAGAACCCGTCCCGGTGATCGGCCAGGAACGGCGCCAGCCGGAGCTCGGAATCGCCGTAGGAGGCGGCGGTATCGATGTGGTTGAGTCCGGCGGCAAGCACCGTCTCGAGTACCCGGTCGGCACGCTCCTGACGCATGGCGCCAAGGGCGGCGGCGCCGAAGATGACCCGGGTGCTCCGATGGCCGGTTCGACCGAAGGGCAGAGAATCGATCATCGCATCCGACGGTAGCAGCCTCCGGCCCGAAACGATGGTGCGATGCGAGGCACGGGTGGTGGTCGTTCAGCCAGGGTTCTCGCCATCGGGCGCGGCTATGTTTCGGGAACCGCATGTCGACCCCCTCCCCCATTCCCGAGCCGCTTCCTCTCGTCTACCGGGAACCAGTAGGGCTCCAGACGGCATGGACTCGGGACTTCCTCAATCCCGCCAACGAGTGGCGCCGAATCTTTTCCGAGCTGCTGGGTACGTTTTTCCTGGTGCTGGTGGCCGCAGGCGCCCCCGTCGTCGATGCCCAAAGCCACGGTCAGGTCCCTCTGGATGCCCAGGTGGTCGTTCCCGGTCTCATGGTGATGGCCATCATTTACTTCATGGGTACCATCAGCGGCGCCCACCTCAACCCGGCGGTCACCATCTCTTTCGCGCTGCGCGGCAACTTTCCCTGGACCCGGGTGCCCATGTACATCGCGGCGCAATTGGTCGGCGCGGTGTTGGCGGCCGGATTCCTACGAGGCATGTTCGGCAATGTCGGGAACCTTGGCGCCACCATTCCGGGAGCAGACTTCAGCGCCTGGAAGACGGCGCTGATCGAGGTGGTACTGACCGCTGGGCTGGTGAGCGTCATCCTCGGCACTGCCTCCGGCGCACGAAACATCGGCGCCAATGCCGCACTGGCCATCGGGGGTTACATCGCCCTGGCCGGGCTGTGGGCCGCCCCGGTCACCGGCTCCTCCATGAACCCCGCCCGGTCATTCGGACCGGCCCTCATCGGCAATCACTGGACCGCCTTCTGGGCCTATGTGGTCGGTCCGGTCGCAGGGGGGCTGGTAGCCGTGGGGTTTGCGTGGATCCTCCGCGGCCCGCCGAGCCGGATCGCCGATGTGGCCGCCCAGGGAACTCCGGTTGCGCCAGCCTCCAAGGCTCCCCAACGCTCACAGTCGGTGCGCCGCCGCGGCCGTGCCGGCGCCTAGGTCACGCTCGATCGTCGGCACTCTCGGGGTGCGGCCAAGGCATCTCGAGGCGCTCCAACTGCTGTCGCGACGCCGCGTCTTTCTGCGCCGGTGACCGTAGCGACTACTCCGGCCGCAGTCGCTCCTCCAACAGGTCGAGCATGGACCGCCACGACCGGCGGTCGGCGGCCGCATTGAATTCGAATCCCGGCATCCCCAGCTCATCGACCCGCGGGTTGGTAAAGCTGTGACCGACGCCGCCGTAGATCTCCACCTGCCAGTCAGCGACCCCCGACTCCCGCATGTCGGCTTCGAACGCCTCGCGGTTCTCGAGGCTGACCACCGGGTCCTCGGACCCGCAGCACATCAGCACGCTGGCCTTGACCTTGGAGGATTCGCCCGGCTGGGGTGACCGGATGCCGGGGTGGAAGCCCACCACCGCCTTGAGGTCGGCACCATCCCGGGCCAGTTCGAGCACCATGGCTCCCCCGAAGCAGTAGCCGATGGCCGCCACCCGCTCGGGATCGACCAAGTCCTGGGCCAACAGGATGTCCAGTCCGGCGCGCCCGAGCCGCCGGGTGAGATCGAGATCGGCCATGATGACCCCGAGGCGGACCATGGCCTCGTCGCGAGGCCGGGGTTGTCCGTCGCCCTGATAGTCGAGTGCGAAGGCCGCGTACCCGAGCCCGGCCAGACGAACGGCTCGGCCCTTGGTGTGCTCGCTGAGCCCGGGTCCTTCGTGGCAGACCAGCACCGCCGGCCGGTGACCGGGCCGAAACTCGTCGACGGCCAAGTGCCCGACCATCCGTTGGCCCTCGAAGTCGTAGTCGATGTCCTCGATGCGCATCCGGCAAACCTATCTGACCCGATATCCACCCGGCCGTTCCGAAGCTCAGTTGAAGAGTAGGTTGCGGACGTCGGAGTGCAACGAGGAGTCAGGGGGGTTCGCCATGCCAACCAGCGTTGACGAAGTCGCCGACGGGATCTACCGCCTGTCGACCTTCATCGCCGAGATCGGTCCTAACGGGTTCACGTTCAACCAGTTCCTCATCGACGCCGACGAGCCCCTGCTGTTCCACACCGGGCATCGCTCGATGTTCCCCTCGGTCACCGAGGCCATCGCCACCATCCTCCCGGTGGACCGGCTTCGGTGGATCACCTTCGGCCACGTCGAGTCCGACGAGTGCGGAGCCATGAACCAGTTTCTGGCCGCCGCCCCCGAGTCGCAGGTGGCCCACGGTGCCATCGGATGCCTGGTGTCGCTCAACGAGATGGCCGACCGGATGCCCCGACCGCTGGTCGACGGCGACGTGCTCGACCTCGGAGGAAAGCGGGTCCTCCACCTCGACACCCCCCACGTGCCCCACGGCTGGGAGGCCCGGGTGCTCTACGAGGAAACCACCCGGACCCTGCTGTGCGGAGACCTCTTCACCCACCTGGGCGACGGCCCGGCCTTGACCACCAGCGACCTGGTCGAACCGGCCCTGGAGGGCGAGGCGATGTTCCGGGCCAGCTCGATGGCGCCGGACACCGCCGCGCAGATGCGCCGGCTCGGCGACCTCCAGCCCTCCACCCTGGCCCTGATGCACGGCTCCTCGTTCAGCGGTGACGGCCGCCAGGCCCTCTACGATCTGGCCACCGCCTACGAGGGGCTCTACCCGATCGCCGACTAGGGCTTCCGGACCGAGAGTCGAGGTGACAGATGGACCCTGTGGTTGATGGTTGTCATGCTGCCTTGTTTCTCCTGTGGTTGTCGAGGATCTCTTGAGGGGTG
>Ga0307372_10013568_pt1 | contig 10526 bp, 9 predicted proteins | sample OX1MG_FD_202533 | JGI IMG/M metagenome (GOLD analysis project Ga0307372, IMG submission 202533) | Soil microbial communities from Risofladan, Vaasa, Finland - OX-1 | ecosystem: Environmental > Terrestrial > Soil > Coastal area > Acid sulfate soil | place: Finland: Risofladan, Vaasa | collected... | reverse complement strand
CGCGGGATCTCCACGCTCGCCCGCCGTCCGTAGCGCTGCTACGAACGACGGCCGATCGCGCAGCCCCGCTTGGTCAGTGACGCCCCCGACCGGCACGCCACTTTGGAATCAATCGTCTAGACGACTGCCGCCGGCGTCGGCGTGGCGGTGAGGCGTAGCGCGGTCTCGGGATCGAAGTAGTGGAATCGCGACGGGTCGACCGCGAGCCTCAGCGGCGCTCCCGGCCGGGCCGCCGTTCCGGGGTCGACGCGCGCGGTGAAGAGGGATCCGGCGACGGTCCCGAGTTCGTCGTCGCCTGCGGCTCCGCGGAGCTCGCCGACCTCGACCTGTGGCGCGTCGACGGCGAAGATCACGTGCGTGTCGGCGCCGAGCTCCTCGACGACCTCGACTACTACGTCGAGGCGTGGCAGGGACGAATCGGCGAAGGCAGCGTCCTCGAACGTCTCGGGCCGCATCCCGGCGACGACGCGCCCCTCCAACGGCACGGCGTCGGCAGGAAGCGGGATCGCGTGCCCGCCGAAGTGGAGAACGTCGCCGCGGACCTCTGCCTCGACGAGGTTCATCGCCGGCGAGCCAATGAACGCCGCGACGAAGAGGTTCGCGGGTTGCGAGTAGAGCACCTGGGGCGTGTCGACCTGTTGGATCCTCCCGTCGCGCATCACTGCGACGCGCTGGCCGAGCGTCATCGCCTCGATCTGGTCGTGCGTGACGTAGATCGTCGTCGTCGCGAGACGGGAGTGGAGCGCGCCGAGTTGCGCGCGCATGCTCACGCGAAGCTTCGCGTCGAGGTTCGAGAGCGGCTCGTCCATGAGGAATGCCTTCGGGTGCCGGACGATCGCGCGGCCCATCGCGACCCGCTGCCGCTGGCCGCCGGAAAGCGCAGCCGGGCGCCGGTCGAGGAGGCGCTCGAGGCCGAGGAGGTCCGCGACCGTTCTGACCCGTTCCTCGATCTCCGCCTTCGGCGTCTTCCGCACCTTGAGCCCGTAGCCGAGGTTCGCGCGCACCGACATGTGCGGGTAGAGCGCGTAGCTCTGGAAGACCATCGCAACGTCGCGGTCGCGCGGCGGCAGCTCGGTGACGTCGGCACCGTCGATCGTCACCGTGCCTTCCGTTGTCTCCTCGAGCCCGGCGACCATTCGCAGCAGCGTCGACTTGCCACAGCCCGACGGCCCGACGAGGACGAGGAACTCTCCGCTGCCGATGGTGAGCGAAACCCCGTCGACGGCCGTTACGCCGCCTGCGAAGACCTTGCTGACGTTGTCGAGGACGATCTCAGCCATCCGGGCGCTCAGGGAGTCTATACCGCATTCGTTCTCCGAACGCAATGGCATTGACCATTGACCCGAAGTGGCTCTATAGTCGAGGGAGCGCATGACTACCGTCGGAATCTCTCCGAAGATCACGAAGCAGGACGCGGTGCGGCAGCAAGTGCTCGAGCTGGTCGAACGTCTCGGCGTAGGAACGGCGATCCCCTCGGAGCGCCAGCTGAGCGTCGATCTCGGCGTCTCGCGGCTGACGCTTCGCGCCGCTCTCGACGACCTCGCGCGCGAGGGCTATCTCGTCCGCCGGCGCGGCAGCGGCACGTACGTGCAGCAGCGGAAGATCGCGCAGGAACTGACGATGACCTCGTTCAGCGAGGACATGCGGCGGCGCGGGATGGTGCCCGGCAGCCGTACCCTGTCCCTCAAGCGGGAGTTCGCCGGCGCGCGCCTCGGACGTTTCCTCAACGTGTCTCCGGGAGCCGAAATCGTCGTCGTCAAGCGGCTTCGGCTCGCCGACGGCGTCTCGATGGCGATCGAGACGCTCCACATCCCGGCCGAGGTCGTGCCCGGCGTTACACCCGCGGATCTCGAGGGCTCGTTCTACGAGCTTCTGCGCGCCCGCTACGCGATCGAGATAGCCGCCGCGACGCAGACGATCGAGCCTACAGTGACGAACGAGGAGGAGTCCGCCGCGCTCGGTGTGCCGCTGCACTCGCCGGCGTTCCTCTTCGAGCGAACGAGCCGCGACGGGGCCGGCCGGACGCTCGAGTTCGTCCACTCGATCTATCGCGGCGACCGCTACCGGATCGTCTCCGAGCTCACGCCGTCGTAAGTCGACGTCGTCGCGCCGTTACCACCTCTTGACAAGAGTGGTCTAGTGTGGGACAGTCCCGCCGTGGCCAATTGGTATAGACCATTCGGCGCACCGCTGGGCGTTGGTACGTCCTCCGGCCACGGACGTCTTTCGCGCTCCGCTCCTGCGTCGACGGCACGAGGGAGATTGGGTATGAGATACCGGGTTATCGCGGCGGTCATCGCTGCGCTCGCACTCGGCGTCGTCGTCGCAACGACGGCCAGCGCCGGCACGAAGGCAACGCACACGCTCGTCGTCTGGCTCCAGGTAGACGCTCAGACCGGCTGGCCGTCTGTCGTCGCCAACGCCAACACGGCGTTCGAGAACGCCAATCCCGGCTGGACTGTCGACGTGCAGTACCAGTCCTGGGGCACACACCTCCAGAACTTCGACGCGACGATCGCCGGCAACGACGTGCCGGACGTCATCGAGATGGGCAACACCGAGATGACGAAGTACATGGCAGCCGGCGCCTTCGCGAACATCACCGCGAGCAAGTCGCAGTTCCAGAACTCGTCACACTGGCTCGCCGGTCTGACTAAGTCGTCCATGTTCAACGGCAAGCTCTACGGCGTTCCGTACTACGCCGGCTCGCGGCTCGTCACGTACCGGACCGACCAGTTCAAGAAGGCCGGGATCAGAAAGCCGCCGCGGAGCCTCGCGCAGTTCGAGAGCGACCTGACGAAGGTGAAGGCGAAGGAGAAGGGCATCAAGCACTACTCCCCGTTCTATATGGGAGGGACCGACTGGTACAGCGCCCTGAGCTTCGTCTACGACTACGGCGGGTCGATCGCTGTCCTGAAGCACGGCAAGTGGGTCGGACAGCTCGAGTCGAAGAGGTCGATCGCCGGGCTGACCGCGTACATGAAGTTCTTCCACTCCTACGCGCCGAAGTCGGCGGCGACGCTGAACGAGGCGAATCCGGCTCCGTACACCGTCTTCTCGCAGAACCGGACGGGCGCGATCTTCGGCCCGGGCTGGTTCAGCTGCTGCACCGGCACGAAGTACGCGAAGGTCACCGGCCAGTTCGTGATGCCGAGCCACATCGCCGGCAAGTCGATGCCGGGCTTCCTCGGCGGCTCCGATCTCGCCGTTCCGAAGCAGGGCACGCAGCAGGCTCAGGCCCGCGAGTGGATCGCCGACTTCACGAACACGGCGAACGAGAAGGCGCTCCAGGCTAAGGGCGACATTCCGAACGCGACGAACCTCCTCAACAACTCCGTCAACGACCGGGCCGCGAAGGCGAGCTGGTTCGTCCCGACGGCGAAGTACTGGGTCAACGTCGAGAACGGCAACATCCTCCGCGTCATGCTCGCGCAGATCCTCACGGGGAAGTACTCCGTGAAGCAGGCCGCGCAGAACGCGGACTCGAACATCGAGTACACCCTCAACCAGCCCTAACCCACTGAGCGGGAGGGCCCCCAGCATGGGAGCCGCCGCCGAGGCCGTCTCGACGTGGCCTCGGCGGCGCCCGCTCACCTGGAGACGGGCCCGTCGGGGCTCCGTCCCGTACCTACTGATCTTCCCCGTCATCGCCGTCATGGCGGCGATCCTCGCGTACCCGCTCTACCAGCTCGTTCGGCTCGCGTTCCAGCGGTACGGGCTGCCGGAGCTGATCTCGCACAAGGGCGTCTACGTCGGGTTCGCGAACTTCACGAGCGTCCTCCACGACGGGATCTTCTGGCACACGCTGCTCCGCACCGTCGCATTTACGGTCGCCAACGTCGGCCTGACGATCGTCCTCGGAACGCTGATGGCGCTGCTCCTCGTGCGCGTCTCCAAGTGGGTGCGGATCCTCATCACGATCGGGCTCGTGCTCGTCTGGTCGATGCCGCCAGTCGTCGCCGTTCAGGTGTGGAATTGGATGACCAACGTGCAGAACGGCGTCCTCAACTACATCCTCACGACGCTCCACTTCGGGAACTTCGACCAGCACAACTGGTTCGCGAGCCCGTTCTCACAGCTGGCCGTGGTCACGACGCTCGTCGTCTGGGGCGCGCTGCCGTTCGTCGCGATCACCGTCTACGCCGCGCTCTCGCAGGTGCCGCACGAGCTCGTCGAGGCGGCGCAGATCGACGGCGCGCGCGCGTGGCAGGTGTTCAAGGACGTGACGCTGCCCGTCATCCAGCCCGTGCTGCTGATCCTGACGAGCCTGTCGATCCTCTGGGACTTCGGCGTCTTCACGCAGGCATACCTCCTGATCGGGCAGCCGCAGATCCTGCCGTCGAACTACCTCATGTCGGTCTATCTCTGGGAAGAGGCGTACTTCAAGAACGACTACGGGCGCGGCGCGGCGATCTCGATCCTCATGCTTGCTTCGGTCGCGCTCCTCAGCCTCATGTACGTCCGCAGGATGCTCAGGATCGGCGAGGTGGACCGGTGAATCTCCGGTCGACGCGGAAGCTCGGCTGGAACGTCGTCGGCATCGCCGTCTTCGTCGTGATGGCGTTCCCCGTCTTCTGGATGATCTCGACGGCGCTCAAGTCGAACGACCAGATCAACAGCCTGTCGCCGACGTGGTTCCCGCTCCATCCGACGGTGTCGCACTTCAGCGACGCGATTCACAAGCAGTACTTCGTGTCGGATCTCGTCAACACCCTCATCGTCGTGCTCATCGCGGTGGGGATCGCGATGGTGCTCGCCTTTCTCGCGGCGGTGGCGCTTGCGAAGTACCGCTTCCGGGGCCGCAAGCTCTTCGTCCTCCTGATCATCGGCGTACAGATGATTCCGGGAATCGGCCTGATCATCCCGTTGTACGTGATGCTCGCGCACGTGCCGGTGCTCGGCCTCAACCTCGTCGGCCAGCTCTCCGGGGTGATCGTCGTCTACGTCAGCGCTGTCCTGCCGTTCTCGGTCTGGACGCTACGCGGCTTCCTCCTCGGCATCCCGAAGGAGCTCGAGGAGGCGGCGATGGTCGACGGCTCGACGCGTATCGGCGCGTTCATCCGGATCCTCCTGCCACTCGTCGCGCCGGGCCTCGTGGCGACCTCGGTCTTCGCGTTCATCACGAGCTGGAACGAGTTCATCTTCGCGAACCTCCTGCTGCAGCGGCAGGGGAACCAGACGATCACGGTCTGGCTCGCCTCGTTCACCGGCGGCAGTACGTTCGTCGACTGGGGCGGGCTGATGGCCGCGTCGACGCTCATCGCGATCCCCGTTGTGATCTTCTTCCTCATCGTCCAGCGCCGGATCGCCTTCGGGCTCACGGTCGGCGCGGTGAAGGGGTGAAGTGGTTATGACCAGAGCGGGCAGCTCGTACTTCGGAGTCCGGATCGCGCGCCATGTGCGCCGCGACATGGCCGACCTCGCGGCGCGCGGGTACACCGGCGTGCTCCACACGTTCTCCGAGAACGACTTCGCGTACTACCGCGGGACGATGGCGGAGATCGTCGCCGCCTCGCATAGGGAGGGGCTGTACGTCCAGGCGAGCCCGTGGGGGCTTGGGCGGACCTTCGGCGGCGAGGCCGAGAGCCGGTGGGTCGCGTTCCACCCGGAGGAGTGCCAGGTGCTGGACGACGGACGGCGCGTGGCCGCGGCGTGTCTCAACAGCGCGGCCTATCGTGACTTCTGCAAGGAGTGGGCCGACTGGGCGCTCGAGTGCGGTGTCGATGCGGTGTTCTGGGACGAGCCTGCGTGGGTTGTCCCGATTCACGTCGGCGTCGACGACGCGTCGCGCTGGGCGTGTCGCTGCGACCGGTGCGCCGAGCGGTTCGGCGCGCCCGTCCCCGCCGAGCTGACCCCGGAAGTGCAGGCGTTCCGCGAGGCGTCGGTCGTCGACTTCCTCCGCGAGGTCGTCGCGCACGTCGCAGCGCGCGGCGGCGCGAACACGATCTGCCTCCTCCCGGCGACCGAGGGGAACCACGGCCTCTCGGACTGGAGCGATGTTGCCTCGCTGCCCGGCCTGACGACGTTCGCGACCGACCCGTACTGGAAGCACTGGAACGAGCCGGCCGGCCCGTTCGTGCGCCGCTTCGCGCGGCTGCTGCGCGAGACATGCGAGCGTCACGGCGTCGCCGCGCAGCTCTGGGTGCCGAGCTTCGGCCTCGTCGCAGACGAGATCCCCGAACTCGAGGCGGCGCTCGCAGGCGCGCGCGAGGAGGGGGTCGATGACCTCTGGACGTGGGGCTACGAGGCGTGCGGGAACATGACGCATCTCGCGACCCCCGACTCACCGCAGCTGTGGGAGGCCGTGAGCGCCGCGCTCACCGGGCGGCCTCGACTCGCCGTGACCGAGACGGCGAGGCCGGCGCTCGCCGATCTCGACACGCGCCCGACGCGCGAGATCGTCCGGCTCCTCAACGACGAGGACGCGACCGTTCCTGCGGCCGTCGCGGAGGCCGGCGACGCGCTCACCGTCGCGATTGACGCGATTGCCGAGCGCATGGCCCGCGGCGGGCGGCTGATCTACGTCGGCGCCGGCACGTCCGGCGCGCTTGCCGCGCTCGATGCTGCCGAATGCGGCCCGACCTTCGGCTCGCCTCCGGGCGAGGTCCTCGCCGTCGTCGCCGAGGACGACACGGGCGAGGACGATGGCGCTGCGGCGACGACTGCCCTACTCGAGGTGGCCCTCCTGCCCGAGGACTGCGTCGTCGCCGTCAGCGCGTCCGGCTCGACGCCGTTCGCGCTCGCGGGCATCGCGGCCGCGCGCGAGGTGGGAGCGCTCACCGTCGCGGTCACGTGCGTCCGTGGCAGCGCCGCCGGCGAGGCGGCCGAGCACGACGTCGCCGCAGTCGTCGGGTCGGAGGTGCTCGCCGGATCGACGCGCCTCAAAGCCGGCACGGCGCAAAAACTCCTGCTCAACACGATTTCCACGGTGACGATGATCCGGCTCGGTCGCACGTACGGCGGCTTGATGGTCGGCGTCGCGCCCGTCAACGCGAAGTTGCGCGAGCGATCGCGCCGGAATGTCGTGCTCGCGAGCGGAGCCGCCGAGGAGCGGGTCGACGAGGCGCTCGCCGCGGCGGGCGGCGATGCGCGCGTCGCGCTCGTCTCGCTGCTTGCGGGCGTCGATGCCGAAGCTGCGCGGGAGCGACTCGACGCTGCGGCCGGTTCCGTTCGGAAGGCGGTGGAGACCTCGTGAGGCTTGGTGTCGAAGCGGCCCTCGTCCGCGGCGAGCTCGTGCCGGGCGACGTCGAGGTCGAGGACGGCCGGATCGAGGCGGTCGGCCTCGCGAGCACGACGCGCGGAAGGGTCGCGATTCCCGGTTTCGTCGATCTCCAGGTGAACGGCTACGGCGGAGTCGACTTCCTCTCCGCCTCCGAGGAGGACTACTCCCGCGCGGGCGAGGCGCTGCTGCTCGCAGGGGTAACCGCGTACCAGCCGACGTTCATCACGTCGCCGGAGCCGGCGACGATCGAGGCGCTGAGGACGATGCCGGCGGCCGCGTCGGGGCCCCGCGTGCTCGGCGCGCACGTCGAGGGCCCCTTCCTCTCGCCGGAGCGCCCGGGCACACACCCGCTCGAGCACCTCCGCGCTCCGGACGTCGAGCTCCTCGACCGCCTGCTCGACGCCGGGCACGTGACGCAGATGACCCTCGCGCCCGAGTTGCCCGGCGCAGACGCCCTCATCGAACGGCTACGCGAGCGCGGTGTCGTCGTCTCGGCCGGACACACGAATGCGACCGCCGCGGAGGCCGAGCACGCCTTCGACCTCGGCGTCGGCGCGATCACCCACGTCTTCAACGCGATGCGTCCGTTCCGCTCGCGCGATCCGGGCATTGCGGGCGTCGCTCTCACCCGGCCGGACGTCGTGATCACGATGGTCGTCGATGGGCACCACCTCGCGGACGAGACGGTGCGCCTCGTCTGGGCGTGCGCCGCCGGGCGCATCGCGCTCGTCACCGACGCCATCGCCGCCGCGGGAACGTCCTTCGACGGCACGGTCCAGCTCGGCGAGGTCGCCGTCGAGGTCGGGGCCGGCGCTGCGCCGATGCGGCAGGACGGCACGCTCGCCGGCACCGTCCTGACGATGATCGACGCGGTGCGCAATCTCCACGCGTTGGGCGTCCCGTTGGAGGAGGCGGTCGGGGCGGCGACCGAGGTGCCCGCGCGCCTGCTCGGACGCTCGGACGTCGGCGTCCTCGAGCCGGGAGCGCCCGCCGACGTCGTCATCCTCGACGACCGGCTCGAGATCCAGTCCGTTCTCTGCGAGGGTCGAAGCGATGTCGTGGCTCGAGACTGAGCTGCGGGCGCAGCCGGAGGCACTCGCGCGTCTCCTCGACGCGCAGGGAGACGCCGCGCGCGAGGCCGCGAAGCTCTTCCGCGGGCGCGACATCCGCTACGTGCTCATCGCCTCGCGGGGCAGTTCGTCGAACGCCGCGCGCTACGCGCAGTACGTCCTCGGGCGCGCGCATCGCGTGCCGGTCATGTTCGCGACTCCCTCGCTCTACACGATCTACGGCCAGCCGCCACGCCTCGACGGCGCGCTCGTGATCGGGATCTCGCAGTCGGGCGCCTCCCCCGACGTCGTGGCCGTACTCACCGAAGCCCGCGGGCAGGGACGGCCGACGCTCGCCCTGACGAATGCGCCCGACTCACCGCTCGGGCAGGCCGCAGAGGTCGTGCTGCCGCTCGAAGCGGGCGAGGAGCATGCAGTCGCGGCAACGAAGACGTACACGAACTCGCTCGGAGCGGTTGCTCTCCTCTTCTCGGAGATCGGCCCGGACGCCGTTGCGCGAGAGGAGCTCGCACGCATGCCCGACGCGCTGGCTGCACAGATCGAGCTCTCGCTCGGCGACCCCGTTGCGCTCGAGGAATATCGCGACGCCGTCGGTCTCACCGTTGTTGCGCGTGGCGTCAACTACGGCACGGCGTTCGAGATCGCGCTCAAGATCCGCGAGCTCTCCGGCCTGATGACGGAGGCGTACTCGCCGGCGGACCTGATGCATGGCCCGATCGCCGCGATCCAGCCCGGCTGGCCCGTCATCGTCGTCGCGCCGAACGGCCCTGCGCGGCCGACCATCGAGGAAGTGATCCCGCCGCTGCGCGCGCGCGGTGTCCGCCTCATCGCTGTGTCGGACGTTCGCGCCGTCCTCCGCCGTGCCCAGACGCGGCTGCCGCTCGTGCCGGGCGTGCCGGAATGGCTCAGCCCGCTCACCGCGGTCGTGCCGGGCCAGGCGATGGCACTTCGCCTTACGCTCCTCCGGGAGCTCGATCTCGACAAGCCGCGCGGGCTCCGCAAGATCACCCTCACCACGTAGAGCGGCCGAGCGCGCAAACGAACAGGGCGGCCGCCTGAGCGACCGCCCTGCCATCAGCCCCCTCGTAGGGAAGAGCGCTAGTGCTTGGGCTTCGGGGTGCCCTGGTCGACGATCTGCCTCGCGGACGACGCCTGCAGGGTCGCAGCGAGAGCGGCAGGAGCGATCTTCTTGGCCGCGCGGACCTTGATGATCCCGTGGTCGCCGTTCGTGATCGTCGTCAGGTGGTGCCTGAGCGAGATCTTCGTCTTCGCGTCGATCGGGAAGACGAGCGTCTGACCCTTCAGCGACTTCGCGTGCGGCATTGCCCGCTTGACGACGATCGTGATCGAGCCGTTCGCCGGCGTCACCGAGTCGTACGGAATGTAGTTCGAGAGTGTCCCCTTGATGACATACGTCACCTGCGGCACGGGCTTGTTCGGGTGCGGCGGCTTTGCGAGCGCCACACTCGTCGGGATCACAAGTGCCGCAAAAACGAGGATGAGTACCTTCTTCATGAGTTCTGTTTCCCTTCGTTGCCCGGTCCTGGGTGTCGGGATGAGTCTCCGTCGCGCGTGTAAACCGGAGCTACGGGTGGGTGTAAACGCGGTGTAAAACGGCGATGTGTAACTAGACACACCCATCACGGCCTTGACCCCTGGCGGATGAGGGGCATAAGGTCGTCCTGTGACGGACGAGGACGACCGGCCACCCCGAATCGGCTGCCCAGGCGGTACGGCACTCCGCCGCCCGAGCGGCGCGAGCAGCCGCGTGAGCCAATCCCTGCCGAGCGGCCACCGGAGCCATCGCCTAGACCCCAGCCGCTACAAGACCAATAGCGACGACGAGCAAGATCGTTTCGGCCGCAACAAGCGTGAATATCCAAGACAAGGCGGCTAGTTTCTTCTCGTATGCCGCCCGGTTGTCATCCCAGGCATAGATCAAATCGTTTGTGACGCCCCACTCGATCCTGAAGTCCGACTGCTCGGTCTTGTATCGGTCCCAGACCTGAAGCGGCTTCGGTCCGACGTCCCAGTCTCGGCAGAAGTACGCGTTGACGCCTTTCCAGACTATGAACAAGTAGATGGCTCCGCCCCAGCCCAACACCCATAGGTCGGTAGCTGTCACCGTCTCGGCGTGATTGCCGACCGTCGCGCTTGTGTGCAGCGCAAACGTGGCAGCGGCGATACCAAGTAACCCGCTCGCAAGGGAGAGCAGGACGGCGATCTTTCCGTCT
>Ga0307372_10013565_pt1 | contig 10528 bp, 9 predicted proteins | sample OX1MG_FD_202533 | JGI IMG/M metagenome (GOLD analysis project Ga0307372, IMG submission 202533) | Soil microbial communities from Risofladan, Vaasa, Finland - OX-1 | ecosystem: Environmental > Terrestrial > Soil > Coastal area > Acid sulfate soil | place: Finland: Risofladan, Vaasa | collected... | reverse complement strand
AAATTGACTACCAGAAAAGCCTACGGCTTTCGCACCTTCGAAGCCGAACAAATCGCCTTGTACCACGCACTTGGGGCCCTCCCCGAACCAGAATTCACCCACGAATTCTGCTGAGGAGGCCCATTTTCTTTGAGCACGTCGCGAACCTTCGGCAACTCGGCGCGCCAGAGCCATTCGTCTCTCAGGCAAAAGCCGGCAAGCACGCTCGATGCGATGCGATCGTGATCGTGCAGAATTTCTTGATAGGCGCCCTCGACAAGCTGGTACGCTTCGACGCGCTGGTTGGCCGGATCGATGACCCAGTATTCGCGCACGCCGGTCGATTGGTAGTCGTAGTATTTCTCGCGCCAATCTCGCACGACGCTGTCGGGCGAAACGATTTCGATCGCCAAATCCGGCGGGCCTTCGAGATGCGTCGGCCGCAGGTTGTGCAAGCGATCTTTGGCGACAAACAGCACATCCGGCACCCGGCGGCTGCGAGGGCTGAGGCGCACGGCGAATTCGGGGCCCAACACCACGCCTAAGTCGCGGTCTTCGACCCAGATTCTGATCAACGAGAGCAAAAAAGCCGTCAGATTTGCGTGTGAGAAATTCGCGGGAGACATCACGATGACCTGCCCCTCGACCCATTCAGCCTTCACGTCTTCATCGCACCACGCGAGAAACTCCTCTTCGGAGAGCTTTCGATCGGGCGGCGGCTTGTAGCCCGCCGGCGGGCCGAGATCTGTGATTGGTTGGGTCGAAGCCATGATCTTTTCCTTCGCACAATTCTACCCTCTTGGATGTCGGGGCGTCGAACATGGAGGGCCGGGCGCCCCCGCCCGGCGCGTCGTACCGCACGGTCGGGCGAGGGCGCCCGGCCCTCCACTCCTTACCGGGCGAGGGCGCCCGGCCCTCCACTCCTTACCGGGCGAGGGCGCCCGGCCCTCCATCGCACTCCCCTGCCCTGCGTCTCCCTATCTCCTCCGTATCCCCCTGTCCCCTTCCCAAAGACGTTCCATCGCCTCACGGCCCGCCACTCACGGCGCCTTCCGCTCGTAAACCAGCTTGCCGGCCAGAAAAGTCTGCAAGGCTTGCGTATCGCGGAGGTCGTCGACCGGGCACGTGAGCAGATCGCGGTCGAGCACGACGAAGTCGGCCTGCTTGCCGATTTCGAGCGAGCCGACGACGTGATCGAGAAACATGATCCGGGCGTTGTTGATCGTGTAGAACCGCAAAGCCTGCTCGCGCGAAAGCGCCTCTTCCGGGTGCAGCGGCCGTGCGTAGTATTTCGATTTCCGCGTGATCGCCGTCCACATGCCGAGGAACGGGTTATAGGGATTCACCGAGCGCAGCGAGCCGATTTTTTGCATGTGGTCCGAGCCGCCGCCGGCCGTCACGCCGGCCGCGAACAGGCTGGCTAGCGGCTGAAAATAACGCAGCCGCTCGTAGCCGAACTGCGCGGCCAGCGTGTGTGCGTCGAGGTAGAGCCAGGCCGGCTGGATGTCGACCATCACGCCCAGCCGCTTGGCCTGGTCGATCGCCTCGCGGCTCATGAAGTTCGAGTGCGTGATGCAGGGCCGCGTCGGCGCGACGGGCGTCGTCTCGTTGACTTCTTCGTAGGCGTCCAGCAGCGCGTGAACCGCGCCATCGCCCACGCTGTGCGCGGTGAATTGCAAACCCGACTCGACCGCCGCCCGCACCATCGCCGCGAGCAACTCGGGTTCGATATACAGCAGGCCGCGATACCGCGGGTCGTCGATCGAGTAGATTTTGCTCAGGCCCCACGGCTCGCGCAGGTACGCGCTGCCGGTGAGCATGCCGCCGTCGAGATACGTTTTGACGCCGATGATCCGCAAGCGGTCGTCGCCTTTTATGTGCAGCGGGTGGGCGGCGATCTCGCGAATCTTCTGCGCGATGTCTTCGGCCGGGCCGCTGTTGGAAACGCCGTGCGAGATGGCCACGCGCACGTTCAAGGCGTCGGCCGCGCGGAGCCGAACGTATTGGGCGATGGCGCCGGGCGAGGCGTCGCGGTCGCAAATGCCCGTGATGCCGACCGAGTTGTAATCGGCAATCAACTGCCCGAGCCGCTCGTCGCGCTGGGCTTCGCTCGCGCTGCGGCTTTTGGCCTTGGTTTTAAGGTATCGCGAGGCGCTGCGCAGAATGCCGGTCGGTTCGCCGGTGGCCGGATCGCGCTCGATCTTGCCCGAGCCGGTCGGCTGAAAGTCCTTGTCGATGCCGCTCAGTTTGAGCGCCAGCGAGCTCACGCTGGCGTCGGGCCCGGTCGAAAACACCACCGGGTTGTGCGGCGCCGTGGCATCCAACTCGGCCTTGGTCGGATAACGCTGTTCCTTGAGACGCGTGATGAATACTTGCCGGAGCACGATCCAATCGCCCGGCTCGACCGCGGCCGCGCGGGCCTTGATATACGCCAGCACGTCGGCGATCGTCTCCATCACCGGAATCGGGTGATCGAACTCGGTCATCGCCGCGCCGGTGGCGTGCGAGTGCGAATCCATCAAGCCGGGAATGACCGTGCGGCCGGCCAGATCAACCAGCCGCGTGCCGTCGCCCTTCAGCTTGAGCACGTCGTCGCTCGCGCCGACGGCCACTACCCTGCCCTGCCCTACCGCCAGCGCTTCAGCGAGGGAAAACTTGTCGTCGACCGTGACGATCTTGCCGTGGTGATAGATCGCCTCGGGCGCTTCGGCCGCGGCGGCGACGGATGCAAGGGGCGGCAAAAGCAGGCACAAACAGGCGAACAGACGCAGCGACATGCGAGCGCTCCCAGGAGGCGAATGACGAGGCTAAGCCGGCATGCCGCAGTTATAACCTGCTGCGGCGCCCGTTTGAACAACGCCGCCGGCGCCCGAGTGCGAATTAACGGAAGCGTTGCCAAGGCATGCGGGAGCACTCATCCGGAGAAGGCAATTACTGAGCCGCCTCGACCGGCGACTCGGCAACGGTTTCTTCTGACGTCTCGCCTTGCGGAAGCGACTGCGTCAGACGGCGCAAAAACTCGTCTTTGTCGCGAGGCGAAAAGACGATCGGCGAGGCGCGTTTGCCGTTCGGCAGGCGATAGTCGACGCGCAGCATGTCGAACGACCAGGCCGGGCCGCGGGCCAGGCCGCCGCGCCAGGGACGGTCGACGGCGAACGCCCTGTCGATCGAACCCAAGGGAATGCAGGTGCGGCTGGGGCCGGAGCGCAACACCAGCCGCTCGGCGGTGATTTCGTATTCGGTCGTCGTCAGCATCCACAACAATGTGACGCCGAAGATCGGCATCAACAGGCCCAACAGCGACATGAAGTACGAACGGTGCAGTTGCACGACGAGCATGTCGCCGGGCAGTATCGAAACTTCGAAGCTGCTCCAAACGAGCCACGCCCCGCCTGCAATCAGGGCCAAGGCAGCCGGAACCACCAGGTACCGCGCCCACCAGTCTCTCTTGGAAGCCGAAATCATATTTTCAAGCGCAATCGACAGCGTACTTGGAATCTCCCGCGAAACGTAGGTCAGGCTTTCCAGCCTGACAGTCAGACGCGAATGCCTGATCTACGCGAGCCTCGCCGGACCAAAACGTCTATCTAATGCGGCGCTCGGCGGAATGCAAGCAAACTCACCAAATGCTAATAGAGGTCGAGCGGACGATTTTAAACGGTCGCTCGTTACTTGACGCGGGCCGATCGGGCCGCCACGGCCCCGAAGCGTCGGGGGACGGGCGCGGCCTCGCTGGCCCCTTGCGCCCCCCTGCCCTGCCCTGCTCGGGCCTCGGTTTTGTTTTCGACTTCGCGAGCGGCGGCGCCGTCGAACACGCGGCGAACGAGCCACGGGGGCACGAACGACAGGCAGCCGATGAGCATCGCCAAGCCGAACGTGATCATGCCCATGCCGAAGGCGATGCCCAAGTGCAGCGGCACGGCGAAGGCCAACACGATCGGCCGCAAGATTCGCGGCCAAACCAACGCGCAGAAGAACAACTCCCAATAGACCGTGACTTGGGTCAAGACGGCGATGGTCAGCGGCCAGCCGGCCAGCCAGGTCATGTCGAGCGATTGGTATTCGAGATTGGCCACGGCGCCCCACAGTGCGTCGCCCCGCCACCAGGTTTCGCCGTGGAGCTTGCCCAGGCCGGCGAAGAAATAGATCACGCACATGTGCAGTTGGATCAAGCGAATGGCGATGTTGCCGCTGACGGTCGGCGCCGCGGCGGCCAGCCTTTTGCCCGCCCGGCGAGCGGCGATCCAGCGGTCGAGCGAATAAGCCGCGCCGCTAGGCCCGATCATCAGATACATCGCCAGCATGCAGTTGGTCTGGTCGAGGCCGAACAAGGCGCCCGGCAGGCGATTGACATAAGACACGGCCGCCAGATAGGCCAGCACCGCAACCACGCGGCTGGCCAGCCCCAGCATCAACATCGCGAATACGACGAGCGCGGCGATGTGAACGGTCCACAGCGCCGCGGGGGATTCGATAAGCCAGAAATAGCTCCAGACGTAGCTTGCGGGTTGCCGACCGTCGGCCTGAGAAACCTGCTCGAGTTCCGGCCCGAGCGAAAACCGGGCCGATTGCGCGGCCGCGTCGGGCGAAATCCAGGCGTGCGGGCCGAAGAACGAGTCGAGACCGATCGTCCAGACCAGGTGCGTGTAGAGCAGCATGGCGCCGGCCAGAATGCGAATCAGGCTCAAGGTCGCCGCATCGGCCGGCGTAAACCAAAAGCGATTCCAACCGTCGAGCGTCGCCCGGCCGAGTTCGCGAAAGTAATTGACGACGAGATTCATGGCATCTTCCCGGTAAACGTTCCCAGAGGTCGCACGCGATACAATCGCTGGTCGTCGAGCTTCATGCCTCGTAGCACGTCGGCGGGCTCGGGGATCAGATGTTCGACCAGTTCCAGCGACACGCTTTGGCCTTGGTTGGCGGCCAGCAAGTGGTCGGCATACGAGCGGACGTAGGTCTGTTCCGCAGCCGACAGCGGCCGGCGCTCCCAAGGCAGCCGGGGATCGACATCGGCGTCGGGAGGCTGCGAGTTGACGAACTCGCTGAGCATGAAATGCCGATGATAGAGCAACCGCGGCCAATGCTCGTTGCGATCGGGAAATACGCCTTGGGCGTGCGAGCCGTCGGCCCGCGCGACGTCGTAGCGAATCAAATGGCTCGGGCCGGGATCGGGTCCGAAGAACTTATAGCCGTGCGTCAGGTACGCCGCTTCGAGATAGGGGCGATAAATCGGCCGCAAAGCGTCGCCTAGAATCGACTGCGGCACCGACAACGGCCACACCAGCAGGCCGACCACGTGCCACGCCAACAGCAGGCTCACGACGATTCGCGCCGGCGCGCTCCAACGTTTCGCGTCCAGGCGACGGTCCGTTGGCGGTTCAGCGTGACGTGAATTCATGGCGCATCCCAGGAAAGGTTTTTAAACAACCACCCGCCAGAACAACAGAAACTGATCGTCCTGCAAGGCGATCATGTGCCTGTCCGGCAGTTTGCCACATATTTGCGGAAGCGATTTAGCAACTTGGAGGGTGGTTGTTTTTAAACCGGCGGCGGTAAGCTTTGACTTTTAGTTTATCGGTCGAGCTGACATGCGCGAAAGAAGAAATGCCGCCGCCTCCGCGCCGGCGGCGCAAGCGGCGAAAGCGGCGAAAGCGGACGGCAACAAAAAAACCCTCGCGCGAGCCAGCGCTCGCGCGAGGGATGAAACTTTCAGACTGTTGCGGGCAATCGCTTACTGGCGATCGACCTTCGTCTGGGCGATTTGCGGAGCGTCGAATTCGACGGTCAACTCGCGAGCATCGCCCGCCTTGAGCGAAACCGTTTCTTCTTTCGTCAAGGTCTTGCCGTCTCGCGTCAGTTCGACGCGGACGACGTAATCTTGCCACTCTTGGCCGCCGGTCAACTTGGTTGTCGAGAAGCGGCGAGTCTCGCCGAAACTCTTCGTCTCGTTGCCCGACAGGAAGACCTTGGCGTCCGCCGGCACGTGCAGCGTCAGGCTGGTGCTGACCGGCTGCTCGGCGATCTCTTCCTGTTCGCCGTTCAACTCGAAGTCGACGTCGGCGTTACCGCCGGCTTGCACTTTGATGACTTTCGTTTCGCTCACCGGGCGGCCGTCGCGGACCAATTCGGCGCGAATCTCGTAGGTGTAGTTGTAGCCGGTTTGCAGGCCGCTCGACACGTAACGCCGCTCGGCGCCGGTGCTCTGGGTGGCCAGGCCGTTGACGAACACCTTGGCGTCGGCCGGAACGTGAACGCTCAGCGTGGCGCTGCGAGCGCCGCGGTAGAAGCCGGTGTTGTCACCCGCGGCGGGCGCTTCCGGCGGAAGCTCGCCCGGAGCGGGCGTGGGGCTTTCCAACGCGGGCGCGTGCGTGGCGGGCGGCGGAGGAGGCGTCTGCGGCATGACAGCCGGACCTTCGATCACCGTGCCGCCGCTCGAACCATAGCTGCCGTACGATCCGCCGCTCGAACCGCCGCTGGAACCCCAGCCACCGTATGAACCGCCGTAATAAGCCGCCCGATAAGCGTGCCGATGGTGGTGATGTCGGCCGCCCCAGCAGCCGCCCGACGAAGCCCAGCCGCCGTACGAACCCCACGAGCCCCCATAAGAGGCGTAGCCATAGTAGCCGCCCGACGAACCCCAGCACCCGTACGAACCGCCCGAACTGCCGTAAGATCCCCCCGACGATCCGCCGTGGGAGTGACCCCAGAAGGCGTTCGCCTGCGACGCGCCGCCGGCCATCGCAATGGTCAGTGCAGCGGCTCCCAGCATCAGTTTTTTCAGATTCCTTCGTAGCATGATGGTCCTTGCTCCCCTGAGAGTCATGGAAAGTGGTGAACGTTTCCCCCCAAAACATACCAACCATAGCTTGTAAATCAAGCAATTTGCGGGGCTTTTTAGGCTCAAGAAAGATAGGGTGTATGGGGTGTCTTTGCGAAACAGGCGCATCGTAACACAACTTCTAGAATTGGGGAACGAAATACAACTTAAGTTGTTTTTGTGAAACGGCTTACGTTACTGAGTGGCCGCGCGTCGGCGAGGTGGTCGCGGCAAAGCAGCGACTGGGCTCAGAAAAATGGCAGCGCTGGCCTAAAATGCCGCTCCTGAGCGTTCTGCCGCGCCCGAGCGGGGTACTTCCTCCCGCGTAGCTCTGGGCGGCGAACCTAGCTCGCTTGCTTGACCGCAGCAGGAAAGGAAACCCGCTTGTCCCCCCCTGCCCTTTGGCCCGCTCGACTGCCTTGGTCGCTGCCCGTCATCGCCGCGCTGCTGGTTTTCCTGGGCTGGTTGGGAATCGCACGCAGCGAGGAACTTGCCGGCGGCGACGGTCGTTTTGCGCGGCAGCAAGCCATCTGGTCGATCTTGGCGCTGGTCGCGATGTCGTTCGCCGCGGCGCCCAGCTATCGGCTGCTTTGCCGTTGGAGCTACGCGCTGTTTGCGGCGGCGATCGCGTTGTTGGCGTTGGTCTATTTTTTTCCGGCGATTCACGGCGCGCACCGTTGGATTCGCGTGGCTGGCGTCAGCTTGCAGCCCTCCGAATTCGCCAAGGTGACGTTCGTGCTGGCCCTGGCGCGGTATCTGATGTATCGCGATAATTACCGCCGCTTTCGCGGACTGGCCATGCCGCTGGCGATCGCGCTGGGGCCGGTCGTGCTGATCTTGCGCGAGCCCGATCTCGGCACGGCGCTGATTTTCTTGCCGGTGTTGTTCAGCATGCTCTACGCGGCCGGCGCGCGGCACGTCGATCTGGCCAAGCTCGCGCTCTGCGGGCTGGCGTGTGTGCCGGCGCTGTGGAGCCAGATGAGCCGTGAACAGCGCTCGCGCGTCACCGCCTTGGCCGAGCAAACCGGACCAGGGCAAACCCCGACCGACGACGGCTATCACTTGCACCAGGCGAAGCAGTTGCTGGCGATGGGAGGCGTCTGGGGCAGCCTGGCGGCCGGCGAACCTGTCGACGACCCGGCCGCCTATCGGCTGCCCGAGGACCACACCGACTTTATTTTCACGGTCATCGGCGAGCGGTTGGGTTGGCTGGGCAGCGGCGCCGTCTTAGGACTCGTGGTGCTGCTTTCCCGGCGTGGTCTGGCGATCGCCGAATCGACGCAAGAGCCGTTCGGGCGGTTGGTCGCCGTCGGCGTCGTGGCCCTGTTTGCCGTGCAATCGTTGATCAATACCGCCATGACGGTCGGCCTGTTGCCGATCACCGGGCTGTCGCTGCCTTTGGTCAGCTATGGCGGATCGGGCCTGGTCGCGCATTCAGCGGCGCTGGGTTTGCTGATCAACATCGCATTGCGGCCCGGCTACGAATTGGCCGGCGAGCCGTTTCGGTGGGAAAGGCGGTAGGCGGGAAGGGGATCGACGATTCTCCGACCTCGGAATTCCGACTTCCTGCTCACTTTCGCTCCGTCACTTTCAACTCCAGGTTGTCGAACGAAACCTGGCCGGTGGCGCCGAACAGGCCGACGCGAACGATGGCTTCGCGGGCGCGTGTCGGCACTTCGAACTTCTCGCGTTCGTGCCGCCAGTCGAGCGTGCCGCGCCAAGGACCGATGCCGAGCGTTTTGAGGATCGCCCGCCGCTCGTCGTAAAACACGATGACGAACATCGGCAAGTCGTTGATCGTTCGGCCGGGGCGAATTTCCGTGCCGCGGACGTCGAGCGAAATCTCGATTTGGCGAACCTCGCGGCCGTCGATCGGAAACGCCTGCAGGGCCTGGCTTGCGCGGCCGGGCGAAAGGTTCGTAAACGTCAGGCAGAATTCGCCCTGCGGGGCGTGCTGGTCGCGATCCGCCTGGCCTTGGCGCAGATAGTGCCAGCCGGCCGGGCGGAGCTGCTTGTCTCGCTCGGCGGTTTCCTCGAAGCCGCCGTTGTAGATCGCCGGGTGCGAGGGATCGGGCAGCACCTCGCGTTTTTCCTCGGCCGTACCCGTCATCGGCACGAACAAGGTGGGCAGTAGCGCCTCGCTGACCAGTTTGCCGTTTTCCTTCTTGAACAAGTACAGCGTTTGCTGATATCGCTCGCCGAGCGGCACGATCATCCGGCCGCCTTCCTTGAGCTGGTCGACCAGCGGCTGCGGCACGTTCTCCGGCGAGCAGGTCACGATCACCTTGTCGAACGGCGCGTGCTCGGGCCAGCCCTGGTAGCCGTCGCCAATCTTAGTGTGGATGTTCTCGTATTTCAGCCGCTTCAGCGTGCGGGCCGCCCGTTCGCCGAGGGGCTTTTTGATCTCGATCGAATACACGTCCTTGACCAACGGGCTGAGAATGGCCGCCTGGTAGCCGCTGCCCGTGCCGATTTCGAGCACCTTGTCGGTCGGCTCCGGGTCGAGCTGTTCGGTCATATAGGCCACCACGAACGGCGGCGAGATCGTCTGGCCTTCGCCGATCGGCAGGGCCATGTCCCAGTAGGCGTTCTTTTTATCGACGGCCGGCACGAATTCGTGCCGCGGCGTGGTGCGCACCGACTCGATCACTCGCGGGTTGCGGATGCCCGCCGCCGCGACCTCTTCGTCGACCATGCGGTTGCGGGCTTCGACGATTTGCTGCTTGGTCTGCGCCGCCGCAATTCCGGCGTCCAAGGTCGACGCCGCGCCGAGCACTGCGAACCAGAAGACGATGCGGTTTTTCATGCGCTCCCCTGCCCTGCCCCGCCGGCAGGATTGGTGGAAATCAAGTTGCGGAACTTCCGCACGAGTGCGTTGTCGTCGCTGGCCAGCCGTTCACGAAGCAGGTCGGCGGCCTCGCCGATGGGAAAACCGGCCAGAGTCTGGCTCGAATCGAACGTCCGATAGCAGTCGCCCTCGAGTCTATGGACTTGAATCTGCTCGCGTCGCCAGCGCCAAACCTCGGGCACGCCGATCGCGGCATAGACGGGCAAACGATCGAGCGATGACGAACTCACGTCGACTTCGACCGCCAGGTCGGGTGGCGGATCGATCGAAAGATCGAGTTCATCGCGATTGCGCACTTGCGGTTCGTGCTGGAGGTAATAGCAGTTGTCAGGTTCCAGGCCGCTTTGCAAATCTTGTCGCTTGAAAGTCGTCATGCGGCAGCTTTGAATTCCAAGTCCTTTCACTTCCGTCCAAGCCTCAATCAGACGCCCCAGAATGCTCGCTACGCGCTCGTGACGTTTCGACGGCGACATCATTTCCAAGATCCCCCGCACGTATGTCATGCGAATGTGGCGGTTTTCGTCCTGGTTGCGCAGCGTTTCATAAACGTCCCACGGGATGTTCGACAGCCGGACGCTTCCGCCGGCCGGCGGTTCGAGCGATCGCAATTCTTCGAGCGTGGCCATGATTTACGTCCTCGCCGCAAAAAGAGAAACCCCTCCTCTTTCTCAGCATATCACCGCCAGGTCGCAACCCAAAGCGGCAAGAGGCAAGGCCCCCAGAACCAAAAAATCGCTAATCCTCGCTAATCTTCGATAATAGGCTCTTCCGCAGAATCTGTGGGTGGTTTTGACGCTGGTTAGCGGGGCCACGGTTGCGTTTTCTCAGGCATTGCTCGGGCGTTCAATGGCAGGAAGGACGAAGGTTGCCTTGGCGGTGTAACC
>Ga0307372_10013564_pt1 | contig 10528 bp, 6 predicted proteins | sample OX1MG_FD_202533 | JGI IMG/M metagenome (GOLD analysis project Ga0307372, IMG submission 202533) | Soil microbial communities from Risofladan, Vaasa, Finland - OX-1 | ecosystem: Environmental > Terrestrial > Soil > Coastal area > Acid sulfate soil | place: Finland: Risofladan, Vaasa | collected... | reverse complement strand
AGGGCGCTGACCCAGCTCGCTCGCTCTGGCCGGCACTGGAATGGGCAGGTGTCGCAGCAGTCACCCGGCACCCGCTGGATCACATAGCCGCACACGAGCATCATCTGCCCGCCAATGTGAGGTGGGAGACTGTGACCACTCCCCAGGGCGGAGACGGGCCAGCAGCTACGCGCGAACGCCGTTCACCTCGTTTGTGCCACGGTTAGCCGAACGCTATGTCGGCTCAACCGCGATAATACATATAAGGGCTCGCGGGAGCGGCGGCCGCCTGCACGTGGGCACTGGCCCCGTGCCCGACCGCGGCGGCCATTGCCGGCCCGGTTAGCAATGAGCCCGCCACGCCGAGCGATAGGATAGTTGGAATGATGAGAGATCGCCCGACACGCATAATTCCTCCACGGCGATTCCCGAGGCCAGCGGCTTGCAGCGCGACCCTGCCTGCCAGCACGGCATATCTGCCGTCCTATGGTGTTATTTCCAGTATCGGTCATTCCATGCGGGCTTAGCTAGCCCTTCTGGGCGTTTTAGTAAATGAAATTCCCTTTTCTTGTTGCAGGCAATTTTTCAGCCCTCATGCGAAGTAATATTCGGGTACCCGTGCACCGCAAGTTCTGCGAAACTTTCAGTGCATGCTGCCACGACACTGGCGATGCCATTGCTACCAGGAAGGCTAGTTAGGCAAAGACTTTTATCCGAAAACAGCCCTTGTGTCCATAATGTTCTAGTAGTAAAATCCACGCCGTGCTCCCCGCCACCCCGGTCGGCGCCTTAGTCGGCCGCGACAGCGAGACTGCGATGCTGGTCAGGTTCATGACGGAGGTGGCCGGCGGGCAGGGCAGGCCGGTGCTGATCGAAGGCGAGCCGGGAATCGGCAAGTCCGCGCTTGTGCGGGCGGCCCTGGCCGAGGCGGCCGGTGCTGGGTGTCAGGTGTTCTGGGGCGCCGGTGACGAACTGGGCCAGGCGTTGCCACTGCTGCCGCTGCTGGATGCGTTACGCGTACGCGAGCCCTCCACCAACCCTCGGCGGAACACCATCGTGCGGCTCTTGCGGGGCGAGTTCACCGCCGATCGTGGCGTGGACCTGTCAGCCGCGCTGGCGGAGCAATTGCTGGCCCTCATCGCCGAGCAGTGCGCCACCGTCCCGACAATCGTGGTCATCGACGATCTCCAGTGGGCGGACCAGGCGAGCGTTGCGCTCTGGGGGCGCCTGGCCAGGTCGGCGCGGCAGGTGCCGCTGCTGCTCGTGGGCATGATGCGCCCCGTGCCGCAGCGCGACGACTTGCTGGCGCTGCGGCGGGCGGTGGACGATGCCGCGCGGCTCCAGCTGACCGGCCTCACCGCGACGGCGGTAGCCGAGCTGGTAGCGGCCCTGGCCGGCGGCAAGCCTGACGGCGGACTGCTGCGGCTGGCCGACGGCGCGGCCGGCAATCCGCTCTACGTCACCGAGCTGGTCGCTGCGCTGGCCCGCAGCTCCAGGCTGAGCATCACCGGTACGGGAGCTGTCGATCTGACGAGCGGTCCCGCACCAAGCTCCCTGTCGGCGGCGATAGCGGACCGGCTTGGGTTCGTCCCCGGGCCGGTGCGCAGGGTGCTGCGGGCGGCGGCGCTGCTCGGCGTGGACTTTGCCGTGCCGGACCTGGCGACCGTTCTCGGCCGCGGCGTTGCGGACCTGGTCCCCGCCGTTGACGAGGCACGTGCCGCCGGCGTGCTGGCCGAGTCGGGCGACGATCTCGGGTTCCGGCATCCGCTGATCCGTGCGGCGCTGTACGACGAGATCGCGGTGCCGGTGCGCGCCGCCTGGCACCGCGATGCCGCACGCGCTCTCGCTGAGGCCGGCGCGCCGGCGGACCGGGTTGCCCGGCAGCTGCTGTGGGCAGTCGGCGGACCTGACGGCACGAGCGACCCGATGGATGACTGGATCCTGGGCTGGCTGGCCAGCACCGCAGAGCTGCTGGTCGGCCAGGCGCCCCGGGCCGCGGCAGGTCTCCTCAGCCAGGCGGTAGCGAGCTCCCCGCCCGGCTCGGCCCAGCATGACTGTCTGGTGGGCCGGCTCGCTGATGCTCTCTACCGGATCGGCGATGCGGCCGGGGCCGAGCAGGTGGCGAACCACGCGCTGGCCCATGCCGTCGAGCCCGATCTGCTCGTCGACCTGCACTGGACGCTGGCGCAGTGCCGTATGCAGGCTGGCCGGTCAGCGGAGTCCCTGTCCACGCTGAACCAGGCCCTGGCCTCCCCAGGGATCTCGGCCCGGCACCGCGCCCGGCTGCTCGTGCTCACCGCACGGGCGCACGACAGCCTCGGCGAGATCGAGACCGCTGGCCGGGTCGCCACCGCCGCGCTCGCGGCGGCCTCGGAGGCGGGCGACAACTGGGCGATCGGCTGGGCATTGCATGTGCTGACCATCGTGACCGCGATGCAGGGGCAGACGGCTGACGCACTGCCGCTGTTCGACCGGGCACTGACGGTGACCCAGGCTGATCCGGCACTGACTGACCTGCGGCTGCTGCTGCAGATCAACAAGGCCATCACACTGGGCGGCCTCGACCGGTACGAGGAGGCCCTCACCGCGGCACGGCAGGCCCGGCAGCTCGCGGACAGGGCCGGCACCGTGGTCCGGCTGGCTCAGGCGCATAGCGCCCTGGGCCAGCTGCTCTTCGACACGGGGCGGTGGGACGATGCGATGGCTGAGGTGGAGGTCCTGCACGACGACATGAAGGAGCCCGGCGCGGCCTGCTGCGATCACGGTATCGCCGCCGTGATCTGTTTCCATCGCGGCGAAGTCAACGCGGCGCGCGGCCACCTCGCCGCCGCCGTCCCCTATGCCACGCGGATCGGGAACCGGGTCGTCGGCCCGCTGGCACTGGCCCGCAGCCTGGACCGGGAGCAGGCCGGCGCGCTGCCGGATGCGCTTGCCATGCTGACAGCCGGGTTCGCCGACAACAAGGAAGAACTCGACGAGATCGAGGACCTGTTTCCTGATGCCGTCCGCCTCGCCACCACAACGGGCGACATCGGCACCGCCAAGGCCATCGCGGACCACGCGGTGGCCCTCGCCACTGGGTCGGAGATCCCTCACCGTCAGGCGAACGCGCTCTATTGCCGCAGCCTGCTTGACGATGATGCCACCCGGTTGCTGGCGGCCGCGGAGCGTTATGGCGACGCCGGCCGGCCGCTGCTGTGCGCGAAGGCGCTGGAGGCGGCCGCTGGAGACTTCGTCCGCGCCGACGACCGCGGCCAGGCACGGGCCGCGTTCACCCGCGCCGTGGACATCTATCTCTCGCTGGGCGCCGCTACGGACGTCGCCCGGCTACAGACCAGCTTCCGCGCTCATGGCATCCGCCGCGGCCCGCGCGCCAAACACCGGCAGGCGCGCAGCGGCTGGGACAGCCTCACGCCGACCGAGACAAAGATCGCCGCACTGGTGCAGGGGGGACTGTCCAACCCAGAGATCGCCGCCAGGCTCTTCCTGTCCAGGCGCACCGTCGCGACCCACGTCTCCCACATCCTGAAGAAGCTCGACGTGCATTCCCGGACAGACATCGCCCGTGAGGCAGCGTTGCGCACCATCGCATCGAGGCCATAGCGGCGAGGGAAAAGGCCGGCCCGCAGGGCGTGTCCGTGAATCTGTCGGGGGGCTCACGCTTCACCGGACATAACTGCGATCGCCCTGCGGGCCGGAGTCGTTGTGCTCATCAGGATCGGGGTTGTGCTCATCAAGATCGGACTGGAACGCGAGCGTGAAGTACACGGCCTTGCCCGCCGCGGTCGGGTAGAAGCCCCAGTCAGTCGCCAGGCTGGCGACCAGCATGAGGCCCCGTCCGGTCTCCGCGTCGGCTGGCGCATCCATCAGCGCTGGCGCGGTCCATGATGTGTCGTAGACATCGATTCGCAATTGGCCCCAGGCGCAGGTGATGGCGAGCATGACTGTCTCGCCCGCCTCGTGCCTGATGGCATTGGTCACCAGTTCGCTGGTGAGCAGGACCGCGACTGGTGATTCGACCGGGACATCCCAGGCGCAGATGGCCGCACTGACCTGGCTGCGGGCTTCGGCCGCTGCGGCCACCCCCGCGGCTAGCGAGATGCGGCGTGCGCGGTGAAGGGCCGGGCGGGTCGGCGCCATCGTGTCCATCTGGTGTCCCTTGCCAGGGCCGGTAGTTTCACGACAAATACTTCTGCAAGTTTCAGGCGGAAACATCGGTCGGGTGACGGATCTTTGAAGCCGTGACAGCGACATGGCCGTTGGCTGCTGGCTCAGCTGCCTGTGACCGGGCCTGGCATGCCATCGCGGGAGCGGGGCGGTGCCAGGCTGCCGGGTATCGGGTGGCGGTAGAAGTTCGGTGCCTGGTCGAAGTCGTGGTAGTAGCGGTGGAAGACCGGGGTCGCGGAAGAAGCGGCGGGCGGCACGATCCAGGTCCAGTCCGCCGGGCACGCCCGGCCCTGCTGCTGTTCGCGCTGCATGTGGCGGAGGAAGCGGACTGACTCGGTGTGATGATCGGCGATCGTTACCCCGGCGGAGCTGTACGAGTGCAGGACCGCGAGGTTGAGCTCGGTCATGGCCTTGTCTTTCCACAAGGTCCGGTCGCTGGCCGTGGACAGGCCCATCTGCCTGGCGATTACCGGCAGCTGGTCGTAGCGGTCGATGTCGCCGAGGTCGCGCGATCCGACCTCGGTGCACATGTACCAGCCGTTGAATGGCGCGGTGGGGTAACAGACGCCGCCGACGTCCAGGTACATGTCGCTGATCACCGGCACGGCATACCACCGCAGCCCGAGGCCGGCGAACCAGCCGAGCTCCGGATGCCCGATGGGCACCTCGAGTACCGCATCGGCGGGCACCTCGTGCAGCGTGACAGGCTCGCCGGCCTCCTGCACGAGCAGCGGGAGCATGTCGAACCGCCCGGCCGGCCGGCGACCTGGCCAGCCGAGGTCGCGGGCAAGGCGGGTGAGGTTCGCGTTTGCCGGGTCGCCGGTGACGGCGCCGTCGGCGGTCTCGTAAGCCGCATACCGCACGAGCTGCGGGCTGAGGATCCGCGGGCCTGGCCGGTCCGGCATGTCCGGCGCGAACACGGTGATCATCGGCCGGATCCGGCCGCCGTTGGTTGCCTCGCGCAGGTGCGTGACCGACTCGGCTGCGATGTCCGGTGCCGCGGTGACCTCGCGGCGGTCGCGCACCCGCAGGCTCCGCCAGTACAGCCGCCCGATGCACCGCGAGCTGTTCCGCCAGGCGACACGCGCGCCGAACACCAGCTCAGCCGGAGTGTGCTGGTAGGTGCCCGTGGCCTCGATCTCGCGGCGGACGTGCCGGAGCCGCCTGCCGGGCGGTCCCACGTCATTCTCGCTGTGGAACAGCGTGATGAACCGCTCGGCGCTGGCTAGCAGACTGTCCAGGGCGAACGGGTCATCGCCCGCCAAGGACCGCCCGGCAGGAAACGCGGCCAGGTCGGCGGCCAGGCCAGCCTCGCTGTCGCCTGCCGCCACCGGGCAGGCCCGCAAAGACGGGAACATCAAGGACTCCCCGCCCGGCTCCTGGCCGTTGGCGCGGCCACGCGGCTGGCCGCGGTCGGGAATACCCCACTGAGTATCCGGAAGGACCGGACCCTGGTTCAGATGCACGGAAGTCTCCCTGGTAGGGCCTGGGCTGTCCTCGCTGGTGACAGATCGAACTAGGACGCCGCCGCCTTGCTGGCTGCGGCACCGAAATAGTCGCCGCCCTTATGGCGGGGGTTATCGGTTCCCCAGTGCCGCACCCGGGACTGCGGAACCATCTTGGGAATGTGCTTGGAACAGTGAATGTAAGCCTCGGTGACGTGGATCAGGACCCACTGCACTGGCCGGCGGCCGGCCTGCGCAGATTCCGGCATGCCGGGATAGAGTTCCTGCATGTGCGCGGGAGTCACAATGGTGGCCTCACCGTTTATGTGCAGGCCAATGAGATCGTGCGTGAAGTCGGCGAGGAATATGCCGATATGCGGGTTCTGCAGTATGTTACCGAGGCTTGCCATCACACCGTTTCCCCGGTACTCGGGGTAGGCGATGGTGCGGTCCGCCAGGACCCTGATGAATCCGGCGGGACCAGCGCGGAAGCTGCAGTCGCACTCTCCTGAGCTGTCACTCGTGGCGATGAATGCCATTTCCATGCGCTGTATGAACTGCTGCATGACCGGGGTAAGATCACCGGTAACCTGGGTCTTGTAGAACTGCTGCGCTCGCTGCGCCGTGCCGAGCCTCTCCTGAAGAGAACGCTCACCAGAGCCGGGCTGGCACCGGGGAGCGTTGCGTTTCCGCGCCGGCATGAAAGCCCAAGCCGCTGCGTCTAGTACCGTCATTGCCCTGTCCTTCCCCGATCATGGCCGTTTCTCCTGCTGCGGCCCCGGCCCCGGTGACTGGCCCCGGTGACTGGCTCCGGTGGCCTCCCTGGCAGGAACCGCAGCACAAGCGTGCGCCGCCGACCCGGACGCCGGTGTTGCACTCGCCTTGACGCCTGCCTTGCACCCCAGGTCACAGACGTGGCCGAGGCGGCTGAGGGCACGGCTGTCCACGCTCAGGGCGCGATTGCCAGGATCTGCTCGCGGTAATTCAGGACGGCCAGGAGAACGGCTCAGTCCGCTCAGAGCCGGCGCCTGCCGCGGGTGGCCAGGTGCCGCACTAACTACGAGATGCGGCGGTCGGAGACGGGCTGCATGGTCTCAATGCGTATCCGCGCCGACTCCGCCTCTGGCACGCCGAGCCGTTCGAAGATGTCCAGCGCCTGCCTGAACACGATCCGCGCCGCATAGGGCTGCTGCGTGTTGAGCGTCGATTCCGCGATTCCTTCGAGGATCTTGGCCTCCTCGTATGGGTCACCGATCTCCCTGGCCAGCCTGAGAGCGGTGTTGTACTGGTCAAACGCCTCGCCGTAATGGCCGGCCCCGCGACGTATGTCGGCTATCCTGCGAATCGCGATCACCTGCTGGGACAAGTTCCCGATCCCCTCGGCGATCGATCGCGCCTTCTGGTGATAGATCAGCGCCTCGTCGGGACACGCAGCGCTCTGATAAATCGCGCCGATGTCATTGAGCACGTCAGCTTCATCGGGGAGATCGCCGATTTCACGGTATATGGCAAGCGCCCGCCGGTAGGCAGCGAGGCCTTCCTCGTAGCTGCCCTTATAGTGGTGGACGCCCCCGATGTTATGGTACAGAATCGCTTCGTTCTGCGCTCCGCCTATCTCACTGAATATTTCCAGTGACTTCTGGTAGCAGTCGAGCGCGTCGCGATGGTAGCCGCAATACATTTGTATCCGGCCTAGGTTGTTAAGGGTCTTCGCCTCGCCACGCCTGTCGCCGGCGTCACGGTAGAGCGAAAGCGCTTCACGGAGATGGCCCATGGCGTCTGGATAGCGCCCGAGGTGCCAGCAGGCGATCCCGGAATGACTGAGTGTGTTGGCCACGCCGTGGGCGTCCACGACCTCGCGGTACAGGATCCTTGCTTCGTCGAAATAGGCGAGTGCCTCACGGGAACGGGCAGCACGCTGGTGGGCCATGCCTGTCTGGTCGAGGGCTTCGGCCTCGCCTCGCCGGTCGGCCAGCGACCGGTAGATCGCCGCCGCCTCCTCAGCAAGGGTAAGCGTCACCTCGTGGCGGCCGGTCTGCTGGCTGACCGCGCTGAGCTCCAGCGACGCGTGCGCGATCCTGGCCGGGTCAGCGAGGTCGCGGCAGGCCTGCAGGGCGCGCGTGTGGGCCGCGATGGCCTCGTCCCAGTAGGCCCTGGTCTGCATGAAGTCGGCCAGGACGTGGGTGAGATCGGCGCACTTCTGCTTCCATTCATGCCTGCCCGCGTGCTGCGCGGCCTGCAGGATGTTGCGCCACTCTGATTCCAGCCAGCCAGCCGCGTCTTCTTCCGTGCCCAGTGCTGGGCTCGCGGCGGGCAGATAGGTGACCGACACCGGCATCCGTCGCCGGAATGGGTGAAGTACCCGGTCAGCCTTGTCGGCTGTGTACAGATAGTAGTCAAGGAGCCTGGCGACTGCCTCTCTCTGCTCGGGCTCGGGGTCGTCGCGCGCGGCACGCACGGCCGCGTATCCGTGAATGAGGTTGTGGAAACGGAACTGGCCGCCTGGGGCTCGTGCCAGCAGGTGATGATCAAGCAGGGTGACGAGGGCTTTTTCGGCCTCGGCGAGGGTGCAGCCGCCGAGGGCTGCGGTGGCCTGCAGGCTGGCATAGGTGCAAGGGCTCACGCCCAGCCGCCGGAAGAGCCGCTGGTGGTCGGGTTCCAGCGCACCGTAGGACAGGTCGAAGGCAGACATCACCTCTGGGCTTGCGGCGCCCGTGCCGCCAAGGCGGGCGGGAGAGTGCGACAGCTCCTCGACCAGGTCGGCGAGCCTGGGCGGGTGGTCTTGCGCGACCCGCCCGGCGGCGAGCTGGATGGCGAGCGGCAAGCGCCCGCACAGTCCCACGGCCGTGGTGACCTTATCCACGTCCTCGGCCCTGTCCTGCCCCGCGATCCGCCGGAAGAGTGTGACCGCGTCGTCGACGGACAGCACGTCAAGGGTCAGCGTGCAGGCGCTCTCAAGGCCAGGAAGCTTGCGCCGGGTTGTGATCAGGATCAGGCATCGGCCAGCCACCGGCAGGAGCGGGCGGAGCTGGTCATGCCCAGCGGCGTCGTCGAGGATCACAACGGCACGACGGCGGCTCAGCTGGGCCCGCCACAGCGCGGCGCGCTCGCCGATAGCGTCGGGTATCTGCGTAGCCGGCACGGTCAGCATCCCGAGCAGGCGGTGCAGTGCCTCGGCCGGGTCGAGCGAAGGGCTCCCGCGGTCGTGGGTGTGAAGGTTGAGGTAGAGCACCCCGTCGGGGTACTGCCCGGAGACGACGCGGGCGGCGTGGACCGCCAGCGCGGTCTTTCCCACGCCGGGCATGCCCTCAATCACGGTGACCCGGGGGGTGTCGCCGTGATCTGCGGTGAGCAGCCCGAGCTCCTGGCTGCGGCCCACGAACTCCGCCGTCTCTGGCGGAAGGGTGTCCGTCCGTGGCAGCCGGCCGGGACGCTGGGTGGCGAGCCTGACGGCGAGGTCAGGGTCACCGCTCAGGATTCGCTGATGGAGTGCGGACAGCATGGGCCCCGGCTCGGTGCCCTGCTCATCGATCAGGCGGCGGCGGGTTTCCCGGTAAAGGCTCAGTGCGTCACCCGGCCTGCCGCTCCAGTACAGGGCCGCCATCTGGTGGGCGGTCAACGTCTCATCCAGCGGGTAAAGAGCCAGCAGATGGCGGAGCTCCCCTACCAGGTCGGCATGCCGGCCAAGCTCAAGCTCGCACTCGACGCGCGCCAGGATGGCCGCCCGCCGCTCCTCTTCGAGGCTGTCGCGCATCCGCGCCACCCAGTCGCCGCGGATCCCGGCCAGTGCCTGGCCCCGCCAGAGCCCATCCGCCTCGCGCAGCAGCAAGGCTGCGTGGTCGTAGTCGCCGCTGGTGGCCAGGGCATCCGCTTGCCGCCGCAGCCGGCGGAACCGGTGCACGTCGGCCGCCTCAGGCTCGACGTCGAGCAGGTAACCGTTGGCGCGCCCCACCACCCGCACGCTGTCACCGAGGGCCTGCCGCAGTGACGCCCGGAGCCTGGCGATGTAGACCGACAGGCTCTCCCGGGCCTTTGGTGGTGGCCGCGTATCCCACAGCCGGTCGATGAGAGCCTCAGCCGGCACTATCGTGCGCGGCGTCAGCAGGAGGATAGCCAGGACACACCGTGCCCTGGCCGACCCAAGATCACGTAGCTGACCAGCCGACCACAGCTCAATCGGACCGAGCGCCCGGAATTCATGATCGCCTTGCATTTCCACCGCCTGTGGGCAAGCTCGCAGCTGGTACCGGCAGGAGATGCTCGGAAACATCCGCCGCGTTAATACCCTGTCGTGGGCAGTTCCCACTCCAATCCTGACAGAGTTAGCCAGAATGAGGAATGGTCAGCGTCGGTTTGCGTGATGCACTGAAATTTTCAGCTCAGGTTTCATGATTCGGCTCGCCTGTTTGCAATACCATTTTAAAAATAGCGTCTTTTTCCCGCATAATAGCTGTGGTTGACGATGGCCCGGTAATGGCGGGTGATGACCGGTGCTGTACGTGCTGGCGTGATGTGACGTAGCTCATGAGGCGCCCGTTGTTGCTGGGGCTGGGGGAGGCTCCCGGTAGAGCAAGTGGTGCCTATAGGCCGTCTTCCCGGAGGCACGGCGTCCTGAGCCACGGACGACACCACGGCACACCGGGCACCCTGCCGCCCGAATCGATCCGAATGTCATGTCCCGAGATGGGTTCTGGTGTAGTTTCTCCCTCCGGGAGGCTCCGCTTTCACTGCAACTTTCAATGCAACAAAGGAGGAGATCTTCCCATGGAGACCCACAGGTGGTCACGGCACGGCATCACGCGGACCAGCGGAACGGTGGCCGGCGCTCACCGTGAACTCTCGACTGGGCGCGCGTGGGCGACGCGCGCGATTCTCGCCCTCGCTCTCGCGCTGGGCGGTCTTGCCGTCGCAGCGGCGGCATCGCCGGGGCACAGCGG
>Ga0307372_10013562_pt1 | contig 10529 bp, 5 predicted proteins | sample OX1MG_FD_202533 | JGI IMG/M metagenome (GOLD analysis project Ga0307372, IMG submission 202533) | Soil microbial communities from Risofladan, Vaasa, Finland - OX-1 | ecosystem: Environmental > Terrestrial > Soil > Coastal area > Acid sulfate soil | place: Finland: Risofladan, Vaasa | collected... | reverse complement strand
CGTGTGGACCCCCGAGGCCGGCGCCGGTCGGCGCCCGGTCATGGTCTGGATCCACGGCGGCGCCTTCATCACCGGCTCGGGATCGACGCCGTGGTACGACGGCGCCCACTTCGCCGCCCACCACGACGTGGTGGTGGTGACGCTCAACTACCGCCTCGGCGTCTTGGGCTTCACCTTCCTGGCCGAGTTGGCCGGCCCGGACTACCAGGCCAGCGGTTCGGTCGGCATCCTGGATCAGGCCGCGGCTCTCGCCTGGGTGCGCGACAACATCGGCGCTTTCGGCGGGGACCCGGGCAACGTGACCATCTTCGGGGAGTCGGCCGGGGCCATGAGCGTCGGCACCCTGCTGGGCCTGCCGGAGGCGTCGGGCCTGTTCCACCGGGCCATTCTGCAGAGCGGCGCCGCCAGTAACAGCCTGGAGCCCGACACCGCGACCCGGTACGCCACCGAGTTGCTGGCCGCGCTGGATCTGGGTCCGACCGACGTTTCCCGGCTCCACGAGCTCCCGGTCGAAGTCCTGCTCGACGCGCAGGGAAAGCTGGCCCTGGCCCATGCCCAGCGGGGGATGATGTTCCAGCCGGTGGTCGACGGCTCGGTGCTGGAGCGCCCGCCCCTCGACTCGGTGGCGGCCGGTTCGGTAGCCGGCATCCCCATCCTGGTGGGAACCAACCGGGATGAGTGGAACCTCTTTGCGGTCATGGACCCGCGCTTCTCGGCCACCGACGACGCCGGTCTGGTCAGGGCGGCTGAGGGCCTCTTCGGTGACGCCGCCCCGGCCGCCATAGCCACCTACCGGGCCGGCCGTCCCGCCGCCACCCCGGCCGAGATCCTTTCGGCCATGACGACCGACAGCGTCTTCCGCGTCCCCGCCGTACGACTGGCCGAGGCCCAACAGAAGGCAGGTGGCCAGGCCTGGATGTACCTGTTCGACTGGGCCACCCCGGCCTTCGGCGGGCTGCTGGGATCGTGTCACGCCCTGGAAATCCCGTTTGTGTTCGACAACCTCCATCAGCCCGGGGCGGGCGTCTTCGTCGGGGAGCAGCCCCCGGCCGATCTGGCCCGGGCCATGAACGCCGCCTGGGCTGCCTTTGCCCGGGACGGCCGGCCCGGTAACGGCCTGGGGGAGTGGGTCGCCTACGAGGCCGGCACCCGGGCCACGATGGTTCTGGGCGATTCCATCGGGATACGGGAGGACCCCATGGGGGAGGAGCGGGCCCTGTGGGAGGGACTTCGCTGACGCCTTTAGGCTGAGGCCATGAGCGCCGCCCCCACTGTTTCCGAGCCGGGCCTCCTCTCCAAATGGCGGGAGGTGCTGCGCACCACCAATCCCCCGGCCGGCCGGCTGGATCCGGTTTCCAAGTGGCTGGTGCTGACCCGGGCCGCCGTCCTGCCCATGACCATCACCGCCGGCCTGGTGGCCGGCCTGCTGGCCGTGCGCCAACCGGGCTTCGCCTGGGGCTGGTACGTCCTCGCCCTGGTCGGGATCGTCCTCGCCCACGTCTCCAACAACCTGATGAACGACCTGTTCGATGCCCAGGTCGGCACGGACAACGCCAACTATCCCAGGGCTCTCTACGCCCCTCATCCCATCCTGTCCGGCCTGGTCACGAGGAAGGGCCTGGCTGGGGCCGCCCTGTTCGTCAACGTGCTGGACCTGGCCATCCTGATCGTGCTCACCGTGGCCCGGGGCTGGCCCATCCTGGTCTTCGGCCTGGGCGGATTCTTCCTCTCGGCCGCTTACACCGCCCCCCCGCTCCGGCTCAAGAAGCGGGCGCTGGGCGAGCCCGACGTCCTGGTGGTCTGGGGCCCGCTGATGGTGGGGGGCACCTACTACGCCGCCCTCGGCCGCATCCCATGGCAGGTACTCCTGGCGTCGGTGCCCTACGGCCTTCTCTGCACGGCCGTGCTGATGGGCAAGCACATCGACAAGATCCCCTGGGACCAGCCGGAAGGGACGACCACCCTGCCCGTGCTCCTGGGTGAGGCGGCCGCCCGCCGGGTGACCCAGGCCATGATGGCGGGTTTTTACGTGGCCGTGGTCGTCTGCGTCGCCCTGAGGGCCCTGCCCTGGCCCGCCCTGGTCGTGGTCGGCGGCCTGCCGGTCCTGGTCAAGGTCTGGCGTTCTCTGAACGAGCCCCGACCCGACGCCCCGCCGCCGAAGTTCCCGGTCTGGCCGCTGTGGTTTGCTGCTATCGCCTTCCTCCACACCCGACGGGCCGGTGCCCTGCTGGTACTCGGTCTGGCCGTGGCCGCCGCCGCCGGCATCCGCATCCACACGTGAGCGACAGCCACACGTGAGCGACGCGGCCTACGAGACCATCGCCCTGGAGGTTTCCGACGGGGTGGCCACCATCACCCTGGACCGGCCGGAAAAGCTGAACGCCTTCACCGCCCGGATGCAGCACGAGCTGATCGACGCCTTCGACCGCACTGATGGGACCGATGACGTACGGGCCGTGATCGTCACCGGCCGGGGTCGGGGTTTCTGTGCCGGGGCCGACCTGTCCGCCGGCGGAGAGACCTTTGCCGCCCAGGGCGAGGCGGTCGGGGTGGGCCGTCGGGACGGCGGGGGCCAGGTGGTGCTGCGCATCTTCGAGTCGAAGAAACCGGTCATAGCCGCCATCAACGGCCCGGCCGTGGGCGTGGGGATCACCATGACCCTCCCCATGGATATCCGTCTGGCCTCCGAGGAGGCGAGGATGGGTTTCGTCTTCAGCCGGCGGGGCCTGGTGCCCGAGGCCTGCTCCAGCTGGTTCCTGCCCCGGGTGGTCGGGATCAGCCGGGCGGCCGAGTGGGTTTTCACCGGCCGGGTGTTCGACGCCGAAGAGGCCCTGGCCGGCGGCCTGGTCCGCAGCCTGCACCGGCCGGACGAGCTGCTGCCAGCCGCCAGGGAGCTGGCCCGGGAGATGGCCGATAACACCTCCCCGGTGTCGGTGGCCCTGTCCCGCCAGATGCTCTGGCGCATGCTGGGGGCCCATCACCCCATGGAGGCCCACCGGGTCGACAGCCGGGGAATCCTGGTGCGGGGCTCCTCCGACGACGCCCGGGAGGGAGTGACCGCCTTCCTGGAGAAGAGGTCGGCCCGCTTCCCCATGTCCGTGTCCGACGGACTGCCTGACATCTTCCCGGACTGGGAGCAGCCGGAGTTCTTCTGAGCACGGGCCGGCCCGGCATCTCGGGGCCCCGCGGGGACGGGTGGGCCGACTCGGCCTAGAGTGCCGCCACTGTCGTCAGGGGAGGACCGATGCACAACCGGGACAAGATCTATGTGAACGGCGCCTGGGTCGAGTCGACCGGCACCGGAACCATTGACGTGATCAACTCGACCACCGAGGAGGTCATGGGGCATGTCCCTGAAGGGACCCCCGAAGACGTCGATCGGGCGGTGGCCGCCGCCCGGGCCGCCTTCGATGACTGGGCCGCCGTCTCGGTCGAGGAGCGGGCCAAGTACCTCCAGCGGATCACCGAGGGCCTGCAGGCCCGCATGGGCGACATCGCCACGCTGGTGTCCCAAGAGGTGGGCATGCCCACCAACCTCTCCATGATGATCCAGGCCGGCCTGCCCACCATGACCTTCGGGTCCATGGGCCAGATCCTCGACGCCTTCCCTTTCGAGGAGGAGGTGGGTAACTCGGTGGTGGTGAGGGAGCCGGTCGGCGTGGTCGGCTGCATCACCCCGTGGAACTACCCCTTGCATCAGATCGCGGCCAAGGTGGCGCCGGCTCTGGCCGCCGGCTGCACCGTGGTCCTCAAGCCCTCCGAGGTGGCCCCCCTCAACGCCTTCGTGCTGGCCGACATCATCGACGAGGTCGGCCTGCCCGCCGGCGTGTTCAACCTGGTTACCGGCTTCGGCCCGGTGGTGGGCGAGGCCATTGCCGCCCACCCCGACGTCGACATGGTCTCCTTCACCGGTTCCACCCGGGCGGGCAAGCGGGTCAGCGAACTGGCCGCCCAGACCGTCAAGCGGGTCGCCCTTGAGCTGGGGGGCAAGTCGGCCAACATCATCCTCGATGACGCCGACCTCGAGAAGGCCGTCCGCGATGGAGTGGGCAAGTGCTACCTCAACTCGGGCCAGACCTGCTCCGCCCTGACCCGCATGATCGTCCCCCGGTCCAGGCTGGCCGAGGTGGAGAAGATCGCCGCCGAGACGGCCGCCACCTTCAAGCCGGGCGCTCCGGACGCGGCCGACACCCGTCTCGGCCCCCTGGTGTCGGCCGTACAGCGCGACCGGGTGCGGGGCTACATCAACAAGGGCCTGGAAGAGGGGGCCAAGCTCCTCACCGGCGGGTCTGAGGCCCCGGCCGGCCTGGACAAGGGTTTCTTCGTCCAGCCCACCGTCTTTTCCGAGGTGCGCACGGACATGACCATCGCCCAGGAGGAGATCTTCGGTCCGGTGCTCGCCATCCTCCCCTATGACGATGAGGAAGAGGCCATCACCATCGCCAACGACTCGGTCTACGGCCTGGCTGGGGGCGTCTGGTCGGGGGACCCGGAGCGGGCCCGCCGGGTGGCCCGGCGCATCCGGACCGGACAGGTGGAGATCAATGGGGGCTCGTTCAACCCGGTGGCGCCCTTCGGCGGATACAAGCAGTCGGGCAACGGCCGGGAGTTGGGCAAGTTCGGCTTGGAGGAGTTCCTAGAGGTGAAGTCCCTCCAGTTGTAGAAGTCATAGGCGCCCTAAGCCAGGGGCGGATCGGATCTGTGGAGCCTTACCGCTTCCAGGGGGAGTGAGATGAATCGTTCGACGTTGGCCCGGCGGTACCTACCGTTGGCTCTGGTGGTGGCTGTCCAGGCCCTCATCATCGCCGTGGTGCCCTCCACGGCATCCAATTCATCGTCTCTGTCTGCCGCCGGCGGCTCGGTGGCCGGCTATTCCACCGGCTCCTCCGGGGGAGCATCGAGCGGAGCCGCCGGCGGAGCCGGCAGCTCGGCCGGAGCCGGCGGGGGGTCGTCCCTGGGCTCCAGTGGCGGAGCGGCCGGAGCGGGCGGGTCGTCCGGAGGGAGCTTCACGGGATCCTCGGGCGGCGGCTCGGGGGGCTCGGCGGGTCCGACGGGAGGCGGTGGGACCGGCGGCGGGGGGTCGACGGTAGCGGCCAACTCGGCCAGCACCAGCCACTGCGTCGGGGGTCGCGAGTTCGACCCGTCCTTGGACTATTACGCGCCGCCGTGTACGCCGGGCGTGCCCGGAGGCGCTATGCCCAAGAACGGCGGGGCCACCTACCAGGGCGTGAGCGGGAACTCGGTCACCCTGGTCGACTACGTGAGCGACTACGGCGCCGAGGTGAACACCATTCTCCAGGCCGAGGGCCTCTACGAGAGCTATGCCCAGGCCCAAGGGGTCGATGCCGCCTTCCAGAACTTCATCGACCAGCACTACGTCTTGTGGGGTCGCAAGATCAAGATCGTCACCTACCAGGGCCAGTGCCAGAGCGTGCCCCCCAACTACCCCTGCCTGCTGGCCGAGATGGACTCGATCGTGGCCCAGTACCACCCCTACGCCGTTTACTGGGGCACGACCCTGTGCTCGGCCTGTTTCGCCCGGCTGGCCCAGGACCACACGGTGGCCTTCGGGGGAGCCGGCTTCAGCCAGGGCTTCGCTGACGCCAACGCCCCCTTCTACTACAGCGCCGGGATGAGCTCGAGCCGGATGGAGACCGACTTCGCCGCCTTCTGGTGCAAGCAGCTCTCCAGCGTGAACACCAGCCGCAAGGTGAGCTTTGCCGAGCCGAAGAACCCCGCTCAGAATTTCAACGGCAAGCCGCGGGTGCTCGGTGTCATCTCCACCAACGACCCGGACAACGAGAACACGGTCACCAACGTCTTGGAGCCGGCTCTGCAGAAGGACTGCGGGGACAAGGTGTATCACACCTATTACTACGCTCAGGATATCAACACCGCCGCCCAGCAGACCCAGGCCGGCATCTCGGCCATGGACACTCCGACCAATCCGGCCACCGACGTCCTCTGCCTCTGCGACCCGGTGGCCCCCGCCTTTCTCTTCCAGGGCGAGGCCAGCCACAACTACTGGCCCGAGAACGTCGTAGCGGACGTTCAGGGGATGACCACGGACGCCACCAGTCAGTCCTACATGTCGGGGTTGGGCTGTCCCCAGCCGGGATCGTGTGAGTACGACGATGCCTTCGGGTTGTCCAATGTCTATCCGTACCCGGTCGGGGCCCAGATGGCCGGGCCCAAGGTCTATACCGCCGGGGGTGGGACGAACCTCCCGGTGAGCGCCATCACCGCCACTACGGTGTGGGAGAACTACAACATGATGGCCAGCCTCATCGAGAACACCGGCCCCTCCCTGAACCCGGCCCGGATGCAGGCGGCGGCGCCCTCCTTGGGCATGCGCGGTGGGGGTACCTCCGGGGTGGCCCAGGTCGGTTTCCTCCCCGGTGAGTACAACTGGACCAGGGACGTCGAGGCGGTGTACTGGGACAAGACCAAGACCTCCCCCTACAACGGACAGGCGGGGAGCATGGTGCCGATCGAGGGGTCCCGCTTCACGACCAACTTCCCGACCTTGTCCGAGCCCCCTGTCCCGACCAACCGGCCATGACTGTCGATACCGAGCCCGAGGCCCAACCGGCCACGCTGCTCCGGGGCGTGGTCGGCAGGTCGGCTGAGGGTGCGGCTGGCTCCGGTCGCGCGGCGGGGGCCAGGGCCGCCTGGGCTCGTGCCTGGGAGCTGGCCGGCGGGCCGGGCTTAGGGCCGCTGACGGGCCGTTACATCGCTCTGGCCCTGGTCTTCGTGGTGGCCGTCGAGGCCCTCTTCGGAACTTCACCGGCCGACTTCGTCAACGGCATCTCCCTCGGCGCCCTCTACGGGATCATTGCCGTGGGCCTCATCCTCATCCACCGCACGGCCCGCCTGATCAACTTTGCCGCCGGGGCAATCGGAGCCGTTCCGGCTATAGCCGCCCTGCTGCTCAACGTCCAGGACCACGTCAGCTATCTGGTCTGCCTGCCCATCGCTCTGGTGGGTGGACCGCTGTTCGGGGCGGCCACGGACATCGTGGTCATGCGCCACTTCTCCAAGACGGCCCGGGTGATCACCACCGTCGTCACCATCGGCGTGGCCCAGACGCTGGCTGTGGTCGGGTTCTTCCTGCCCAAGATCTTCGGCCAGAACAATGCCGAGACCGTCTCGCTGGTACCCACGCCCTGGGACACGTGGGTCATCCACAACGGCCGGGGCCAGCCCCTGCTCACCGGCAACGAGGTAGCGGCCATAGCCGTGGTCATCATCATGGGGGCAGGTATCGGGGCTTTCCTGCGCTATACCCGCATGGGCATCGCCCTGCGGGCGTCGGCAGAAAACGCCGACCGGGCGTCCCTCCTTGGCATCCCGGTCAAGCGGGTGACCACGGTGGCCTGGGCCCTGGCCGGACTGCTGTCGGCGGTCGCCATCTACTTCCAGAGCCCCCTCATCGGGGTGCCGAGCGACGCCAGCCTGGGCTTCACCACCCTCCTGTACGCGCTGGCGGCGGCGGTCATCGCCCGTATGGAGCGCATCGGCCTGGCCGTGGGCGCCGGCATGGCCATCGGCGTGATCATCTTCTCCACCATCGGGACCACGGGTGACAGCAGCCTGGCCGAGGCGATAATGCTGGTGATCATCATCGGGGCGCTGCTGCTGCAACGAAAAGGGCTCTCCCGGGCCCAGGACACCGGGGAGGGCACCTGGCAGGCGGTCCGGATGTACCGGCCCGTACCCGCCGAGTTGCGTACCCTGATCGAGGTCAAGCTGGGCCGCTTCGGCCTGCTTGGTTCCTGGGCCGGACTCATGATCCTCCTTCCCTTCGTGGTCGGGGGGCCGAACGTTCCCTACCTGATCCTCCTGCCCTTGTACGGGATCGTGGCCGTCTCCCTGGTCGTGCTCACCGGGTGGGCGGGACAGATCAGCCTGGGCCAGTTCGGCCTGGTCGGGGCGGCGGCGGCGGTGTCGGGGGGCCTGGTGGCCAATCACAACATCGACTTCTTCGTCGCCCTCGGGCTCGGCATCGCGGTCGGTGCCGTGGCCGCCGTGCTCATCGGGCTGCCGGCCGTGCGCATCCAGGGGCTGTACCTGGCCGTGACCACCCTGGCCTTCGGCTACGCCATCGAGTTCTACTTCATGAACACCCACTACGTCATCGGACGGCACATCATGCCCAGCGGGCTGGCCGCCCACCTCAGCCGGCCCCTGCTCTACGGACGCATCGACCTGGGCAGTGACAAGACCTTCTATTTCGTATGCCTGATCGCCCTGGTGGCATGCATGGGAGCGGCCCTCTCGTTCCGCCGGCTGCGCAGCGGCCGGGTGCTCATAGCCGCCCGGGACAACCAGCGGGCCGCCCCGGCCTACACCATCAACCTGACCCGGACCCGGCTGTCGGCCTTTGCCGTGTCCGGAGCCATCTGCGGGGTGGCGGGCGTCCTGTTCGCCTACGCGCAGCGCAACGTGGTGCCCGGCAGCTATGACGTCCTCTACGGGAGCATTGCCGTGTTCCTGGCCACAGCCATCGGCGGAATCAGCTCGGTGGGCTTCGCGGTGTTCGGGGCCATGAGCCTCGAGGCATCCGTGGCGTTCGGTCCCCGGCTGTATGACCTGCTGGGCGGTACCCTCTCCAGCGTTCTGCCGCTGCTGCTCACCGGGCCCCTGCTCTTGCTCAGCCTCTACCAGTACCCCGGGGGGACCGCCGACGGCGCCTACCAGCTGCGGGACAACTGGCTGCGCCGGCTGGCCGCCCGCCACGGCATCTTGGTGCCCTCGCTGCTGGCCGATCGGCGCGTCGAGGCTGAGGTGGCCGCCGACATCGTGGAACAGGCCGAGGCCCATCTCGAGGCCAGTGAGAGCTACCCCGAGCCGGTCGCGACCAGCCCGCCCGCGGGCGGACGAGCGGGAGGGGGCGCCTGATGGCGCTGCGGCTGATGGGCCGCCGGCGGGATCGGCCGGACCGCTCGAGCGCGCACCCGCTCGAGACACTGCCCGGGGAGATGCCGGCCCGGAGCGGCGGATCGGAAGGGGGCTATCTCTCCTGCCGGGGTGTCGATGTCGCCTACGACAGGGTCCAGATCCTCTTCGGTGTGGACCTCGAGGTCGCCCGCAACGAGATCATCGCCCTGTTGGGCACCAACGGCGCGGGTAAGTCGACACTTCTCAAGGCTATCTCGGGTCTGGTCGACCCCACGGGTGGACGGATCGTCTTCGATGGGGTGGACATCACCCATGCCGACGCGGTGACCACCGCCAAGATGGGCATCATCCAGGTGCCGGGGGGCAAGGCGGTATTCCCCACCCTCACCGTTGCCGAGCACTTCAAGGCGAGTGCGTGGCTGTATTCCGCCGAGGACCCCGCCGAGGTCAACGCTCGGACCGACAGCGTGCTGGAGCTGTTCCCCCGCCTTCGCGAACGATGGGACCAGATGGCGGGCAACCTATCCGGGGGTGAGCAGCAGCAGCTTGCTCTGGGCATGGCCTTCGTGGCCAAGCCCCGACTCCTGATCATCGACGAGCTGTCCCTCGGTCTGGCCCCGACCATCGTCGAGCAGCTCTTGAACATCGTGCGGGCCATCCATGCTCAGGGCTGCACCATCATCCTGGTCGAACAGTCGGTCAACATCGCCTTGACCGTGGCCGACCGGGCGTACTTCCTGGAGAAGGGTGAGGTCCGCTTCTCGGGCCCCACCGCCGACCTGCTGGGCCGGGAGGACATTCTCCGTTCGGTGTTCCTGGAAGGGGCCGCCTCCGGCGGCGGGGGCACCGCCGGGCATGGGCTCCCGGCCGCCGGCTCCGGTCCCGCCAAGGCTCCGGCCATGGCCCACCGGCCGGGACGGGGGCGGGCCGTGACGGCGCGGCCGGCCGTCCTCGAGGTCCGGGGCCTGACCAAGCGCTTCGGAGGGATCAACGCGGTCACGGACGTGACCTTCACCCTGCATCAGGGTGAGATCCTCGGCCTGATCGGACCCAACGGAGCGGGCAAAACCACCATCTTCGATCTGCTGTCCGGTCTGTTGATCCCCGATTCCGGGGTGATCCGGCTGAAGGACGTCGATGTCAGCGACTGGGCTCCTCATCGCCGGGCCGCCGCTGGGCTGGGTCGGTCGTTCCAGGACGCCCGCATCTTTCCTTCCCTCACGGTGGCAGAGAACGTCGCTATCGGACTCGAGCGACACATCGAAACCCGGGACCACCTGGCCGCACTGCTCTCACTGCCGGCCATTCTCGAGTCGGAGGCCGATGTCGCCTACACGGTTGATGATCTCATCGAGCTGATGAGCCTCGGCGCCTTCCGGGACAAGTTCGTATCGGAGCTCTCGACCGGTAGCCGACGCATCGTCGATCTCGCCATGTCGATCGCCCACGACCCCACCGTGCTCCTCCTGGACGAGCCCAGTTCCGGCATCGCCCAGCGGGAAACCGAGGCATTGGGGCCTCTCTTGGAGCGCATCCAGGCCGAGACGGACTGCGCCCTTCTGGTCATCGAGCACGACATGCCCCTCATCACCGGGCTGTCTGACCAGATCATCGCCCTTGACTTGGGC
>Ga0307372_10013561_pt1 | contig 10529 bp, 8 predicted proteins | sample OX1MG_FD_202533 | JGI IMG/M metagenome (GOLD analysis project Ga0307372, IMG submission 202533) | Soil microbial communities from Risofladan, Vaasa, Finland - OX-1 | ecosystem: Environmental > Terrestrial > Soil > Coastal area > Acid sulfate soil | place: Finland: Risofladan, Vaasa | collected... | reverse complement strand
CGGGCGCGGCAGGCGCTGTGGCCGCGACGCAACGCTCGTCGGGCTCCGAGCCCCAGGCCTACATCAACGACCTGGCGGGCCGACTCGGCGTCACGCCGAGCGCACTCACGGCAGCGATCAGGGCTTCAGACAGCGATCGAATCGACGCGGCGCTCGCCGCAGGCCGTCTGACCCAAGCGCAGGCGACCGCGCTCAAGGCGCGCATCCAGACGCGCACCGGCGCCCCAATGCTCGGCCGCCGCCTTGCTGGCGGCGGGTTCACGGGACGCCTCGGCGGCGGCGCCGCCACGGCGGCGCAATACCTGGGGATCAGCGAGACGACGCTGCACGCTGACCTGCAGGCCGGTCAATCCCTCGCGCAGATCGCGACCGCGACTCCAGGCAAGTCCGTTGCCGGCCTGACGGCCGCGATCGTCGCCGCCGAGACGACGCGGCTCAACGCCGCCGTGTCCGCCGGCCGGATCACAAGCCAGCAGGCGCAACGACACCTCACCAGGCTCTCCAGCCGGATCGACGCTCTAGTCCAGCGCACCTGGAACGGCGGCGGCGCTTGGACCGGCGGCGGTCGCGGGCCAGGCCTGTTCGGCCCTCACCCGACCGCGTAGCCGCACCTGGGCAAGCCATCCCGTCGCGCCCCACCGGCGACGGGATGGCGGCCGAGGCGGGCGCCGCGAGTTTGCTGCTACTCGCCCCGCGCGGACCAGTACGCGCGCGCCTCGGCCTCCATCGCGGCCAAGCGCGAGTAGTAATCGGGAAACTCGTTGAGATGCGCCCGGGCGATCTTCGCCGTCACCGTCACGTCGTCGTCAGTCACGTTCGTCGCCGCATCACGGGTGCCATGCTCGAGTTCGACATCCATCCCGATCCGGAACTGGTCGACATCGAATGCCGACGTCGACCACTCGATGCCGATCCGCTCGCCGGCGGCTCGCGCCTGTTCGACGCTGAATTGCGCAACCTCGCCCACGTCAGTCAGGGTACCGAAACAACATCAACCACGCGTGCGACCGCCGCCCGCGGAAAAGCACGAGCGACGGTGTGGGATTTCACCGATGAACAGCGCTCCGCGTGATGGTTGGCTGGAGCCATGGGTAGTCTGGCGCGAGAAGAGCCGCTCCTCGAAGCAGATTCGCCGCCTCAACGCGCGGCGCCGTCGAAGATCGCACGGCGGTTTGGCGTCCGTGCTCGTACCGTCGGGTACCTGATCGTCAACATCACGTTGTGGGCAGTCTGGGCTTTCACCGGCACAGGCTATCCCTGGCCGTTGTGGGTGACCGTCGCGTCGGTCATCGGGCTGCTGATGAACGCGTGGGCCGGGGTCGAGATCCGTCGCGAGCTCAAGTCCCATCGTTGATAGCGGACGAGACACGAGGCGAGCGGGCGGCGCTACTGCGTGGTGGTCATCGGGTGGTCTGCCCGATGCGGCGCACGCGAGAGCGGAAAGAACGGCGCGACCGTGCTGATCACTGATCACCCGCTCCTCCGCCATTCGCGTCAGGTGAAGGGCACCGCTACGGCGGCCGCGGCGCGCGCGCCGACGACCGCTAAGATCACCTCGACCGCGTCCAACGGTTCGCCGCCGGGGAGTGGTGTACGAGAGTGAGCATCACTGACGGCGAGATGGCTCGGGCCGCGGTGCCAGCCGGTGCGCTCTCGGACGCTGGCATCTTGCCCGGCCTCAGCGAGGAGGACGCCGCGCGGCGGCTGGCCGCGCGCGGCCGGCCGCCGCGGCCCGGCTCGAGTCGCTCGTACGCGAGCATCGTGCGCGCGAACGTCCTGACCGTGTTCAACATGATCCTCGCCGGCTTCGGAGCGGTGACGCTGATCTTTGGAGATTGGCGGGACGCCCTGTTCCTCGGTGTGATCGTTGCCAACGCCACGATCGGGATCACCCAGGAGGTCCGGGCCAAGCGCGCGCTGGACCGCCTCTCATTGTTGGTCGCACCCCACGCTCGCGTGCACCGCAACGGGACCCTGCGGTCGGCGCCGGTCGATGAAGTCGTCGTCGGTGATGTCGTGATGCTCGAGCCGGGTGACCAGGTGATCGCCGATGGGCGCCTGCTCGTGGCGAGCGATCTGCGTCTGGATGAGTCGATCCTGACCGGCGAGTCCCAGCCCGCCACGCGTGGCGCCGGTGAAGAGGTGCGCTCGGGCGCGTTCGCGGTCGAGGGCGCCGGCGCGTACGAGGTGACCGCCGTCGGTGCCGACAGCTTCGCGGCGCGTCTCACGGGCGAGGCCCGCTCCTTCCGTCATCCACGCTCACCGCTCGAGCGGGCGGTGAATCGGCTGCTGTTCTTCCTGGTGGCGCTGGTCGTCGTGCTGGGCGCGGTACTCGGCTACTCGCTGTACCACCGCCACGTGCACCTGCACACGGCGGTGGCGACCTCGGCGGCCGGCGTCGTCACGCTCATCCCGGAGGGGCTGATGGTGCTGGTCAGCCTGACGTATGCCGCGGCGGCGGTGCGCATGTCGCGTCGGGGTGTGCTCGCCCAGCAGCTCAACGCGATCGAGTCGCTTGCCTCGGTGGACACGATCTGCATCGACAAGACCGGAACGCTGACCGAGGCGACACTGCGCGTCGTCGAGGTATTGCCCGAATCGCCGCTGAGCGAGGAACGTGTTCGCGCGACGCTGGGATCGCTGGCCGCCAGTGCCTCGACGCGGAACATCACCATGCAGGCGGTGGCCGACGCCTGCCCCGCCGAACCGCAGCCGGTGCTCGGTGAGGTGTCGTTCTCGAGCCGCCGGCGCTGGAGTGCGGTCTCGCTCGCAGACGGCACGTTCTACCTTGGTGCGCCCGGACGCGTACCGGCCGGGGCCCTCGTGGGCGTCGCCGAGGAGCGCCAGCGGCAGGGGCGGCGCGTGCTCGCCCTCGCGCGAGGGGCCGGCCCGCTGGAGGGCCAACCGCCTGAGCAGCCGCCGGCGGATCTGCAACCGCTCGGGATCGTCGTGCTCGCCGAGCAGCTGCGTCCAAACGTGGGTGACACGATCGCATTCCTGCGCCGCGAGGGGGTCGAGGTGAAGGTGCTCTCGGGTGATGCCGCACAGACGGTGGCGGCGATCGCACGCGACGTGGGATTGGAGGTCGGTGGAGTGAGTGAGGGCGACGCGATCCCCGACGATCCCGCCGCCCGGCGCAGCTTCGCCTTGGACGTGACGGTCGTCGGGCGCATCTCGCCCGAGGGCAAGAAGCTGATCGTCGAGGCGCTGCGCGCCGCTGGTCGTTACGTCGCCATGGTCGGGGACGGCGTGAACGATGTGCCGGCGCTGAAGAGCTCGAACCTCGCGATCGCACAGGGCAGCGGTACCCAGATGGCGCGTAGCGTGTCCGATCTCGTGCTGATCTCGGGCGATTTCGCGAGCGTGCCATTGCTCGTCGGCGAGGGCCGGCGTGCGCTGCGTAACCTGCAGCGCGTGAGCAAGCTCTACGTCACCAAGTCGGCGTTCGCCGCGTTCCTGATCCTGACGATCGGAACGAGCTCTGATGCCTACCCGCTGCTGCCGCGACACCTGACGCTTGCGGCGAGCCTGACGATTGGCATCCCGACCTTCTTCCTCGCCCTGGCCCCGAGCAGCGGTCCGTGGCGTCCCGAGCGCTTCGCGCGCAGCGTGGCACGCTTCGCGGTACCGGCGGGCGTGGTGGTCGGAACGGGCCTCGTGGCGGGCTACCTGTTCGCGCTGCACGACCTCGATCTCTCGGTGACCAATGCGCGCACCGTCGCGGTCACGATCCTCGTGGCGTGCGGGCTGTATCTGGTCATGGTGCTCGAAGCTGTGGGCTCGCGACGGCGCTCGACACTCGTGGCGGCCATGTGCGCCGCGCTCGCCGGTGTCTATGTGGCGGTGCTCATGATCCCGGCCACGCGCCATTTCTTCGAGCTGACGATGCCCGACGCCGGGATGATCGCCACCGCGGTGTGCGCCAGCGCCGTCGCGCTCGCGGGGCTCGCGCTGTCGGGCTTCTCGATGCGCGTCACGCGCTCGGCAGCGGACGGAGTCGGCTCGTGACCGGTGGCTGCGTGTTGTTGTGCTTCGACGGCTCGCCGGCGGCGGAGGCGGCGATCCGGTCGGCCGGCGATCTGCTGGCGGGACGCGAGGCGATCGTGCTTGCCGTTGCGATCCCGGCCGCTGACGAGCTTCCGCTCGACCCGGCGAGCGACCTCGTCGGACGGATCAGTGGCCTCTACCGCGACTGGAATGAGATCGCGATCGAGATCGCCGAGCGCCACGCGCGCGGCGGTTGCGAGATCGCGACCGGCGCGGGCTTCGCCGCGCGGCCACTGACGGCGTCCGGCAAACCTGCCGCCACGATCCTGCGCGTGGCCGACGAAAGCGGCGCAGCGGTGATCGTGCTCGGCGCCGGACGGCACGCCGCGCTCGGGGGTTTGCTTGGCAGCGTCTCCGCGCGGGTGGTCCAGCAGGCGAGGCGTCCCGTGCTCGTGATTCCCGCGCGCGAACCGCGGCCGTAGGCGTCGCCCGGCGCTGCGGGATCTCCGACACAAGGCGGCGGCACCCTACGGATATGCCCGCCGCACCCGCCCGCCATAGTCACGGCATGGCTCACGCTCCGGCAGCGTCCCCTGCGCCGGGCCTCACGACCGAGCACGCCCTGCTTCGCCGTGCGTTCGCCGGCTTGATCGGCCATCGCGCTCGCCTGCTTGCTGCTGTCGCCGTGCTCGCGATCACGGCAGGCGGCATCCTGCACGTCGCCGGAACGCCGCGCCTGGGTGACGAGGTGTGGGCGGCAGCGGTTGCGCTGCTCGCCGCCGGGCTCACGTTCGAGGTCGCTCGCACGATCGTCATCGACCACCACATGGGTGTTGACACGATCGCGCTGGTCGCGATGGTTGGCTCGCTGGCACTCGGCCAGGAGCTCGCCGGCGTCGTCGTCGGTCTGATGTTCTCTGGCGGCGCGGCGCTCGAGGACTTCGCCGCGACGCGGGCGCGGCGCGAGTTGACCGCCCTGATCCAGCGCGCGCCACGCGTCGCCCAGCTGCGTGTCGGCGACGCCCTGCAACAGGTGCCGGTCGAGCAGGTGCAGGTCGGTGACGTCGTCGTCGTACGCACCGGCGAGGTGGTGCCCGTCGACGGGACAATCGCCGGTGGTGACGCGGTGGTGGACACCAGCACCCTCAGCGGCGAGGCGCTCCCGGTCACGATTGCGCTTGGGATGGCGGTGCTCAGCGGCACGGCAAACGCCGGCGCGCCCTTCGAGGTCCGTGCGAGCCGCCCGGCGGCGGAGAGCGCCTACGCGGCGCTTGTGCGGCTCGTGGAGCAGGCGCAGACCCAACGCGCACCGTTCGTCCGCATGGCCGACCGCTATGCGGCGTTCTTCCTGCCGGCAACTCTGATCGCCGCGGGTGCTGCCTGGGCGCTCAGCGGTGACGCGGTTCGCGCGCTCGCGGTCGTGGTCGTCGCCACGCCCTGTCCCCTGATCCTCGCGGCGCCGATCGCACTTGTCTGCGGCCTGTCGCGGGCGGCGCGGGCCGGCGTGATCGTCAAGGGCGCCGGAGCGATCGAGACGCTCGGCCAAGCACGCACCGTCTTGTTCGACAAGACAGGCACACTCACCGTCGGCACGCCCGAGGTTCGCGACATCGTCACCCGCGGCGGGCGCGAGGCGGGCGAGCTTCTGCGGCAGGCGGCGTCGCTCGACAGGATGTCGGCGCACGTCCTCGGCGAGGCGCTCGCGGTCGCCGCCGCTGATCTCGATCTCACTCTCAGCGCGCCCACCGAGGTGCGCGAAGATCCTGGCCAGGGCATCCAGGGGATGGTTGACGGACGCGCGGTGGCGGTTGGCAGCCGAGCGTTCGCGCGGGCGGTTGGCGTGCCTGCGGACGAGGTGGCGTCGGCTACCGTGTTCAGCGGCCATGGCTCTGGCGAGGCACACGTGCTCGTCGCGGTCGACGGCCACATCGCCGGGGTAATTGTGATGGCCGACGAACTGCGCCCCGATGCCGCACACATCGTCGAACGGTTGCGGGCCGAAGGCGTTTGCCACGTTGCGATGGTCTCAGGAGACCGCCGCTCAGTTGCGGAGCGCGTCGGCCGCGAACTCGGCGTCGACCGCGTCTACGCCGAGCAGTCTCCGGAGGACAAGCTCGACGTCGTCGCACGACTGCGCTCCGACCGCAACCTCTCCCCGGTGATCATGGTCGGCGACGGCGTCAACGACGCGCCGGCGCTCGCGCTCGCCGACCTCGGTATCGCGATGGGCGTGGCCGGAGCGACGGTCTCGTCAGAGACCGCCGACGCGGTCATCACCGTCGACCGGGTCGATCGCGTCGCCGACGCGGTTCACATCGGTCGACGCGCGCTGTTCATCGCCCGCCAGAGCGTGCTCGCCGGCATGGGCCTCAGCCTCGCCGCAATGGCCGTCGCCGCTGTTGGCTACCTGCCGCCGGTGGCCGGCGCCCTGACCCAGGAGGCGATCGACCTCGCCGTAATCCTCAACGCCCTACGAGCGCTGCGCGGGTGACCGGACCCGAGAGGCGCCGTGTGGAGCGACCCGCGGCGCAGGGGCGGCACCCTGACGGTGTCGATAACGTGCAACGCATGGTCGATGAGCCGCAGGCCAAGCGACGCGTCGACCGACGAACGCTGCTGAAGGGCGCGCTCGCCGCAGGCGGCGTCGCGGCGGGCAGCGGGGCCGTTGGGGATCTGATCGCCGGGGCCGATCGGGTGTTTGCGAAGACGCCGACACCGCCCGCACGTCAGGGTTCTCCGAACATCCTCGTGGTGATGGTTGACCAACTGCGTGCGCCGCAGGGGTTTCTGACGGCAGCGCTGATGACCGGCTTGATGCCCAATCTGGCGCGCCTGCGCAGTGGCGGCGTTTCGTTTGACAGCCACTACACCGCGGCCAACGACTGCACGCCGGCGCGCGGCGCGCTCCTGACTGGCCTGTACAGCCACCAGACCGGTTGCCTGGTTACCGGCGGGAGTACCCTGGCTCCCCTCTTCCCGACGTGGGGGACGATGTTGCGCGAGCATGGCTACACGACGGAGTGGTTCGGCAAATGGCATCTGACGAGTCACGACAACCGGTGGACTGTCTCCCGCAACGCGCACGCGCTGGAGCCCTACGGGTTTTCCGGTGGCACCTATCCGTCGCCGGACGGGGGGCCCGGCCAGGGTTGGCGCACCGACCCGCTGATCGCCGCCCAGTTCAACGCGTGGTACGCCCAGGCGCCGGCGACCCGGCCGTGGTGCACGACGGTGTCGTTCGTGAACCCGCACGACATCGCCTGGTGGTACCGCTGGACCGCCCAGACCGCAACTGAGGCCTCAGCACCAAGCGTGGTCCAAACGCTGCCGGCAAACTTCGAGACGCCGGTGCAGCTGATCACGAGCCACAAGCCGCGGCTGCAGCTGTCATTGCAGCAGACCGCCGCCGGCGGTTTCGGCCCGGTTTCCTACACCGGCGCGAATGCGCTCAAATCATGGCTGCCGTTCATGGACCTCTACCTCAAACTGCTCGCGGAGGTGGACACCCAGATCGGGGTGGTGATGTCGGCCTTGGCCAGCCGGCCGCAGGTGGCTGCGAACACCGTTGTCGTCTTCACCTCCGACCACGGCGAGTACGGCTCCTCGCACGGGCTGCGCGGCAAGGGCGGCGGGGTCTACGAGGAGGCGATCAGGGTCCCCCTGATCGTCAAGGACCTGCGCGGCCGGCTCAACGCGGCGCCGACGCGCGCGCGAGGCGGTCTGACCTCGAGCGTCGACATCGCGCCGCTGCTGCTGACGGTCGCGACCGGCTCGAACTCGTGGCGCAGGCAGTCCCGCTACTCCCACATCGCCAGGCGCCACGACGTCGCGGCGATGCTCACCAACCCAGCGGCACCCGGTCGCGCGATGGTCCTGCACGCCACCGACGAGATCGTCAGCGAATTCGCGATCGAGCCGTACGCGGTCAACGCGCCCCTGCACGTCGTTGCGATCCGCACACCGAAGGCGAAGTACGCGCTGTACTCGAACTGGAAGCCCAACACCAATGTCGTTGACAGCGCCGGCCAGGAACGCGAGCTCTACGACTACTCCGCGCGCCGCGGGGTGATGGAGCTGGACAACGCCGCGGGAGCGAGCCGGCTCGAGCCGGTGCTGGCCTCCCAGCTGGCGCGGGCGGTCCGCAACGAGTTGCGCGAGCCGGTTCCCAAGCGCCTGCAGGCAGCCCAGCGCGATGGCTACGCCGACTATTACACGACCGCGAAGACGACCGCGCTGGTCGCGGCCACGCAGCGGCGCAAGCTCGAGGAAAGCGAGCCGGCGTCTCGCGCGGCGGAGAAACTCGGGGCGCAGTAGCGCCGGCGAGCCCGGCAGCCGCCGCAGCGTTCCCGGTGCGGTTCTGCACGCGCGCTATCCCCTGAGGTGCGTGTCGAAAAGGCGACGATGCGTCGTCGGGCGTCGTCGGCCGCTCTCTGTCGCGAATCCGGCGTGCAGCCGGCCTCAGCGCGTCAGGCTCGCGGGAGGACGGCGTCGAGCTCGTCGAGGGTTCGGCGCACGCCGCCGCAGACCTGCTCGCAGAGTTCGAACACGCCCTCGTCGGCGACCGAGTAGCGGACGTGGTTCCCGTCCTTCGTGCGGGTGACCATGCCAGCGCTGTGGAGGATCCCGAGGTGCTTGGAGACGTTCTGCTGGGTGGCACCGATTGCGTCCTGGAGCTCACCGACGGTGGCGTCGCCCCCGCGGAGCTGGTCGAGGAGCTTGATCCGCATCGGCTCGGCGAGCACGCGGAAGCGTTGCGCGATCAGCTCGATGAGCTGCTCGGAGAGCGGGTGCATGACGGAGTCCGCTTGAGGCATCGCGGCGAGCGTAGCACATGTACACAGTTGTGCAGTTGACCGTGGTCGGGATGGGCGCGGCGCCCGGTCGGCACAGAGCACTCGCAGCGGGTTCCACGTTCACCGAACGTCTCGAGCACGACCTTCCGGCACCCGAGCGGCCAGATGACCGTCACCAACGCTGGGCGCAGCAACCCGTCGTGCTAGCGTCCGGTTGCCGGTGGCGGACACCGACGAGGCTGATGCCCGAGCGCGACCCGAAGAAGTTCGACCCTGCCCGTGCGGGCATCCTCGACGCTCCCGAGCGTGAGCAGTACCTGCCCAGCGAAAAACTCGTGGCGCTCCTCGGGCTCACGGGCACCGAGACGGTGCTCGACTACGGCGCAGGCACCGGTCGGCTGACCGTTCTCGCAGCCAGGGCGATCCCACAGGGGCGCGTTCTGGCGGTTGACGAGAGCAGCGAGATGCTCGCCCACCTGCAGACGGCCATCGCCGGAACCGCCAACGCCCATGCCGCGTTGATCTCCTCCAACCGCCTGGCGCTACGCGAGGGCGAGGTCGACCGCATCCTTGCGGTGAACCTGCTGCATGAGATCCGCGGCGAGGACGCGCTGCGCGAGATGCGCCGCGTCCTTGCGCCCGACGGCATCCTGCTCGTGGTCGACTGGGAGCGCGGCCGGCCGCGCCACCGGATGAACTCCTCTACACCACCGCCGAAGCGGCTGGCGAACTGCGCGACGCCGGCTTCGACACCGAGGACGTCGCGGCCGGACTGCCTTTTCACTTCGTCATCCGGGCGTCGCCGGCGCCGGCGGCTGCCGCTATCGGTTGACCGTGCGGGGTCGCGGCGAGGGGTTGGGCCTGACCGCAGCTTGACCGGGGTAACCGCGTGTCCAGGCGATCTCGCGCGGCGGATGCCGGGTGCCCGCGGCGACGCTCAGCCGACAGGGGCGGCCGGCCCCGGTGGCGGGTCTGATCGTGCGGTCGCGACCGTTTCGGCTTCGGCGAGGCGCACCGCGTAGATCGAGGGTGCTCCGAGCATCCTCGCGACGACGGTGGCGAGGCCCGCTGCGAGGAGCAGCGGGACGGTGAGCGAGCCGGTGCTATGCGTCAGCTCGAGCATCAACACGGTCGCCGACAGTGGACCCTGCATCGCGGCGGCGAGGATCGCGGTGCCGCCGATCAGGGCGTAGCTGCCGACCGGCGATCCCGGCCAGACGACGCCCCAGGCATGGCCGAGCAGCGCTCCGAACAGCACGCCGAGTACGAGCGTCGGGGTGAACAGACCGCCTGGCGCTCCGCTGCCCAGACAGGCGGCGGTGACGAGCGGCTTGAGGACGACCAACACGGCGAGCAGCCCGACCGAGAGCTTGCCGACGAACACGATCTGGGCGAGCTCCTTGCCGTTGCCGAGCAGCTGCGGGTACTGGATCGCCAGGGCCCCGAGCGTGGCGAAGACGACGATCGGCGCGAGCACCTGCGCGGTCCGTCGCGAGGGACGCCGCCGGTTGGCCATGGCGACCAGCCGTACCCACAGCACCGCCGTGAGGCCCGCGAGTGGACCGATCAGGGCCGCCCACACGATCTGTCGGGCCGACACGCTGTAGACGGGGACCGCGTAGGTGGCCTGGATCGGGATGACGATCCACGCGACTGCAGTCGCGAGCAGGCTGGTGAGCAGGGCTGGCAGCACGAGCGGCAGAGCCAGGCTGCCGAGGAGGACCTCGAGCGCGAACAGCGCGCCGCCGA
>Ga0307372_10013560_pt1 | contig 10530 bp, 11 predicted proteins | sample OX1MG_FD_202533 | JGI IMG/M metagenome (GOLD analysis project Ga0307372, IMG submission 202533) | Soil microbial communities from Risofladan, Vaasa, Finland - OX-1 | ecosystem: Environmental > Terrestrial > Soil > Coastal area > Acid sulfate soil | place: Finland: Risofladan, Vaasa | collected... | reverse complement strand
CAAAGCCGCCGTAGCCTTCCTCGCTGAAATGAAGGATTGCATGGAAGCAGGGTGGATCCGCCCAATGGTCGAATGCACTCGGATGCAATGAACGTTCGAGACTTTAGGGATGCGCCCATTATTACGGTTATCCACGCTGGCGGCGCGAAGGTATTGAGAGTGTTGGTTATACTTCCTTTCAACCGCCGCCCTTTGATGCCGTTATGGTCGTTTTTCCTGTAGTTGATTTTGAAGTTCCACGACCGGAAGCAGTCAGTCTTTTGCCCGATCGACGACATGGTCCGCAAAACTATAAGCCTCGCGTTTTAGAAACAGATAAACGAGGATTCGTTTGCCCCATCTCCAGAAGAATCCGTAGATTGGGAAAGCGACAACCAGATTCCAAACGAAGAGAATCTGAACAAAGGTATCCGATTGATCGGGTGTGGTCGTGCTCACCATCGGATTGCTCGGCGTCGGGTAGAGAAAAAGCAGAAAAGGCAAAAAAGGCAGTGCCACCAGGAAGAGCACCAGACCGACGCCGAAAAATTTAAGAATACTGCGTTTCTTTCGATGGACCGGTACATGGCGGGCGTTGCGTCTTACCGCTGGCGTCGGACTCGACGGGCTTACTACGGGCACCGCGGGCCGCTGCGCGACGGCAGCTTGGTTCTGACTGAAGCCGGAGCGTTGATCGGTGCCACACTTAGAACAAAAGAAAGTGCCGAACCTGAGCGGCTGCCTGCAGCCGACGCATTGGGCTTGGACCGCTGGGAGGCTGATGCTGCGGAAAGTGAATTTGATCCGGCCGAATTGGACGAGGTCGCCGTCGGCAAGTGTGGCGTCCAAAATGCGCTTGCCGTTGATCAGAGTTCCGTTTGAACTGTTCGAGTCATGAACCTGGAACGTGCCGTTTGATGGAGTAATGGTGGCGTGATGGCTGGAAACCGTAGAGTCGCCCACGATGATGTCGTTGTCGCCATCGCGCCCTATCTGCGTGGCGAAGTTGGGCCGCAACCCAAACTGCACACCCGCGTCGTTTACTAGGTAGGGGTTGTCCATCGCGCAATTGTGCGAAATTTTTGGAGGACTGCGGTTCGACCTAGACTGAGCCGAACTCTCCCGTTTCTCCCTTAAACAATTATCACCTAACTGATATCAGAGCAGCTTTTAACTGCCAAGACCGGTTTGGCCATGACCGATTGCGTCTCAACGCGTCCGCCAGTTTTCGGCTGCGGCCAGCGATTTCGCGCAGCCGCCATTGGATGCGCTCTTTTGCCGCCGCGCAGGCGCCGCCTGGATCAGTGTAACCGTGTGACCAGTACCGGGGTAGGCCGTATTGACAAGGCAAATAGATACTTAAAATTCGATAATGCGGTGAGGTGAGAATCGATTTGGGAGGGCAGGCGAACAGCAATCGGAGCGTAAGGACTGTGAAGAAAGTGTTTGGAATCCGTAAATTATGAGAGCGGGCGTTTGAGATATCCACGAAAGTGTACGGTGGACGCATTAGGAAGTGTTCGACGGGGAGTTGACCTCATCAGTGAAGATGTCTTCGGTGAACGCTTTGGCAATCGCCAGATCGAGCCGAGTCAGCAACTGGGTCAAGGTTTCGCCCCGGCGCCGGACTAGCATGGCGAGGCAATTATGTCGGTCGGTGGCAGTAGCGACGCAACCAATGGGGCGGAGCACACCGACAGTGATTTCGCCGTCCGCAATTAGCGCCGCGATATTGGGCAGGGCCAAGGAAGTGACGGCGGAGTTCTTCCCGGCGGCATTCTTGTCTACGTTGCCGGTTCGATTGCGGGCGGTAGGCTTGCGACCAGATGCCAAGGCAGCGCCTCCTCGATGTTAGTTAAAGGGTGATCGGCGAATTTCTGCGCCACCTTAGTCAGGCTTTCTTTGTAGGCGCAACCGCGTCTCGCCCGCGAGGCCGCAGATGGCACAGAATGTGGTTGGAGGAACCGATCGATACGAAGATTGGGATCGACGAAACCGGCTGGAGGCGCGGCCTTATCGTAAGAAACGCGCCGTTCAGGCGGCGGCTTGCGCGCCGGAATCCTGCCGCAGACGCTTCCACTCGCGTGGCGTCAGCTCCTGGACCAGCCGCGCCGGATGGGTCGAGACGCGCTCGATGACATCGCGCAGATAGACGAACGGATTGATCTGCAGGTGCTTGCAGGTTTGCACCAGCGAACACAGGATGGCGGTGCGGTGCGCCGCCGCTTCGCTCCCGGCGAAGAGCCAGTTTTTACGGCCCAGCACGATCGGCCGTAGCGCCTGCTCCGCCCCGTTGTTGTCGATCTTGAGCGGTCCGTCTTCGGTGTAGCGCGTCAGGGCGACCCAGTTGCGCAGCGCGTAGCCGATGGCCGCACCGAGCGGGCTCTTCGGTAAGGCCGCCGCCCGCTGCTCCTGCAGATACGCATGCAGTTTCTCCAGGATCGGCCGCGCATGCTCCTGCCGAAGGCCCTGTCGTGCGGGCGCATCGAATTGCCTGTCGCTGGCCGCCCGCTGGGAGCGTCAGGAATTTCGTGTGTGAGCAGTTAGTCGAGACTGGCTGCTAAACGCAGCAGTCGTCAACGGCGACTGCATAATCACCATCCAGCCGGAGCGACGGTCGCGGTCAAGGGCGGCGCGAGCCGGCGCGCGCAGCGCGCGAACCCTTGACGGCGTACCGGCGCGGAGGCTAGCGCGGCGATGTAATGCCAGTGGTTCCATTGCTCATTCCGTCAGCAGGAATCGGTCCTCGAACTGGATCGCCAATTGGGCTTTGGCAGCTTGCCACGTGATCGGCGGATTTTTCCAGCGCGCCTGAACATTGCGCAGCACCAGCCAGATGAGCTTGGCGGCGGCCTCCTCGCTGGGAAAATGGCCGCGGACCCTTACCGCCTTGCGCACTTGGGCATTTAGACTCTCGATCGCGTTGGTGGTGTACATGATTTTGCGCAGCTCGGGGGCAAACGCGAAGAACGGAATCACTTGCTCCCAGTTGCGCCGCCAGCTTTGTGCGATCGCGGGATATTTTTTCCCCCACGGGCCGCGGTCGAATTCCTCCAAACGCTCGCGCGCCGCCGCGGCCGATTGGGCCTGGTAGACGGGTTTGAGCGCCGCCGCTACCGGCCGCCGTTCCTTCCACGACGCGAAGTGCATCGAGTAACGGATCAGGTGCACGATGCAGGTCTGGACCACGGTTTTGGGAAACACCGTGGTGATCGCCTCGGGAAAGCCCTTGAGCCCATCCACCACCGCGATCAGGATGTCTTGGCAGCCGCGGTTGCGCAGTTCGGTCATCACCCGCAGCCAGAACTTCGCGCCCTCGGTCTGCTCGATCCAGATTCCCAGGATTTCCTTGTGTCCCGAGCAGCGCACTCCAATAGCCAGGTATACCGCCCGGTTGTTGACCATCCCTTCGTCGCGGATTTTGACCCGGATCGCGTCAAAGAACACGATCGCATAGGCCGCTTCCAACCCCCGGCCCTGCCATGCCGCCACTTCCTCGAGCACCGCGTCGGTCACCGCGCTCACCAGGTCCGGCGAGATCTCGACTCCATAGAGCTCGCCCACATGCGCCGCGATCTCGCGCGTGGTCAGCCCGCGCGCGTACAGCGCGATGATCTTGTCGTCGAAGCCCGCGAACCGCCGCCGGTACTTCCCGATCAGCACCGGGTCGAACCGCCCGTGCCGATCGCGTGGAATCGACAGCTCCAGCTTGCCCGTGTCCGTCAGGACCGTCTTGGCGCCGTAGCCGTTGCGATGATTGCCGGCTTCTGTTTCCTCCTCGGCGCCCAGATGGTGATCCATCTCTCCATCGAGCATCCGCTCCGCCAGCCGTTTCTTCAGTTCGTCGACCAGACCCCCGCTCTCAAATACCGTCGCCGGTTCCCGCCCCTCCAATAGCTGGTCCAATACCTCATCGCTAATCCGCTCTTCCCGCTTCGTTGCCATACTTTCCTCCTGCCCTTATGGGCCTTCTTTGTATGGCTCACAAACACGAAATTTCCGACACTCTCCGCCCGCTCGATCCTGTAGAGCTGCCCGATGAGCGCCAACGCCTGCGCGCACGGGACCGCCGCCGTCGGCAGCGCCTCCTTGAAGTACCGTCGGGCGTGCGCCATGCACCCGACCTCAATGATTTCCGGATGCTGCGCAAACACTTCGTCATAGGCGGGCGCCGCGTCCACCTGCAGATACCCACGCCAGCCGGCCAGCATCCTCAGCGGCCCGTCACGATTGCGCGACCATGTGAAGTCGTACACCACCTCGCCCAGCTCGCCCCGATAGACCCACAGATGCCCGGTCCGAATCTCTGGCGCTCGACTCGGGTCCTGCACATCCAGGGTCGTGTCGTCGCATTGAATCCACGGCGACCGACGCACCTGCTCCCGGTGCATGACGCGCACGATCGGTTCCAGTAAGTCCGCCACTGCCCCGTTCCACTCCGAGAGCGTGCGCCGGGTGATCTGCACGCCGTGGCGCGCGAAGATCTGCTCCAGCCGATACAACGGCAAGTGATCCGTATACTTGGAGCTGACCACATGCGCCAATAACCCCGGCCCCGGTCGTCCCTTTTCGATGGGACGCGCCGGCAGGACGGCCTGCACCACACCTTGCTGGCAGCGCCCACAGGCGTACTTCGGTCGTACATACTCCCGGATTACGAACGACGCCGGTACATAGTCCAGCTCCTCGGTGATGTCCGCACCGATACGCACCTTCGCGGTATCGCAGTTCGTGCAGTGCCGCGCACTGGCCGGCGGCACCACCTCGATGCGCTCACGGGGCAGATCGACTGGTAATCGACGCCGGCCTGGGTGGTGCCGACGGAGTGATGCAGGTTGGGAGGTCTCGTACTGCTGTGACTCGTCCGTGGTTTCGGCTTGTACTGGCCCCGCCGCCGCCGGCTCCAAGGGCAGCACGCCTTGCTCGATTACCGGCAAGCCTTTCTCGCTGCGCCGCCCGAACAGTCGATGCGTCAGCAACTGCACCCGCTGGCGCAGCGCCGCGTTCTCCTTGTTGAGCCGATCGATCTCGTTACTGAGTTCGTCGAGGACTGCCTGAGTCTCTGCGCCGCTTGCCACCGCCACGTCCCACCACCACCCGAAAATGCTATTACCACAGTATATGTGGAATAGCTATTCGCACTGAGTATTGTCACCCACCGACGGGTAAGCGAGTGTACCGTCGACGCTCGCGCACGACCTCGATCCCTTCCAGCAACAGGTACAGCTCCCGGGCGTTGATCTCATCGCGCTCCAGCGCGGAGAAGGTCCCGGCCTCCAGGCGCTTGTACAGCAGCCAGAACCCGTCCCGCTCCCACACCAGCAACTTCACGCGATTGCGTTGGCGGTTGAAGAACACGAACACGTGGCCGGACAACGGGTCCTGGCGCAGAACCTCCTGCACTTGTGCGCTCAGCCGATCGAAGGACCGGCGCAGGTCGGTCGCGCCGCGAGCGACGAAGACCCGCACCGAAGCCGGCAGCGTCAGCATGTCGTCCGCAGGGCCTGCAGCACCCGCCGCAGCGTGTCGGTATCGGCTCCCGCCGGCACCCGCACCAGATGCCCGCTGTGCAAGACGATCTCCAGAACCGCTGACGTCCTCGGAACGTTCGTCGGCAATGGCACTTCGGTGAACACCACCGGGTGCTCTGCGGCTACGCCGTTCCTATCCTCATCGCCGGTATGCCGGAAGACCCGCCGCCACCAGCTCAGCGTGCTCAGTGGGATTCCGCGCTTCTCCCCAAACTCGCGCAGCGTCAATCCGCTACGCTGCCAGCGCGCCAACACCCGGCGCATCTGCCGTGCCCGCACTGATGTCGTCGACCCCATTCTCCCCATGGATTCGTTCCTCCGACTCCATTCTGGCTATCGCCGGATCATCAAGGGAGATGGAAATGGTCACACGCTTACGGATCAGTTCGCGAAACAGCGGGTACGCTTCGAACGGCCGTGACTTGAGCTCCGGATGAAACTGGCAGTCCAGAAAACATGGACGAGTTTTACACCCGACGATTTCGACCGATTCTCTTTGCTCGCGGATCGGGGCTAAACGACTCGGAAATGTAACGGTGTACATCTCTCGCGGTTTTAGCGCTCGCGGATCTTTCAACCGGCGGACACTACTTATGATTGGCGGGAAATTGGGGTGCCAGTTCAAGGCGACTCATGCGGCGCGATTACGCGGTTAAGTGGTTTGGAATTTTGCGTGCTGTTTAAGCATATTCCATCATCCGGCGATTCCGCTCGCTAAAAGCTTTGGAAGCGGAACGTGAATCGCGTATCACCGAGTCTGATGTGGTCGCCGTCTGAAAGTGGTTGCTCCGTGATGCGAACCTCGCCCACAAAAGTGCCGTTGCTGCTGCCGAGATCTCGAATGAAGAAGCGACCGTTGTTGTTCGTGATCATCGCGTGATTCCGCGACGAGCGATTGTCAGCGAGGATCACATCGTTATCTTCAGCACGCCCCAGACGCGTAACACGATCCGTTTGCAGGAGAACTCGGTTGCCTGCCCTATCCAGTAAACAAGCGGTAGCGCGCGCGAGGGGTGGCTTAGCATCCACATGTCTTTCGATTTGCTGAGGAGCCCTCTCCGCACGATTGCTGCTCAGCATCCGCCGGGAGTGGAATCTCAGGCGATACGAGCCAATCTGGATCAAGTCTGCATTGTGTAAAGTTTCACGGTCAATTCTCGTTCCGTTAAGAGACGTTCCCTCTCGGCGGCTCAAGTCTTTCAATACAAACTGTTGTCCATCGCGTTCGATACACGCGTGCCGAGAGACAACCTCGGGGTCTCCAAACAAACCAACCTCATTTTCTTCCGCTCTGCCCAAGTTGATGATGTTTCGGTCGCACCGAAATTGACGGCCCTTCAATCGTCCTGCTTCGACGGTCAGCCATGCGACTTTGGTCAGCTCGTTAACGAGCCCAATGAAGAGCCCGATTCCGAGCCCGGTCACGGTCAGGCTACACATCCGAGCGAGTGCGCCGTCCCCGCCCAGGATCCAGAATAGCCCGCCAACGAAGCCGCCGAGCCCGCCACCGACGGCACCTCTGAGCAGGTTGTTCGGCGAAAAGCTGGTCAAACCAACGGAGAGACCCAGAACAGCGCCAAAGATCGCGTATGCCCAAAGCCGGGATAGAAAAATGAAGCCGAGAGATACGTCGTGGCTTTGGTACCAAGTGCCCACCGCCAGCAGATAGTTTGGGATCGAACCGTAGGCATCAATATCATTCAAGGCAGTCGGAAAAACCAAACGTTCGAACGCAACGTCGGCGAAGATCTCGGCGAGGATCGAGAGCAGAAAAGCGCACAGCAGAAAAGTGCGCACGAACTGCCAGAAGCCTCTCTTGGCACCGAGACGGCCGAACGGTGTGTTAATCAGTCCACCGACCAGACCGGCATAAATGCCGACAGCGAAATTGATTCCCTCGGGTTGATGCGGCTCGAGGAAGTTCAGACCCTGCGCCGCAATCTCGATCGGCAACCACCCGATAAACCCAGCAAGTGCTCCGGCCAAAGCTTTCCTGGTCAGTTCCTGGTAATCAATGCCTCTATCCATGGGCTAATATTCCGGCCGGACCCACTTCTAACCGCCAACCATCCACGACATAGAACGGGACTGAATCTCCCACCGCCACGGCGACCTTTGTGACGGCGTTGAGTGCGCCGCGCCATCGTCAGCTCGCTGTGGTGAGGCTTTGCGCAACTTTCGCCGACTTTCCCCCTTTTGTTATAGGCTGCGTATGCACATGCGAGCATAGCGGTTTCGCGAGTCTGTTGTCATAGGGGCGGAACCGTTAGCTTTGAGGCAATCGCGGCGTGACCGCGATCGAAAAACTGATGATGGGGAACGCGGCCATGAGACAGATCCCGGCAATTCTTCTCGTACGGGCCTAGCGATAGGCGATGGTGCGCGAGCACACGGCGCTCTTGGTACGGACGAAAGGTAAAAATTGAGCGCATCTGGGATCGGCGGCGAATGAACCGGTTCAGAGTTGCGGCGCGGCCGAAGCGATGGAACTGGGCCGCTTCCTTTACCAGCTTCAGGCACGACCAGGGAAAAGCCCCGACCGCTTGCGCTACAAGACGGCGTTGGGCTATCGACATCCTTATCCGAGGTGTCAAAACGGAAATTCCGGTTCATCGCAAAGAGAAGGGGATCATGAAGTTCTGCAGCCGGTGTGGCCATCAACTTGGAGAAGCGAATGCCCGGTTTTGCTCGAATTGCGGCTCGCCGGTGTTTGGATCCAAATCGCCGCGCGTGCCGGAACCCTCTCGCTCAACTAGCATTTCGGCGCCTTCTCCCAGCGGCGAATCGAGAAGCGGGCTAATCCGCGCAATTTCTAGGTGTAGCACAACAAAAGCGCCATTTGGGCTTCGCCTAGAGCGAGTCGGAGAACGTCAGTGGAAGGTAGTTGACACTTTTGAAATATCGGAGGAACGCGCACGAAGCACCGTCTTTAAGAATACAGAGATACACGGTCACCTGTTGAAGGGAGCTTACACCGGCTGTCCTAAATGCGGCGCGGATACGCTTCTCGTGACATCGTGCTGCGGCGGTGGATTTGCCTGTATTGATGACAGCGCGAAATGCATGACCTGTCCGTGGTGCGGATCCCAGGGCGAAATAACAGAATCTCCGGAGCTCAATTGGTCCGGCGGGAAGGATAACTAAATTGGCGAGTCTTGCGCAGCCCGGCCACGGTTTTAATCCAGCCGGAGTTTTCCTCGACGCGCTTGTCGCATTCCGCTCGTTTTCCGGGAGCGGTTCAGATTCCTCCGTGGCCCAAACCATGCCGCCGTCGCCCCCCTATTCGTCACGAGCGGTTTCGATTGGCTGGCTCCTCGCCACGATTCCCGGATTTGCCGCTTTGAGAGTTGGAACCGGCCAGTACCCAAGGGGGCGGCTGCTTGACAACATTTGGGAGAGAACACCAAAATGCTGACGAAAGGAGAATCGGTTATGAATGGACCTAATCGGACATTAACTCCTCAGAATCTTGCCACGCCTTCGCGGGGCATCGTTATGCCCGAGGGACGATATTGCGCGGGCGCAAAGAGGCGTGTGTACGACGGTACCGCGCTCATGTCTTTGCTTCTGATAACATTTAACACCACGCAAACGTTCGATTCTCACGGGAAACCCACAGACAGCGATAATGACAAGTAACCGCGTTATGCATTCGATCTGAATCTTAACAGGCCACGTTAAATTCTATGGCAGCAAGACGCATCCCGCTGCTGCGCCCGCCTGCGTACGTGCGACAGGATGGAAGAACGTTACTTATAACGCACTCGTGGGACGCGACGAGCGACGTGCTTGTCGAGCATCTCGGGGCCGAAAATGTCTTCCGCCTGAACTCCGACCTTTACGCCGAGACGGTCATCGAAATCGACGAAAGCTCTTTGAGGATCGCGTACGGAGATGACGCGATCAACTTCGAGGATGTCGCGAAGGTAGTGTGGTGGAAAGCCTTCAATGGCAAGATTTCGGCCGACGCCTACATCGAGGCCGAGGTTCGTTACATACTTCGAGAGATCTACAATCTCTTTGAGGTCTCAGGTAAGTGCGTGCTGACTCGGCCACACTCCGACCAGTACCACGGAAAGATCTCGCAAATGAAACTCGCGAGAAATTTCTTTGCTGTACCGCAGTGGTGTGTCACATTGAATGATTCTAGTTCGCGCCTATCAAACCGCGTTGTTGTAAAGAGCTTATCTTCCGAGCAAGTGACAGAAGGAAAGGTTTTGTTTACCAGGGAGGTTGATCCGGCGGCGCTCGCAAGCCAGTACCCATGGTTTACTCAGCACCTGGTCGACGCTGAGGAAGATTTAACAGTTGTTTATTTATATGGCCGCACATTCGGGTTTACCCTTGACCGGCGGTCGTTTGAAGGTCTCGATTGGCGCGAACACTGCGTAACCGGGCCCTTACCTTGGCAGCCTGCAGATTTGCCTGTTTGGTTTGTCGATAAAATCCGGGGGTTCATGGGTGAACTGCAACTCAATTTCGGTCGGCTTGATTTTCTCCGGGCGGGGGGCGTGACGCATTTTCTAGAGGTCAACTCGAACGGTCAGTGGGCATGGCTTGACCCCGGAGGCGAGTACGGGTTATTGCAAGCGATCGTCCAGGCAGTCCATCCGCGAACGCCCATGCCGGCATGTGGTTAAGACCGCATTTACTCCGCCTGATCTGCCGGAGTAATTCCAGCCGACATTTTCAATCGACGTTGGCAATGTCCGTTTAAAAATGTTTTTGTGTCCATTAATCCCGTGACGTAGGCTTGGCAGCCCTTGCTGACGAACCACCCGACTATGCGGCGGCCTTAAGAGACAGGGCATAGCGAAGAAGATCCATCAAGGCTTCCATGATTTGCCGATGGGTGCCGTGGCGGAAGCGCCGTTTCCGATTTGCGCTGTGGCTCCATTGTTGGCAGCGAGGGACGCAGTCTCCTTCGCGGCCGGAAATGCGCTGGTGCCGGGCTGTAGCATCGTAGTTCCGCGATCTACCTTGGCCTGATGACTGCCGGAGTTCGGGTCCATGAGTGGAG
>Ga0307372_10013559_pt1 | contig 10531 bp, 10 predicted proteins | sample OX1MG_FD_202533 | JGI IMG/M metagenome (GOLD analysis project Ga0307372, IMG submission 202533) | Soil microbial communities from Risofladan, Vaasa, Finland - OX-1 | ecosystem: Environmental > Terrestrial > Soil > Coastal area > Acid sulfate soil | place: Finland: Risofladan, Vaasa | collected... | reverse complement strand
GGTCGTCCGAAGTGGGGCGCAGCAGTTGCTGCAACGAGCCTTGGAAGTGGAGGAACTGCTGAGTCGCTGCCGCTACCATCGGGTCCCGGAGTTCCGGGGCTACTGCAACGGCCACCTGCGTCAGCAGATCAGCTTGGTGGGGATAGGAGCAGTGGAAGTCCGGATCCCCAGACTTCGGGAAGTTCCCCGGGAGGTGGCCCCGGACGGCTTCGAGTCGGCGCTCGTGCACCGATGCGAACGCGGCTCCCAGACGCAGGTGCCGCTGCTGGCCCACCTCTGCCTGGAGGGCCTCTCCAGCGGCGACTTCGAGCGGGTCGGGCGCTGGTGGACCCGACCGCGACGCTGTCACTGAACAGCATCCTGCGGCTCGATCAGGAGTGGGCCTCAAGAGTACCAACTGTGGCGAGCCCGGCCCCCCACCGAGCGCTACGCCTACCTGTTTGCCGACGGGGTCTACCTCAAGGCCGGCGTCGAGCATCAAAGGACGGTCCTGCTGGTGGTGATCGGGGTGCGCCCGGACGGGCGCAAGGAGCTGTTAGCTATCGAGGAAGGCTACCGGGAGACCCAGCAGTCCCGGGCCGGGGTGCTGCGCTCGCTACGGGAGCGCGGCATGACCGAGCCGGCGCTGATGGCGGTCGGGGGCGGAGGTCTGGGGTAGTGGGCGGCACCGGACGAGGTCGTCCCCGAAACCCGCCACCAGCGCTGCTGGGACCACCGGACCTTTGACGTTCTGGACAAGCTGCCCCGGCGGCTCCCCGCCCAGGCCCCCCAGGCGCTCCACGCCATGTACGAGGCCCCAGACCGCCAGTCCTGCGCTTAGCACCGGGTCGCCTACTGTGCCCAAATCCGCGCCGAGGGACAGGCGAATGCTGTCGACTGCCTGAAGCGGGACTGGGCGAATTCACCGCCTTCTACGACTTTCCCCAGGATCACTGGACCCACCTCTTCTCCAGCAACCCCATCGAGTCCATCTTCGCCGGAGTGCGGCTGTGCACCGATGCCGCCAAACGCATGCGGTTGTCCGCGACAACGTGCTGTACCTGGAGTTCAAACTGGCTAACCGGCTCGGCCCCAACCGACGCGGGATCACCCCTCCCAACCAGCGACTCCGGCTCCTGACCGGATACCGCTTCGTGGACGGCCAGCTGCAACTCTCCCACCCTTCACCAGAGGATACCGCCGCCTGATTTGAACCTCGCGCCGGGATGGCTTTTACACAACTCTTGACTTGAGCTCGTCGGACATCGCGTCGAGTTCCAAAGCGACCGCTACCGATTCCGCCAGAGCATGGCCGCTCGATGCGGAGGCCATCAAGCCGACTCTGATCGCTACGGTGCCGCCGAAGAAGCAGGATGGCCCAGATCCGTGCCCAGAGGAAGGCCCGCGAGCCCTGCAATACCGCGCCATGACCTCCAGGAGATCGACCTCTGGCCTCTACCGGCCACCTTCCTCTCCGGCCAATCCACAGGAATCCACTTTTAGTTGATCGAAGTCGGTCCATTTGGGGTTGACTTCTGCACTTGCATATCCGAACTAGGCGACGCCGCTGCGGTCGCACAAGCGACCTGCTGCACCGCGTCACCTCTAACTACCGCTGGGAGAATCTCTTCCGGAGTGCGGTCGCCAGATTACGCCCGGTCCCATGAAATGGCCTTATCGCCTACGCCACGGCTCCGGGGACCGGCGTCAGCCTTGACCCAATCCGGTTTAGGATGCCGGCTCTGAACATCTGGGCCAAGCAGTCCTCGTCCCACCGCAGTTCTGGCCAGCCCGAAAGTACGCTCCGCGCTTCGCCCCTGTCCCACCAGCTTGACACCTATTGAAGCTGCACCACATCTATTCGGCGCCTTCAGTCTACGGTCCAGTCACCCTAACTCGACCTCAGCGCCACGGCCTTCGAACCCCGCACGCGCTACTTTCAGCCCCTGCCTTTCAATATGCGACTTAGAGCAGGGAGGAAAGCGCCTCCACCAAGACTCGGTTCTCCTCATAGCTCCGCGACCCGATCTGTAGAAAACGGTCGCCGCTCGGCAGAGTGTTGTACGAGCAGTCCTTCACCAGGATACCGTGCTCCAAGTAAAGCCGCCGAGCCAGGTCTACAGCGGTCATGCCGGGGACGCTAGTCGCGCAGAAAACGAAGTTTGCGTCCGGCGCAAAGGGACTAATACCCGGCATCGCTCGCAGGTCTTGGTATAGCAGCTGACAGGTCTCATAAACGAGCGCACAACTTGTCTCGAATTCCGCCCGGTACCGCCCGACCCGGCGGAGAAAGGCCTCGCCGACACCATTCACATTCCATATCGGCAGATGCGAGCGGACTTCGGATGCAAAGCCAAGATCTGCTGTCAGCAGGTACCCGAGTCGCAACCCAGGTACTCCGAACACCTTGCTCATGCTCTTCATAACGACCAGGTTAGAGTGGGACTGTATTGCTGATTCCACGCTCCCTGCCCGACCAGCGCGGGAGAAGTCGACAAACGACTCGTCGACCACCAGTCGGCAACCGCACTCGGACAGCTGTTCGGCCAACCCGAGGATAACCTTAGGCTTGATCGTCAAGGCGGTCGGTATGTTCGGCGTGACCACCACCGCCACGTCCGATCCGGACGTCCGCACGGCCTCGACAAAGCTGTCGATGTCAAGAGTGAAAGTATCTTTTTCGAGTGGAAATCGCGTGAGGCGAGTGGGGTGCATCACATTCTCGTACTCGTTGAAGGTTGGGACCGGCAGGGCAAGGTGCTCCACCAAGTGCTCCCCTAGTATTCTGATCAACTGGGAGCTGCCGTTACCCACCACTACGCACTCTGGCTCACTGTTCGTCCAGGTAGCGACGAGACGATCCAGCTCTAGCTGGGCCGTTGGGTAACTTGACACGATTCGGTTCAAGTCGCCCCGCAATTCGTTGAGCAGCTCTGTCGGGGGGAAATGGGGATTATGAGCGGGGTGCACGTGGTCTACGGCGCCGTACTGCCAATAGGACCCGTGCATCTGCCGCAGACGGTCAAACTGTGACGATCGTTCCAGGAATCGGAATTCGGCAAGCTCAAGATCTCGATGATCGTCGACCTCGTACCAGCGACTTGCTGATACATCGACAGCGACAAGGTCTGGGATGGAGCCGGCAGCGACCAGATCGCGAAGGACGACCTCATAGTACTCTTGGTCATTGCCACTCTCGATCTGCCGTGCGAGCTCCGGCAAGACGTGCTCTCGGAGCAGATTGGCGCGTAGGAGATAGATGTTGACAGTCTTGAATGCGTCCGAATAATCGGCACCCGTGAGTTGGTCGTCCTTTAGAACGAACGACGTGACGCGCCTGTGCTCGTCGCGAAGCACGACCGTTCCGGACATCGCCGCGCGATAGGGAGCGACTGCCATGCTGTTTCCAGGCACCTCTTGGAGGTGCGTGAGCACATCTGAGTCGAAAACCATGTCGCCCTCGATTAGCAGGATGTCTTGGTCACAGAGATCCCGGGCCTCCCACAAGGAGTAGATGTTCCCGGTCGCGTTGAATCGCGGTGCGGGAACGTAGGTGACCGACAGGCCTGCATAATGTGGTCCCACCTGCTCCTTGACCTGCTCCGCGCCGTAGCCCACCACAATAGCGACTTCGGAAACCCCGGCGACAGTGAGCGCACGAAGCGCACGAAACACGATCGGGTCCCCATTAACTTTGACCAGGCACTTTGGTGCACTCGTGGTGAGGGGCCCGAGCCGCGCTCCCCTCCCGGCCGCGAGGATTATGGCACGGCGCACTGAGTGCGCCGAATTTGGCACGCCGGCTTCGGAGCGGCGTCGGCCGGGAACCGCACTTGTCTCTCTACTAGGCCCGGAAGAGAACGACACGAGGATCATGATGACAGGTCGCATTACGGAGTGGAAAGACCGACCGGCAAGGGCTCGAAGGATCCGTCTGGGCCCGCAGCATCTCAGCCCTGAATCCGTAGGCAATTGGTCTCCGACCGAAGTTCGTGAGGGGTCAGGGGGCTGGTCTCGCCCCGAACACAAGTGCGCTTGAGTAGCACGGGCCGCGTGATAGCCAACCATTGGCACATACCAGTCCTGTCGCGCCCTGGCTCACTCCGCCCCGCGTTTACCTTCGTTCTGGGGCCAGCACGCGCGGCTCGCCGGGCTCACCAGTTCAGCGTGGGACACAGCCGCCGCGACTTCCCGAGTCGCGTCGCTGATCTCGCTGGATGACCGCTTCACGAACTTCTGCCGCGGACCAGTACGCCTCCGGAGGGAGCGAGGCACGGTCATACGGATCTTCGTTTAGGGTACGGGGCTGAGGTCGGGCGCTTCATGACCGCAGCGACGGGTGGCCCTCGCGTCTCTATGCCCGGAGGCGGGCACCTACAGGTGATTGGAAGGCGCGCTGAACCCTTGGTAGTCCCTGTGGCCGTTACTTCGGTTGGAGCGAAGGAGCTACCCGCTGGGAACGAAGCGGAGGATGCGGAGGTGCAGGGCCCAGAACTCCCGCTAGTGCAACATTCCCTGACTCAGCCAAAGGCAGGGTCGTGTACCAGTGCCCCCCAGCCGCGCCGGCTCCGCCGGCAGCCAGCTTCGCGAGACGGAAGGAGTGCCTTCGGGTTGAACTACCGCGGCGAGCTGTTCGGGGCTGCAAGTATCGCCGGCAGCAGGCTGCACATCCTGCGGTTCCCGGGAGCCCTTGGCCGCCATCATCATCGCGGTTAGGTTGAAGGCGGTCACCATCGCTGCGGGCCAGGCGTAGTTGGCCTTGCGCCGGCGCAGCGAATGGTGGAGGAGATAGCAGCCCATCTTCAAATAGTTCCGAGCCCACGGAAACCGGAGAGTGGCCGACCACAGCCCGCATTGTGGTCCGCCGGTGACAGTGGGAGAAGTTGTCCCACAGGCGCAACGGACTTGCCTACTGCGGTCATCCCATAAACCTCGGTGATAGTGGAGTCAACCTCCTGTGACGCCTGGAGTTCCCCCGAGGGTGCCAGCATTCGGTCCAGTTTCACTTCTGCCTGGGCCACCTTCGACACCACTGCCTCGCTCCGCGGTGGCTGCGCGCGCACCCGTCGGTTCTGTCCCAGGATGAAGCCCATCTCGGCCCCTCCCCTGAGTGCGATCTACCTGGATCCTGACGAGTGCGCGCCAGCTCGTGATGATGCCCGGGCAGAACCAGCGACGGTCCCTCACCGGGGTGGTCAATCCCACCACCGGAAAATGGTGCTGTGAGATGGGCCACAGATCCGTGCCCACAGGAGGGCCCACAGGACTTGACGGAGATCGCCCCTGACCTCCAGGGCTTAGACCTTTGGTCTCTAGCAGCAACTCTCTTCCCCGACCATCCCAGGGTGAGTCACTTTTAATTGATCGAGCTGGGCACTTTTGCTGAGTCCCTACATTTGCAGCTGGCCGGAACGCTTGCTGGAGACCTACGACGACGTTCCGGCGGTCGCCGTCGTGATTGACAACGTTGGCTCACCGTTCTAGCCACCGGATCTACGCCTGGCTTCCCTAGAGCTCACAGGTGCACTGCTCTACGAGGCTCGCTATCGCCAGCGCGAGAACCCAGTGGAGTGGAAGCGGGGAGCGATGAAAGTCCATCTCGCTAACTCCCCACCTCAACCATGGGCAGCCGGTCTCCCAGGGAGGACCTTATTCACGGAGGCTACTCCGAGCAGATGCGCCACGCCGCTGTTCACCTGGCGAGAGCGCTGGCTGTCAACGCATCAAGGACAGGACTTATGCAAATCGGCTTAGCGTGGCTGACTCGCCCGCACCCAATTGTAGGCTACCTGTGCAAACACGTATCCAGCACCCAGTACGGCCTCGACCACGAGAAAAGGCAGAAGCGCGTTAGGTAGCGGCAACAGCAGCGCAGACAGGAACAACGCACCCCCGTAGTCCGACAAGTGGCGGACCTTCGTCAGCAGCCGCAGCCATCGATGTGGCTCTGCGTGGACTCCGCCGCCCTCACCCAGTATCACGCTCCGTTGGGAAGACGCGAATTGCTGCAGAATGCTCGCGCCGAAAACGAGGCTCACCACCAAGACTGCTGAGACGCCTCCCAGCCTCAGTGACCGCGCCAGGAAGATCCCGAGCGCGGTGTAGACGGCCATTTTTCCGACGAAATCAGCAATCTGGTCGAGCCACGCGCCGAACGGGCTAGCGGCTCGCCGTGACCGAGCCAGTACACCGTCGCCACAGTCTAGTGAGAAGGCAAGCTGCCATCCCACCACAACCACTAAGACGGCTGGTGGGGAGACCGGTGCTTGTAGTGTGGACACGTATATTGACGTGGCGACGCTCAAAGCCAGCCCAAGGACAGTGACGTGGTTTGGGGTCACGCGCGTATTGATAACGGCCCTGGCGATCAGTGCCCCGATGCGATCGTCAACCTGATGCGTCCAGAGGGGACCTCCCGCGCGAGTGTATCGCTTCCAAAACCGCTCCTGTCGACTCCAGGCGTTGAGCGCGGTGTGAGACCCCGGATCGCGCCCGCGAAGCAAAAATCGGCTCATGCCACCTCAGTAGCGTTGTCTGTGGCCCTGGCAGCGGCTGGTACTCCCAAGGGTCGCGGCTCGACTAGGCGGGAGCGGGCGGAGGACTTTGGGAAAAGTTCGGGACACCACGGCCGCCTGGCTAAGCTGTATGTTGATCTTGTCTGAGTGTAAGTGGTCACGTATCACTCGTGGTGGCCTTGGAGCGTAGGCACCACGCCAACGCTCCCGCCTGCCTGACTAAGCGCCCCTTTCCGCCGTCGAGTGCTGCCAGCGCGGTGAGTAAGAGCGCAGTTTCTGGCGCCATGGCTTCCATCGCGCATTGAGTGCAGTCCCCGGGTCGATGCCGGAGAACCTCTGTGACTGCTTCGAACAACCCCCTCCCGTAAGGGGCCCTGGCTACCCGGAGGTGTACTTCGGCTCGCTCGGCGGCGCGAATCAGGGTTCGATCTGCCGATGCCGGGGCGAAGGCCGAATGAGCTAGTTCAAGCATTGGCAGATCAGACAGCGAGTCGCCAACAGCGAACTGAAGCGAAGACTCGTGCCCGCCGACCTGGCTCTCGTGACGAGCGAGCCAAGCGACAAGACCGGTGGCTTTATTCAGCCTAGCGACTGTGAAGTCGGTTGTCCGCGCCCGCACGACGCCAATCCGCCCGTCAGCACTGACCGCGCGGAGCGCCACGTCCACGTCTTCGGGCCTCAGCGGGCGAGCAAGTCCCCTATCGTCGAGCCGTGATGCTCGGACAACGTGTCTCCAGCCTGGCTCGACAAAGACGTCCGGCATTCCCCGCAGAGTCTTAGCCAGCTGGAGCATGAGGTTGACTTCCGAGGAATCGGCGCTGGAATCAAAGGAGCCAAGGCGGCTGTCATAGACCACCGCGCCGTACTCGGCGACGCCGCCAGCGAGCCGATAGTTATGACACCTCTCCGCCAACTGCGCGGCGGATCGCCCTGTGGCGAGCAGTGGCCGCCAGCCGTGCTGCAGGAGAGCGCGCACAGCCAGAGCTCCTGAAGGCCCGATCGCCGGCACGGAAAGCCATGACCCTTCCAATACGCCGTCGATGTCAATGGCACAGACGGGTCCTACCTCTGGCGGCCTAAGGTCGCGCAGATACACCTCCGCAAAATACTCCTGGATGCAGCGCGACATCGCGCGTTCGACCAAAACCCGTCGCTCAAACGCAATGGACCGACTCAGATGGGCCAAGCCCCATTCGTCATATACGGCTGACCTTTCGGTTGTCGAAAGGGTGCCAGCAGCTAAAGCAGGCCAAAGCTTATCCAATGCCGCCCGCTGACTGTCGAGACGAAGTAACCGGTACAGCAGCCAGCGCTCCGCTCCGACTGGGGCTTGAGACTGTCGCTCGAACGCGTCGCGCAGTAGTGTCCCGAACGGAGGTTCACTCCCGACTTCGCCGTCGAGCACTGAGCGATCCGCTGCTGGCATTGCAAGATCATATATGGGATCGTAGCAACAGCTATCCATGTTGGTGAACGAGCCAGCCCCAAAGGACGCTTTCGCCGCGAGGACTCGACCATCGCCGGAGGGGACGAATAGCCATCTGGTAAGTCCCGTCCGACCGTCAATCACTGCTGGACTGTTGACCTGAAGTAGGCGCCGCGCAGTTGAGTGGGCAAGCGGGCGGATGACAGGCCATAGACGTCCGAAGGCTTGACCAATTAGGTGGGCCGCAAGCTCCCATGCGGCTGCCCGACCCGACAGGCGGATGCTCATGTCCTCTGGAGTTGCTAGAGCGCGCGCCCGCGCGAACACATACGTGGACATGGCGTCTGCTTCATCCACACTGGATGCCGGATTTTGACTGTCGACGATCCACTCGCGGACCAGCACCCCCTTCTCGACGCCGTACACGACAGGGAGATATGGTGCAAGGCGCCGGGCCACCAATTCCCGATGACGGGCGTAGTATCCCACACCTGTCCACTCCGCGCGGATCAGAACCTCGACAGCAGCGGGTGCATTCCCTATGGCAAGCGTTACTCGGTACACAATGGCAATGTGGCCCCGCGAGGAGAGATCGCCTGGCAGGTTGGCCTGGTGAATCCGATCCACTGTCTCCACGGATCGGATTAGGGTGTGCTCCTCCCCTTGGTCAACGGGGAATTGCTTTTTCACAATGAGCCTATCGAGGAGCTCAGCAATAGATTGCTCGGTAAAATGGTCGTGCACAGACCACTGGTCCCACGGCAGAAGCACGGTGTCGAAGTCGCAAATAGGCCGGGGCAGCGAGTTGGTCGGCCCGAGGAGGGCTAGAACTAGGACCAGCTGCTCTCGTCGGATCCCCCTGCCTTGCAAGTAGTCTGCAGTCTCGGCAAGGCGCATCCCGGATTTTGGAGGATCGTCAACAATCAGGGTCAGTGCGCGGCGAGACCGCGACTTGCGTACAATCCATCGCTGATGCGAGCTGAGGCGATGGTTTGGGCGGAACGTCAATACTCGCACATCGACATAACCAATTTGGCGGAGTTCGGCGGCCACGAGTGGCGCCAGATAAGCACCAGACGTGCGTACCCCAACTACGGTCACCGGCTGCTTCCGCTCAGGCCAACGCTCGGCGACTTGACACGCCAGTCGACGGCAGTCTTCCGGCCGTTGGTCAAAGCTGTGAAAGCACCGGGGCAGCTTGATGACCTGCTGGAGAAGCGCAATAGGAAGCGTGGCGACGTCCGCTAAGATACTTTCTGACTGCAATCGCTGCAAATCCGCCTTCGCGCTCCCAGCGACCACCGCCTCCGCTAGAGCTTCGACGAGCGCACTGACGCGCGTGTGCCAAGCTGCGACAGATCGATCGCTACTCGTGCTGCCTCGCACAGTCTGGGCAATCCCGCTCAGTCCGCGCGCGACAGTGGCTGCCTGCGCTCGGCCGGCGAAGTGCGCATGGCCGAGGAAAGCCGCCGCGACGCGGAGAGACCAGGTATCTCGCCCCAGATAGTCCGCGGTGACCTGTTCGATTAGGGTCCCCAGGTCCATCAGTAGGTTCAGGCCCAACTCATCGAATGACACAGGGTGCTCCTTCACAGGCGGAATCCTGGCGAGGAGCCGCCCCTTTTAGGAAAATACTCTGACGAAATACTGGAACTCCCGCAGACACTACAGCTACAGCTCCTTGGCTGCCGACGTGAGAGGGTTTGTCGGACGGAGTCAGTCGGAAACACTGGTACGCGATCGGAGGGAGCAGCGTCCTCTCGACCAGCGGCGCATGAAACAAGCGGACTCTGGGCTGTGGGCTGATATGGTGCCTCTGCAAGTGGTTAAGCCGTCCGCTGACGATGCCGCATATTTGGTCTCCTGGGCAAGAGTGGGTAAACTGATCTTCGCGCGACGGGTGCACCACGGCGACGACTCGGAGCCAGCACGCTTCCCGGAGGAGATCGGGATCCCGCTGGTTCGAGAAGTAGAGAATGGAGTCGCGGGAAGCGTGGCCGGGCTTCGCTTCCACCAGGGTGGGCGTAATCGTAGACTCAGGCCGTAGCCGCGCCTTACACACGACCCCTGGGCCAGTGCTGGGAGCGTACGCACCAGGATGGACTCCCTGAGGGGGGATCCCCTGGACCGCACTCATGTTAACCCCGCGCGACCCTGAACTTATACTGAACAAGTAGGCCATCTCCAGTGCACCTCTCGGGAGCTAATGGCTCGCATCGGCCAGGAGACTTTCTCGATATGGGAAACTCCCCATCCGGACGGTGCTCTTCACCTCGCTAAATGCCTATACTAATCGGAGCGTTGCTAGGCCGACACGTCAGAGGGCGTATCTGACGGAGCGCTCGTAGAAAAGTCCGCGGTTCAGGTGGGGCAGGCGCTGGAGTTGGTGCAAGGTGCTCAGCACCAACTGCCGGAACTGATCGGGGCCGATGATGCTCTGGCGGCCCACCGTGTGGTGCTTGACATGCCTCCAGACCAGCTCGTCCGGGCTGAGCTCGGGGGAGCATGAGGGCAGGGAAGAAGAGCTGCAAGCGCCCTTGGATTGAAGCCAGGTAGCGGGCGACCGACTGGGACCGGTGGGCGGGGCGGTTGTCGGTGATCACGAGCACTG
>Ga0307372_10013558_pt1 | contig 10531 bp, 15 predicted proteins | sample OX1MG_FD_202533 | JGI IMG/M metagenome (GOLD analysis project Ga0307372, IMG submission 202533) | Soil microbial communities from Risofladan, Vaasa, Finland - OX-1 | ecosystem: Environmental > Terrestrial > Soil > Coastal area > Acid sulfate soil | place: Finland: Risofladan, Vaasa | collected... | reverse complement strand
ACGCAGAATATAGAGTATACAAACGTACTGGCGTGCAGGAGATTGCAATTTATAACACCGGTAAGTTTAAACGGCAGGCATGCGCAGATATTGAAACGTTATTGCGTAATAAATTGGGACAACCAACTACTATTTCAGATGACTCAACATCAATGACGTTAGATACAACACTTGAATGGGAAATTGGTAAATCTCGCATCCGATATGGATGTTCTGTGTTACTAACATACAATATTTCGTTGGTAGTTTATGTAATGATTTCTAATGCAGATTCATTTACACCACTTCTCAAAAGCATACCGTTACTTTGTACTGTGAAAAGTAGAATCGGCGGTGAAAATCAACCTGCTCATAAAGAACCACCATTTAAGATAATTCTCGACCAAAGACGTAAGAATATAGAAGGTGATACTGTCTTGGTACTTGGCACTGTCGATTCGTTTTCTAATGATGACGTATTTACTCATGGCTCATTCCCAATTAAAGATAATGGTGATGTATCTTGGAAGTTTCATCTAGACCGATCATCAGGCAGTTACACATGGGATGGTCGTAGCACCAGTGATTCAATGCTAATGTTTCAAAAGTGGGGGCAATGTAGAAAAATATTGCCAGATAACCGTACATAGGTGTTTAAAAGATTATGACCAATAAGCGGCTAATAATAATTATTATTTCGATATCAGCGTTAGTATTTATAAATGCACACGCTATGTATACATATGCCCTAAAAGGGGGGAGCGCCCCCCAACACCTTGGTATTATGACGAATATCCACAATACAGTTGCGATTCTTTGTTAGATACTCTCAGTGTATGGAAGCGTATGTACTATAAAATCACCGGTGCATTTCACAATTCAGACATATATTAAGAACTGTGAAATAAATAAACAATCTGATGAAAAAGTGGCAAAGCAATTACAATCAGATGTTATAGCAATAACAAACATTGATATGGATATTTCATCATCAAAGCATTGTGCTGTTGTTTTAGCAAAGTTTTATGATACACATCCGACTGATATATCACAAAGTGAAAATGCAAAACGTTGGTCAACTGATAAGGCCGCAGCAGAAAACAAAAATGCATCGATTGTGTCAATAGCAAGATGGGAAAATGATAAAACTGAGATACAAAGCGAATCTAACAATGATGCAGAGGCAAAAGTCAATATTATTAAAGCATGTAAAGAAGCCGAAGCATTAGTGGAACATGACAAGGCTGTAGCTGCTAGATGGGCTACAGACAAAACTTTGGCCGAAAAGCCTGATGCTACTAAGGAACAAATTAACAAATGGGAGAATGAATTATCTGCTGAAAAATGGTGGTTGAAAAATAAACAAGTATGTTATATAGGTAGTATGCTCATATGTAGGTAGTATGCTTATTTGTTTATGTTTCACAAATTATACTTCTAGATACATTGCGAAATGAAAATCATATTCTCTCAGATATTAGCATTGTTAATAATGGTTCCTATAACGGCTTATGCAGATATGTCTGCTATATGGACATCGGTAGCAGTGACCAGAGATAAGGCACATATATATGCTGCATTTAATTTGGTAACCGCATTAGGCAAAAACAACACAAAAGCACATGGATACTATGAAATACCCACGATGTTAATTGATGCACATTATCAAGCGTCTTTTTCACTGCAAGCTATTGATTGCAATACTTCGCAATTTATAACATTTCCTATGACAATAGACGGTAAAAGGAAAGGCCAACCTGCCGTAGACCACTTCGAGAAGTATCCACCAAAATCCTCTATAGAATTTATAGCAAAACAGATATGCAAATAATTATTTAGAGGTCCATATGCATAAAAGAGTTAAATTATATTTGAGATTAGCTGTTTTAATAATTATAGCCTCTACGGGAATGGCGTATATGAATATGAATAACTCACCTAATTACATACATCCAGTTGCTTTTTTCTTAGGGACCGTTATTGGTTACGCGTTTTTCCCGCTTCTGATATTAATTATTATAGCCGTATTTACAAAATATACAGACTCTTAAATTAACCTAAACTGCCGAATGTACGCTGCGACTGTGGATCTTATTCTAATAAGAAGGAGTACGTCGCAACATATACTTATCAAAAGTATCAGACATACTTGTGCGTGTCGATATGAAAATCACTGCGATGTACGTTATAACGCACGTATGCGACACGAAATGTGGTCTCTGCGAGTTTACTGAGCACAATGCGATGACTGAGACGATTATAAAAATGTTCAGCAATCCCATTGAAATATGATTTACATCTACTATGCTCAGTGCAACAAGGCGTCAGTAATGGTGTTTTAAATGACTCCATTTGGCACACTGATTCGATATTTGCGCGAAGACCGTGGTTTTAGTCAGCAGGACCTGGCAGATCAGTCAGGCGTGGATTCAAAGCTGATCTCGTCGTTCGAAACCGGACGGCGCCGTACGCCTAATAGTGAGGTTCTGGAGAAGATTAAGGCCACACTTAAATTGACCGAATTGGAATCTCTGCAGCTTCAGGAAGCCGCGAATAATTCGTCTTACATAATCCGATTTCCAAGGGAAATGCCACCCCGGAAATTGCGATTACTGCATACCTTGGTGCGATCCCTCAGTGATTTGGCACCCGAACAGCTTTCAGCAATCCAGCACGAAATTAACGGGAGGCGCTCCCAAGAGCGTTAAAACGTATGGCTAGATAAAAAAACCCGGAGTCAGGCAGCAACCCGACCCCGGGCTGGCGTAGGTACTACTAATACCCACTCCGCAAACAGTTAAGTATTAGATGCTCCTCCGCCGTTCGTCAAGGACTGCCTGGCCCCGGGTTGTTTTTGACAACCCGCCCCTGATAGGGCCAACGAGAGGAGCATTTCCGTGCTTACCGACGAGCAGCTTAAAGCTTTATACGATCGATTAGGTCTGCCACTTGTAGCGCGCAACCGCGTCGATGAAATCCGCTCCAGCCAACCGGTGCGCCGCGTCAAGGGCGGTGGCGGCAATTTCTGCATTCGCTTTCCATCCCGCAAGATGAGACGGATCATCCAGGCTGAAAGTCGAACCATTGAATTACCTTTCCTGATTTACTGCGAATTCGATCCCTCTGTCTATGAGGTATGGGATCAGCCCACGTATCTACGAAGGTCGTACGAAACCTTGGGTGGGCGACGCATATCAGGAAGTCACATTCCGGATTATCTGGTCATCCGGGACTGCGATATTGAATTTGTCGAATGCAAACCACTGGTGAAACTGGAAGGTTATCGCGCTAAGTTCCTCGATTTGTATGCACGCGACGATAACGGCCTCTGGACCAGTCCCAGTGGTTTGCGCGCAGCAGCTGAGATCGGACTTGGATACCGTGTTTGGACCACGAATCTCGTCACTGTCACGTTCATCCGCAACGTGGATTTTCTTAGCGATTATCTCAACGCCGACAAAGACGAACCATGAACGCTGACACGGCGAAAGCGGCGGACATCGTGGCGGATCGCAAGTGCATTCGCCTCGATGAACTTATCGAAGAAGCAGGCAACGCGGACTCCGTGTTTTTCGCGATTGCCCGTCAGGAAGTGTACTTCGACCTCGAGGGGCAGCTTCTGTGTAAACCTGAATCGGCGTATGTGTGCAGCGATCCGGCGTATGCCACGGCGATTAGTGTAGCCCAAACTTCAGCCGTTCCAATTGAGCTCAACACCGTGTCTCTGGCCGTAGGAGCATCAGTCAATTGGGATGGAGCAACACACCGTGTCATCAATGTGGGCGAGGGACATTACACACTGCAGCACCCGGACGGCCGCATCGCTCGGCTTCGTGACGAGGAAGTATCCATACTAGTACGTGATGGCGTCATGCGCAGTGTGCCGGGAAGTGAAACCAATGATGAGGCCGTAGCACGGATCATGATGGCATCGGTGGATGCCATAAACAGGGCAATTCTGCGCGCACAGCTGATTCAAGCCTATGAAGAGTCGCGGTTGCCGGAAGGCATAAAGGCACGTACGGTTCGATACTGGAAAAGGAAGTGGAAAAAGGCCCAGGAAAAATATGGCAATGGCTTCATCGGTCTTTTAGACAAGGTTTTCAATAGCGCTAATAGTAAAAAAATCAGCAATGACCAAATCAAAGTACTAGAGCTTTCGATTGATGAAGATTATGGCGATGGCCGTAAAACCACCCGGAAAAAGGCCCATGAAAAATACATTGGCCGCTGCAAAATAGAAGGCGGCCCGCCAGTGTCATATAACACATATGGTGAGCACATTCGTAAGCGCAGAGCGTATGAGTTGGAACTACGACGCAGCGGTAAACGCGCGGCTTATCAGATTCGAAGTCCATTGAATGATGGAAGCCAAGAGATATCCGATCTGTATCCCACTCATGGGGATCGGGCCTGGGAACTCGCGCATATCGATCACACCCCGTTAGAGATCGAATTGGTGTCAGCACTGACCGGCAAACCGCTGGAACAACTGTATCTGACGATGATGATCGATGCGTACACTCGAGTAGTCTTGGCATTTGTCATCTCTTTTGAGCGTCCCTCGTCACGTACGATCATGTTGGTGATGCGCGAGTGCGTGCGTCGCCATGGCAGGCTGCCTGCAAAGATCGTCGTTGACCGTGGCGCCGAGTTCATGGGCACCTACTTTGAAGTGCTTGCGGCCCGGAAAGTGATCACAAAGATCGAGCGTGTGGCTGGGGAGCCGCGTGGCGGAGCGCCGATGGAACGCGCCTTCGGGCGAAATGACACGCAATTGATCCATGACCTGTTGGGCAATACGCAGGCCCGAAAAATGGGACGGTCCATGAGTTCCAGCCATGATCCCAAAAAACATGCGGTTTGGACGCCGGACGCGTTCGAGGAAATATTGGCGGAATTTCTATACGAGATACAGCCGCAAACAATTCATCTCGGCATCCTGGAAAAACCGGCAGAGCGTTTGGCGCGCTCGCTGCGCGAATCTGGCACCCGGCCCCATACCCATATCCCCTACGACAAAGTGTTTTATGTCGGCACGCTGCTCACACCGGATGTCCCGACCCGCACCGTTAGGCGTGGCGACGTCAAGGTTAACCACATCTATTACACGTCTCCCGAGCTCGCGCGTGTGCGCAACAAAACAAAAGTCAGAGTGAAGTTCGATCCCTATGATATCGCGCACATCTATGCATATGTCGAGCACGCGTGGGTACGTCTCACGACGACGCACCACCTAGTCCGTGAGTTTACTGAGCGCCAGATTCGCCTGGCACACATGGAGGTCATGGCGCTTGCCGTCAATGCACAGCGTGAGTATCTGGGCGTCTCAGATCTCATTCTTAAATTCCTTGCCGATGTCAGTGCTCGCGAACGCATGCTCGTGGCGCAGCGCCGTGACCTGACGCAGGAAATGGATGCAGGCATGAATACGCAAGACCCGCATATGTACGAACCGGTTTCACATGTCAAAACACATTCGATTCCCAGCCGCAATCTACCCACAACGAGGAGTATCACATGACAGCCATCAAAGAAAAATTGATCGCGTTTGAGGATTTGATCGTCGAGCATCGTCGCTTTAGAGAAGCCTACGAGGAGTTATTGGATTGCATTCAAAATCCGGTACGCGGAATGATTATCATGGTAGTCGGGCCGACTGGCGTCGGTAAGACACGACTTAAAGAATTTGTGAATGCTGTTCTTTGCGAATATGTTTCCAAATTCCCAGAGATGGAGTTATCCGCGCCGCTTCTGATTGAAGCCAAACGACCGGAAGTGGGGGAATACAACTGGAAAACCTACTTCGACCAGGGGATGCGCGGATTGGCGGAGCCCGGCCTTGGGCGCAAAACTAATATTAACGAAGCATTGGCACGTATCCGCAGCGGTAATCGTGGCTATACGTACCGGGTGATGACCACGTCAGAGATGCGCGAAATGTATGAACAAGCCATGGATCAGCAAAGGCCGATTGCCACACTTATAGATGAGGCGCAGAGCATCGGACACTGTAACTCAGGGGATCGGCGGATGGCCAACATGGATGTCGTCAAGGGACTCAGCAATTCTGGGAGGACGGTGTATGTGCTCTTCGGCACCTACGAGGCTCGCAACATGCTGCGGAACACAGCGCAACTCGCACGCCGCGTTCATGTGATTGATTTCGGACGCTACATAGACACCGAGCTTGACCAGGGGGAGTTTCTAAGTATCGCGCAAGCAATCACCACAGAAGTGGGCTTCAAAATGGATGAAGACGTCGCGACCGATTGGGCGTATTTCTATAACTACACACTCGGTTGTGCCGGCATCCTGTCGCAATGGTTAGCGCGTGCGCTGGCTCACGCATACAAAAACAATCATCTTCACATCGAACGTAAAGACCTTGAAGCGGTGCGATTGAGTGATCTCAATTTACAGGCAATCGCATCTGAAATCCGTTCCTTCGAGTTCGAGAACGCAAATTCCGAGCCGTTCAGCGTGAAAAAGTTCTTCGCCGTGCCTTTGAAAGATGAGTCCAAGCCACAACCGCCAGATGTGACGGTAGGCAAGGGACGCAAGCACCCGGGCGCCCGCGATCCGTTCAGGGATCCTGTGGGCACGGACTCCCCGTAACACGCATTACTTGTAACTACAGAGTCGCCGGATCATGCGTAGTAAGACAAAATTCAAGACATTGACTCGCGTTCCATTAAGAGTTCGTTTGATTCCACGGACTTATCCCAATCGTATGGGTCACGGTCGACATTTGAGGATGGAGGTCGCTGGATGGGGCACCTCTGAACTGGAGGCGTTGAGCAGCGTTTTTTGTGCGGCAGCCGATCGCCATTGGATGTACCCCGTGCAGTTTCGGCAAGCGCTGATTGAGCAACTTGGTGTTCCGGTACCGAACAAGGTTATGACCTATCCTCGGTCTGCGTTATGCATGATGAATGGCACGGGAGACAAGGCCAAGTTGGAGTCGGAACGCCTCTGCCAGATCTTCAATGACAAGACGCTAAGTTTTCTCACGTTTCTGCCTTGGCGTGAAATCCTGGATTCACGTGGCCACTTTCAGATCAAAAAGAAATTGGCCTGGTGTCCGGCGTGCTGGAAAGAGGATCGAGCCATCGGTAGACGTTGCTACGTGCGGCTACTCTGGCTCGCAGTTCCGGTCAAAGTCTGTCCCAAGCACCGTACTTCTCTGCAAACGACATGCCAATCCTGTCATGCAACGCAGGAAATTGTCCCGATCATACCGCGGGAATGGATCTGTCAGTCCTGTGGCAAGGACCTGGTCACACAGAAGGTCAGTAACAGGAGACATGATCCTGACGCCAAAGTCGTCTGGGAGGCAGCTGCCATGGGGGCGTTGATAAGAAGGACCTGCGCCAGCGCCACCTCGGTTTCCGAAGGAGCCTTTCGCCGTGTACTCACCGACCTGGTTGACCACCATTTTTGCGGCCGTGTCTTCGCGTTCGCAAAGCGCATCGGATTGACTCCCAAAATGATTCGGGGTTGGCTGCACGGATACCACAACCCCTATCTCAGCGAACTGATGGAATTCTCGTATCGAATCGGCGTGCCGCCGGATGTGCTGCTGTTGGACGGCGCTGGGTTAATTGATCCCTGTCAGTGGCGCAAATGGTCAAAGCCGCGATTTGTTAAGCGCGGCAAGAATCTTACCAAACTGCAACTTGCACGGATTCAGAAGGCACTGATTAAGGCGCTTGAGGCCGATGAGGCAAAAGTAATGACGCTTTCAGAATTCGGCGAAAAGTACGGCATCTCCTATATGACAGTCGCTCATCATTTTCCGAAAGAGGCCGCCCAGTTGCGCGATCGTGCACGGACCGTCAGGGAAGCACGCCAGCACGAACGCGCGAAACGGCGATTTGAGTATGTGCTGCAGTCTGCACATCAACTCATCCAGCACCATGTGTATCCGAGCGATCGTGCATTGAAAGACCGTTATGGCCTGTGTTCCAGTGATTTCCGACGTAGCGAAATTGTGAATGCACTGCGCGAGATGCGAAAAGCTGTGCTGGCAGGCACTTACAGGCAAATTAGGCCGAAGACAAGTGTTACTGGCTGATGTAGGGCGTCAATGTGTCCCGAGCTAATTAAACGGCAAATTGTTAGTCAATATTTCTGTGAAGCAACACATATGAGGAGACAGTCATGAAAAACCGTAGCGGCAAAAATCAATCCGTCTATTTCGATCATACTCAAGCCGACATAACTCTTAAAGACGGCACGCGGCCCCACATCATGCTGGCTATCGATGAGATGACCCGTTGCATAGTCGGTTATGCCGCTGCCAGAAATGCGGATGCGAAGTCGATGGCGAAATTTCGTAAATCGATTTTACGCAAATCCGCTCATTCATTACCCCCAATCACATCACGCCATCAGCGGCGTCCTCCTAGAAAGTGAGAGTGGGTCGTTGATCATGACTCGTAAGGTTCGCCGAGTTGGGGACTTCGCGTATGACGCAGTGAAGGCTCTTAATGAAGCACGCAAGGTCTTCGGTAACAGCGCGGACGTCAATGTATGGCTTAACTCACCTCATGCCGCATTAGGAGGAAAGGTGCCGGCCGCGCTTCTCTTTACTGCACAAGGCGCTGACTTAGTTTTGCAAGAACTCGTCAGGCTCAAGACCGGTCAGCAACTCAAGAAGTGAGTTTAACCAGTGGATTTTACTCAAGAAGCAAAAACCATCGTAACGCAGCTTCGATCGCTTGAAGCTCAATATGAGTACGCATCAATCAGAGCGTTTCGAGTCCTGAAGCAACATGATCCAGAAACCTTATCTCTTGCCCTGGAAGCTTTCGGCAATCGTAAAAGAGCGGCACGATGGTTTGGGCATCGTAACTGGGTGTTGGGTGATAAGACGCCTTGGGAGTGCATGGCCGAGGGAGGTGTGGAACTCGTCAAGCACGAACTCGTTAGTATTATTCATGGGCTCCCCGTATAACGGTATGCGTATATTTGGAGTTTATTGCTGCGTTACCACCGTTTATCAGGGAGTAGTGCTCGCACCTGTGTCGGTTCAACATCATTAGAGCTGGAGTGAGATGATCGTGCTGAAGATTGGAAACATCGGGTTGTCATATGACAGTGATATCGAAGGTACAGAATGACCCTGGATAAAACGGATCAAGAAGAACCGCGGATTTCCATAGGATCGTTGGGTGAGTTCGAGATGTACGGACTTTTATTACCCGAGAACCTAATCTACAGGGGAGCAGGAAACCCGTCGGATGTCATCACAATGCCCGCCTCAATGGCGGTGCGGATGACGTTAAATATACTGAAGACTTGGGATATCTCAGCGGATGTCTGGGGATCAGTATTGGGAGTGACTCCCGAACGGGTTGAAGACTACAAAAAAGGATCCTTTCCAACAGAGGCAGCGCAATTGCAGCGCCTGGAGGATATTCTCGCAATCTACAGAGCATTAAAGGTTTTGATACCGGATGACAGCTTAGCAAATAGTTGGTGTTCAACGCCGAATGGATTCTTCGATCAACGGCGGCCGATTGATGTGATAGTGGCGCAAGGTACTCAGGTTGTCAGGCGTTTTTTGGAAGGCTGGCTTGGATGAATATTTGTTGGGAGCCCAATGTCCGATCTGTTGAATGGGAGCAACTTGCATGTCATGCGCGCTCCATTGATCACCTTCACCAATATCGTGCCTAGCACAGATTACGCTAGTTGGAAGAGTATGAGTTACATAGGATCATTATTTCTGAATTGTAACTTAGCACAAACATTGACGGTCATGACATTAATACTGGAGGTAAGTTATGCGCGTTCCCATATGCAATGCAGATCTGCCACTGGGGTTTAATAAGCTTGCCAAATATATCGGCCGTCACTGGCCTGATGGGCGACTGAAATTATCACAATCCCGAGAGCGTCTTGCCAAGATGTTGGGCTATTCGAGCGCATATGCAGTACTTCGCGAACTGGTGCCTGAGGAAAGTGTACATGCCTTAGAGAGAGCAGACATCGTCCAGATTGTATGTGCGAACACAGACCCGGGCTGGAACGTTGATCCAGCAGCATTTGCCGCGCTCATGCAACGCTTACCGTGGCATGACATTAAGGCGGGGCGGTCAGATGTGAACGGTAATCGCTAAACTGTATGATCCATTCAACCAAGCGGCAACATTCAGAAGAAGTGGGAATAGGAAGCACCATACCAGAATCTGGCATTGTGTGGAGCTAGATAGTACGCTTGCGGACATTATTTTGTCAGATGGCAAGCGACCCCTCTTCGAAGGGGGCATCCACTCTCATTCGCGCCAAATTATTGGGCGCAAAATCCACGCCAGCGTCAGCAAAAAGGGCGGCAGGTCGAGAGGAGATCCGAGTCGGTAATGAAAAATCTGCCGAAGCGGACGAAGTGATGCAAGTGGACGTGTTTACACCGCTTTCGATTCGTTTACATAACATCATTTTAGGCGCGGAATGATTTGAACGTCTGCTCCAAGAACAAATGCAGCCCTCAATATCCGGCGTTTCTGAATCAGCTCCTTCTACTTCTCCTTCCGACCCCTTACGG
>Ga0307372_10013556_pt1 | contig 10532 bp, 8 predicted proteins | sample OX1MG_FD_202533 | JGI IMG/M metagenome (GOLD analysis project Ga0307372, IMG submission 202533) | Soil microbial communities from Risofladan, Vaasa, Finland - OX-1 | ecosystem: Environmental > Terrestrial > Soil > Coastal area > Acid sulfate soil | place: Finland: Risofladan, Vaasa | collected... | reverse complement strand
CACGAATCCGTTTGCATCGAAAAGATAACAGTCGCCGAGTGGAGTGCTCGTGGCGAAACTACCAGGTGAGACGGGCGGCGCACCGCACCACCGCGCGACCGGAATCCGTTCGTCTATCTTGATAGAGAGGCCAGTGAACCCATTCCGAAAGAGTGCCACCGCAGCGATGTCCGGATACGCCTTCATAATATCTGTGCGGATGTCTGAAGCGGAGAAAAAGAACGTCGAGTCACGCGGGATGATACCGAAATAATTTCCTTGCATCGCCTCAAGCGCGATTGCGGCAAATGATTGGTTCGCACCATACACCACGACATGCTGGATGCGCACCGCGCTCTGTCGAAGCTCGATGATGACGCTCACGCAGAGTATGAGAAGGAGGGCACAGAGTGCAATGAGCGTCCGGCGGTGGCTGCGCCGCCGCCGCCGCGCAAGCCGTGCGCTACCTTGCAGCACCGATGACCGACTTTCCGACATACGACACCAAGGCCTCGGGCACTTTAATCGTGCCGTCGGCCTGCTGGTAGTTCTCGACGATGGAGACCAGAATACGCGGCGTCGGTATCGCGGTGGAATTCAGAGAATGCGGAAAACGCATATTCCCTTCGACGTCACGATAACGGATGTTGAGCCGGCGCGTCTGGAAATCATGGAAGTAGGAAGCCGAACTTATCTCGCGGTATTTCTTCTCTCCCGGCACCCAGAGCTCGATGTCGTATTTCTTCACTTGCCCCAATCCCAAATCACCGCCGCAATTTGCGACCGTATGGTATGGAATATTCAAAATCTCTATGAATTCCTCGGTATTGCGGTTGAGCCACTCGTGCATGCGGACGGACTCGCCGTGCTCCGCCTTGCAGAGCACGACCTGCTCCCATTTGAAAAACTCGTGCACGCGGATGAGACCGCGCACATCCTTACCGTGCGCCCCCGCTTCGCGACGAAAACAGGGAGAAAATGCGAGAAACTTCACGGGAAACGCGCTCATATCTAGAGTCTCATCCATGTAGTACCCCATTGTCGCAACCTCACCAGTGCCTGCGAGGTATTCACCGTCTTGTGTCTTGTACAAATCCTCTTCGCCTTGCGGCAAGTACCCAGTGCCCATAAATGGCTCGCGCCGCACGAGGCTCGGCACGCTCATAAGCGTCATTCCTTTCGCACCAAAATGCTTGAGCGCCAATTGCCATACGGCATTCGCGAGTAGAACACCGTCGCCCTTGAGGAAGTACCCGCGAAAGCCGGCGACCTTCACGCCGCGCTCGAAATCGGCCATATCGAGCGCCGTCATAAGTTCAACGTGATCTTTCGGCATGAACGAGAATTCCGTCGGTTTTCCCCATTTTTTTATCTCTAGATTATCGACATCACTTTCTCCATCAGGGACTGACATATCCGGAATGTTCGGAACCGTGAGCATCAGGGTCTGCCATTCGACCATTACTTCTTTCAGCCGCTCCCCTGTCTCGGCCATACCGGCTTTCAGGTGCTGCATCTGTTCGATAATTTTTTCTCTCTCTTTGTCCTTTGCGAGCTGAATTTCATTGCTCCGCCGGTTCTGTTCCGCACGCTTCGTGTCGAGTTCCTGCCGCAAAAGCCTGCGCTCATCGTCCACGGCGATGAGCCGATCGATGTCGACCTCGATATGTTTCTTTGCCGCGCCAGCTTTTATAATATCGATATTCTCCCGGATAAAATGTATGTCAAGCATATCTTCCTAGTATACTGCAGAGATGGAGATACGCGAACTGAAACGCACAGACTGGCCGACGCAACTGTTCAAGATACTGCAGCCGCCGAAACGGATACAGCGTATACGCCGAGCGACCTTGAGGACATCGAGCTTGTTATCTGGAATATGTTTGAGAAACCGAAGATGCGGGATGAGATACTCCGCGACACTAAGGGCGTCGCGGGCGATTTGCTTATCACCCTCATCGCTCTTAAATTGCGCGATCTCGCCAAAGAAGAATCCAGCGCGCAGTACCGCGTATAACACATGAAAATCTATTCCTGGAACATGCTTTACCGCAATCGCGAACAAGATCGCGTATTTAATTTCATTGCGCAGAGCGACTTCGATATTTTTTGCCTCCAAGAAGTTCCCGAGGCATTTCTAAAACGGCTGCAAACACTCCCCTGCCACAGTGCCTTTCGCATGGACGTTGAACGGCTTCTTTCGAAAGATGTCGCGGAGCACAACTATGCCGTCATACTCTCTAGACATCCAATAACTGCGCAAGGAGAAATACCATTCCCCGAGTATTGGGAACTCCTTCCGCTTCGCGCGCGTCTTTTCGTGCGTCTTATGCCGTCTCGATTCTTCAGCAGGACACGCAATCGCGGCGGACTCTATGCCGATATAACCCTAAATGGAACGCCTATACGCGTTTTCAACCTTCATCTCGTGCTCGCACGTCCTGCCTGGCGTCTAAAAGAATTCGAGATTGCGATGGCAGAACGCGATCCCTCACGACCCTCAATCGTCTGCGGTGACTTCAATACGCTCCAGCGGCCACATATCACACCGCTCAATTGGATACTCGGCGGCAACCTGCACGATGTTGTGCTCTATAACCGCGAACGTAAGCATATCGAAGAGCACTTTGTCGAGCACGAATTAATAAATCCTCTTTTAGGGGAGAACACACACCCGCTTTCGCAATCGCAACTCGACCACATACTCGTTTCCCGCTCATTCTCGATCAAAAACGCCGCAGTTCTTCCTGACCGTATCGGTTCCGACCATCATCCGATACGAGTAGAAATCGAATAGCCGGACTTGACCATATAGAGGCAGACGCGCTATGAGTGAACGAATGACCAAGCGATTACTGATCGTCGAATCGCCGACAAAGGCGAGAACGATAGGACACTACCTGGGCAAGGACTATACCGTCCTCGCTTCGGTCGGACATGTCCGCGATCTGCCGAAATCGAACAAAGACGCCGTCGATATCGAGGGCGGCTTTATTCCGCGCTACGTCATTCCTGCTGAGAAGCGCGACGTGATAGAGAAGATAGAGCGCGCCGCAGCAAAAGCCGACGAAATCTATCTTGCGACCGACCCTGATCGCGAAGGTGAAGCAATCGCCTGGCACATCAAAGAAGTTGCCGGCCTTGTAAAACCACAGCGTGTCGTCTTTCACGAGATTACCAAAAAAGCGATTGAAGAGGCCCTCGCTCATCCGCGCGCCATTGATGAACATTTGCGGCAGGCACAAGAAGCCCGTCGGGTTCTCGATCGGATAGTGGGATATGACCTGTCCGGCCTGATTTGGAAAAAGGTGAGGTATGGTCTATCTGCTGGCCGGGTGCAGTCTCCAGCGCTTCGCATTCTTGCCGAGCGTGAACGCGAAATAAAGGCATTCATGCCCGCCACATATTTTGTACTTTCTGCACTTTTTAAGTCAAAGGACGGTACCATCGCAACGATCTGTGTGGAGCAGCCTGGAACGAAAGAAGAGGCAGCACGCATCGTGCGGGACGGCAGGAGCGCGGCATGGTGCGTCGCCGGTGTCACAGAAAAGACCGAGGAACGCAATCCGCGGCCGCCCTTCACCACTTCTACGCTTCAGCAAACCGCGTCAACGCGTCTCGGTTTCGCTCCGTCAAAAACAATGCGCGCGGCGCAGAAACTCTACGAAGCAGGACATATCACCTACATGCGCACCGACTCGGTCAATCTTGGAGCGGAAGCGGTCGCGAAAATGGCGGCCGTCGTCGAGAAAGAATTTGGGAAAGAGTATCTGCGAGTGCGCACGTATAAGACGACGAGCAAAAATGCGCAAGAAGCACACGAAGCCGTACGGCCGACCGACCCTTTTCACAAGCGCGCCGGCGCAACGCCCGACGAGGTAGAACTCTACGATCTCATTCGGACGCGCGCTCTCGCATCGCAGATGTCTGCCGCGCGAATCATGCGCACGAACGTCACGGCGAAGGCAGACGCCGCAATCCCTATTTTCACCGCAAACGGTTCCCGCATGCTCTTCCCGGGCTGGCTCGCGCTTGATACGGCCGCACGGGGTGAAGATGTAGAACTGCCGAGACTCGCGATGGACGAATCGCTTATGCTTCTGTCGCTCTCGTCGGAAGAAAAACAGACCGAGCCGCCGAATCGCTATACCGAGGCTGGCCTCATCAAAGAGCTTGAAAGACGCGGCATCGGCCGACCATCGACGTACGCCTCCATCATGAAGACGATTACCGATCGCGGATATGCCGATAAACTAGGGCGTTCGCTGAAACCGACTGCAACCGGCATGGTCGTCTCGGGCTGGCTTGAAGAGAATTTTCCTAAATACGTGAGCGACACTTTCACCGCCGAGATGGAAGACGAGCTCGACGAGATCGCGCGCGGCGAACGCGGCTACGGCGAAACGCTCTCCTCGTTCTATGGCCCGTTCGAAAAAGCAGTGCGTGCGAAAGACAAGCTCCCGAAGGCGACTTCTCTCGGCGACGCGCCGAAAGAGTTCCCTTGTCCGCTCTGCGGAGGTCCAATGGAATTCAAGCTCAGCCGCGGCGGTGTTTTTATGAGCTGCAAAAAATACCCAGGGTGTCTCGGCGCGCGAACCGAAGAAGGCGCTGAACTTAAGAGCGACGAACCCATTGGCGTCCATCCTGAGACTGGCGCCGCGATTTACATAAAGACTGGACGCTTCGGACCGTATGTAGAAATGGCTCTTCCAGAAATGAAGAGCAAGCATGAACAGGAAGTAGAAAGCACAAAAAACCAGAAGGGGGCCAAGGAAAGGAAACCAGCGAAAAAAGGCCGCGGACGACCGAAAAAAGCAGTAAAACGCGCGAGCATCCCTGCCGGCACTGATCCTACACAGGTGACACTCGCCGACGCGGTCAAGTATCTCTCGCTTCCGCGCGAGCTCGGAAACCATCCTTCCACCGGAAAGTCCGTATTCTCTTCAACCGGCCGCTTCGGACCATACGTCGGCAGCGACGGAGAATTCCGCTCTCTTAAAGCGAAGGTTGGCGATCCCTACACCATAACGCTTGATGAAGCGCTTGTGCTCCTCGCCGAGCCGAAAAAACCGCCGAAGGGCGTCGAAGTTGTAAAAGAAATCGGCAAACATCCGCGCACCGGGAAATTGCTTGTACTCTACAAGTCAAAACAGGGATTCTTTCTGAAAAAAGGCTTACGGCGCATCTATATACCTGAAACAACGAACGCCGATTTGCTCACGCCGGAAAAAGCCGCGGAATACTTGAAATGATATAGTGTGCTCCTATGACAACCGTCAAGGAGATTATCGCCGAGATGGGAGAAGCTTCGCCGGAGAATATCGCCTTCGTGGAGAAAGCATACGAATATTCAAAGAGGGCCCACGAAGGCCAGACCCGCTATTCGGGCGAACCGTATTTCGTCCATGCGGTAGCTACGGCAAAGGTGCTTGCTGAATATGGGATGGATGCGACCACTATCGCCGCGGGTCTTCTCCACGATGCGATCGAAGATGGTCGCGTCCCGCGGGACGAGATGGAGAAAGAATTCGGAAAAGAACTGCTCTTTATCGTCGACGGCGTGACCAAGCTTGGCACGCACAAATATCGCGGTGCAGAACGCCATGCCGAAAGTCTTCGGCGACTCCTTGTCGCAACGGCAAGTGATATTCGCGTTCTTATCGTAAAGCTTGCCGATCGCTACCACAACATGCAGACCCTGAAGCACGTTCCGGAACATAAACGCAGACGTATCGCGCTCGAAACTCTGGAAATCTATGCGCCGATTGCCGACCGACTCGGCATGGGAAAAATGAAGAGCGAGCTCGAAGATCTAGCGTTTCCATACGTCGACCCCGATGCCGCGCGGCATACCGCCGAGGTGCGCAAATTGAAAACGCAAGAGACTGAGGATGGGCTCGCAAAGATGCAAAAGGAGCTGAAACAAGAACTTATAAAACGAGGACTGGCTGCCCTTCGCATCGATATTCGTATGAAAGGGCTCTGGAGTCTCCATAAAAAGCTTGAACGGAAGAATGACGATATCACCCTCATTCATGATATCGCCGCACTGCGCATCGTCGTACTGACCATCGAGGACTGCTACACGGTGCTTGGAATAGTGCACGCGTTATACAAACCTTTGCCGGGCGAGTTCAAAGATTACATCGCGTTCCCGAAGCCGAACGGTTACCAATCGCTCCACACGACGCTTGTAACGCCCGAAGCTGGCATTGTCGAAATACAGATCCGCACTGAAGAGATGCACCGACGCGCGCAGTTCGGCATCGCTTCGCACATGGCGTATAAGCAACTCGGGAAAGAGGTTGAAAAGCTCGAAAAGAATGACCAAAAAAGCCGATTCTCATCGCTTTCATTCTCCTGGGTCCGCTCACTCGTCCCGTCGCTTATGAAAGTCTCTAAGAAAGAGATCGGCGTCCGAGATGTTACGAAAATCCCTCCCTGGCTCGCCGAACTTGCTGAGGCGCATGCCGAAGTTGCCGGTTCCAAAGAGTTCGTCGAAGGGTTGAAGGAGGATTTTTTCTCGCACCGCGTCTTCGTTTTCACTCCTCAAGGCGACGTTATCGATCTGCCAGCGCATTCGACACCGATCGATTTCGCCTACGCGATACACAGCGACCTTGGCGACCATCTCCAGGGGGCGAAGGTGGGAGGAAAACTCGTTTCTTTCGATACCGAGCTCGGCAACGGAGAAGTCGTTGAGATAGTACGGCGGGATTCCGCGCATCCGTCGCAGAAATGGCTTGATATCGCGCGTACGGCACTTGCACGCCGACATATCCGCGCAGCACTTGGTATGATCGAGCCGACAAAACCGTCGCATCGACAGCGGCGTTTCTGGAAAAAGAAAATTTAGACTGAAAAATTGCTTATCGAATAAAGCTCATCATCGTCGAGCTCTTCGGGCGCGGCGGGAGGAACAGGGTCATCTGAAAGCTGAGTTGTATTTGGGAATACCTGCATCGAAACCGCAGCGGCTTCTGCTTTCTGCTGGGCGGCGAGTGTTTCAACCAGTTGCTGCAAGTCATCGGGCGAAAAGAAATCAATAAGCAAGCGGCCACCCTCCGCGTTCGTTTCAATAATAACACGCGTACCAAGCGTTTCCGTGAGTGATTTCTCGAGCTCGACTATTTCCGCAGATTTGCGGTGATGCTTATGCACGCGTTCTTGCGCGATTGAGCGCGCGATGCGTTCGGCGGCGCGAACTGGCAGTCGTTTCAAAATAATCTCCTTAAAAAGGGTCTCGCGCTCTTCGGGACGGTCGTTCAGCGCCATCAAGGGCCGTGCGTGACCTTCGCTGATCTCCTTCCCAACGATAGCGTTCTGCATATGTTCGGGAAGCGAAAGTAGGCGGAGTGAATTGGAGACATATTCGCGGCTCTTACCGATCTTCGCTGCCGTCTCGGCATGCGAGATGCCGAATTCGTCAATGAGCTTCTGGAGTGCTTTCGCACGGTCGATGGCATTGAGGTCTTCCCGCTGGAGATTTTCGATGATGGCGAGCTCGAGCTTGGTGAGATTGCTTTCTCCGGAACGAATGACCACTGGTAACTGTTTCAAGCCCGCGAGCTTGCTCGCCCGCAAACGTCGTTCGCCCGCGATAAGCTCATACACGCTCTCGAGGCCACCTTCCGGCTTCTCGACTTCAGAGCGGCTAACGACGAGCGGCTGGAGAACACCATACTGACGGATACTCTCGGCAAGCGACGTCAGTCCTGCCTCGCTGAACTCCTTACGCGGCTGATATGGATTCGGCAAGATGCGGTCGACATCGATCCAGAAAACTGAATCATACTTGGTCGGGACGTATCCTGCATCATCTTTCATGAAAACAATTTTAGCATATGCTAATCTTCATTCCAGCGCTGGAGTGGCGGAATTGGCAGACGCAACGGATTCAAAACCCGTCGCCGCAAGGCATGTGGGTTCGATTCCCACCTCCAGCACCAAAACAAAAGCGGCCACTCTATGGCCAGTTTTGTCTTTATAACTTCCCCACCAGATCCAATCCTGGCTCTAGTGTATCCTCGCCTGGTTCCCACGAAGCCGGACACACCTGACCTTTGTGCGTTTCCACATACTGTGCGGCCTGGAGTTTGCGAAGCGTCTCGGCGGCCTTACGGCCTATGGAATTGTCGTTTATCTCCATTGAACGGAGCGTACCGGCCGGATCGATAATGAATGAGCCACGAAGCGCGAGACCTTCGTCCGGCGTAAGCACCGCTTCGCCACCCTCGACGAGAACGCCAAACGCATAGGCAAGCTTCCCGGATGGATCGGCCGCCATCGGATACTTGATTTGGCGGATGCCTTCCGAGATGTCGTGCCACGCCTTATGGGTGAAAATCGTGTCGGAAGAGACCGAGATGATTTCGGCATTCAGAGCCTGGAACTTCGGGTAAAGCTTCGCGAGCTCCTCCAATTCGGTCGGGCAGACGAATGTAAAATCCGCTGGATAAAAGACAAGGACTGCCCACTTTCCTCGAAGCTTCGAGAGGCTCATCGTTGTTATCTTCCCCTGGTGATACGTCTCGAACTCAAAATCGGGTACGGTCTCGCCTACCTTCACCTGCGAGGTATAGTCGCGCACCGCGTCGTGGAATTCGCCGCAATTCTCACAATAGTTGCTCTTAGTTTCTTTCATAGGCTTTTGGGTTACGTGTAGGCGCATGATACCATCGCGGGCAATGATTGCACAAATACTCTGCATCACGGGGCCTACTGCATCTGGCAAGTCTTCACGCGCGGTTGATGAAGCACTCTCGCGCGACGGCGAAATAATCTCTGTGGATTCGCGGCAGGTGTATCGCGGGCTCGATATCGGGACCGAGAAGATTACGCGCGCGGAGATGCGTGAAGTCCCTCATCATCTCATCAATATCCGCGACCCGCAGGAAAAATATTCTGCTGGCAATTTCGTCACGGACGCATCACGGCTCATCAAGGAAATATCTGCGCGCGGGAAACTACCCATCCTCGCCGGCGGAACGCATTTTTATTTCAATGCGCTCTTTTCTGGCCTGCCGACAGGAGCAGATGCGAATTCCAAATTACGAGAAGAACTTGATGAACTTCCGACGGAAGAACTGTATACGCGCATCCGAGTGGCAGACGCGCGACGCGCAAGTGAGCTTGATCCACATAACCGTCGGCGACTCATCCGTGCGCTCGAGATAATCGATATTCTCGGTGCCGTCCCGCCGTTTGGTCCAAGGTTCACTCTTGTACCGGAGGTCGAGTGGATAGTCATCGATCCGCCGCGTGAAGAATTGCGCGCACGGATTGATACACGCCTTGCGAACGCGTTTGAGCGCGGGCTCGTAGACGAAGTACGCCGAATACGCGAAGCAGTTGGCGATGCATGTCTAAATGAACTTGGATTGGAATACAAAATCGTCGGCGAATTTTTGCGACGTGAGCGCGATGAGATGTCACTCCTCCCGACTCTCTCGGCAAAGCTGTGGCAATATGCCCGTCGCCAAAAAACATGGCTGAGAAAATTACATAATGAAAATGTTATTGCGGTAAAACCGTCGCACCAGGACAGAAGCTGAATCCGAGATTTTTTCCAGCATAAAAACTGTTCGTATTGGCATCCGTTCCGATATAGTAGTTCAGACTGCAAAGTTGATTCTCGGTTATACCGAGCGTTGAGAGCAGAAAATCCTCCGCTGCGGTACGTGTCTGACTAAGCGGTTCCTGTTCAAGTGCGATGGTGAAGAATTGTGCCGACGTACGATATCCTATGGCGTATCCGTTCGTTGAGGATCCTGTAAGATAATAGTTCCCAACATTTGAAGGATCAGGAAGAGTGACATTGTTATGTATAAAATCATTTGTGATCACGACACTACCGTTTTGAGTAGCTACCGATATCTTTTGTGGAGACGGCTGCGATTCCATCGATGGAGAGACTGGCGTGGTCACCGGAGTGATTACTCCACTTGAGGGAAGTGTTATGGGCGATTGTTGAGTTATCTGCGGCGATGCTGACTTTGGCACTAACAGAAAATACCAGAGGGTGCCGACTAGAACTGTCCCGAGGACTAATATAACTATCCAACCTACAAATTTGATTTGCATATTTAAAAATTAATTAGCCGTGATATTGGCTTTGGCAGCTCGTCATATATGGGTCAGTCGCATATGCCGTTGAGAAGCTCTGGCCACTATTTAAGAGACATACTGCTGCTGCTGCACTGCAAGCGACATTTCCCGCTGCGTTCTCACAATTCGTCAGAGTTGCTCCTGGTATAGGGAAACCGTTTGAGTCGAAAGCATTTTGACAGTTAAGCTTTCCGCTTACTCCAGCGGCTGTGTAGCACGCTTTATTTTCATAGCAATTATGATTACTTGATAAAAGTACTTGATAGGCCCCCGCTGCGGTTGAAGCCTTTCCATTAGGCGTGGCTTTACCCCAGCTAGAGTTCAGATTATAAGGGGGGTGAGATGTTCCACACGTGCTCTCGCCGTGCGCGATACACGCAAGTAAGTTCGCCTGAGTTGTGTTGGCACTCGGTACAGCTGCCATGATGGTTGCGGGGTTGCACGCA